>Ga0209061_1000853_pt1 | contig 62545 bp, 37 predicted proteins | sample Coa_R1_10_FD_187157 | JGI IMG/M metagenome (GOLD analysis project Ga0209061, IMG submission 187157) | Surface soil microbial communities from Centralia Pennsylvania, which are recovering from an underground coalmine fire - Coalmine... | ecosystem: Environmental > Terrestrial > Soil >... | reverse complement strand
TGCCGACGGACTTGCTCCTGCAAGCGGCTATTCTCTTGTCGCAGCTGTTCTTCTTCGGGCGTCATGGCTTTACTGTAGTCGCTTTTTCGTCTTTAGACAAGCCTTCTAGGACTCCTGAATAGTTACAATTCTCTGGCCAAAACAAATGCAAAAAGGAGTTATGCCATGATCTACTACCGTGTCGCCTTGCGCGCAAATGAAACCGCGCACTGGCAATGGAAATCAACCCTGTTAACATCTCTGGAATCAATCATGGGTTTAATCAAGATGCTTAGCAGTGTGCCGCAAGAGCGTATCCGCGTATTCTTCTCTACCTCGCCTGAGAAATTGAATGAGATGCTGGCTCGTGAAAACGAAGGCCTGACCTCCAATTCTATGACGGCAATACAATTTCTCAGCGGGCAAAGAATAAGCCGCGAAGATATAGTAGGCCTTGAATCCGAGCCTTATACTCATGAGAAGAAAGATGCCATCCCGGCCTCGATTGCTGCGGCAAAGGCCGTCAACGAGCATCATATCAATATGAATAGTGCGGGAATCAGTGTACTTGACATAAGAAGATTAGAGGTAGAACCAGGCACACCCGGTGATCATGATACACATTACCGGTTCTCCTTACCGGTTTCGATGCCGCAGACGTTGGCCTGGCTCAGACTGATGTTGAAAGTACAATCGGGCGAGTTGGTACCATAAGGGTGGATTCCCTTGCGGTATACTACTAACACAGGGTCTATAGGCCCTGAAGGTTAGGTGGACAGCGATTCTGAGTAAAGCGAAGAATCGCGCGCCATTCTGAGCCTGCGTGGCTTCACCTCGCCCTGCGGATTTCTGAGGCATTGACAGTAGAAGCCAGATTGTTACTCGTGAAAAGCAGTATGCATGTCAAAACGTTATGATGCCGTTGTAGTTGGATCGGGACCAAACGGCCTGTCCGCTGCTATCACCATCGCGCGGACAGGCCGATCAGTAATCGTTTTCGAGGCCAAGGACACAATAGGGGGTGGCGCTCGTACCAGAGAACTGACATTGCCCGGTTTCCTGCACGATGTCTGTTCCGCCATTCATCCACTTGCGCTAGCCTCCCCATTTCTTCGTTCGTTACCACTTGCGACATATGGCCTGGAATGGATTCAGCCCCCTGCTCCCCTTGCTCACCCGCTCGATGATGGCACGGCGGTGGTGCTTGAACGTTCAGTAGAGCAGACGTCTGCAACCCTGGGCTGTGATGCTGTCGCATACGAAAAGATGGTGAATCCGCTGGTCAGGCATTGGAACATCATCGAAAACGCGTTCCTTGGTCCCTTGCGGATATCGTCCCTGGTGCATCCCTTCGTCCTGGCTCCTTTTGGATTGCGTGCCATACGTTCGGCCAGAAGTGTCGCGGAAACCGAATTTAAAGGGGAGCGCGCCCGTGCCCTTTTCGCCGGCCTCGCCGCGCACTCCATGCTGCCCCTCAATCGACCACCCAGCGCAGCCTTCGGCCTGATGGTCGGTCTGCCTGGGCATATTGCAGGATGGCCATTCCCACGCGGCGGCGCTCAGAAAATCACCGATGCCATGGCCGCTTATTTGCATTCATTGGGCGGTGAAGTTGTTACAAATTTCGAGGTCAACTCGCTCGATACGCTGCCTGAAGCGCAAACAACCTTTCTTGATGTAACGCCGCGCCAGTTATTGCGCATCGCCGATAATCGCTTAACGGGTTTATACAGGCAGCAGCTTCGACACTATCGCTATGGCCCCGGCGTCTTCAAAGTTGATTTCGCACTGGATGGTCCGGTGCCCTGGAAGGCGGAAGCATGTCTGCGCGCCGGAACCGTCCATATCGGCGGAACCTTTGCGGAGATAGCCGCGTCTGAATCGGCCTGCTGGAAGGGGATACCCCCTGAAAAGCCTTTCGTCATCGCCGCTCAGCAGAGCCTGTTCGACCCTACGCGCGCTCCTGCCGGAAAGCAGACCCTCTGGGCCTATTGCCACGTCCCTCACGGCTCGACCTTCGACATGACGGAGCGCATCGAAACGCAGATCGAGCGTTTCGCGCCCGGCTTTCGCGACCGCATCCTGGCCCGTCACACCATGTCACCGTTCGAACTCGAAGAGTACAACGCCAATTATATTGGTGGCGACATCAACGGCGGTGTGCAGGATTTCCTGCAGCTCTTCACGCGCCCCGCCATCCGCCTCGTACCCTACTCGACCCCCGACAAGCATCTCTATATCTGCTCGTCATCGACCCCGCCCGGCGGCGGCGTACACGGCATGTGCGGCTATTTCGCGGCCAGTGCCGCTTTGCGCAGGGTATTTTGAAGGTCTACGTGGCCTGGCTACTCAATGTTTCTCTGCACTCGTATCTACATAAGATGCCTTGCTCGATACCCTGCGCAATCCCTTGCTTGAAGTATTCCGGCCCGATCTCTTTGTAGACCCAAGATTCTCGCAGAATATCCTGAACCATGCGCTTTCGTCGGCGCCTTCTATAGGCTAACATACTGAAGAGATTTTTGTCTAGTATGGCCTCCTGTCTCTATCCACGAGGGATGTGATATATTTGACCCATATGTGTCAAGTTAAAATAGTACAAGCCAGCACCGAGAGGGCGACCACAAGGGTCCCAACCCCTCGTCCCAACTGCCCCCGCCCTTACAATGACAACGAGGCGGCCCCTGCGGAGCACGGAGTCATTGTAAGGGTGGGCGAGGTGTGGAGATGGGGTGGAGACCCTTGTGGTCGCCCTGGGCTAGGATACACTTCTTGCCGCCTTAAGTTAAGATGTATGCGAGTTGGTTGAGCGAGCGTGCTTCTCCCGGCGCATCCGCTCAAAATCCTCAACCACCGTCTCTTGCTCAGCCGTCTCAATCGAACCTGGGCGTTTCCTGCGTACCCGCTCAATCGCCTCTCTAGCTTGCAGTTTTGGCCTCATAATTATTTAGCGTGTCTTTATTCCAGCACAGAGAAACCAGGAAGCTTCTTGCGGTTACTCTGAAGGACCCACTTCCTTGAGGAATTTTTTGTCCCCAATCATTCCAGCGGTGACTTCTCGGTCGGCGAAATCTCTGTCGGAGCTGCCTCATTCTCCGTCGTTTCCTCGGGCGGCGTTTCCGTGCTTGATGCGGTTGGTTCTCTGAGTGGAGGCACGAAGAATGATTCCTCGTATTCTTCCGTAGGAACGTAACGATTTTTGCCGATAGCGCCGCCAATTGCTCCACCTGCCAATCCAAGCAGCAGCGCCACGATAATCACGATCACAAGCACAAACAACTCGATCTCGATGACCGTCTGGGATGTATAGACAGCCGGGTTCTGGTGAGTCTTTCTTGCCTGATCCTGAAAAGTCGCAACGATACTGTTTATATTGACTAAGACGAGAATGAAAGAAACCAGAGAAGAGACCAGAGAGCTGAAAAGACCCGCCCATACACCGGCTGCCACGCCTGTTGTCGTCTTACCGGTTAGTTGTGAAGCCCGCACGCCGGCGATGAATCCGAATAGAATATACAATCCGTAAGCTATAAGCGTACCAATGCCACCCAGGACAGCCGCTTGACTTATAAAGCTAAACAGCACCTCGATAATGCCGAGAGCGATGCCAAAGATAAGCCCGTTGCGCAAAGCTGGCCGGCTCGGGCTTGTTAAGAAACTCTGCATGTTATTCTCCTACTGTATGGCATAATTGATTATTGTGATAACACAAGCCTTCCCCATGATACCCTAGTATGCCGCAAGTTACAAGTAAGGACGGCCCTTGTGGTCGTCCACCTGATTTTTAATCGTGGTTGCCCGCCCGATTGCTAAGAGGAGAGTTTCATGAGCCCTTTAAATACTTGATCTCATTTTCTAGCTGGTCGCTATAGGCGCTCCAACGCTGATTTTCAGACCGGAGCGCCTCATTCTCCTTCAGCGCCTGTTGCAGCCTGTTGCGCATCGTCTGCTTCTCCTGCAAAGCCTCGTTCAGGTTGGCCTGTAAATGCTCTATCTCCCGCACCGCCTGCTCTAATTCCTCACTGCGCGAACTATGTTCCTGGCGTACCTGCTCCAGCTCATGTTCCAGTTCCTCTATCTCAGCATTCATATTGAAGATTTTATCCGTGAAATTCAAAATAGCCTGCTTGTGCTGCTCACGCTCATGTTCCAGCTCGTGTTCCAGCTGTGAGACATGCGGACTATAGCGCCATCCCAGCAGAATATCATACAGTTCGCGCTCAGCGCTCCCCTCCCGGCTCGCATTACGCATACTGAGTAATTCGTTGATATCCCAATGGCCTCCTGCCAACAGGCCGCCGAGGGCGCGCAGCGAGATAGCAAGCCGGTCAGGTTGCAGCAGGCTAGCGCGACCGGTCGAACGCCCGGCCCATAGACCATATTCACCCAGCATGCTCGCATATTCCCGGATATCCTGGTGTGGCGCGATGATGCCTAGCACTCCCGCCGCCTCGGCACGCAGGCTGCCAGGCGCATCGGAATCGTGCAGCATATCTAAAAGCGCCTCTTCCGCCTCCTCACCGAGCAGCAAGAATGCCTGGATGATGCGTTCCTGATGATTTGGATAGTCATACAGCGCTTGAACCATGTGAGCCAGCACCATATTCGTGCCCAGTAGTAGCAACAATGCCAGCACGCGCAGGCTCGCCTGCTCATCACTATGCGTTTGCACATGTTCCAGCAGCGCCGGTATCATTTCATGCTCTGACCCTGGCTGCAAGGCCTCATCGTGAATGCGCTCCAACAACAATATCAGCGCCATAGAGACTTTATCTAGTTCACTGCTCTTGAGCAACTCGACAAGCTCATCCTTGATAACGACCGTGCGCATCTTGCGGAAGATTGTGCGCGCTGCTTCGCGTCTTTCGGGATTGCTTGTATCACTCTGCGCCGACCAGATGAAAGCGAAGGCTGGGACGCCCATCTCGCTCAATATGTTCTGCGCGGCCTCTGCCACATCGGCATCGGTGTCGGTAATCAGCCTGCCTACCCCAGGAACGGCTCTTTCCCCGATGTCAACCAGCGTAAATGCCGCGCCATGACGCCTCGACTCTATACGCAGGCTATCCAGCAGCTCATTCAGCGCTATTTCGCCGCTCCTGCCATCCTCTTGCACGATACGCACCAGTACCTCCGAAACATGGCCCACCAGGTGCGCGTCTTCCAGTCCTTGTAGCAGCGTGGGAATGCTTATCTCGGCCAGGTCGTAGACCAGTAGATGCACAAGCGTCTCGCGTGCGCGTTGTGGCAGCCCCAGGTTGAAGAGCTGCACAACTTCATGAATCGCTTCGGGCATTTGGCGTACCAACTCCACCAGGATATGCCGCGAGCGCTCCTGCGCCAGGTTGTTCAATGAATCCAGTCCTGGCACCAGCATCGGGAGTATCTCCGGGCCGAAGTTTGATAAGACCGCGAAAGCAGGTTCGCCGCGTTCAGGATCGTCCAGCAATGCGACCAGGGGAGGAATGGCCTCGTGAGGGTGCCGCAGCAGGTATTCGCTTATTATTTCCCTCCAATGGGCCTCCGGTCGATTTAACTCGTCCAGCAGTGGCGGAACAATAATGCGCCCGCTCATCTCGCCGACCATCAGGCGCACGCAATCCTGCACACGCCGGTTCGGGTGAAAGAGATTAGCCACCACTACCTGCGCGGCTTCAGCCCCCTTTTCCAGGAATATATCGATGATGCGTTCCGCCTGCGCATCGCTAGCCCTTGCCAGGCTATTCAACAATTGCTCACCTGGGAAATGCGCCATGCCGAGAATTGCCCGCTGCACATGCGCGATGAGCTCCGCATCTTGATAAACCTCCAATGATTCGATCAACTGATCGAGGGTTACTGCACCAAGGCGGCTGAGCGCATTGATCGCGCCCTCATAGAGCATTGGGTTGGAATGTGCCAGCATAGCAAGCAAGGGTGGAACGGCTCGCCCATCCGCGAACTCGCCCAGCGCATGGATAATCGCCAGTTGCAGTGTGTGCTCTGCCTGCGCTGTTTGCAAAAGGGAAATAAGAGCCGGAAGCGCTCGTGGATCACGCACGCGCTCCAGGACATGAACCAGCAGGTGCGTGCGTTCTGGTTCCACAGGGGATAATGCCTGTATAACCGGATTGACGACATCCGCGCCGATATCGCCTAATACCTGCTCTGCCCTGATCGCAACGAAATCGCTATCGCTATGCAGCGCCACATCGATCAGGCCGGCAATGCTTGCCGGGGAATAAGCGCGCAAGGCCAGCGCGACATATTGCTGCACCGTCATAGAAGGATCCGCTAGCAGCGTGAGGAGGTAGGGCAATGCCCGCTCATCGCGCACGTATCCGAATACCTCGACAATGCGCACACGCGCCAGTTCAGGCGGCTGCTGGCGTAATAGCCCTATCAGATGCGAAGTCGCCGCCCGGCCGATATCTTGCAACGTCTTGAGCGCGCTGCGAGCCGTTCCCTCATCGCTTGACGCGAGATTCTGTACCAGTAAGTCAATGGCCTTTTCCCCACTCTCACTCTGACCCTGCTGCACAAGGATTTCTCGCGCCGCCTCCTGCACCTCTACGGCATAATTCGCGGACAGCGCCGCTAGAAGAAGGTTGATGACGCTCTGGTATTGGAACTGATTGAGCCGCCTGGCAGGGCTTGATTCAGCGAGGAAGCGTTCTAAAATTTTCCCTGTTGCCAGGTGAATTTGTTTTCGCACCGCTGATGGTGTATGATTTCTCAACTCTTGCAGTAAAGGCGATAGCACATGCTCAGGACCAAGACGAATTAATGCACTGATGGCACGATTCATCACGAATTGGTCCTTATCACCCAGGCAGACGAGTAAAGGAGGCACTGCGCTTGCTTCACCGGTTCCACCAAGGATATTAATCGCCGCAGACCGCAAACGCAGGCTCCTGCCTGCCGCGACCTGGGATAGTTCTGCCGCCCGAGGAACAGCTGTCGCGCCACAATGCCCCAGAACGCGTACCAGCCGTTTGACCTGCTGCTCGTAAGCCCCCTTATCGACGATAGCGCAGAGTTGTTTGAAGAGCAGATCAGGAACAATCAGAGGATCGAGAAGCGGTATAAACAGTTCAGTGCCATCAATCATCAACATTGGAAACAGAGATTGATAAATCTCTTCCGCCCCATTCTCAGCGCAGCGAGTAAAGTGATCTGCCAATTGTTGGCGCGATCCAGCATCGCTCAAAATGGCGGTCGCAACTTGCTCTACTGCTGGAGGTATTCCGACCTGGCCAAATTTCTCACCCTGTGTTGCTAACCAGGCTGTGCCAATACACAGCAGGCTGAATACCAGCGTTTCTATAGGGGCTTTTTGTGTATGGGCACAGATGCGTTCGGCCAGTACTAATGCATTGTCTACCAGCCCGGCCCACATTACTACAGCTACGGCATGGCATTCAATATCACTGAGTATATGTTGTGCCAGCGCACCATTGTCTATCTGTCCTGTCTGACCCGCTGCAAGGGAGTCTCCCATTGCAGTCTTGAGGTAGTAACCAACCAGGTACGCAGCAATCAATTGATGGCGGAAGCGTATCGTACCGCCAGGACTTTCTTCGATAAGGGCCACATGTCGTGCAAATTGCAAAATCTGATCCATCGTGCTCGAACTATATGTTTGGTATAGCCCCGGTAGTGGCTGGTTGACCGTGCTCACTGCCGATTGATCGGCCCCACCAGCCCAGGCCAGTTCGCCGAGAAGGAGCAGTATCTCTTCTGTGAGAACTTCGGAACGCTGGTGTGATGTCCTTGAAGCATATCGTATCAGGCATAGCATAAATTCCTGCAAAAGGCGCCCGCGCGTATCAATCCGTTTTGCCCGTTCAACACCAATCTCATCGATGATTTCAAGCAGCAAAAAGAGCAGCATGGGGTTGGAATACTGCTCGCGAACCGCACTGTGCGTAATCACGTCGATAATTTGTCCCGCCGTATGTCGCCGGCCATTGCCAGAACGTGCAATGACGAGTGATGCCCCCGAATCGATGTATTGTTCGATGAAATCGCGAATCTGCCCCATATCAAGAGGCAAAAACGTTGCCCGTGCCACCAGATTTTCGCTTGCCGCCCGCACCAGTTCTTGCTGCCGGCGAAAGTGAGCTTCACTGTCTGTGACTACCACTCGGTTTTGCTGCTGGCTCATCAACTGTGCAACTTCTATATTGACTACGGCCTGATACCGCTCGTCAACCTCATCTAAGCCATCGCATAAGAACACAATACGACCCTGTGCTATCAACCTGTTCAGGTAAGGGCGCAGGTAGTGCAGACCCGCAAGGTCGCCACTAAGCAGAAAATCAAGTAACGTTCCTTTTTGGCTTCCAACATCTGTAGAGCCCTGATGCTCCTCTTCGTGTAGGGTAGGGGCGTACCCTTGTGGTCGCCCTGGCCCATCCATCGAATTTCCGTTTCTCATCCCCTCTTCTGGAATCGCCTCCTGAAGGGCCTGGAGGAAGAGGCTGTACTGGTTCAAGGGAATATAGATGGGAATGTGGTCGCGACCAAACATCAATGCGGCCCCTCGCTGCAAGCTGATGTACTGGTACAGGCGCAGGAATGTAGTCTTGCCCATGCCCGCTGATCCCAGAACTAACAGGTGTGAATGCCGCTCTCGTGCGAGTTCGCTTAGCGACATGCTCTGGGGTGAGGAGGAAATCGTGGCACCGGGAGTATCTTGATGATAAGCCACGCTCGTAGTATATGAGACCTTCCAGGTCGTCAGCGGCGTATATAAAGTGCGATAGCCTTCCAGGCTGCTCTGTATTTCTCTCCGGTATGCGCGAATGACACGTGGTCTTTCGGATAGCAGCACCAGCCCGCTGACGATTACCAGTTCAAAGAGAGGAATGAGTAGCAATAGCGGAGTGTGTAGAAGCGTTGCCAGCAGGCTTGCCAGGCTATGTGGGGCATCTTTGCCGAATAGATGTGATGGATTGAGTATCCAGAGAAGCCCCTCGCTGCAGATAAGGACTAGCGCTATGCCAGGCCCAATCAGGAAATGGAGCAAGCGCGAGCGCGTCCGACCTGATCTTGCGGGCTGGCCTGTGCTCCTGTCAATCATCCTGGCTTGAGCTACAGGTTCTGTAGCGTACTGCTCTTTTGACATGCCGCGATCACTGCCTTTCACGTTTTTCACTGGCTGGCAGAAACAGTATATCGCAAATATCACTTATTGACTATAGCTCGTGGGGGCCGGTTGCTCGCGCCCCCCGCCGCTGCATTGGCCTGTGTAGTCTCATAGTATCCGATATTTAGTAGAGAGCGAAATCCAGACCAAAAAGGTCCGGCTGCTCAATTTTGTGACAGAAATCACAGTACTTCCGTGAATATTGTGCTAGTATTGCGCTTAGAGTAGGAATATTGTCGGTTTATTGTTCAACTCATCCATTGCGTTCGTTTCTTTTTAGAGAGTTAGCTATGTTCTCTTTTCTAAACCTTCAGAAAATATCGACTTTGAAAGAGGTGTCCTATGGAATCACCCCAAAATCCGATTCCCAGGGCGGACTACGGACCAGATGAAGATGATGATACTGCAAAACGAGCAATTGTGAAAGCGCCTCCGAAATTTACATATATGAGAATAGTTGCCATGGAAAAAGAACCGGTCGAATCAAAAAGCATTGGAACTATCGATAGCACTAGAGAGCAAGATGCCAAAGGTCAAATTGAGGCTATTGATACCCTCAAACTGCCAGACATGTTGCCCGGCATTTCTGGAACGCGTACAGCAGTGATAGCGCCGGCCGCGGCGGGCCGGTCGAGTCAAATAGAGGGATTATCGCGTGGTAAAGTCTTCTTCTTGCTGGGTCTGCTTTTGATGCTTGTCATCAATACAACCATTGCTGGTTATGCGCAGATCACCGGGCCACAGGGCTGGGCCTACGTGCTTGGCGGTTCATCGACTATAGCGAATAAAAACCTGATCCAGACGATCAATAAAGGTCTTCGGCGGCCAGCGCCCGCAGCGACCGGGCAGGCGGCGCAAAAGTTGACGCCGCAGCAATATATCAACCTGATTGTGCAAAACATGACGCTGGACCAAAAACTGGGGCAGATGATGATTGTGCAGTTTATCGGGCCTACCTATGGACTCGATATCAGCACCATGATCAGCCAGTATAGTGTAGGGGCGGTGCTGATCTACACGGCCAATAATAACATCGTGAGTAAGACGCAGCTCAAGGGCTTGATTGCTCAGATGCAGGGCAATAGCGTAATTCCTCTGGCTGTGGCAATTGACCAGGAGGGCGGGACGGTCGATCGATTGGTGAACCTGGATGGGCCTCGACCATCAGCAACTGAGATAGGGGCGACTAACGACCCGGCCAGGGCGCAGGCAGAGGGCGTTCAGGATGCCAGAGACCTCGCATCCTACGGTTTTAACCTCAATCTCGCGCCCGTAGTGGATGTGAATAACGCGTACAACCCGCAGTTGCTTGATCGTACATTCGGCAGCAATCCCACGCTCGTCACGCAAATGGCGCGGGCCTACCTGCAAGGACTGCAACAGAGCGGCAAAGTCCTCGGCACGCTGAAGCATTTTCCTGGATTAGGTGATGTCAGCACCGATCCCCATATAGGAGTTCCTATTTTAACCCGCTCAAAGAGCGATTTGGAAGCGATTGACTGGGCACCATATCGCGCGCTGATCCAGCAGGGCATTGTCCATGCAATCATGGTGACGCATGAACTCGTGGAAGCGGTAGATAATACGATTCCATCTTCCCTCTCCTACAAGGTCGTCACCGGTATCCTGCGCGACGAATTAGGCTTTCAAGGCGTTATTATGACGGATAGTCTTACCATGGAAAGTATTACTTCCTACTATTCGGAAGGCCAGGCCGCGGCCTTAGCAGTTGAGGCTGGTGATGACTTACTGATGGGGGCATCTACACCGCAAGACGTTGCTACTATGATCGAAGGCATCAAGCAGGCTATCGCTTCAGGCGCTATTAGCCAGCAGCGTATTGACGACTCGGTACGCCGCATTTTAATGCTAAAATACGAAATGGGTTTGCTTCCTTTACCAAATAATTAGAAAAAGGCTATCCGTGCTGGAGGGTGGGGTGTAGGAACCAGGTTGATCGCCACCGTGTCTGGAGTGGGGGGACAGGCAGGTAACAGGGGTGGGGCTGTTCCCTTCTAATCACCTCAAGCGATGGAGAGCCAATAGAAAAAAGGGGTCCTTTCTGAATATCCCGGAATCGAGGGGTTAAAAATGTTGCGCGTAAGCATACCGGATGCAGAGCAAAATAAAAGATGGTCAATGCTGGTAATCGGGCTGATTGTACTTGAAACGGTACTGGTAACGCTGGCACTGGTGCCGGCTCAATTGTGGACACGCCTGCTGCCTAATTCTGAGACCGCGGCATTGGATGGACCATTCCCTCCCGTTATTGCTATGGTCGTACCTGTGCTGTTGTATCTCCTCCCTACGGTAATCGGATTCCTCTGCCGCTCATGGCAGCGAGCGCTGCTTTTTGCCACATTACCGGCGTGGATAGGGCTGGGACTCTTCGTCATTGCTGCTACCTCCAAAGTTGGCGCGTTCTACCTGGTTGCGCCCACCCAGGTCATGGCTAATGTCAGTGTGCTGGAACTTTTCGCCGCACTAGGAGGAATAGGTTGGTTAGCTCGACATCTCTTCAATCTGCGCTAGAATAAGAGTATGCAAAAACCGCCGCTGCGTCCGTTGAGATTGGTACGTATCGATTCATTTCAACTGGAGGAAGATAATAACCTGGAAACAGGGGACGAACAAGTGGAGAAGGCGAAGACAAAAGGGATAAAAGCGGGAGCTATTGAAAATAGCGCACACACAATTTCAGGAGTATTACCCTCTGTGCCGTCTTACGCTGTCGAAACAGATATACCCCTCGGAGAGGCAGGCGCGCAACACCTCCTCAAGAGGACACCAGCCAATTACCTGCTCAATCAGGCCTATGGGCTCTGGGTTTATTTTTCTCTCTTCTTTCTGACGCTCATCATCACACACAAGGTATCGGTTGAGGAATATGGCATTTTCGCTGTAGCGTCAGCCGCTTTCAATACCATCGCCTATATCGTCGCTTTCGGTCTAGAAGACGCCACAACGACGTTTGTGCCACGCGTCTTTGCCGAGCATGGTAAAGCCTCGGCAGCGCTGCTCATCCGGCGCTTGATGGCCTTACGTATCGGGACACTCATCATCAGCGTCATTATTATGTTATTCGGCTTGCAGGTGCTTGCCGCTATCATGGCCGCCATTCCCATTTCCGGTTCAACAGCCATAGCCGCGGGCCTGCGCGATCCCAGCCTGCTCGGCCACATCGCTCCCATCGCTTTCTATGTTCTCGGTAATGGTATTGCCAGCCTGCTTACCGCCGTCTACGCTTCCATTATGCGCATGCGGCTGGTATTTATCGCCGGCAGCGCGGCGCAATTGCTGATCCTGGTCTTCAGCTTTTTCCTGCTGCAAATCGGTTGGGGGATTGATAGTATTCTCTGGTTGGAAGCCATATGCACGCTGCTGAATGCCGCTGCGCTTGCTCTCTGGCAGGCCCCATTACTACTGGCGCGCGGGGCCGGATACAAACAACCGCTGGGACCTGTGGTGCGGCTTGGCATTTCTGCCTGGCTGACGAATCTGGTATCAGGCGCGCTGCTCAAGCAAGTCTCAATCATCCTGCTGGGCTACTTTGCCGTCTCGCTGGCACAGATCGCTTTCTTTAACCTCTCATTTCAACTGGCGCATGCCGCCAGTATCCTGCTGGTCTCTGGTTTTGGCGGGGTCGGTGGTGCCGCTCTCGCGGCGGCTTTCGTCGGAAAAAACTACCAGCGACTTGCTCGTTCGTGGCAGGCGCTCATCAAAATTGAAACGCTGCTGGCCGCCCCTCTGCTCTTATTCTGCCTCTTCAACGCGCAGAATATCGCAGTAGCGCTCTACGGCACAAATTTCGCCGCCGTAGGGCCGCTGCTGGCCATCTTCCTTTTCTTCAACATCATCGTGCGCGTCCTGGGCACCACAATTCACCAATCTACACTGTATGTCATGGGGAAGGCAAGATTGGTCGTGCTGAGCCAGTGGGTTGGCCTGCTCGTGGTGATCGGCATCGGGGTAGCGTTAATACCACGCTGGGGGCCTGCCGGGGCGCTTGTCGCCGACGGGATCTCTCAGATCGTCACAGGAGGTATGCTGCTCGCGTTCCTGTGGCGCGACCTGCCGGAGAAGTATCCCCTGGGGTTCACCTTGCGCTTACTGCTCGCCTTCATCCTGGCTGCGCTGCCTGAACTCGCCTGGCATCCCGCCGGTCATGTCTTGTTGGGCGTTGCCGGTATCATCTTCCTGCTCCTGAGTATGGGCCTTTTGCTGGTGATCCGTCCCCTCAGCATTACAGACCTCGAGATGATTCACAGCCTGAATCCACTGGCCGCGAAATATTTGAAAAGTTTCGCCAGGGCGAAGTAGTGCAGCACTTTCACGCAAGCTTCATAGTTTCTGATTCTCATGATATACTTAACAAGAACAGGCGTACAATGCCAAGGAGGGCAGCGTGAGAATAATAGCGAAAAAAGCCGCCACGCAAACACTCTATTGGGCAAGTGTGCCTGGCCCGCGAGGAGCCTGCGTCGTCATGGCTACAGAAAATGGAGTGTGTTGGACCGGAACGCCCGGAACACCCGCTGACATGGGCCTCGCATGGGCGAGGCGCAAAATGGAGATTGAGCAGGTGATCGAAGGTGAAAAGATCAGCCCTCTGCAAAAGGCCGTGGATGAACTATCCCGCTATATGGCAGGAGAGCCCCTGCGATTCACCTGCCCCCTGGACATGCATGGTACGCCATTTCAGGTCGCCGTCTGGCAAGAACTGCTTCATATCCCCTACGGTGAAACACGCAGTTACCTGGATATCGCGCAAACTATTGGCCAGCACGCGGCCGTGCGGGCAGTGGGAGCAGCCAACGGAGCCAATCCAATCGCTATCATCATCCCCTGCCACCGTGTCATCGGTAGCAACGGCTCACTCACGGGCTACAGTGGAGGCCTGCCCACCAAACAATGGCTGCTCGCGCTAGAAAAAGCCAGCAAACCTCAACCTGAATAGTTCTCTGCCGGCGTCATGAATATTTTCAATAATCCGCGAATTGCGATGGCTGCAATGCTGACATCGAGAACAATCAGTACAATCCACAACCAGACTAGCGAGATATTATTACTCACCGAGTTGGAAAGCAAGGGTATCAGAATAATCAACGGTATCGCAAGCATGGCCAGGCAACAGAGAATTACAAAGCCGGGTAAGATGATGCGCCATAGACCTGAGTCTTGCAGATTCTCGGTTTTGGCCGTACCATAGGCCTGCCTGCGCTCAGAAATCGGTACCTCCTGCGCAACATTGGGGCTGGTAAAGGATTTCTTCTCAGCAGTTGCTGCCGAACTTGTATCCAGGGCAGGTTTTTCTGCCTCCACATTGGGGCTGCTAGCAGCTAGTTTCTCTTCGGCGGTGTTGCTGCCCGCATTTGGCGCTTGTTTTTCTGCGGGTAGATTTGAGCCGGAGTTCGTCTGATCCATGATCGTCTCCTGAATAATAATTGCTTTAAGCTAAGTATATCACAGAAACATGCCTGTGCGGTCTGCAATGACGATCAAGCCATAATTGCAATTACGCCCCTCATGCATTATGCTGTGTGCTAATCGAACAGTGCTACCCTGTCAATCTTCACATAAATGGGTAACCTGGGAGGGTGCCCTTGTGGTTGCCTACCCGCGCCCGTCATATGAGGTTTGATGGAAAAGACAAGAATATCGGAGTGTATCCGTGCCGGACAACTTACCACAGCACCAGAACGAAAAAGATACATACGATAATGAGCCTATCTCATGGTGGAGCTGGCGGCCCGGTATTAAACCACGTAATGCGATGCTCTTCGGGGGTCTGCTCGCTTCCCTCGGCCTGCTCCTGGTGGGCAGTGGCCTATTTACCCTGGTAGTGGGGATAATCGACGCCAATTCGCCACCAGTACAAACTCCAGGAACGGTAACGGGACATACAACAACTATAGTAGATACAATGCCTCACCTCATCATTCGTTTGCATGTATATGGCGAGCCAGAGGTTGCTCCCGCCGTCTCTCAATCCCTCGCTAAAATCATACGCAATGGCGATCCGGTACTGCTGGATTATTCACCGCGCTTGCATTTCCTCTATGCCCTCGATTATGCTGGTCAACGTTATCCCCTACCAGGAACGAGCGCCAGCGGCGATCCATTCGGTTCTTTAGCTCTGCTGCTCATGGGCCTGCTGCTATTCCCTTATCCTTTACTACTCACGCGTTGGGGATGGCTTGATTGGCGGGCAGGGCATAGCGGTCGGGTTGGACGGCATTGCACTATCATAGCAAGCGTAGTTGCGCTACGCTCGACAGGGCAAGCACAGCGCACTAATCGCCCAGGATTGACCCCGCGTTTTGCGGGTTCCTGGTATGGAGTAGCATTACAGCCCTTAAATTCGGACGAGATCAAAACCTTTAGCGTACCTGAACAAACATACAAGCGTTTGCGTAAAGATACAATGGTAGAGATTATATTCTCTCCTCAACTGCACTATGTGTACTCAATAGAAGAAAGAAATATTAAAAATCCATTAGAGAATTAGAAAACTCTTCCAAATTGCTCCGTTGCATGGTATACTATCGGGCGGGGGAATACTCCATACCAGGCCAGATTTTTTACATTGTCACAGTAGGCACTCGTCTTTGTAGTTGGAGTTTGTCCGCAATCTCGCAAATCGCAACCGAGTGTTGAGGGGGAACAATGGACTTCAACCATTTCTTAACCAATTCATAACCTCCCGTCCCTTCCGCCGCATTGCCGGAGGTTCAATAATTGAAATGGTTAAATGTTTCTCTGTTCGAGTGGTCGGACAACATTGATCTCTATTTTTGAAAGTGAGGTGTAGTTTTGCGCTTCTCTTCCCGCTCAAAGTTGAGCATCGCGCTCTCCCTGTTTGCGCTGGCAGCCATTGTAGCCGGGCTGTTCGCAACGGGAGCATTGCGCGGAACAGCTACCCATGCTGCGTCGGCAAGCAACCCGGGACTGAAACACGTAACGTATGGCTGTGATCAGTATCACAGTCCCCTGGATTGTACCGAGATCTCAGAGGTGTACAAGCCATGGCCCTACTACGTTGGGCATGATGAGCCGTCGAACCTCTTCTACTCCAATGTGCCCGGCTCAGGCAACCAGATGCAGTATGAGCTAACCCTCCCCAAAGACCCACAGGGGACCAAGGAAGTCAAGGGCAAGTCCTGGAACTTCCAATTGCATCCCGCCTTCTGGTTTGGTATGGCAATGTGCGATACACAGTCGTTCCCTGAGCAGTTGAGTACCTGCACGCCCGACAGCGACAAGAACATCGTCGACCCGGCCATCAGCCCCAAACATCCTGGGGTCGCATTCATGGAGATGCAGTTCTATCCCCCCGGCTGGGTGGAATGGCCTGCCGGTAACAGCTGCGACCCGACCAAGTGGTGCGCCGCGCTCAACATCGACAGCTACTCCGCCAATCCTGTCACCGGCCAGTCGCTTAACTCTACTTGCCAGGGCATGATTGTCGGCGGCGTCGAGTACATCAACTTCGCGTTCATTACCTTGAACGGCAAGCCACAGCCGAATTCACCCCCCAATCCGCTGCACGCAACGCAGGACACCTTTACGCCGAACCCGCAATACGACCTGTTCATGAATTCGGGCGATGATGTCATCGTCAAATTGCATGACACTTCGAATGGTCTGGAAATCGACCTCAACGACCAGACCTCCGGTCAGAGCGGCTCGATGACGACGAGCGCCGCCAATGGGTTTGGCCAGATCAAGTTTGCCCCCAATGGCACCAGCTGCACGGAAATCAATTACAATTTCCATCCCATGTACAGCACCTCGTCTGAGAAGACCCGCGTAACCTGGGCTGCCCATACCTACAATATCGCCTTCGCGGACGAGATTGGCCACTTCGACTACTGCAATGGGTCAAATGCGATTTCTCCTGGAGGCAATTGTCCCACAGGTAACACAGAGGGCATCATTAACGACCAGGAGCCAACCGATAGCGACGACACGGCCTGCTTCCCGGCCTCTTCGTCGTCATTAGTGCAGGTCTCCGGGTGTATTGGCACAAACGTCCCAGGCTTTGATGGGGTCTCCTATCAACCGCTCTGGCCGGATGGCTCGGCTCTACGCCCAACCCCGATTCGCTTCACAAGTCCTCTGACCGGCCCAAACTACAATATCAACTATAGTCGTACTGCGTTCGAATCGGATATGCCGCGCATTGAGATTGAAACTGGCCAATGCAACCGCGATACCGGTCAAGGCTGCACGATTGTACCGGTGGACGATGACGGTCATCCCGCTGCCTTCTATCCGTTCTACAGCATCACCCAATTCCGTCAGGATTGCGTCTGGCAGATCGGTAACCACATTCCGGGCAGCAAGAATGACTTCAACCAGTACAACCAGTACGGCCAGTTAATTATTGTAACCTACACAGGTGTTGGCGGCGCCCCCGTTTCACACTTCGAGGATTACCGCCAGATACTGTCGCAGAATTACTGTCCGTCCAATAACTGATTCGCTCTCTCAGTGAGAGAAGGAGGGCCACTTCATCGAAGTGGTTCTCCTTTTTTACTTTCGTGATAGAAGAGAACCTTCGCTGTTCATTGCATAGAGGGGAAGCTCATCCTTTCAAAGAGTCTGATTTCCTCGAGGTATAAAGAATGAACTCAAAAGCTCTTCAACAACAGGCCCAGGCTCTCACACAGCGTTTCCTGGATGTCGTCTTTCCTCCACAATGTGCCGGTTGTAAGCGCAATGGATACATCCTCTGCTCATCCTGTATCGCTCGGATTCAACCTCTGCCTCTTCCGACCTGCCAGCATTGCTGCGCTCCGCTCCCCCCTGATGGCATCTGTAAAGCCTGCTATTATCATCGCCTGGCCTTGAGTGGTTTACGGGCCATTGGTCTGTTCCAGGAGCCATTGCGTGGATACATTCATGCTCTCAAGTACAAGGGAAATACGCGCCTGGCACAACCTCTTGGAGAGTTGCTGGCTCAGGCTTATGTGAGATATGCTATTCAAGCCGATATGATTGTTCCCGTGCCTTTGCATAGTGAGCGGGAGCGCCAGCGCGGCTATAATCATGCCTGTTTATTGGCACGCGCCTGTTCTACAAAACTCGGCATTCCGCTGCATACCGGCCTGCTGGTCCGCGCACGGGCAACGCTCGCCCAGGTAGGCCTCAATCTCAAAGATCGGCGCCAGAACGTCGCCGGGGCCTTTGTTTGTTCCCCTCCATTCACAACTGGCTCCCTTTTGAATCGTAGAATTATTATCGTAGATGATGTATCCACGACCGGCTCTACCCTGGAGGCGTGCGCTGCTCCGCTCTTCTCAGCCGGCGCGCTGGCGGTTTGGGGTCTCGTTCTGGCCAGGTCAGCGTTTTAAGCGAGCGCCTTGTACTTCACAGGTAAACTGGCCTCAATCTACAAGATACGTGAAAGAGTGTGCTATAATAAGCCACAAAGAGTCAAGCATTGCATGTCAGACAGCAAGAGGATAGGCTATTGAGTGTCGGGGCGCGCTGCCTGCCCGAGAGTAGAGAGGAATCCCAATGTCGAGTAGTGGGAAATGGCTAAGAACCAGCTTTATCTGGCTCATCATGTTGCTGGCCATTGTCCTGATCATTGTGCTTTTTTTCCGTTCGCCATCTGATACTAAACAGGTCAACGTATCTACAATTTTGAGCGATATCAAAACCGACATGAGTAAGAATCAGCAGGATACGTTGGATGTCTCGAGCGATACCATCACATTGACCCGTGGTCAGGATGGAAGCAAAGAAGCAGCGAATATAAACAGTTCCTTTGATGTTACACAGGTCCTCAAGGATAACGGCATCGACTATACAAATAACCACTTGCTGGTACTTGAGTATGAAGCCCCCAGCGCATTGGGAGCCTGGCTGAGCATTCTTGGTGGACTCATCCCTTTTATCCTGGTTGCCGGCCTGCTGATCTTCATGATGCGCCAGGCGCAGGGAAGTAATAATCAGGCTATGTCGTTTGGCAAGAGCCGGGCGCGCATGTTTATGGGCAACAAACCCACCGTCACCTTCGCGGATGTGGCCGGTGTAGAAGAAGCAAAGCAGGAATTGCAGGAAATCGTCGAGTTTTTGAAATTTCCTGATAAGTTCGCGGCCCTGGGCGCTCGTATCCCTAAAGGCTTGTTGCTCGTAGGCCCACCAGGAACAGGCAAAACATTGATTTCACGCGCCGTCGCGGGCGAAGCCGGTGTCCCTTTCTTTAGCATCAGCGGCTCCGAATTTGTCGAAATGTTTGTCGGCGTCGGTGCCAGCCGCGTTCGTGACCTCTTCGACCAGGCCAAACGTAACAGCCCCTGTATCGTTTTCGTTGACGAGATCGATGCCGTAGGCCGGCAACGCGGCGCAGGTCTCGGTGGCTCCCATGATGAACGCGAACAAACACTCAATCAAATTCTCGTCGAGATGGATGGTTTCGATACCAATACCAATGTAATCGTGATCGCCGCGACAAACCGTCCCGATGTACTCGATCCCGCGCTACTACGCCCCGGTCGTTTTGATCGCCAGGTCGTGCTTGATCGTCCCGACATTCGCGGGCGTATCTCCATTCTCCAGGTTCACGCGCGAGGAAAACCATTAGAAACAAGCATCTCCCTGGAAACACTTGCCAAACAAACACCCGGCTTCTCCGGCGCTGATCTTGCCAATCTGCTCAACGAGGCCGCTATCCTGGCCGCCCGGCGCAACAAGCGCAAGATTGGCATGAGCGAGCTTGAGGAGGCGATTGATCGCGTTGTCGCCGGCCCTGCACGCAAGAGCCGTATCATCAGCGAACGCGAAAAGGCGATTACCGCGTATCATGAGGTCGGGCATGCCATGGTAGCGCGTATGCTGCCCAACACCGATCCTGTGCATAAGGTCTCTATTGTAGCGCGCGGGCAGGCCGGCGGCTTTACCATGCTACTGCCAACAGAGGATCGTTACCTCTGGAGCAAACCCCAATTCGAGGATATGCTGGCATATGCGCTTGGGGGGCACGTCGCCGAGTTGATCATCTTCGGTGAGGTTACGACCGGGGCTTCAAATGATATTGAACGTGTGACAAAGATTGCCCGCTCAATGGTGACCGAATATGGTATGAGCAGTGTTATTGGACCAATGGCGTTAGGCCATAAGGAAGAATTGGTCTTCCTCGGCCGCGACTTCGGCGAGCAGCGCAACTATAGTGAACAGACTGCCCGCGAGATAGATGAAGAGGTACGCCGCATCATCCAGGAGGCTTTTGATAAGGCCTATAATGTACTCCTCCAGAACAAAACGCGCCTGATTATGATCAGCGAACGCCTTATAAAAGAAGAGACCCTCGAAGGACCGGTGTTTGAAGCCCTCTTCAACCAGCCCATCGATGATGGACAATACGAATCACCCTCCATTCTGGCAGGCATGCCCCATCTCAATGCTGCGGGTAGCAACGGTGGCCAACTCCGCATCCCAGAACACGGCTCATCTTATCCTATGCCCCCAATGTTGCAGCCACCCTATGCGCCTGAAGCTGGCGCCTGACACTACTTGCCCGCAACCACGGGAGTCGCGTTAAAAAATATATAAGATATTAATCAGCAAAGGCGCTCTTTGCCGCAGGTCTACTAGCAGCGCTTACAGATGCATTGAATGAAAAAGAGCAAGGGATGGTGCTTCCGAAAGTACCATCCCTTGCTCTTTTTCGCCAATAAAAAGGGTGACCGATGGGGCTTGAACCCACAACCGCTGGAGCCACAATCCAGAGCTCTGCCGATTGAGCTACGGTCACCATAGCAATACGTCTTGAACGTATCGCTAGTATAGACGAGCGCTTGCGAATTGTCAAGCAGAAATTTGCCTTTTTTCGCACATTAGTGCCCGCTTGATGCTATCATACCATCATGCCAGGTTTTCCAAGGTCTGCGGCGACCTGAGATACAAAGCCCAGTACCCCTGGTATTTGCCATAGCGATCCAGCAAGATCTGCATCTCGGACGGGGCAAGCATGTGCCCCTGGTTGTAAACCCTGGCCGCCGCCTTAGCAAGTTCCTGGTCAACCGCCGACACCCGCTCCATCCGTCCTAAGCCGCGTACCATAATGAAGTGCGCAGACCATTCACCGATACCACGGACGCCGCGGATAGCTGCGGCAACTTCATCGTGGTCACCATACCGTAAGAATTGCTCGTCCACTTCATTGAAAAACTGAATGACCGCCCGTAGATACTCTACCTTACGCTCATTGCGCACCACGCTTGCCAACTTAGCAGCATCAACGGCGGCCATCTGCGCCGGTTCCGGGAATGCCTGGTAGCTGCCCTCCGGTAAGGTAATACTGGTTCCCCAGCGCTTCACCATCCCCATCTTTATGTTGTGAGCGACGCGCCAGGGTATGCGCTGCCCTAAGATCGCCCAGCAGGCAATCTCGAACGGCGTCAGAAATTTCGGCTGGTGCAATCCATAGAAACGCTCAAGCATAGGAGCAAACGCATCGTCTGCCCGCCCAATCTCATAGAAAGGCCGCAGATCATCATCCAGGCTGAGAAAGAAACGCATACGGTCAAGAATGGCAGCATATTCCGCCTCGCTCAATGGCTGTTCCGAATAGAGGGTATAGACCAGCTCAGGTTCCTCGATTGCGCCGGTGCTATGTAGCTTAAAGGCTACCGCACGCCCATTCAGTGTGACCGCTTTAGTTAGCGAATCAGGGGCAAGTACCTGTTCTCCTTCAGTTGGTTCAAAACCATCCAAAAAGCCCAGCGTCTTGAAAAAGTCAAAAGGCGGGCATGGTTTCAGCGTCCCTGTGACTACACTCAGGCCGGTAGATGTTGACATGCGTACGTTACCTCCTGTAATGCTGGCATGGTGAGTAACTGTAAGCACAAAAGATTGCCTCCAAATCCTCTACAATGAGGATGTATCAGAAATTTCTTGCCGAACTGCTTACAGTATGAATGATGCGCGTGACAACAGTATGTCAGCAGCAATTTCACTCTTGACAATGACTCTTTCCTGCCCTACACTCCAAACAGAACAGAGCGATAACATTGACTGGCATAGAAACCAGAAGGTAGGTCAACGGAAAGGGATCGCAAGTTACATGTCGCAGAGCATTCCAGACGAAACCAGAAATCAACCACTCTCTAGCCTGCATGAAGCAGACCTTTCACACCTGCCGCAGGTTCCTCCCGGCATCTTAATTCCTGTTCCTGGCACGACCCCGCGTCGTAGGACGCGCTGGCCGGATGCCATCGACGTCATCTTCGAGAAAGACCCCGCGTGTCGCAACATCTTTGAAGCCTTGCTCTATCAGGGACTGTGGGCGCTTTTCTATCACCGTATCGCCCATGCCCTTTACAAAGCGCACATTCCCTTTATTCCCAGGCTGATCTCGCAATTCGCGCGTTTCATCACCGGCGGGATCGAGATCCATCCCGGCGCGAAGATCGGCAAACGTTTCTTCATCGACCATGGCGCTGGCGTCGTAATCGGTGAGACGGCCGAGATCGGCAACAACGTCATGCTGTATCACCAGGTCACACTCGGCGCAACCGGCTGGTGGCGGCCCAGCCCTGGGCGACGCCAGAAACGTCATCCCACCATAGAAGATGACGTGACCATCGGAGTTGGAGCAGCTATCCTGGGGCCGATCACCATCGGTAAGGGCAGCAAAATTGGCGGCATGACCCTGGTGCTCGAATCCGTTCCCCCCAATTCCGTCGTTGCCTCCAAGCCTGCTGAACTGCTGGTAAAGGGCGGCGAAATGCTCAAAAGGCACCAGGAACTCACTCAAGGCTGGAACGGCGAGATGGATTACCAGATTTAGACTGTGTATGGATGCGGCTGGCCTTTTCCCTAAATTTCTTCTGTAAGAAGATCTTCAATCTTGAACAGGGAGCCTTCCCGAAGGCGGTGTAGGTGGCCTCCATCCATGACCAATATAGAGCCTGGCCTGTTCGTGCCGGGAAAATCCTGGCAGCGAGTCATCATGATGTGCCGATGAGTCGTAAAGCGAAGGATGGTTGCGCGATGAGTTGAAATTTTCTTCGTGGTATCCTGAGATCAGGAAGCCAAAAAGCCAGCGGCCAAAGCGAACGATTGATTTCAACATTTTGCTCCTTACTCTCTTGCATCAAAACTCTTCTGCTCCAAATCTTCCACCAGTATATCCCGCATCAAAGATAATAACAAGTAAGTATGGGTTCCCACCTAATACGTCAGGATCGTGCTGATGACCATATCCCAGAACCGCTTCACCTCCAGGGCATAACCGACGCGTGCATTGGGTGCTTTGCCCCAGGTGTCGTAGACATCGCACACCGTCCGCCCGCTTGTCCATTCGCCCCTCGTTTCGATTTCAACATGCATATCATGGGCCTTCAGAATAGTTGGATCGACTACAGCAGCAACAGCGCACGGATCATGTACCGGAGCAGCTGGAAAGCCAAACTTATCGCGATACCTGCCGGCAAAGAAATCCAGCAGGTCTGCCGCGAAGGTCGCAACCGGTCGATGAGCCTCGCGCAAGCAGCTTAAGATTTCCTCGGTAGCCAGCGCCTGGTGCGTCACTTCCAGCGTACTCATCGTAATCGGTCGCCCGCATGAGAAGACGATTGCCGCCGCTTCGGGATCGGTATGGATGTTAAACTCGGCGGCAGGTGTGACATTGCCCAGGCCAATGGCGCCACCCATCAGCGAGATACCCGCGATTTTCGGTAGAATGCCAGGCTCACGGCGCATGGCGGCTGCGATATTTGTCAAAGGGCCGGTAGGAACAAGCGTGATATCGCCACCCGAGTTCAAAAGCAGATCAATCAGCAGTTCGACCGCGTGCTGCGGCGCGAGTTCGATTTCCGGTTCTGGAATATGTGGCCCATCCAATCCCGATTCGCCATGAATATCCGGCGCGTGCTTTGCCGGGCGCACAAGCGGTCGATCCATACCCCTCGCCACAGGCACATCCCGGATACCCGCCAGCGAACACACCTTGAGCGCGTTCAGCGTCGTCTTCTCAACTGATTGATTGCCGGCGACCGTAGTAATGGCCAGCAATTCAATATCAGGATGATGAGCAGCCAGCAGTATAGCAATTGCGTCGTCATGGCCAGGGTCGCAATCGAGAATGATCTTGTGTTTCATATATATCTTTCACCTTTGAGAGCGTTGAATGTAGCAAGCAGCGTTGTTTAATAGTAGCATGTGGATGATGGAGTTTTCAAGCAAAAGCTATTTCATTAGTGGCGTTTGCCTGTTGCTATAGAGACAAATAAGGTGGGGATGGGTGAAATGCCCCAAGGATGCGGGACTTTCAGATTGAAGATGTAGAAACTATGCTGCTGAAGTTACCTTCCTATGCCCCTACTACCGTCCCATAAGGAACCGGCAAAATTTCAACCCCTAAAGACAGGCCATTAAAAGAAAGATATCCTTTCGCTGGCTCAAACTTGTCAAGGAGCCCTATGCCATAAAATTGACGCGCGGCAGAGGCGCTGCTGGTCATTATCCCAATAACTTTTCCTTCATCGTCGTATATCGTTGGTTCTAGATGCTCCAGGCTTGCGGCATCTATTTCCGCTCGCAATCGCACCAATCTTCGCGTCGGCTTGCAGGAGAGCACCTGTTGCCTGCCCACGAAAAATGGCTTGTGCAGTTTGATAGCGCTGCCAAAGCCCGCCTCCACCGGATTGACAGAATAGGGGCCGGCAAGCTCTTTCCCATAAAGGGGCAAGCCTGCCTCTATTCTAAGACTTTCTGTCGCGAGCAATCCCACTGGGTTTAAACGGTGAGCAAAGCCCGCCTCCATCAATATTTTCCACAGAAATGCAGCCTGTGACCGTGGCACAAAAATTTCATATCCCACAGGCTCACCCGTATACCCCCTGCGCGCCATCCAAACAGTTCTACCCGCGAACGCGAACTCAGCTATATGCCCTTTTTTCAAATGATGTAACATATGCTTATTATCACCCAGGAGGAATTGGAGAATGCCAATGGATGCTGGCCCTTGCAAAGCCATGAGAGTCAATGAGTCAGAACTGGCTGTGAGATTGGTGATGCTACAGGTTCTATCTACCTCGATAGCCGGTCTTTCGAGGTCTATCAGCACCTCGCGGGCGGCAACAGCGCGTAACCAGTTTTCTACCACCTCAGCATGAAGAGGCTCTAATTCCATCACGAAGTAATCAGGCGCAAGGCGGTACAGGATACAAGCGCTGAGTATCATACCATCCGGGCTCAAGATGCAGGCCCGGCAGCTTGCGCCGCTGTTCAGTGATGGAATATGTTCTGTCAGTACCAGGTCTAAGAATCTTTCTGCCCCCTGTCCTTCAAAGCCCAGTAAAACCTTGTAAGAAAGGTCGAACAGCCCCGCGTGCCGGCGCACGGATTGATGCTCGCTGCTGGAAGACGCGAAGTAGAGCGGCACCGGTTGACCGGCGAAATCGGTGAAACTAGCTCCCGACGCTTTATGACAATCATATAATGGCGAAGGCCTGGAAACGAATGTAGAAGTCCTCATCTCTTCAAAGGCGCACCCTTGCTTGTTCAGTTTAGCAGCTGCCGGAAGCCCCATTTGCCCAATAAAATATGGTTTGCCGTGGTCGATTAAACACTCCTCCTCTGGCTTGTTGCCATCGAGAGAACAGGCGATATGATCCATTCCAGACTTTACTTCATCGAGAAACCGGGAAGCGGCTCGCTGAATAATAACCGGCCCATCAAGGGTGATAAAAGGATCATTGCCTTCGACCTGAATGTGGCCGTCTGAAAGCATCCGCAGCCAATCGTAAAGATCAGGTTCAGTATCCCTGGCGTAAACGAGCAGGTAACGCGCATGGGCTTCGCCCTCCAGAGCGCAAATATATACATTGAGGCGCTTTCCGCCATGCGCATGCAGTATCAGCGCGGGAACCAGTTCGCCTACTTTCAAGCTGTATACGTCTCTAGTAACGATCGATTGCAGGAAACTCGCGGCTCGCTCTCCCGTCACTAGCAGGGCTTCTAACCAGTTTGTCGCGGCTCGTATTTCTAGATACTTGCGTCGTGGAAATGCATCAAAATGCGCATTACGATGCTTCAAAATTTCCTTGACCCGCAGTCTAGCGGACCGCAGCAGCTCTGCATCGATTTTGCCTCCCGGTGTTTCCCGGCGTGCGCCGTAGAAACGATACGATGTAATACCCTTGCAGATACTGGCGATAATAGATGCAATCTCGCGCACTTCGGTCTCGCCATAACCCAGTTGTGAAATCCAGGTCGTTCCCAGGCGCACGCCGGAAGCCAGCGCGGCATGTGTATCACCTGGAATCATATTGCTGTTGCAACTGATGCCAGCCCGCTCTAAAATACGCGTCACAACGTCGCCGGTTAATCGTTGTCCGGTTGCGGTAGAAACTTTCCCAACATCCGCGACCACAATGTGCGTATCGGTGCCACCAAATGCAACCGGTATCTCCATCTCGGTGAGATAGTAATGCAAGAGACGGGCGTTCTCCACAATGTTGCGCTGCAACTGTCGAAACTCTTGCGTCCCCACTATTTTAAAGGCTACCGCTAATGCCACGATTTGCTGGAAAACCGGGGCGCTTTGCAATCCTGGAAACACTGCCCTATCAATGGCCTCCGCAATGGCAGAATCCGTGCTGAGAATAGCTGCTCCTCGTGGGCCGCATAACGTCTTATAGGTGGTAAACGTCACCACATCCGCATACCCGATTGGATTAGGAATAAGGCCCGCGCTCACCAGCCCCGCCGGGTGCGAGATATCGGCCAGGATAAAGGGTTTTGGCTCGATCCCCTCGGCAATCTCCCGCAATCTCTGCCAGTCGATTGCCCATGGGTAAGAACTGGCTCCGCCGACAATCAGTTTGGGATGATAGCATAAAGCGAGGTCTCGAATAGAATCGTAATCCAGCTGCTGTGTCACCGGATCGACGCCATAGTGTACTATCCTGTATGTCTTGCCAGATCGGTGTAAAGGACTTCCATGCGTCAGGTGGCCGCCGTCTACGAGATTCATGCTTAAAACAACATCTCCAGGTTTCAAAAGGGCCTCGAATACTGCCGTGTTTGCTAATGAGCCGGTGGGACATTGCAGGTTCACATGAATATCCGCGACGTCAACTGAAAGATTACTATTGTTCGCCCACCGCGTCGAGAAAACGGCAGCGGCCCGTCTCTGAGCCACCACTTCAACAACGTTCGCCAGCTCGGTTCCTTTATTGTAGCGCGAATCACCGAAGCGCCCATAATGCGCCACCTGCTCGTCCACATCGAGTAGATGCTCCCAGGAAACCGAATGCATGCGTCTTGGCGGATATCCCTCGGCGTCGATGTTGGAGAAGACAGAGGCCTGCGCTTCTTTCACAGCGCGCGGGCATAAACTTGAAGCAGCTCCCAGGCAAATTTGTGAGAATTGCCGCTCTTCTTCCCGTTCTAGAATCGCGGCCAACCACGGGTCAGTTTCAGCGATAGAGCGTTGCCAGAATGGCTCAACGGCGGTAGAGTTCATAGAACGATAGCTCCAATGTTAATGCCTGTGATGATTGTTCTTGCCTTTTTCGTGTTGAAAGCCTTTAGCGGATTGGCCATTCTGCCCCAGAACGGATAGCGTAGGCACTCGATAGGCTTCGCGGGCAATCGATTTCAGTGGTGGTTTATTGGCCTGCATGCTCGCCGCCTGGCTCTCTTGAAACAATTGCGCCAGTTGAGCGACCGTCGGGTCTTCGAGAAAGCTGTGTATGGGTACCTCTGTTGAAAAGATAGCGCGCAGCCGCGATATAACCCGCATTGCTAACAGCGAGTCGCCACCTAACGCGAAAAAGTTGTCGTGGATACCTACTCGCTCGATTTCCAGCACCTCGGACCAGGTGGCTGCAATCGTTTCTTCCAACCGAGTACGTGGTCTGTTGTTGAGAGCCTGGAGTTCGGAATGTGGTAGATCAGGGGCCGGCAATGCCTGGCGGTCTAACTTACCGTTTGCATTCAAAGGCACAGCATCCAGCCGCACATATATTGCAGGAATCATATACTCTGGCAGCTTCATTCGCAGCCAATCACGCAACTCCTCATTGGAAGCTGACTCTTCCCTGGCCAGAACTATATATGCTACCAGGTGCCTGCTGCCATCGCCGGATTCCCAGGCGAGAACAACGCTCTCTTGTATCGCAGGGTGGCGTTCCAGCATGCCCTCTATTTCATTCGGCTCGATACGCAAGCCGCGAATCTTGATGAGGTTGTCGCTTCTTCCGAGAAATTGAATCGAGCCATCGGGCAGATAACGCGCTCTATCGCGTGTTTTATATAATCGCTTTCCAGGTTCCCGCGAAAATGGATCGGGAAGAAATACCTCCGCGGTTCTCTCCGCATTATTGACGTATCCACGTCCGACACCTATGCCACCTATGTACAATTCGCCAGCCTCGCCCTCTGGAACCGGCCTCAATTGCTCATCAAGGATATGGGCATCAATATTATGAATAGGCCAGCCTATCGGCATAATTGGCAGCACATAGTCCTCCTCCGGCGGTTCATAGATCGTGTAGTGACAATTATCATCGGAACATTCAGTCGAGCCGCAGTTGTTAAGCATTGGAATAGTGGGATAGAGACGCAGCCATTGCCGGCACAGTTCTGGCGATAAAGCATCGCCCGTTGGTACAATCCAGCGCAGATTATTTAGCCCGGGGCGTTCATCGCCCAGCGTAGTCGCTTCTTTTACCAGGGCTCGCAGCATTGACGGTACCACTTGCAAGACCGTAATTTTTTGCTGCTCCGTTTGCCTCAGCAGTTGTAGCGGATCATTCGCGATCTCATCTCTAACGATATGTACAGTGCCTCCTACTACTAATGCTGCCAGGCATTGCCATACAACGATATCGAAGCCAGGAGGGCTATTCTGGGCAACTCTATCTACCATGCTTATACCCAGATCCGCTATTTTGGCATGGATGTGGTTGACCATTCCGGCTTGCTCGACCATCACGCCCTTCGGCAATCCCGTTGAGCCCGAGGTGTACATAACATATGCCAGGTTTTCCGGTTTACTATACGATGAGAGATTTTCCTGGGCCTCTTTCTCCTGCATAAGCGGCTCAAAATGGAAAACCTGCGGCCTCCATCCCACTCCGAATGGCATCAGTGCATCCGCGAGGAGCGATTCGTAATGGCGTGTTGTGATTACATAGGGACAGCGGCTCTGTTCAAGTATCTCGAAATGTCGTTGCGCTGGATGCTGTGGGTCAAGTGGAAGGAAAGCGCCACCAGCCTTAAATAGAGCCAGTATTGCCGTTACAAAATCAATACTTCGTTCGACAAGCATTGCTACCGTGGTCTCCGGCCCCACTCCTCTATGCCGTAAATGGCGCGCTAATTGATTGGCCCGCTGATTCAAATCCCGGTACGTGATCTGTTGATGCCCATGAACTATAGCCACTGCCAGGGGAGTTCGTACTACCTGGTCTTCGAATAGCTCGTGCAAGCACCGGTTATGCAGAAGAGCCGTCGAAGACGTCCATTCCACCATTGGCTGTTCTCCTTTGATCTTGTCTGCGTCACTCACTGTCACAATAGTGTCCGGATGTAAGTGCCTTACACCTGCACCACGCGCATCTCACAATACTTGCGGAAGTAAACCTTGCATCGCTCCCAGCGGAAACGAATAGAGATGCAATCTTTCTAAGAGCCTAGCAAAGGCCGGAGCATTGGACAATATAGAAAGTACGAAAGTTTTCAGCGGGTATTTCTGCATATCATTACTAAGTAATTAAACTACAGCGCTTAGTTGCTGGCAGGATGAAAGTAGTAAAGGCATTACCACCCAGGTAAGCAATGTTTACCCCGTAACTTTTTTCATACCCGGGCATAGGCTAAATGGGCAATTCTACGTACCGGTTTTTCGGGCTATTGCAGCATCAGCTTTTTTAATTGAAATTTAATGAGCGTAATTTCATATAAATCGGCACATTCATAACATAAATGATGTTTTCGCAACCAGGTCTTAACCTGATTGTCATTACTTCTCAAGAGGAACATGATATATTTCTGGAGAATAACGGGTAATAATCTAATAAACTCTTCTATCCGTTAGAGCGAGGTCTCATTATGATGCGCAATGATTCGGGCCTTCACTCGCAAAAGTTCATGTGAGATGGTACAAGAGGTACAAAACAGGATAAAGTATTTTACCCTGCTAGATGTTATGATGGATATAGTGGAATGCCAGAGAGAACCGAACTTTCAGAGGTCAAGCGCGCGCTGTTCGCCCAATATTTGCACCGCAGTTCCCCGCAGGCTACAACCAGGGATAGCATCCCCAGGCGTTCACCAGGAGAGACAGCCCCTCTTTCTTTTGGGCAGCAACAAATATGGCTGCTTTCCCAGTTGCAGCCCGATATTCCTGTGTATAATGAGCGTGTCACCGTTCGCTTGCCCGGATCATTGGATGTCAATGCGCTTACAAGGAGCCTGAATGAAATCATTCGCCGTCATGAGGCCTGGCGTACTCTATTCCCACTGCTAGATGGACAGCCTGTGCAGGTAATACAACCAGGTCTCCATCTCGAGCTACCCGTTGTGGACCTGCGCCATCTCACAGAAGTGCAGCGAGAAGCGGAGGCCATACGCCTGGCATCCGAAGATGCAAAACGCCCTTTTGATCTCTCAAGGGGTCCATTGCTGCGGGCCTTGTTGATACAGCTGGCAGACGAGGAGCACAGGCTATTTTTGACGCTGCACCACATCATCTTCGACGGCATCACAATATACCAGGTGTTTCTACCCGAATTGTCTGCCCTTTATGAGGCTTTCTCGGCAGGACGCCCATCGCCGCTTCCCGACCTGCCTATCCAGTATGCCGATTTTGCAGCCTGGCAGCGAGGAGAGATGCAAGAGCACGCGATGGCGGCTGGCATTGCCTACTGGAAGCAGCAGCTTGCGGGCGCTCCCACCGCGCTTGAATTACCTACCGATCGCCCTCGACCTGCCGTTCCTACCTATCGTGGGTTTGTGCAGCCGTTCGCGCTGTCAACTTCCCTCAGCGCTCGTTTGCGCGCGTTGTGTCGCCAGGAACAGGTAACGATGTACATGTTGCTGCTGGCCGCTTTCACTACCCTGCTTTACCGCTATACAGAGCAAGAAGATATCCTCATCGGCACCGCAACAGGAGGGCGCGTCCGGCCAGAACTCGAGCAGCTAATGGGGTTGTTTATGAATACGGTTGTGATGCGCTCGAAGCTATCAGAGAATCTCAGCTTTCGCGATCTTCTCAGGCAGGTCCGTGAGACCACATTCGAGGCTCAGGCTCACGCCGGCGTCCCTTTCGAATACGTGGTGAAGGAATTGCAACCACAGCGCAGCCTAAGTTACAATCCGCTCTTCCAGGTCCTGTTTGTATTCGAGCCACAACATCCTGTCTTGCCCTCCGGTTGGACCCTATCTCACATGGATGCGCAAACGGATATCTCCAAATTCGATCTCACTTTGATCGTCGAAGATCGAACGGAAGGCATCATTGGCCGCTTCGAATACAGCACCGACCTCTTGGATGACACGACTATTCAGCGCATGATTGGCCACTGGCAAACACTGCTAGAGAGTATCGCGCAGCATCCCAACAGGAAGCTAGCAGAACTGGCCTTGCTAACAGAAAACGAGCGCCAACGCCTGCTGGTAGAATGGAATGCAACCACTACTGCATTTCCAGAAGAGAAACGTATCCACCAGCTTATCGAGGAACAGGTCGAGCGCACCCCTGATGCCGTAGCCCTCGTTTATAACACTGAGCAGTTAACCTATGGAGAATTGAATACCCGGGCTAACTGGCTTGCTCATCACCTGCAACAATCAGGAGTAGGGCCAGAGGTAACAGTCGGCCTCCTGCTACGCAATAGACTGGAAATAATCGTAGGAATGCTTGGCGTTCTCAAAGCAGGAGGGGCTTACGTACCCCTGGATCCGGCCGCGCCCGCAGAGCGTCTGAACTTTATGTTGCACAATGCTCGCGTCTCCCTCGTCCTTACACGAAAAACAACGACAGCCGCGAATGCGACTTCTGCTGCCCGTGAGGGCCCATTGAGCTCGCCCGGCGGCGATTTACCGGCTCAGGCTAATATCCTGGATGGAAGCCATGATGCGACATCATCGCCCCTCTACCTTGATATCGACGAGATTATGCGCGCCAGCGAGTCGATAGACAATCCGGAAAGTCCTGTACAGGGTGACCACCTCGCTTATATCATGTACACCTCTGGCTCAACCGGTCGCCCCAAAGGAGTCGCCATTACCCACCGGAATCTCTGGCACTCTACCCTGGCGCGCATGGCTTATTATCACGAGCCCGTACGCAAGTACTTACTGCTATCCGCGCTGACGTTCGATAGTTCGGTCGCCGGTATTTATTGGACGTTATGCCAGGGAGGAACGCTATTGCTGCCTGAAGAAGGAGTAGTGCGTGATCCATTCCTGCTCAGCGAGCTTATCGCGAAGCAGCAGCCCTCGCATACCTTATGCGTGCCATCATTATATAACTTGCTGCTCGAACAGGCATCAACCCATCCCTTAGACTCATTGCAGACCGTCATTGTTGCCGGCGAGCGTTGTCCGAAAGCCCTGGTGGAGCGCCACTTCACCTGTCTGCCCAATAGTGCCCTTTACAACGAGTATGGGCCGACCGAGGCAACCGTCTGGTGTACAGTCTATCGCTGCCAACCGGGAGAAGAGAGAGAATCGGTGCCTATTGGTCGTCCTATTGCCAATACGCAGGTCTACGTCCTGGATTCACATCTTCAGCCGGTACCCGTTGGCGTCGCCGGAGAATTGTATGTTGGCGGAGCAGGAATAGCACGCGGTTACGTGTACCAGCCAGAAGCAACGTCCGAGCGTTTCATCCCTCATCCTTTGATGGAGACCCGATCTACCGCTTCCCAGAAAGGTGCCCGGCTTTATAAAACAGGGGATCGCGTGCGCTATCTGCCCGATGGCAATATTGAGTTCCTTGAGCGCACTGATCACCAGGTCAAGCTGCGCGGCTATCGCATCGAATTAGGAGAAATCGAAGAGGTACTGCGCCGGCATCCAGCTGTGAGGGATGTGGCCGTAATTGCGCGGGAGGATGTCCCTGGAGATACGCGCCTGATCGCTTATGTCGTGTCGCAAGACAACGCCGTCCTGACCATCGACGACTTACATTCTTTAATATCACTATATGTACCTGTATATATGTTTCCATCGGCCTATATCCTGCTGCCGGCCCTACCGTTGCTGTCGAATGGCAAGTTGGATCGTAAAGCCCTGCCTGTGCCCGGACCAGATCACCTGCGCCTGAGTTCAAATCATGATGCATATGTTCCTCCTCGCACACACATCGAAGAGGTCGTAGCCGCTACGTGGTCTCAAGTTCTTGGCATTGAGCGTATTGGAATCTACGACGATTTCTTCAGGCTGGGCGGGCATTCCCTGCTTGCTATGTACGTGGTTTCACGCCTTCATGCGAGCTTAGCCGTGGAACTTCCCTTGCGCAGCTTCTTTGAAACTCCAACAATTGCCGGATTAGCCGATAAAATAATGCAAATGAAATCTAACGACACCGGGCAACAATTGCCACCAATACGGTCAGTCTCTCGCGAGCATTACCGTATGAAATTGACTTCAAATTCATTATCACTGGGTAGGAGTAGTTTGCTAGATGAATAAATATAGCGCCATGGCTCCATCTTCTTCAAGCCATGCTTCAATGGAAGAAGATGTCTATATATTTCCGACTTCCTTCACCCAGCAAAGCCTCTGGTTCCTTCACCAGTTGGAGCCTCAAAGTGCTGTGTATAATATGCCGTCCGCCATTCGCCTCAGCTTCTCGGTGAATGAAGAGGCACTCGAGCGAAGCCTCAACGCAATAGTACAGCGTCATGAAGTCCTGCGCACCACATTTAGTATGCAGGATGGCCAGCCTGCCCAGGTTGTTAAGCCTGCTTTGAGCATCCCCTTGCCTATGGTTGATCTGCGGGCTTTTCCTCGATCCGAGCGGGAGGGTAAGGCGCGCGACCTGGCAGTACAAGAGGCTATAGCGCCCTTTCATCTCGCGCAAGGTCCGCTTATTCGAGCAACTTTAGTTCGATTGGGCGAAGAAGAATTTGTGTTGCTGGTCAACTTGCATCATAGTATTGCGGATGGCTGGTCCTTTGATATTTTCCTGCAGGAACTGACGCAACTCTACGATACCTTCGCACATGGTCGTCCATCCCCATTGCCAGACTTGTCCATTCAATATGCCGATTTCGCGATTTGGCAGCGCGAGCGGCTGCAGGAAGGACAATTTGAGCAGCAAATGAATTACTGGAGGCGACAACTCAAGGATGCTCCCGCCATCCTCGAGTTGCCAACAGATCATGCACGCCCGCCTGTTCCCACGTTCAAAGGATCGATGCAGCTATTCGCCCTCTCGAAAGACCTGACCGAGGGCCTCAAGGCCTTAAGCCGCCAGGAAGGGGTCACGCTGCATATGCTGCTGGTCGCGGCATTCCAGGTTCTGCTTTACCGATACTCGGGGCAGGAGGATATCGTCATTGGTTCGCCCGTTGCCGGGCGCATGCAATCCGAAACCGGGGGATTGATCGGCGCCTTCGTCAACACGCTGGCCTTGCGAACCGATGTATCCGGCAATCCTACTTTCAAAGAACTGCTGAGGCGCGTGCGGAAGATGACCCTGGAAGCGCAGGCGAATGCCGATGTGCCTTTCGAATATATTGTACAGGAATTGCATCCCGAGCGCGACTTGAATCAACATCCATTCTTCCAGGTCCTGCTGTCCCTCGATCCTCCGGCATCCAATCTTCCCCCAGGATGGGCGCTCGCTTACACCGACATCGATACAGAAACATCCAAGTTTGACCTATCGATCATCGTCAGTGATCGACCTGCTGGTCTTGCGGGCCGCATCGAATATCGCACCGCGCTATTCGATGCGGCAACTATTCAGCGCATGATCGGCCACTGGCGAACGCTCCTGGAAGGAGTGGTCGCCGACCCGGAGCAGCACGTCACGCAATTGCCGCTATTAACCGTGGCTGAACGGCAGCAGATTCTGGTGGAGTGGAACAATACCGGTACACCCTACCACGGGGAGCGCTGTGTTCATCACCTTTTCGAAGAGCAAGTGGAGCGCAATCCTCATGGGGTGGCGCTGCTTTATGATGATAAGCGAATGACCTATAGAGAGCTGAACGCACGAGCCAATCAACTGGCGCATCACTTGCAAAAACTGGGGGTCGGGCCGGAAGTGCTGGTAGGTATCTGCATGGATCGCTCGTTCGAGATGATTATAAGCCTGCTTGCCATCCTCAAAGCCGGCGGCGCCTATCTCCCGCTCGATCCTGCCTATCCTAAAGAGCGGCTTGCCTTCATGCTCGCCGATGGAGAGTCCCGCATACTGCTGACGCAACAGCAATTGGTCGATGAACTGCCGACCGCTGGTCTGCATGTGATTGTTCTGGATACAGAATGGGAAAAGATTGCTCGCGAGAGTACGGAAAATCCTGGCAGCGCTGTCACTTCAGAGAATCTTGCTTATGTCATGTATACTTCGGGTTCTACCGGCAAGCCTAAGGGCGTAGAAATACGCCATCGCAGTATCAATCGCCTGGTTATCGGCGCTAATTACGCGCAGCTGGATGCCTCACAAACAATTCTGCACATGGCCCCCATTTCATTTGACGCCTCGACATTGGAGGTATGGGGCGCTTTGTTGCATGGGGCTCGCTGTGTGCTATTCTCTGAGCAAATTCCTACACCCAAAAGCATCGGCGCAGTCATACACAAACACAAGGTGACGACGGCCTGGCTGACCGCTTCCCTGTTCAATGCGGTCATCGACGAAGCGCCTGAAGCCCTGCTCGGCCTTCAGCAACTCCTTACCGGCGGAGAAGCCCTCTCAGTCACTCATATTCGACGTGCTTTAGAGTCATTACCAGAGACGCAGCTCATTAATGGCTATGGGCCGCATGAAACGACTACCTTTGCCTGCTGCTACACTATTCCCAGGCCATTGCCCGAAGGCATCCACTCTATCCCTATCGGCAGGCCTATCAGCAATACGCAGCTATATATCCTTGACCGTTATAATAACCCCGTACCCATTGGTGTTGCGGGCGAATTGCATATTGGCGGCCCCGGTCTGGCCCGTGGCTACCTGCGCCGCCCCGAACTTACCAACGAAAAGTTCATCGCTCACCCGTTCAGTGAAGAGCCGGAAGCTCGCCTGTACAAGACGGGAGATATAGTGCGTTTCCTGCCAGATGGCACAATTGAGTACCTGGGGCGTAAGGACCAGCAGGTTAAACTACGCGGTTTCCGCATTGAATTAGGCGAGATTGAAGCGTTACTGGGTCGCCATCCCGCCATTCGCGAAGCAGCAGTCATTGTCCACCAGAACGAACGCAGTGAGAAACGGCTGGTCGCTTACGTCGTGACACAAAGAAAGCAGAAACTTCCCATCAGCGAGTTGCGCAGTTTCCTGGGTGAAAAGGTGCCGGAATACATGATACCATCCGATTTTATCTTCCTGGATGCTCTCCCTCTGACACCTAATGGCAAACTGGATACGCGCAACCTGCCAGCGCCAGAATCAACCCGGCGTATGGTAGAGGATACCTATGTGGCTCCAACCCAGATGGTGCATTATCAACTGATCGAGATTTGGGAGCAACTGCTAGATGTCCGGCCTATCGGCATCCGCGATAACTTCTTTTACCTGGGGGGCCATTCTTTACTCGCCGCTCGCCTGATCGATAAGATAGAAAAAGTCTTCAAGAAGCAACTGTCTCTTGCCACCCTTTTTAGCGGCCCGACCATAGAACAACTCGCCAATGCTCTCAAGCGCCCGGCGGAGAGCGATTCGCGCTCTCCTGTGGTTACGATTCAGGCTGGTGGAAACGAGATCCCGTTTTTCTATTTGCCAGGAGACTGGAACAGCGGCGCATTCTATTCTTACCGGTTAGCGCAAGCTCTGGGGCCAGAACAGCCATTTTACGTGCTGGAGCGCTACAGATTTGATGGCCTACGGATTCCCCCCACTTTCGAGACTATCGCCGCGGAACATATCAAATCGATGCGGGTTATTCAACCCGAAGGTCCATACCGCTTGGGTGGCTTTTGCAATGGTGGGCTTGAGGCGTATGAAATAGCCAGGCAGTTAACCGCAGCCGGACAGACTGTAGACCTGCTTGTGATGATAGACCCGGCTACTCCTGGTCCTCATGCGGCTATGCGTAATATACTTAGCCGGATCAGCAGCTTTTTGCGCCTGGAACAGGATAAACAGTTAGATATATTCCTGCTCGCCCGCCACATGCGCAAATATCTACGCCATCGCTATAAATATTTGCGGGACGAACACTATCGTAAAATGCTGCAAGGCGTGGAGCAATTTGGAACGGTCGAAAAATTCGAACTGGGCCGCGATATGTACGCCATGGGCTTCGAGATACCCCGCGTCGAAGCGTTCATTCCCAAAACCGAATACCTGCGTGATGATTGGCCCAGTGTCTATCTCTGGGTTGCCTCGGGCTATTTACCAGACCACTATCCTGGAAAGATTACGTTCTTCTGGTCAGAAAAGGAATTCCCAAAACGGGAGGAGTGGTACAAGCAGGCTGAAACAGGAAATGCGGAAGTGCATATTATTCCCGGCACGCACATGACCTGCAGGACCGACAACCTCCCCATCCTGGCTGAACACTTGCGTGAGTGCATCAGCAAGTTACAAACTTAGCTCAAACCAGAAACGACCGTGAAAGTCGCCTCCTGGCATTTTGCTTTGCCGGTTCCGCATCGCTTCTTTCCAGGTGCGTTAGCGACCTCGAATATGGGGAACGCTGCGCCCCCGGCAAAGCTGGTAGCGATGTAGTCACCTACCATCCATCCCTGATTCGTGTTCGCGAGCCACGACAGCGACATCGGCCCTGCGATATTGCTGGTAGGCGCCCAGGTAGCCCCTCCGTCCATGGAAGACGTGTAGCCTATTTCAAGCTGGCACGTGGAAAAATTGCAGTTCGCCTGCGGATAGTAGTAATAGGCTAGCACCAGGTGCGCTGTGCTTCCAGAGGTAAGCGGATCAATACCAAGACCGGGAAGAAAATGATCTATGCCGGCGCCTAGCGGGTCGGCAGGAATCAATTGTACAGGTGACCAGTTGATCCCGTCACTGGAGGTAGTCATCACGAAATCATTGGCCGAGCAAGACTCCTCAAAACGGCAGTCCTGCCACACAACATAGACCATTCCTGAGCTATCGATAGCCGCCGAGATAAGCGGAGCATCGCGCAGATTTCCGGCCACAGTATGAGCGGTTATCGAAGCCACAGTAATTGTGCTGCTCCAGCTCGCCCCTCCATCTGTAGAGATGAAAGACAGGACTGCATTTGCATCTACATTATCGATAGGAACGATAACCGTCCCATCAGGCTGTACGAGGGGTTGACCACCCACGCCCGAAGCATTATCCTGTGTGCTTAACGGTTGCCCCCAGCTTAATCCACCATCATTAGACGTACTCAGTTGAATGAGGGAATTGGGGGTAGTGTCCCATTGATCGTAACAGTTTCCATAGTAGGGACTGGTGGGGGAATTATCACAAACAATCCAATCTTTGTCCAGATTTCCTTGACTACTATTGACCACAACAGGATTTCCCCAGGTATGACCACCATCGGTAGACCTGTTTACAATAACTGCCAGGAAATGCAGCTTGTTCCCATTTTTGACAATAGCAAGTGAAGAGATCAGCCATACATTATGCTTCTCATCGTAGGCGACTGCCGGGTCGGTGACATTATCATAAGGATTCTTCGGGTTCACGACCCTGGTGATGCCTGGCAGAAAGCCGTTTTTCCAGGTGGCGCCATTATCGCTAGAGGTTGCCCAGCCGATATTGTCACTCCCGCCGCGATTGAATCGCCCGACCTGGAAAGTGGCCACAATAGTCGAGCCAAAGGCAAAGATATCAGGCTCGACTTCGGTCTGATGTTCGGCTGCCTTATTTTTATAAGGGTCAGTACTCAACTGAACGGTAGCAGCGCTACCAGGTGAATGACCATGTGCGGCAAGTGAAAAAGAATGTGAGGTGAGCAAGAGCATGCAACCGCTGGTGAGAGCCAGCGCGAACCCGATGCGCGTCAAGAAACGCGATAGAGGGGGGGACATAAACCGCATGAGTAGTAGCTTTCTCCTTTTTTTCTGTAGGGGCGTACCCGCGTGGTCGCCCGAGCCTGCCCGGCGAGAACAATCTTGGCCATTTAAGCGTAGCATTCAGGAGAGATCGGATAGGGTGAGAAAAAGTGGATATTGGATGTTTGGAGGGCAATTTATGTTGAGATTGCTTAACTTGTACGTTGAGAGCAAAAGGCACAGTCAAAAAGAAGATGCCCTTGTCCCAAGGGATCAAGGGCATCTTTGCTGTAGATAGATACACTCACGCTAAGCAGTGCTATGCGATAAATGGTTAGCTGCCCGGCGTAAAGGCATACAGGTACCCATTGTTGTTGCCGATGTAAAGCACCCCATTGGAGATCGTAGCCGGACCCAAAAAGGTAGCATGGCCGGCGGCAATATGATAGTCGAAGAGTATACTGCCGTCGGCGGTACCGATCACAAGGATATCTGTACCTGCACCTATAACTATCAGGCCTGGCACTGCCGTGACAGGGTCCTGTACGTTCGCCTTGACACAATCTTGCCAGATGTAAGAGCCATCGGCGGGATTAACCGCCCTTACGCTTCCAGCGCATGTTGTCCCATTGATCGTCGTCTGGTTTCCGGCTATATACAGGTTTGTGCCATCCCAGGCGCTGGATGAGATATTATCCCCCGCGGTTGAAATCTGATCCTGCCATATAGGGCCGGCCGCAATATTGGTGCGATCGAAGGCGTAATACGTGCGATTCTTGTTGACAAGCCCAATCATATGGGTCAACGTGCCATTAATAGTGGCATCGAACAGCGTGGGTGTGCTGCCGAAGTCGTTATCGCCTTTCAAATTCGGCACTTTCCAGGAAGCCACTAACGAGAGGTCCGAAGCCTTTAATTCCACCAGCGCGAGGGCCAGATTTTCATGCTTGCAGTTGCCAGCATTTCCGGTGCCAAAGTAGAGCATACCGGTCGCCTCATCGATAGTCACCGAACCCCAAACGGTCGCCCCTGTGCAGCCATCGGGAACCGTATTAAAGACATTCAGAATGGTTCCGGTTGCCGCATCCATCTGCACAATTTTTCCCTGTACCAGTGGACAATCACCGAAAGAAGCCACACCCTCATAGATATCTCCATTATAGAAGGCTGGTGAACTCCAGAGGAAAGTGGCCGGCAGCGAGCCCAGCTTCTGCTGCCAGATAATGCTACCGTTAGAGGCATTGAGGGCATAGAATATAGCATCGCCACCTCCCACAAAGACAACGGGCGTATTCTGTCCATTGATCGATACGCTAGCAATAGTAGCAGTACTCGCAACACCCGCGGCAGTGGGATGACACCCCGAGTTTTTATCTACATTAATTCCCAGGTTCTTTGACCAGATGCCTTTTTGATTCTTGAGATTTGTCGCCCGTTCGTGACCATCCCAGGAACCCCAATAGAGCACGCCGTTGGAGACAATAGGTTGAGCAGTGACCGTACCATTCGTCAGGTGTGACCAGGATAGCGTGAGGTTTGGGGCAGTGCTCGGGTTAATCACCGTCTCATTGGCGTTGAAGCCGGTACGTGCATTACTGCCGAGAAAGGTTGTCCAGTCTCCTGTATCGGCATGTGCATTGGTCTTAGGCATGAGAGATGAAACGATGACAGTGGCTAGCACAACGACGAGCCCGGTAGAAAATATCAGGAAACTGCGCAGTTTCCATGGTTGCTTTCCACTAAAGAAATATTCCATACATCCCTCCTGAACTTCGTCTATCAAAGACTGGTGCAGGCACTGCTAATGCTGGCAGGCAAAAAGAGGGCTGAATAATAGACTACCTTTCCGCTACTCTTCAGCCCTGACCAGCGATTCTCTTGAACCGGTGGAATATCATTTCTTACGTTTCCACCGGTTCCAATCCAATTTATTTAGAGCGAGCCGAGCCACCTGGCGCGAAGGCGTAAAGGTCTCCGTGAGCGTCTCCTATATAAAGGACACCATTGGAGATTGTCGCTGAACCCTGGAAGACCGCCCCTGGCCGCGTAGCAGTGTAGCTGTACAGAATAGTTCCATTTGTAGCATCAGCTACATTGAACGTGTTGCCGTCGCCGAAGACGACCAGGCCAGGCACGCCCATCGTCCACAATGCCGGGCTATTGTTCAAACAGTCCCGCCACAGGTACGAGCCATCTGCCGGATTGATCGCGCTCACGCTGGATGCGCACTGCGTTCCGTTTATCGTTGTGGCGTCTCCGGGAACGTAGAGCGTCGTCCCGTCCCAGGTGCTTGCCTCAGTATTCACCTTGTAACTCCCAAGTTGCGGCGAAGCCAGCTGATCCTGCCACAACGGCCCGGCACCGAGATTGGTGCGATCAAAGGCATAATACGTTCCACCGTTGCTGTAAGCTCCAACCATCTGGTAGAGCGTGCCATTGATCGTTGCCGAGAAGAGCGTCGGCGTGCTTCTGAAATCGAGCCCATTCTTGGTGGATGGTATCTGCCAGGAATTGACATAGGACAGGTCTGTCGCGTTCAACTCTACAATTGCATTGGTATATGGCTCTGCCTGCGAGCAGGTGCCAGCTGCCCCGGTAGCGAAATAAACCATACCCGTCTGTTCATCGATCGCTGGCGCGCCCCAAATAGGACCGCCTGTGCAGCCGTTAGGCACAGTACTGAAGGTGTGTAGAATTTGTCCTGTCGCTGCGTCCAACTGGTAGAATTTCGACTGGGTACTCACACAGCTCGCCTGGACAGCTGTACCAATATAGAGGTCATTATTATAAAGAGCTACCGAGCCCCAGATGAAGTTCTTCGGCCCGCCCAGCGGTGTGTGCCAGATCGGTTTACCCGTCATGGCATCCAGCGCATAAAATTGGGATTGCGCCCCGCCCTCAAAATCAACAAGGGTCGATTGCCCATTAATGGTCACGGTAGCAACGGTCGAGGTGCCAACCGTGCCTAGCTTGGGAGGTTCGCAATTCTTCTTGGACGTCAGGCCCAGATCATGTGTCCAGAGATTGTTGCCATTCGTCAGCTTTGAAGCCTGCACCCGACCAGACCAGAGGGCCCAGTAGAGCAGATTATTCGCAACCACCGGCTGTGATGTGATCGGGGCCAGGCAACACGTCACTTTTTCCCAGACGAGCTGTAAGCTTGAGGCAGTTGATGGATTGATGATGGTCTCCGAACTATTGAAATTACTTCGACCATTATCCCCTAGATAGGTCGTCGGCCAGCCTGGATTATCAGCATGCGCATTCTGCAACCTTGGCAGCACAACAGAGAGTGTGATTGTGAACAATATCACCACTAATAGCAGGCATCGCAGCCAGACAGGCTTGAAGATACACCTTACCCCATTGAATACCGCATTCACTAGTCTTTCCCTTTCCTTTGCATCTTTGTAACTTGCATACGGTTCCTTGATTAGGGTAGAGGAAGCAGGTGAAGACTGTGTAAATAACGGGTAGAGAAGTGGTTAAAATAACTCTTCAAGCATTCAAGTGTTACCGGATTGGCTCCTGGAAACCATATCAACGAGCGTATGCTTGCTCACTTCAGGTTATAAAACCTTAACCTGAAGTTGCTAATAATTACTATATCTTAATCAGGCTTCTGCCGGACAACGATAGTAAGCATGATACAGTATGGAGGAGTCATAAACATTCCAGAGCGTTCCGATAGTAAACCTGTAAGGACGAACTCTTGCGGTCGCCCGCCCCACACGCCGGGTCATGTTTGACAAACTAATAGGTATCGATGCGCCAGGACATAAAAGCAAGACCAAGAGGTAAAAGGCAGTAGTATCGCATGGTTAACCAACTTGAACAGTTGCCGAAAGATCAATCACACAAGCGCCTTCACCGGCTGCGTCTCCGGCCACTTGCAGAGCTTGAGGATGATGATATAACGCTGAAAGTGCCGAGAATTGGTAAATCGAAGTGGCCCCAGAACATTATCACCCCGCCACTGCCTGACCTGCTCACTCCCTCTCTGCCCGCTCTGGAGCCATGGGAAGTCCAGCAACTTCAATTCATACCTGAGCAAGCTGGAGCAGAGGGCGAGTCCTTCGCGGATGATCCTGATCTTGAGAAATTTGCTACCATTCCGATGGTGGTGCTCGATGGCATCTCGAAGCAGCAGGGCACGGCGACGCCGGTAATGGTCTCGGAGATCACAGGCGCGGCAAGTAATGCCAGTGTTGTTGGTCTCGGCAATATCGCCGGTTACGTTTTCAAATATGCCAACAATTTGCTGATCCAACGTGGGCTACACGCCAGTTTCTTTGGCCTCTATTCGCTCAGCATGTCGGTCGTCACGCTGGTCTCATCCATATTCGACCTCGGTATGGACAATGCCATGATCCGTTACATGGCCATCTATCGTGGCAAAAAGCAGACCCATTTGTTGCGCACGCTGACCATCTTTTGCACCGCCCTGGTCGGCATTACGGGTATATTGGGCGGATTGTTGGTGCTCTTTTTCGCCACTCCTCTAGCCGCGCTGCAAAATAAACCCGATATTGCACCATTTTTACAATTCATGGCCCCATTAGTTCCATTATTATGCTTGCAGACCGTCTGGCTGGGCGGTTTACAGGGACTAAAAGAATTCAAGCAGCGTGTCTTGATACAGCGGTTCGTGATACCCTTGAGTACGTTTCTCCTCATGCTTATCGCCATCTTATTCTTCCGCGACATCACCGGCATTGTCGTCGTGACCTTCCTCGGCGTGCTGCTTACCGATGTCATCAACCTGTATTTCCTCTTTCGCGCGGTTTCTCGTCTTACAAAAGCCGACATGGTCGAAGAAGAAACCTACCAGGCGCGTGAGTGGATGGGATTCGCCGTACCTAATTTCTTGACCACGATTATCAGCACCGTCCTGGACTCCGTTGATACCTTGCTGCTCGCCTTCTATGTGCCTGCGGCGGCCATTGGGCAATACGCTGCCGGTCTCAAAATAACCGGTTTTATCTCCATGCCTCTCAGCACCATCAACGTCATTTTCACGCCCACGATTGCCGAACTCTACGCCAAAAAAGAGATGCAGAAGCTGTCCGCCATGTTTAAAATCATGACGAAATGGTCGGTTGCGCTGTGCCTGCCAATTTTTGGCATAACGGTCATCTTCGCCACCCCCTTGCTTGAAATATCGGGAAGAGATTTCGTATCAGGAGCAGGAATTCTGATTGTGCTGGCAATCGGTGATATATTGACCGTTGCCGGTGGCTCCGGTGGCTACATGCTTCTTATGACGGGCCACCAGAAGGTTTCGGTCTTCAATTCGCTGGCCGTGGTTGTTCTCAATGTCGTACTCGGCATCGTCCTGACGCAACATTACGGCGCATTTGGCACCGCAATCAGTACCAGCGCAGCACTCATCGCCATCAATGGCGCGCGGGTCGTCGAAATTCAACTCTTGCTCAAAATGCATCCCTATCGCCTGGACATGTTGAAACCCCTGGGAGCAGGACTGATCAGCGGGCTGGTCACGGCTATGCTTCTTTTCCTGCTGAATAAGGTCATTGCCTCCAACTCCTTCTTGAGTACGCAATTCCCCATCCAACTCATACTGGTGCCGGTATTCCTGGCCGCTTACGTCACCTTGCTCGTGCTGTTCAAAATCGATCCCGAAGACCGCATCATCGTGGACAGGCTGCTCAAAAAGGTTCCTTTTGGGAAAAGCAAGCGGGCTGATTAAAGGAATTCCTCAACTTCTCCTGACGCACGAAAGCGAAAGGGTCATTGTATAGGCTGCCAGTCCCGCGGACGCCAATTGCACCACCCGATGGTTGCATGCAACACATGTAATTTAATCGCCACCATACCCTCAGCTGGCACATTGTAAATCGAGCCATCAAAACGAATACCTACTGCAATAGGAGCATTCGTGACACGCACCTTGTATGCGTTAGATACCGTCCTACCCTTCTGTAAAAGCACAAGAGGCTTTTCATCGTATTGAGCAAACTTTAAGCGGTTCTCCTCAGGAGTACCATCAGTGATCATGGCAAATGTCAATTCGTTCCCGAATCTCTTCAGCAATTCCATATAATCAGGTATCGTCTCATTACAAGGGCCACAGTTCGTAGAGGAGAAGATCAGTACCACCCCTTTTCTCGTCGCCTCGTTCTTATCGTCGATACTTTCCTCATTTGGTAGCAGATCTTTGAGCGTATAGGTCTTGCCGGTGAAGATGTCAGGAAGCTCAAAGTCGGGAGCATCTTCATCTTCTTCCAGTCCGGAGAATTCTTCGTTAGCAAGGGGGACACCATACTCTTCTAGAAAATCAAGTCTCTTCAGCAGGTTCTTCAGCTGTAGTCGCGCTTGCGCCAGAACCCAGATTTCAAAAGAGATAAACCCGATTGCGATAACCGCCATGATCAGCCCAAAATCCTCGAAAGCCGGAAGCGTGGAAAGTCCGGTGACTATATCTCTACCAAGCCCACTGATTACTATTCCCAATCCGGCAAGCACAATCAGGATCACATTGCGGATCAAGGAGAGTTTTTTCTGTCGAATCTTCTTTTCGAGTAGCTGGTCGTGTTCGGCTAGTAGTCGTGCTTGCTCGTCGAGCCTGGGTTTATCCTCTATCTGGTGAAGCGTCTCAATGGCTTCGGTGAGTTCAGCCACAGTGGGAAACTCAAAGACGGTGCGCAGTGAAACCTTCAACTGGAAGGTATCGCTTATACGATAGGCGATTTGAGTAGCTAATAAGGAGTGTCCCCCTAATTCGAAGAAGTTATCATGAATCCCCACCTGATCCAGCTTGAGTACCTCACCCCAGATCCTTGCCACGAGTTTCTCGACCGAAGTGCGAGGTGCTACATAGTCATGGTCCATGAGGGATCGGCTGTTCTCAGGCAGGGGCAACGCGTGGTGATCCACCTTGCCATTAGGGGTGAGTGGCAAGGTCTCCAACAACACAAAAGCCGACGGAAGCATGTAGGCAGGCAATCGTTTTGCAAGAAAGCGACGTAAATCAACCTGTGTTGGAAGCTCTTGTTGCTGCCGCGCAACGACATAAGCCACCAGTTGTGTGTCTCCAGATACATCCTGACCTTGCTGCTCTTTCCCCGGTGTGCGGGCAATAACCACAGTCTCACTCACAGCCGGGTGTTTCGCCAGGACAGCTTCGATTTCGCCCAACTCAATGCGATAGCCGTGGATTTTGACCTGTGTATCAGTACGTCCCAGGTATTCAATCTGGCCATCGGGTAGATAACGCGCCAGGTCCCCTGTCTTATAGAGGCGATCTCCCGGCTCGCTGCTAAAGGGATTGGGGAGAAAGCGCTCAGCCGTTAGCTCGGGCCGCCCTAAGTACCCGCGAGCCAGGCATATCCCCGCAATGTAAAGTTCTCCTGCTACTCCGATAGGAACAGGTTGCAAGTGCGTATCCAGCAGGTAAATCGACACCTGTGGAATTGGCCGCCCAATCAGCACCTCGCGCTCCTGCTTTGTCTGCTGTAAATCCCCTTGCAGTTCAGCCACCGTCACCGCTATCGTTGTCTCAGTTGGACCATATGTATTGATGAGCCGCAACTGTTGGTCTACCTTCTTCCGCCATATTGCCAACTGTTCCGGCAATGCGCGTTCCCCACCAATAATTACCCTACGTATAGTTGCAGGAAGCGACACTGCATCCCTTTCCAGGCTCCGTGTCAGTTCGTGCCAGTAAGCCGTCGGCAGGTTCAACGTGGTAATGGACCAGGCCTGGCACTGTTGCAGAAACGTAGCCACTGAGTTGAGCATGATGTCGGTTCGTAAAAAGAGGGTTGCTCCACTGATCATGCAAGGATAGATCTCCTCGGCACTGGCATCAAAGCTGATCGAGGCAAACTGCAGCACATGATCGTCGGCTAGCAGCCCAAACCTATCCCGCGCATACTCAATATAGTTGGTCAAGGCTTGATGGAGTATCATCACCCCCTTGGGTTGTCCGGTTGAGCCTGAGGTATATATTACATAGGCCAGATGCGCTGGTTGAACATCGCTGGCCACATTCGTCGTACTTTCCTGCGCAATAAGAGGCCAGTCCGAGTCCAGGTAGACTGATCTAGCTGTATGGCCTGGAAGGGCATGGGCTAACCGTTGTTGTGTCAGCAGGATAGCTACCTGGGAATCCTCAAGCAGAAAGGCGAGCCGCTCCTTCGGATACGTCGGATCAATAGGCACATAAGCACTCCCCGCCTTAAGAATGCCCAAAAGTCCAACGATCATGCCTACAGAACGATCCAGGCAAATCCCCACCAGCACTTCTGGTCCTGCGCCAGCTTTTTGTAAGTAGCGTGCTAGCTGATTGGCACGCGCATTGAGCTCGCTATAGGTCAGCTGTTCATCCTCGAATACTAACGCGATGGCATCGGGGGTACGCTCAACCTGCTCCTCAAACAGTTCGTGGATGCACTTGTCATGTGGATAGGTTTTCGTAGTATGGTTCCACTCGACGAGTAGCTGCTGCCATTCGGATGCGCTGAGTAATGGGAGTAACCAGATAGATTGTTCAGGATCAGCTACCATGCCTTCCAACAGCATTTGCAAGTGAGTCGCCATACGTCCAATCGTCTCGGCCTCGAAGAGGTCGATGTCGTACTCCAATATACCCCTCAGCCCGGCTTCGCTCTCCTCCATAGTGAGCGTCAGATCAAACCTGGCCGTATAGGTCTCGATCTCCAGAGGTTCGACAGTCAAGTCGGTTAGTTCTAGAGCGCGTTGTGGCGCATCCTGCAGCACGAACATGACCTGGAACAATGGATTGCGGCTCAGGTCGCGTTTGGGTTGGAGGGCTTCCGCAATCTGCTCAAAAGGCACATCCTGGTGAGCGTAAGCATCCAGTACCATTTTGCGCACCTGCTGCAATAACTCCCGTACTGTAGGTTCGCCGCTCAAACGTGTACGCAAGACCAGCGTGTTGACAAAGCAGCCGATAAGGGGCTCGATTTCGGCGTGGGTGCGATTGGCGATGAGACTGCCAACCACAATATCATTCTCACCGCTATAACGGGCCAGCAGCAGTTGGAAAGCCGCTAGCAAGGTCATGAACACGGTAACGCCCTCGCGCTGGCTCAATGCTCGTACAGCCAGCTTGAGTGGCTCAGGCAGTTGGAAGACGTAGCGCCCACCCTGAAAGCGTTGAACATCTGGGCGAGGATAATCGGTGGGTAAGCGCAAGGGTTCAGGTAGGTCTCGCAATTGCTCTCGCCAGTAGGCCAGTTGCGTGTCAAGAACCTCACGCTGCAACCACTGGCGTTGCCAGAAGGCGAAGTCTGCGTATTGGATGTGCAGAGGAAGCAAAGGCGAGGGCTGTTGCTGGGTGAAAGCCTGGTAGAGGGAGCTCAATTCACGCATAAAGACGTCCATGGACCAGCCATCGGAGATGATGGAATGGAAAGTGAGCAACAGGATATGTTCGTTGGGACTCAAGCGCAGCAGGGTGGCGCGTAAAAGCTGCTTGCTGGCCAGGTCAATAGGCTTCTCTAACTCTTGTAGTATGAACTGGTGGGCCTGGGCTTCGCTCTCAGAAGGTGCCAGCTGTGACAAGTCGACCAGGGGTACTGGCAAATCTAAGCTGTGAGTAATGCTCTGCCGGGGTTCACCATTCACGGTAAGCATGGAGGTACGTAGCGTTTCATGACGTTCCACAATGGCCTGTAAACTGCGTAGCAAGGCTTCCATATCTAGAGGCCCACAGAGACGTATCGCCAGAGGCAAAAGATAGGTGATGCTGCCTGGTTCCAGTTGATCGAGCAACCAGAACCGCTGCTGCGCAAAAGAAAGTGGCAATGGGCCTTCTCTTGGAACTGGTTGCAGAGTCGGCATCGGCAGGTTCCCCACATTACTGCCGCTTTCTCTCTGCGGATGGATGGTATCAGGGTTCTCAGCCGTTAGCATCTTATGACCTCCTCTTAACCAGAGTTCATCTATTCCAGGTGAGAGAGAAGCATTGTAGAAACCTCAGGATGCCCCGAGCAAAGACCACATAGCTATACAGCAGGCATCTATAACAGTGAGGCTTACCTCAAATCGAGAAAGGCAAGAGTTGCCTTCGTCACGACGAGGGGCTTGTCGTGATTGAAGAAATCAAAACTAGCTTCTTTATCAGCTCCTCCCCAGAAGCAGAAAAGGCCTTAAAAATGAAGCATATCCGTCATCTAGCGTAACTCATTCTAGCTCAAAAGTAAAGGATTTTAGAAGCACAAACCAGATAAATTCTTCAAATAAGTAGAATTACCTGCTAGACAACGGTAGGTAATTCTACTTATTTGAAGAGGTTTTTCATGGATGATAGATCTGAAACGTGATTCCAAAATCTACTGGGTTGTGCAATGAGACAAATTTAAGCCTAGAAATGGCCCCACCTGTTGTAAGTCATTATATCCAGCACAGCGAACCAATCGAAATCGGTAAAGCTTTGAGTGTTGAGTGGTTCATAGCTCCTGTTCTTCTGACTGCCAGAGCGAATCGGAAGTGGCGCTATTTCCCTGGTAGGAAGCTCTTGCCCTTGATGGGTGGGAATGAACCGCACCGACCCGGGGACGGATATGAGCCGCGCCTCAAGTGTCCCGGCTTCCGGCTGGCCGATCCCGTTGGCTACTGATTCGCCTATGGCTGAGCCGATGACGGCATAGCGACGACCGAACCGTTCATGCAGATGAGATCCAACGGGCCACAAGTTCATCGTCTCATTCCCCCAGTGCCATTGCATCTTTCCACGCTTGAGATGGGTATTGTGGGCAAAAACCAGGACCTTGCCTCGCCCCTGTTCACGGGAGACGATATACGCCAGATTCTCTGTCATCATAGCGTCGCGTATATTACCGGTACTTTGTTGACAAGGGAGAGTCGAAATTGCCTCTCTGCTAAAAGCAGACAACAACTGGGCTCATCAAACGAGAGAAAAAAGCACTTGTTTCCTCTACGAGGGAGGAAATTCCCGTGTCAACAATGTACCGGTAGGAGAGAGTCGCATGAGACAACATTAGCTCTGGTGTGGGTCTGTCGGTGAGGTACTCCACTGCCGGAACCGATCAACTGTCTGTTGGAGCAGCCGACAGAGCGTCAGGACGACAAAGGCCTGCTCCTGCCTGTGCCGCAGCCAGGCCAGCCAGGAGGGATCATGGTGCGCCTGTTCCAGCCACCTCAGGGGAATCGTGCCGACCGCTCGTCGCATCTCGTCAGCATCGATCGGGTCGATCAGCTAGAGTCCGCAATGCATCACCCGGAGATACCGTTTCCCCATGGCTGTGCCACCCACGTGTGGCCTGATCGAGGACAGCATCACCTACTGGTTCCAACTGCGATTCGACCAGGACGTGTTTAATTGTGTCAGGTGTTTGTAACCACATAGAGATCCTCCTGTGCTCATCTGCTCTACATAAGGTTAATCCCAATCCCCCATCAGGATGAAGGCCTCCCAGTAGTAGGGATGCCGCCAGCGTGGGTGTTGGGAGTCGTGCTGCACCTCGGTCATGGCTTGCCGGAGTGCCAGAGCTTTGTCAGTTCCTGCCTCTCGTGCAGTATAGAACGCCTGCATGAGGGCTGCTGTGGCCGGATCGCTCACACGCCACAAGCTTGCCAGCAGCGAGCGTACTCCCGCTTGCAGAAAAGCTTGACTTAGCCCGGCCAATTCCTCACCGCCCAGGAAACCAACCTGGCCACTTTCACAGGCAGAGAGGACCAGTAAGTCTGCCTGCAAGCGATACTGGAGAATCCCCCGCGCGGTCAGGATTTCCTTTTCGGCCAGCACAATACCTGAGTCGAGTGGGCTTTTGGGATTAAAGAAGGCGTGCGTCGCCAAATGGATCAGAGAAGCCTGTTCGAGATCCGCCAAAACAGCCTGTTTGGTAGCAGCGTTTCCCAGAAGTGGAGTAGTTCCGAATCGTTCAGCTACGGCTCTAGCTTCATTTTCCGAATCGGGCAGATCGCCAAGCGGATTGCCGATGACGAGTGCCCGTCCCTTTGATGCGCGTGGACGCCGTTGAAGCCTTAGCGGCACGCCTAAGGCCGGAAGGTGACCAGGGGCAGTGGTTCTCCATCAGACGTACACCATCCAGCGCGCTCAGCCAACACTGCCCAGGGCAACAAGTGCCCGGTGCCAGCGGGAGCGAGAATGAGCCGCTTGACCCCTTTCAGGTGACGTTGTGCGCCGGTGAGGAGGGGGCGTAGAGGCTGATCCCAGGTTTCATTTAGTTGGATACGGGGGTCATATTCACGGGAAAAGCTTTCCCACAGGCCGACCCAGCCGGTCTGATTCAACGGTACCTCAACGACGTGAGGTGCATTCCAACCTGCTCGCAGCAGGAAGAGCAAGACCGACTCCTGGATCGGAAACAAGGAGAGAATCGCTGTCTCTGATCCCAGATGATTGATCAATCGAGTGAACTCTGGCCAGGTAGGAGCGTCTCCGCGACGCAAAGCTACGTACTCGGCTCCTTCTGGACCGCTATGAGCAATCTGGGACCACAACAGGTCCAGATCATGCAGAAGCATCTGGCGCTGCTGAAGACGCTGGATGTTGCCAGTTTCCTGTGGAGTGAGAACCCGATGATCGTGGGTAGCCAATTCCTGGGTGTCCAGCGTGGTAAGTTCGGCGAGCAGGCGGTGTTCCCGCGCGGCGATGTCTGGTGGGAGTCCTGTCGGCGGTGGTAGCAGCCCACGGCCGACCAGTTGGGTGAGCAAGCGCGATTTGCTGCCTTCCGCAACTTCTAGTGCCCGGCGGTACGCGCTTGGTGTGCGAGAATGGTACCGCCGGGCCTGCTCCAGGTAAGCAGTAACCAGGTCGGCCGCAACCTCTGCTTCCCAGTGCTGCTGACCGAGTTGATAGGCTACCGGCAAGGCAGCGAAGTGGAGATGCCGGATAGACCGACTCTGCTCCCACGCTGAGATGGTTGCTTCCAGGCTAGCCAGATCTTTGGTGGAGTGGAAGCGTTCCACGAGCATCAGACCCAAATTCCTTAGCAACTCAGACTGCTCAGGCAAGTCAGAGGGAGCGGACTGGACGGCTTGCTGGGAAATGCTGATGGCCTCTTCCAGGTCAGCCCGGTTCCTGGTGCGCTCGTAGCGGTCGCGTAACCCATTGCCCAAATTGCCTAGGAGCAGAGGCCGCTCAGGAGAGTCTATGTGAGCGGACTGGATGGCTTGCTGAAAGGCAGTAATAGCCGCTTGCAGATCGGCCACGCCCCCGGTGTGCTTGTAGCGGTCGAGTAGTTCGACACCCACATGGTTTAGGTACACAGGTCGGTCAGCTGAGTCTGGCGCAAGGGCAGGCTGGAAGAAATGCCTGCGATGCGGTCTCTCGAAGAGGCAACTACATGCCCTTGAAGACGGCGGGGCGTTTTTCACGGAAAGCTACTGCCGCTTCATGGGCATCTTCCGTCACAAAGCAACGCATGATGGCCTCGATCTCGTTCTGGAAAGCTCGCTCCAGTTCGGCCTCCAATGGGCGATTGAGCAAGCGTTTGCTCTCAAAGAGCGAGAGGGGCGCACGGCTGAGCAGGGTATCGCTCAAAGCCTGCACCTCCTGCTCAAGCCGTTGCGGCTCGACAAGACGGTGCAGCAAACCCATCTGTTGAGCAGCAGTGGCGTCAAAGATATCGGCCAGCAGAACAATCTCTCGCGCTATCGCCTGCCCAACGAGCAGTGGCAACAGCACTGATGTTCCACCGGTAATGACCATGCCTACCCGGGCTTCCACGCAGCCCATACGTACACGGCTGCTGGCGATGCGAAAGTCACAGGCCAGAGCCAGTTCAAAGCCTCCACCCACGGCATACCCATCCATGGCCGCAATGGTTGGTTTCTCCCCCAAAAGCAGCAGGCGGGTGATCCGCTGCAGGTCCAGGATCAAAGACAGGAAGGCATCAGCGCTCTGCTGCTCAGCCTCCTTGAGATCATCGCCTGCACAGAAGTTGTTCCCTGCCCCAGAGAGGACAATGAGTGAGACGTTCGGGTCGCTCTGTGCCTCTTCCAGCGCCTGGCGCAGGTGCGTAATCATGCTCCGACTCATGGCATTCATCGCTTCCGGTCGGTTCATCACCACATGGGCCACCCTGTTCGTGGCCTTCGAGAGAACTGGTGGCTGGGTACTCATGACAAACTCCTTCCTGGTTTTGCTCCAGTAGCTAAGGACTCTTACCCGCCTGACAGCTGGTACGTTCTGATGACTCGTCGCGCTTTCTGTTCACTGCGTGGCAGGCTTCCATAGGGAAGCAGTTCAGGCTCGGCACGGAAGTTGAGGTGCTGGCTCAAGAGGTGCCTGATCTGCTGTGACAGGTCTGGCACCTGCTCGGCTGCCAGGCCCTGCACCAGTTCCACCCGCAGCTTCAAATACTGGTGAGGAGGAGGGTGGTCAACCACGAGCTGGAACTCGCCGGAAAGCTGCCGGGAGAAGTGGGCCAGCGTGTTAGCTACTGCCGTGGGAAAGACATTGACGCCCCGGACATGCAGCATGTCATCACTGCGTCCCAGGACCCGGAAACGAAAACCGGTGCGCCCACAGGCGCAGGCTCCCGTCCCCAGGATGCGTACCACATCGCGAGCGCGGTAGCGCACCAGGGGTTGGGCCTCCTTGCGCAGGTGCGTGTAGACCAACTCTCCCTCGGCTCCCTCTACAAGTGGAAGAGCCATTCCGCTCTCGGGGTCGATCAACTCCACGAACACGGCTCCCTGTGCCAGAAAGTGCAGCCCCTGGCGGTACTCGCATTCGGCCCCCATGATACTGAGGACATCGGCCATGCCGAAATTGGCATCCATGGCGCGCATGCCCCAGGTCTCTTCCATCCGCGTTCGTACTCCCTCCTCACTGATGCCCGGCTCGGCCCCGAAGAAGCCCTTGCGCAGGCCAAGGTCACGCGGGTTGATCCCTTGAGCCAGCGCCGCCTCGGCCAGAGGCAGCATATAGGAGGGCGTGGCGCTGATGGCATTGATTCCAAGCTCGCGAATCGTCTGAATCAGGGAGGCGGTCTGACCCACACCGAAGGGGACAACGGTCGCGCCGGTGGTCTCCAGGTTTTCGTGATCAGAGTAGCCACCCACCCAGAGGCGATAATTGAGGCAGTGGACGACCGTATCGCTCGGACGCAGGCCCGCCGCCCAGAAGCAGCGAGCGGCACATTCATTCATGAGACGACGGTCCTGACGAGTGAGTGCCACATAGAGCGCCCGGCCCGTCGTGCCAGAGGTTTTGTGAACGCGGATGAGTTGCTCTGGTGGGCAGGCCAGATAACTGCCCAGGGGAGGGTGTTCCTGCTGGCTGTTGCGGCACTCGTCCTTCTCGGTAAAAGGGAGCAGCGGCAGATCGGCCACGTCCTTGATGGCTTCGCGCCAGATGCCTGCCTGCGCGAATTTGCTCTGATAAAAGGGAGAAGAGGACCAGACATAGTCAAGCTGAGTCCGCAGGGCCTCATGCTCCAGGCGGCGCAGTGCTGCTGGCTGGATGGTTTCTATCTCTTCGTTCCAGTATCCTCGCTCCATCCCCTTCCCTCTCACAACTTGCTGGCTGGCTGAACTTCTTCCCCTGTCGGTCTGACTGAGGGAACGAACGCGCGGGCCAGCAAGAGATACAACACGGCGGCGACGATGAAGCCGGTGAAGACGCTCATATCGGAATCCCCGAAGAGCCGGGAGAGCGGCCCTTGCAGCAGCGTCGAGTTGAGCCAGAGGGCGGAGGCAATCATGCCGCCAAGCATAGCGATCAGCCCAGCCGGATTGATACCGCCCTGATACCAGTAAGGACCACCCAGACGGGCCAGCAGCCCTTCCGGGTTATAGCGGTTGCGACGCCGCCAGGCATCGGTGAGATAGATGGCGCACCAGGGAGCCAGGAAGATGATGAGCAGCGAGAGAAACTGGCCGTAGAGCGTGTTGAAATCGGCGTTGAAGATCGCGATGGCCGCCAGCACGGTACAGATGACCATATCGATGAAGGTCGCCACCCAGCGTTTGACCTTCAAACCAATGGTCTGTAAGGTCAGGCCGGAAGAATACAGGTCGATGGCGTTGACCGCCAGCAGGTTGAAGAAGAGCACCAGCAGGTAGGGAGCCAGAAACCAGGTCGGTAAGGCCGATGGCAGGCCAGAGATGGGATCGGATGCGCTAGGCAGTTGTGCCGCCACGGCTGCTCCCACGATTTCTAACAGGATCGCCGGAATCATGCCCCCAAGAGAGGAGTACCAGAAGATGGCAATGGGACTGGCGTTGGCAGGCAGATAGCGCGAGTAATCGCTGCCAGTGTTGGCCCAGGAGATGCCGCCTGCTGAGACCATGAGGGCAAAGCCCAGCGTCATGGTGGCAAAGGTCCCGGCATGCCCACCGGTGAGCTGCGCTTTTCCGGCAATAAGGATGGAGACCAGCAGGAAGAAGGCGACAAAAACCCAGGCCAGCACCTTCTGCACCACCATGATGGTGGCATGTCCCAACGTGGGAATATAGACCTGCACGGCGGCGACGAGCACAATAACGAGGGCTTTAAACCAGAGGGCATCGGCGACCGACAGGCCCAGAGCATGGGCCAGGGTGAGCAGAGCGATGACGGCAAGCGCCAGGCCCGACCCCTCGAAGCCGACCAGCGTGAGCCAGTTGAAGAAGGCGAGCAGGCGGCCACCGTTGGGGCCGAAAGCGGCGCGGTTAATAGCAAAGGTGGCCGTCCCTGTGCGTGGCCCTTGCAGACTGGTTAGCCCAAGCAGGAAGAAGCCGACGATGTTGCCGAGCAGGATAATGAGCAAACTTTGCAGGAAGTTGAGTCCCAGTGAGATCAGCAACGCGCCGTTGATGATGTAAAAAACATTGGTATTGGTACCAAGCCACATGAAGAACAGGTCACGCGGCTTGCCATGCCGCTCATTTTCCGGCACCAGTTCGATGCCCCGTTGCTCCACGACCCCTACCCGGTCATCTTGCACTTTACTCATGCTCTACTCCCTTCTGTTGGCTTTGCCACTGCCGCAACTCCTGCAGTGGGGGAATGCGCTCGACGATGCCCGGTTCAAGCCGCTCCCAGACCACGCGCCCGGGCTGGTGCCCATGCTCTCTGGCGATAGGAATGGCTCGTATCGGGGTGATAATCAGGTCTACACGAGTATCGAATTCCGAGCCAGGCAGGTCAAGGTCGACGACCTGGCAGTCATGCACAGCACACACCACCAGGGGATCGTCGGACAAGCAACGCGCCTCGGAGAACATGGCCCATTCCAGGTCAAAGTAGCCGTGTCCCTTGCCGAAGCGAATGCCATGCGTGCTGACGGCTGAAGCACCGGTCACCAGCAGATCAAATCTCCCCAGCGAGCGGATATCCAACAGGCTCACTGGCTGGCCGAAGCGATCCATGCCATCCAGCGTTGCCGCCCAGCCGTAATTCTCTGGAGAGATTTGTGCCGGATCGATGGAAAGGAAGCCGCGGGCAATGCCATAGGTGGACATGACAAAGCGCTTGCCATCCTCCATCGCTTTGCGGCGCACCACTTCCAGGTTATTATCCGGTGTGATAAACATGAGTTTACTATTTTTCCAGGCAGGGAGAGCCTGGAGACGCTCGGCACCAACCTCGGAGCCTTCATAATCGGCAATAAATTCGGCGAAGTTCCAGTGAAAACGCGAATCCGGTCGGGCAATGGAGCGGAGTTGACTCCAGACGCCCTGGCGGATGGCCTCTTTCGAGGAAATATCTGGCGATTCCCCCATAAATTCTCTGCCCTCCATTCAAAAACGCCTGACTCAAAAATGAGCAGACCATTTCAACCAATCCTTAATGCACGTCCACGCGCAGGACGAAGGCTGCCCCCGTATCACCAGCAGCGCAGCCTGTGAAGAGGCCGTAGCCGCCTCCAAGCAAAGCCAGTTCTTCAATTAACTCGATCACCTGGCGCATACCGGTTGGCCCTTGAGGATGGCCGAAGATGAGCGAGCAGCCATAATTGTTGAAGCTTTCAAGGGGAAGACCCAGCTCGCGTGCCAGGTAGATGTCGTTGACGGCGAAGGGGTTATGCGTCTTGATCGCTTTCATTTCGGTCAGGTTCACACCCGCCGCGGTGAGCGCGCTACGGGCTGCCGGAACCGTGGCCTGCGCCATGAAGCCCTTCTTTGCCCGGGCCTGACCAAACCCAAGTACCTGTATCTCGATGGCCTGGTCGCGGCTAAGTTCCCTGGCGCGCTCGCGCGAGGTCACGATCATGCCGCAGCTGCCATCGGCAGGATGTGTCTGTGTGCCGAAGCTGACCGTGCCACCCTGCTTCACCGGGCGCAGCCTCGCCAGCCCTTCGGCAGTGGTGGGATAGATGCCTTCATCGTCCGTTACCGTTGCCAGCGCTTTCCGCCCAGAAAGATCTTGCACCTCCAGTGGAGTGACCATGTAGCGGCGATGAAAGGCAGCGTTCTCCTTGAGGGCTTCCTGGTACTGCTGGTAGCGCAGCAGCGTGAGGGCGTTTTGCTCTTCCCCTGTGATGCCAGATTCCGCCGCAACGTTTTCGGCGGTCTCGATCATCGCGTTCTGAGCGTAGGGATCGCAGTTGAAGCTGTCCCACACCCACTCCTCGCTCTCGCCCTTGCCGCCGGGAGCCAGAGGGTTGGGGTAATAGATATGCGGGCCGTTGCTGGTCTTGTCGCAGGTGATCGCCAGAATACAGCGCTCGACGTCGGTCTCCACCTCGAAGGCGGCGCTCGCCAGCACGCGAGCCGAAGTCGCGCATGCCTGATTGATGGTCGGGCCACCGATTCCTGCTGCGCCGATCAGCCCCGCCAGCCAGGGTGCGCCATAGAAGCTATGCTCAGCAATGATTGTCATGCCCAGGAACAGCGCATCAAAGTTCTCAGGCGCTATATGGCGTTCGCGCAGTGTACGTCTGGTCACATCCGCCGCGAAGCGGATCGGGTGCAGGTGCGCAAAATTGCCCTGCCAGCGTACAAACGGCGTTGACCAGTAGCCACCATACGGAATGTAGACCGAGTCAAATTGCGCCATCTCTTTCCTCCCCTTTATCGCACCTGCTCATACGTCTTACGAGTGAGCTGTGCCTTCATCTCGAAGCGCGGCAGCGTTCCCGGCGGCACCAGTTCAACGTTCGCTGTAAAAATGAGTTTGTCGCGCATCCCCTCTTCGATTTCGCGTTTCAGTCCCGCCAGATCTTCCACATCTGAGCCATATTCTACCTTCAGATGCAGGGGTGGGTCAACGCGAGGGCCGGGCTGCGTCAGTACAATCTGCACCTCGCCTGTTGTACGCGGACGCATTGCCATCAGCACGTCCTTGATAGCAGAAGGCCAGACATTCACCCCACGCAGGATCAGCAGATCATCGGTGCGCCCGACGCAGCGGATGCGCACGCCGGAGCGGCCACAGACACAGGGGTCTGTCCAGACCACCACGCGGTCGCGCGTGCGGAAGCGCACCAGCGGGACGCACTCGCGGTCGATGTGGGTGAAGACCATTTCGCCCTGCACTTGCGGTCGGTCAAGTGGCAGAGATGCTCCCGTCTCCGGGTCGATGATTTCGAGGATGGCGAAATCGGGAGTCAGGAAATGCATGCCGTTACGCTCGTCACAGTCGGCGGCATAGACGGGGATCACGTCGGCGTTGCCGATACCCTCGGTGACGAAAGCTCCCCAATCCTCCTCGATGCGCTGCCGCACGGCTGGTACGCCACCTCCTGGTTCCGCGCCCAGCTGGATGCGCCGGATGCCCAGTGTGCTCGGTTCGACATGAAATTTATTGCGCACGTATTCCGCCAGATAGATGGCATAGGAGGGGGTGCAGGTCAGTTGGGTCGCCCCCAGATTCTGGATCGAGGTGATCAAGCGGTCGGAGGCGCCGGTCCCAACGGGGACGAAGGTGGCCCCAATCTCCTCGATGGAGTTGTGCAGGGGCAGGCCGCCCACGAAAAAGCTCATGCCGAATCCCATGACGACGATCGAGTCGGGGCGCACCCCCTCCGACCAGTAGACGCGGGCGACGGACTCAATCCAGGTGTCGCGGTCATGTCTGGTAATGCCGACATAGCTGGGGCGTCCTGTGGTGCCGGACGAGGAGTGGATGCGAATCACCCGCGACATGGGAACTGCGGCGTGGCGTCCCAGGGGAGGATGCTCAAGCTGGCTATCACGCAGTTCCTCTTTTGTCGTGAAAGGGAGCCGCGCCAGATCCTCAAGCGTGCGGATATCCTCGGGATGCACGCCCGCCTCATCAAATTTCTGCCGGTAAAAGGCGGAGTGCTGATAGTTGTACGCCAGCTGCTTGCGCAGCTTCCGCTCCTGCATCTCCTGGATCTGCTTGAGCGGCATGGTTTCGACGCGGGCGTTGTAGTAGCGCGGATAGGTCATACATTTCTCCTCTTTCACGACATGTGATGGATCAGCTCTGGCAAAGGGCCCGCAGAGCCGCTACGCGCCGTTCCAGTTTCTGGATCTCCAGTTGATAGGATATCTCGCCATCGGTTGTCACCAGCACACACTCTTTCGCCCGCGTCCAGCGAGATACATCCGGTACGGCTTCTGCCAGAACGGGAAGCGCGAGCGCAAATGGCCCTTTGGGAAGAGCCACTTGCTCGACTGATGCCGCTTTCAGACAGAGCAGCGGCGCATTCGCCTGGTCTTCAAACTGCAGAGGCTGCGGAAGAGAGAGGACGGGCAGGGCGCCATGAAAGCGCACCGTCTTCCAGAGGGCGACCGTTGCCGCCTCCCAGTCGGGCAAAAGCTCCACGGGAACATCACTTTCATCGAAGTACAGCAGGTTGGCTCCCGCCAGGCAGAACGCCTGCGCGATGGGCAGCGTGATCTCGACCAGGGCCTCAAAGCTATCGAGTGCGTCGTCCTCTCCTTCGGCAAGCCCACGCAAAACATCCAGCCCGAAGAGTTGCTGCGCAACACGCAGGGGGCCAGGCAAGCCGACCACCAGCGCAGGTCCGTTGTGCAGGGTCCCCTGCACGCGGTGGACCACTTCCAGCGCAACCGGCAACCTGCCGCGCCGCTTGATGTCACCCGGCGGCTGGAGCATTGCCAGGACGGCCTCGCTGGTTGGCGTCTGCAATGTGGGGGGATAGGTGTTCCAGTGCAGTCGACAGCCCAGCGCCTCCGCGATGAGGAAGAGATCGAAATAGCAGGTGATGCCATCAGGACGCAGGCGCTGGTAGAGCGCCACCAGTCCCTTGGTGATCTTGGTTGGATTTATCACAAAATCGGGCAAGGGAACATCCTCCAGTCTGGCAGCCAGCGCAAAGATTAGCGGCATGAAGAGCTGCCTGCCTGGAGGTTTCCCCTCTATCAATGCTTTCACTACTGGTATCGGCATTGTCAGCGATCCATGGTCAATACGAGAAGCCGTGGTAGAGATGAGTTACTCCATCGCGAGCCAGAACGGAACGATGACTGGCGTTCATACACTCCTCTCCATTATAGCTTTCCCGGGCGCACAAAGCTATGGTCTGAATATAGGGGTGAGCACTTTCCCCTCGGGCCATGAGCCGAACCAGGCCAGCGCCTCCTCAGGTGGTCTCAGCTGCGACCACCCCGCCTGGAAGTCGTCCCAGGACTGGCCACGTGCCAGCCGAGCTTTACGCTCGGCATCACGCAGCGCCTCTGTCTCCGCCACGTTGACACGCATGGTGTCCGGGTCGTAGGCGACCTTGTAGATGTTGCGTGCGCTCCAGTCGGAGACGATCTCGGCTTCGACATCCTGCACCACCTGCTGCGGGTCGGCATCGAGTGGGTCTCCATAGCCGGCCCCTCCACTGGCGAAGCCAAAGGTGATGACATCTCCTTCGTTGTAGGGCCGGACGGAGCGAATGAATGGCTCATCACCCCATTCTCCATGGATGGCCTCTCTATTGATGAGCGCGGAAAAATCCAGGTTGAGGCCGGAATCCCCTGCACTCATCCGCTGGAGAAGATCGGCTCCGCGAATACTGATACCCGGCACCGTCGGCGGCGCATAGCCACCGAAGAGTGGCTGCGGCGTCTGCACTTTGCTGTTATCGGCAATCGTCGTGAAGAAAATGGTGGGTGTCTGGTGCGCGACCCACACCTGGACGGTGCCACTGCCGCCCCGATGCGCACCATGGCCGCAGGAGTCCTGCCAGTGCTGGGAAATGGGCACCAGCATAGGGAATTCATTCTCCATCAGCTCGACGTCGGGAGAGCGTCCGAAAGGACACCAGGCAAAATGGGAAGCGTCCATGCCCGGACTGGTAGCGCGACCTCCCTGGCCTTCCGTGTTGAGCGAGTAGGCAAGCATGTCGGCAAAGGGCAGTCCCCACTGGCTGAGGCCCGCGATCACCATGGCGTTGCCCCCGTTGGCCGAGGAGGCCACCGCCTGCCGCCATTCCTGCGTACCAAAGATCATCTTGGAGAAGGTGATAGCGGCTGAACTCATAATGCCGGTACAGATCATCACAGCGCAGGATGTTGCCGCCCGTGGGTCCGGGTTGAGGACGCAGCCCGGCGGGAAGGAACAATCAATGGGGGCGAAGGTGGCGCTGCTGATCGGCAGGTCGTGGAAGATATACGAATAGAGGAAATTCGCCAGGTGTCCCACAGCTGCCTGAGCATGCGCATTATACGACGAGGGGTTTTCGGGCGAGGTTCCCGTAAAGTCCAGCAGGAGGTGGTCGCCTTGCTTATGGACCGTCAGGGAGGCAGACCGGATCAGGCTGAAGCCCATCCCCCCGATAGTATCGGCAAAGGCTACAGCGCGAAACTTGCCATCGGGCCAGGAGGCGATGCGTTTGCGTGCTCCCTCCTCCGCGACCAGCAGCATCTTGCGCAGCAGGCCAATCACGAATTCGGGGCCTTCCTTCTCGGCCAGTTCGACCACACGCGTCCGCGCACGGTCGGCAGCGGTGCTACGGGCCTTCAGGTCGGTCACCACCATCTGCGGGGCGCGTATACCGTAGGCATTGAACAGCTCAAGCCAGTCTTCGCGGAGTTGACCATTTTCACCGACCTTCATTGGCGGCAGGTTCATGCCTTCACTAAAGCGCGCCGGGGCCATGACAGGCATCCCTCCCGGCTCCACTGCCCCCGTCTCTGTCGTATGGTTGGCAGCACTGCACCAGGCAATCAACTTGCCTTTGTAGAAAACCGGAATGAGCGCGACGACATCCGGGTTATGGATTCCGCCATACAACGCATCGTTGGCCACCCAGATATCGCCCTCTTTGATGCCGGGATTCTGGCTGTAGTAGGTGAGGATGTACTTGATGATAATGGGCTGGATGATGGCGTGCAGGTAGGTTCCTGCCGCGCCATTGACCAGGTCGCCCTGGGCAGTGAAGATCGCTACCATTACATCGCCGGCGATACCCATGGAACTGCGGC
>Ga0209061_1000852_pt1 | contig 62577 bp, 61 predicted proteins | sample Coa_R1_10_FD_187157 | JGI IMG/M metagenome (GOLD analysis project Ga0209061, IMG submission 187157) | Surface soil microbial communities from Centralia Pennsylvania, which are recovering from an underground coalmine fire - Coalmine... | ecosystem: Environmental > Terrestrial > Soil >... | reverse complement strand
CGTCGCCAACCTGAAGACATGGAGGATCCTCTTCACGGATTACAGGAGGCCGCTGAAGACGTTCCTGTCGTCGTTCCGGGCCGCCATCGGCCTGTATTTCTTCAAGAAGAGTTTTGCATAACCCTCCGTGCCCGTAGAGTTTGTCTTCGCCCAGGTCGTAGGCCGCGAGCAGGTGCCGGACCCCGTCGTTGCGGTGGCAGGTGGCCCGCATCCGCGGGCGGGGCTCCCGGTCCGGGTCCTTGTGCGTCCCGCCGCGGGCGGCCCACTGGCGGCCGGGACGGGGCTGGAGGTTCAGCGGCCCGGACTCGCCCATGCACCAGATGACCTCCGGCTCGCCGGGCTCGGGCGCGACCTCGCGGCCGGCGATCGCGTCCAGGTGCTCTACCCGGGCCTCCTTCGCCTCGTAGTCCGGGCCCGCCCGGGCTTTCCAGGTCTTCACGGCTTGAAACGAGACGCCTTCGTCACGGAGCAGGACCCGCAGGCCCTCGTGGGAGATGCCGCCGACCACCCCCTCGGCCACCAGGAAGTCCGCCAGCTTGGCCAGGCTCCAGGTGCTGAACGGCAGCCCGTGCTCAGACGGCCTCGGCTTCGCGATCTTCTTGATCTCCCGCTTCTTGATCTCCCGGCGTTCCGGCAGCGTGACCGTGCGGGGACGACCGCCCGAGTACTTCGGGTACAGCGAGGCGAACCCGTCCTCGTTGAAGGTGCGGATGACGTCCCGGACCCGCTCCGGGCTGGTGAACGTCACCTCCGCGATCTTGCCCGGGGCCATGCCCTGCGCGGGCAGCAGGATCGTCTGCGCCCGTCTCCAGGTCACCACCGACCCGGTGCCTCTCCGCACGATCCGCAGCAGCCGCTGCCCCTCGCCATCATCGATCTCGCGAACCTGCACACGCTCGGCCATGACCGCCACTCTGACGGGGCGAACCCGGCGGCGCACCGATCCCGCCCGGCGCGCCGCCGTTTACAGGGCGAACGTTGGCTGATGCGGCACTAGATAACAGCCCGCTGCTGTAGTACCAGAAGCTAGGGACCAAGGATCGCTAGGCCGAACAGGACGTAGGCGATGATCGCTGGGATGCTTGTCCAGAGCGAGTATGGTCCGTGTGGTGCTGCACCGATGGCGGCAGCAATGCCGAGTAGCACCCCGCCCACGCCTGCGGGTGCGGCGCTGAGTGATAGCCATGGGGCTCGTTGGAGCGTGCCACGTTCAAGATCGTACTGGTCGGATGCTGAGTCGTGCGGCGTCGTTAGGCGCCGCTGAGGAAGACTGCGCCCGTCAGGGCGCCTGGTTTCTGGACCGGGTGGTGCCGGCCGTCGCTGCTTGGCGGTGGGGACCGGCATCGGCGGTGGGCGGGTGGGAGGACCTCCTTCCTGGTAGTGCTGCTTCCGTGTGCGGGCGCGGCCGGGGACGGGGATGGCGCCGTCCCCGGCCGGCGGCTGGCTGCCTTGGTAGCTTGCTTACCTGGCCTGGGGGCCGGCCTGGCTGGCCGGGCTTGTGGTGGGCTCAGAGCTGGGCCGTCCACTCGATCACGAGCCGGCGGGCGGGGTTGGGCTTACGCCACTTGACTTGACGCACTGGGATGCAGGCGAAGGCGCCATGACCATGCATAGCCGGGCTCGGGGCGGGGACCACCCACCCGTTCGGCTGGAAAACAGGGTCAGACGTCGATGGTGGCGGTGCATGACCAGCGCCCGGCCGCACGGGAGAAGCGGAGGCCGTGCAGGGTGACGGCCTTGGGGACGGCGCCGGTGATCTCGGCGTCGTGGAGCGGGGCGACATCCATGCGCAGCCGAAGGCCCCCCGTGCGGCAGGTGACCTCGGCGCTGAGTGGTATCACCTCCTCGGTGTCCGCCAGGTAGATCACCTCGTCGAGCACGGCCACCAGGGCATCCTCATCGGTGTCCGCGGCCAGTTCGGCTTCCGCGCTTCGCTCGGCCCGCATCCCGGAGGTGCCGGCGAAGGCGTCCACGAGCGCGGCCACGGCCTCCTCGAGGCACGCCTCCCTGGTCGGCCCCCACGCCTCGATCCTGATGTCGGCGGTATGCGGCAGCCCACGATGCCCGCGTTCCGCCTTACCAGCCTCCCGGCCCTCCCCGGCGTCGGACGGCTCGCCCGGCGCGGGCACCCGGGGCTGCTGCGCTGCGCCCGGCCCCGCCGGCCCCTCAGCCCGGCGGGACGTTCCCGGCCCGGGCCGCCGGCTCATCCCTTCACCACGCCGAGCGGGCGCAGTTTCGCGACGGCCCGGCACAGCCCGGCGCCCTCGGCGGCGGCCACCACCTCGGCGACATCCTTGTAGGCCGCGGGCGCTTCCTCGGCGAGGCCGCGTTTCGACGCCCCGCGCACGGCGATGCCGCGTGCCTCCAGGTCGCGCCGCAGGTCGTTCGCGCGCACCGACCTGGCCGCCTGGTGGCGGCTGCGCAGCCTGCCCGCGCCGTGGCACGTCGAGTAGAACGCGCCGCCGCCCGGCACCCCTGTCAGAACGTAGGACGCGGTGCCCATCGACCCGGGGATGAGCACCGGCTGGCCGGCCTCGCGGAGATCCGGCGGCAGGTCCGGGTGGCCGGGCGGCAGCGCCCTGGTGGCCCCCTTGCGATGCACGCACAGCTCGCGCCGCTCCCCGCCGGCCTCGTGCGTTTCGACCTTGGCCAGGTTGTGCGAGATGTCGTAGACAAGGTCGAGCCCGCACCCGGCGGCGCGGCGGAACACCTGCGCGGCAGCCTCGCCGAGCACCTGCCTGTTGGCGCGGGCGTAGTTCGCCGCCGCGGCCATGGCGCCCAGGTACGCCTGCCCCTCCGGCGAGGCCACCGGTGCGCAGGCAAGCTGGCGGTCCGGCACGGCGATGCCGTACCGCGGCATGGCCGCCTCCATCGCGCGGACGTGGTCGGCGCAGATCTGGTGGCCGAGCCCGCGCGAGCCGCAGTGGATCATCACGCAGACCTGGCCGTGACGCAGGCCGAACGCTTCCGCCACGCGCTCGTCGTGGACCTGCTCGACGGCCTGCACCTCGAGGAAGTGGTTCCCCGAGCCGAGGCTGCCCACCTGCCCGAGACCCCGCTCCAGCGCGCGGGCGCTCACCCGCGCCGGGTCGGCGTCGCTGACCGCGCCACCGTCCTCGCAGCGGTCGAGGTCACGCTGGACGCCCCGGCCCTGCTCGGCCGCATAGCGGGAACCGCCCAGCAGGATCTTCTCGAGCTCCGCCCGGCCGGATACCGGCCAGGCGCCGCCGCGTCCCGCTCCCCGCGGGATAGCCTTGCTCAGCCCGTCCATGATCGCGTCACGGACGGCGGCGAACTCCTGCCGGCCCAAAGGGGCGGCGAGCAGCCGGACCCCGCAGGAGATGTCGAAGCCCACGCCGCCGGGTGAGACCACGCCGCCGTTGCGTATGTCCGTGGCGGCCACGCCGCCGATCGGAAAGCCGTAACCCCAGTGCATGTCGGGCATCGCATAGGACGCTCTGAAGATGCCGGGCAGCGTGGCCACGTTGGCGACCTGCTGGAGCGACTGGTCCTGCGCTGGGTCGGGGAGCAGCGCCCTCGACGCGAAGACGATGCCGGGTACCCGCATCCCGTCACGCGGCTCGATCCGGAAGCGGTACGGTGTCTCCTCGATCAGCTCCATCGATAGCCTCCGGGACGCTCTGTCACCACGCGAGGTTACCCGGCGGCGAGCGGCCTCATTCGGCCCGCCCGTGCGCGGCTGTCCGTGCGCGGCTGTCCGTGCGCGGCCGGACGCCGCGAGTCCCCGCGGTGCTCGTTACCCCAAGGGGACGGGCTGGTTATCCCCGCAGGGAACGGGAATGCGTACGCCGTGCGAGTCCTGGTGACCGGCTGGTTCAGCTTCGATACCGCCGAGGTGACGGCGGGTGATCTCCTGGCGCGTGACACGGCGGCTCGGTGGCTCAGCGAGGCGGGCGTGCCGCACGACATCGCCGTCGCCGCGAACTTCCGTGCGCCGGGCGATGTCGCGCTCGACAGGATCGATCCCGGCGGTTACAGCGACGTCGTGTTCGTCTGCGGCCCGGCGGCAGGCAGGCTGGTCGAGGACATGCTCGCCCGTTTCCCGCACGCCCGCCGTCTCGCCCTCGGGGTGTCCGTCGTCGATGGCACGGGCCGCCTGCCGCTGGACGTCGTGCTCGAACGGGACAGCGGCACCGCGGCCACGCCCGACCTGAGCCTGGCCGCCCCGGGCGCTGGAACGGGTCCCGCCGGCGCAGCAGCAGGCCCCGCCCCCTCGGCCGGCGGGGCGGGCCGGGGGGGTCCGGCCGGCGGGGCCCGTGTTCCGGTGGCGGGCGTAGTGCTCTCGCACGACCAGCCCGAATATGGCAGCCGGCACCGACTTGCCGAGGCCCATGCCGTCCTCGCCGATGTGCTCGGCTCGGCCGGTGCTGCCCGGGTGCTGCTCGACACCCGCCTGCATCCCCGCGAGCCGCACCTGTGCTCGACCGCGGCCCAGGTGGAGGCCGCAATCGCCCGCTGTGATGTCATCGCGACCACACGGCTGCACGGGCTGGTGCTCGCGCTGAAGGCCGGCGTGCCCGCGCTGGCGGTCGATCCGGTTGCCGGGGGCGGCAAGGTGTCGCGGCAGGCGGAGGTGCTTGGCTGGCCTGCGGCCGCCCGCGTCGGCGAGGCCGACGCGGGCCGTCTCGCCGGATGGCTGCGCTGGTGCCTGTCCGGCGAGGCGCGGACGGTGGCGGCCGCGGTCGCCGGGAAGGCGCAGCCGGCGCTGCACGAGGCCTGCGAACGGTTCACCGCCCTCTTCGCCCCGCCAGCCGGTGCCCGCGCGATCTCGCCAGCCGCGGGCTGGCCCGAAGCTACGTGATCTTCTCTCTGATCAACTACATCTTCCCTGGTCAGGGCGTTGCGGACAGAAGACCGCCCTGCCCGCAGGTACGGGCCGCTGGCTGTGTCAGCAGAGCCTTTCCAGGTCAGTGACATCGTTGCAGAGCGTTACAGTAACGTCGGGTAGAGCATAGTAACCCTGGATCAACCTGGACGCCGCGAACGCGGGCGCCCCGCCGTCTGCCCGGCTTCCTGCCCCACCGGTTGCAGTGCGCAGGAAGCGCTGTGCAGTGCGTGGTGCTCAGTCCTGAGTTTGGACATTTCCTTAGTGCCTGAGATCTCTCATGTTTCCGGGTTGTCGATGCTGGTCTAGTAGCAATAGAGACAGGCGACTGCATTCGAGTGTGGCAGCGGAAATACAACTAAGGACGACTCGTCGGCTCTGCCCGTGGTCTCTCGTCACGCTACGAGAGCTAACAGGGTCGCATTCCGCACCGTCCTGGCCGTCACCCGGGTCAACGGCGTGCACGCAGGCCGCACAGGGCTGGCCAGCAGGAAGACAGTGTCCTGACCAGGGAGGCCAGGGCGGCCTGGCTGCTCCTCACCCGGAACCGCGGGGATCCCGCCCGTTCCTGAGGCGGTCGAGGATCTCCTGCTGCTCAGGGGCGATGGCGGGCGGGAAGGCCTGGACGGCGCCGTTGACCGCGATGACCGCCGAGCGCAGCGGGCGGAGCTGCCGGACCACGTTGCGGATGGCCAGGCCGGTGCGGTCCTGGGCCTCGCGGGCCACGGCCAGGGCGGTGAACACGAGGGTCAGGTGCGCCTCGATCGCATCCTTCCTGCGGACGAACATCGGCCGGGCCGCCAGGTCCGTCTTGCTCATCCGGAAGGACTGCTCCACGTGCCACAGGTCGTGGTAGCGGCTGATCACCTCGGCCGGGGACATGACGGAGGCGGGGAGGTTCGTGACGTAGCCCTTGAGCCCGGCCAGCTTCCTGGCGCGGGCCAGGGCCGCCTCGTCCAGGGCGTGCTTCCCGGCCGCGTTCTTGACGAACCGGGGCGTGCGGGCGGACTTCGCGCCGCTGATGACGTCGCGGGCGCGGTTCTCCTGCGCGGTGAGGGTCCGGTTGTCCCGCGCGAGCCGCTTGGCGGAGAACGACCAGACCGCCCGCCACGACCTCGGGTGCTCCGCCCGGTCCCAGGCGGGCTCGGCCCGCAGGGCCGGGTCGTTGTCCTTGTTCTTGCCCTTCTTCGGGGTGAGAGTGTCGATGACCTGCCCGTCGGTGAACGCGTCGCCGTGCCAGCGGAAGTGCGACTCCAGGTCCACGGGGGCCTTGGTGACCCGCGAGCCGACGATGAACCCCAGCCCCTCGCCGTCGAGGTCGTCAAGGTTGCCGGCCGACAGCATGCCCGCGTCGGCGACCACGACCATGCCCTCGATCCCGTGCCGGGCCTGGAACTGCCGGATCACCGGCAAGATCGTGTGCTTCTCCGCCTTGCTCCCCTCGTAGCAGCCGATCTCCAGGGGAAACCCGTTCCGGTCCACCAGCAGCCCGACCACGACCTGCGGATCCACCCTGCGTTCTTTCGAATAGCCCACCTTGCGCAGGTCGTCCTCGTGCCCGGCCTCGAAGTACAGCGTCGTCACGTCGTAGAGGACGAGGGAGATATCGCCGCTGGCCCGGACGTGCGCGAAGCACAGTTCGGCGATCGTGTCGCGGTAGCCGCGGCCCGCGCAGCGGGCCAGGGTGCGGCGCATGGTCTTGTCGGTGGCCGCCGTGCGGCCCAGCTCCGCCAGGACCCGCCCGGTGTCCAGGATCGAGGTCGGCTCCACGATCCGGGCCAGGACCAGGTCCCGGAACACCTCATCGCCCAGTGCCCTGAATCCCAGGTCACCGTAGACGCCGTCCAGGGCCTGGAACAGCAGCCGCGAGTCGGTCGACACCACCCGCGCCGGCCCCGCTGCCAGGGCCTCGCCTGGGGGTTCCGCGTCGAACAGCGCCGACGCGGCCGCCGGGGCCACGAGCCGGGCCTGCGGCACGGCCGGCTCGATGCCCAGGTCGAAGGCCCCCTGGGCCGGATCGGCCAGCATCTCCCGCGCCCGCTCCAGCAGGATCCCCAGCTCGGCCTCGGTGCGGGCGGACCCCACGTGCGCCACGATCTTGCGCCGGCCGGCGTCGTACTCGGCGACCTGCACGGCCGTTGCCCCCGATGCCGTCCGCACCCGCCGAATCCACGCCATGGCATCCGAGCCTAGGGCACCGGTTAGTGCCTGAAACCGGCCTTCGCCGAAGACATCAGCCCAGGTCAGGAACTCGGGCTCTCAGCTACCGAGGTAAGGTGTCCAAACTCAGGTCAGTGGGCGCTGTCCGGCAGAAGGTACCGCAGCCCGGCATGATGCAGGGGTCACCGGCGGCGGGGAACCGGGATGCGGGCGAGGTCGCTGGCCACAGCGATCTCGCCGCGGAAGGCCGAGGCCGCCTCGGCGGCGAACCGCTGGCCGCCGTCGCCGTCGTAGCGCTGGGAGAAGTGGGTCAGCACGAGGAGCCTGGCGTCCGACTCGGCTGCGATCCGGCCCGCCTGCGAGGCGGTGAGGTGCCCGTACTCCCGCGCGAGACAGGAGTCCTCCGTCAGGAAGGTCGACTCGCAGACGAGCATGTCCGCGCCGTCGGCGAGCGCGAAGGCGGCGTCGCACAGCCGGGTGTCCATGATCAGCGCGAATCGCTGGCCGCGTCTCGGCTCGCTCATCTCCTCGACCGTGACCGCGCGCCCGCCGGAGACGACACGGCCCTCCCGCTGGAGGCGGCCGATGTCCGGCCCCGCGATACCGGCGGCGGCGAGCTTGGCGGGGAGCATGCGGCGGCCGTCCGGCTCGGTCAGCCGGTACCCGACTGTGGGCGTCCTGTGGGACAGCGGGAGGGCCTCAAGCCGGTACCGGGCCGTCTCGGCGATCACGCCGGCACCGCCAACGGGCCGCTCGCGCACGCTGGCCACGTCGCGGAAGATGGCGGCTCTCCGCAGCCGGCTGAAGAACTCCCGGCCCTCGGCCGGATAGTGCGCTTCCACGGTCTGCGGCACCTTGTCGAGCGAAAGGCGCTGCAGCACGCCCGGCAGGCCAAGGCAGTGATCACCGTGGAAGTGCGTGATGCATATCCGGGTGATCTGGCTCGCCCGCACCCCGGCGAGCAGCATCTGCCGCTGGGTGCCCTCACCGGGATCGAACAGCAGCCCCTCATCGTCCCACCGGAGCAGATAGCCGTTCTGATTGCGGCTGCGCGTCGGCGTCTGGCTCGCGGTGCCGAGGACTATAAGCTCACGCCCTGACACGCCATCTGACCTTATGCGGCCAGGCGGCCGGCGGGCGGCCAGGCGGGTGGCGGCCGGCGGGCGGCCAGGCGGGTGGCGGCCGGCGGGCGGCCAGGCGGGTGACGGGCGGCCAGGCGGGTGACGGGCGGCCAGGCGGCCGGCGGGTGGCCTCCGGCGGCCTGGAGCTCTTGCTGATGCCGCATCGCAGGTCTACTATCCGCAATGCGAGCCTCTGTGATGCAGATAACGGTACTGCGACAAGGAGAGCCATGGCGGGCGGGAGCCAGCGCCAGTCGTCGCTGGACGGCAGCCGGCAGGCCATTCTCGTGCTCAGGAAGGTCAGCCGGATCCTGGACTGCTTCAGCGAGGACGCCCCGGCGCTGTCGCTTCAGCGCATCAGGGAAATGACCGGGCTTCCCGGCAGCACCTGCCAGCGGCTGCTGCGCAACCTGGCCGGGGAAGGCTTCCTCGACCGCGACGGGGACCAGTACAGGATCGGGCTCCGGCTCGTCGCATGGTCCGCCCCCGGCACCCTCGGCCTCGACATCGTGAAGGCCAGCCAGCCGGTACTCGACCGGCTCAGGGATTCCACGACCGAGACGTGCTGCCTGTATGTCAGGGACGGCCTCGTACGCACGTGCGTGGCCATCGCCGGGGCCCGCCATCCCGTGATCCGCCAGCTCTACGTCGGCAAGGTGCTTCCTTTGCACGCCGGCTCACCGGGCAAGGTTTTCCTCGCCTACGACCCCGCGCTGACCCGGGCGGTCTGCGAGGAGGGGCTGCGGCGGTACACCGAGCACACCATCGTGTCCGCCGGCGAGCTTGCCGCGTCGCTGGAGCAGGTCAGGCGCGATGGGTACGCGGCGACGTTCCAGGAGACCGAGGCAGGAGCCGGCTCTGTCAGCGCCCCGGTTTTCGGCCGGGACGGGGAGGTCCTCGCGGCGATCAGCGCCGCGGCTCCCGTGCAGCGGCTCACCGCCGCCGACGTGCCCCGGCTGGCCCCGCTTGTCGTGGCCGCCGCCGGCGACCTTTCCCGGCGGATGGGCGGTCACCCGCCGGCGGCCACCGGACCCGGGCCTGCCGGGCAGCAGGCCCGCTCACACCCATGAGGAGATCACCATGCTCAGGCGCGCCCCCCGCCTAGCCATTCCTGCACTTGCCGCGGTGTCGCTCGGGCTTGCGGCATGCTCCACGCCCCCGTCCAGCGGGCACGGAGCCTCTGCTTCTGGAGCCGGGGCGGGGACCGCCCGCAGCGGCGGGACCCTCACCGTCGGGCTGGCCGAGGCCCCCGACGCGCTCGATCCCACGACGGCGCAGACCTACGTGGGCCGGGTGGTCATGATCAACATGTTCGAGAAGCTCTACGACATCAACGCCCAGGCCCAGATCGTCCCCGAACTGGCCTCCCAGATGCCGCAGATCTCGGGTGGCGGGAAGACGTGGGTGATCCACCTGCGCAGCGGCATCAAGTTCAACGACGGCACGCCGTTCAACGCCGCCGCGGTGAAGGCGACGCTAGAGCGCGACATGACCGACAAGCTGTCGGCCCGCGCCGCGTCGCTGTCCGCCATCACGTCGGTGACCGCGGTCAATCCGACGACGGTCAAGCTCACCCTCTCGAAGCCGGACTCCCCGCTGCTCGCCGTCCTCGCCGCCCGGTCCGGCATGATCGAGTCGCCGAAGGCCATCAAGGCGCTCGGCAACAACTTCAGCAAGCACCCCGTGGGGGTCGGGCCCTTCGAGTTCGCCTCCCGGCCTTCCAGCGACGAGATCGTCTTGCAGAAGTCGCCGTACTACTACGGCAAGTCGGCCGTGAAGCTCAGCAAGATCGTCTTCCAGGTCATCACCCAGCCGCAGGTGCGGGCCACCGACCTGCAGGCCGGCAGCATCGACGTGGCCGACCGGATCCAGCCCTCCGACTACGCCAGCCTCAAGAAGGACTCCGCGGTCAGGCTGGACCCGGTCACCACCCTGGGGTATGAGGGGATCACGATCAACGTCTCCAACAGCCACGGCGCGGGCCAGCCGCCCTTCACGACGGCGAGCAACGTCCTCGCGCAGCATCCGGAGCTCAGGGAAGCTTTCAAGCTGGCCCTCAACCGCCAGGTGATCAACAAGGTCGTCTTCGGCGGCCTGTATGTCCCCGGGTGCACGCCGATCTCGCCTGCCAGCCCCTGGTACCAGAATCTGCCCTGCTCCAGCCAGGACATCAGCAAGGCCAAGCAGCTGGTGGCAGCCAGCGGCGTGCGGACGCCGATCACCGTGCCGCTGATGATCGAAGCCGGCAACGACCTGGAGACCAAGCTCGCGTCGGTCATCCAGTCCATGGAGAGCCCGGCTGGGTTCAAGGTGTCCATCCAGCCCACCGAGTTCACCACCGCCCTCCAGGAAGCCCAGCACGGCAAGTTCACGGCCTTCCAGATCGGCTGGTCAGGGCGCCTCGACCCGGACCAGAACATCGCCCCGTTCTGGGGTCCGGGGAGCCTGCTCAACTACAGCGGCGCCAACTACAGCTCCATCGACAGCCTGCTCGCCCAGGCACGCGCCGCGCAAACCATGGCGGCCCGCAAGGCCCTGTACAAGCAGGCCATACAGCAGATGCAGCAGGAGAACAACATCATCTACCTCTACTACCCGAAGTTCATCCTCGGCTACCGGGCCAACGTCACCGGCATCGGCTACTACGCGGACGGCCTGATGCGGTTCGCCAGCGCCGGTTTCACATCGGGTAGCTGATCATCGGTGAAGGTCGGCGCCCGATGAAGTGGTACCTGCTGCGGCGGCTCGGTGCCTCCGTTGTCACCTTGTTCCTGGCATCGGTGGTGGTGTTCGCGGGGATCCGGGGGCTGCCGGGGGGGCCGGCGGTCGCGCTGTCCTCCGAGACGGCGAGCCCGGCCGTCATCGCGGCCATCAAGCAGGAGTACGGCCTGAACAAGCCGCTGCCCGTGCAGTACGCCGACTGGATCGGGCAGATCTTCCGCGGCAACATGGGGCAGTCGGCGACCAGCGGGCTGCCGGTCAGCACTGAGCTGGCAGCCCGCATCCCCATAACGTTCGAGCTGGCGGTGCTCGCCCTGGTCATCGCCGTCCTGATCGGGATCCCCGCCGGGATAGCCGCCGCGGTGAAACGCGACACGCCGGTGGACTACACGGCCACCAGCGGCTCGGTCCTCGGCCTCTCCGTCCCGCACTTCTGGCTCGGCATCTTGTTCATCCTGCTGTTCGCCGTGAAGCTCGGCTGGCTGCCCGCGTCGGGGTTCGTCCCCATCACCGACCCGCTCGGCAACCTCGCGCACATGATCATGCCCGCCTTCGTGCTGGGCATCGGGATCGCCGCCGTGGTGACCCGGCAGCTCAGGTCCGCCATGCTGGAGTCGCTGGGTGCCGACTACATCAGGACGGCGCGGGCCAAGGGCCTCGGCGAGGGCGCGGTGATCGGCATCCACGCGCTGCGCAACAGCCTCCTCACCGTCGTGACCGTGATCGGCCTCCAGCTCGGCATACTCATCTCCGGGGTGGTCGTCACCGAGCAGATCTTCGTCATCCCCGGGCTCGGGCGGCTGACGCTCGACGCCGTGTTCTCCCGCGACTACCCGACCCTGGAGGGGGTGGTGCTCCTGACGGCCACCGGATACATCGTGGTGAACTTCCTGACGGACATCACCTATTCACTGCTCAACCCGAGGATCAGGGTCGCCGGAGGGGCCCAGTGAGCGCCGCCACCCGGCTGGCGGGTACGGGTGCCCTGTGCCCGCGCGAGCCGCCGCCCTGGGATGTGCCCCGCCTGCCGGGCCAGCGAGCCCGGGCCTTGTCAGCCCGTGCGGGCGGCCGGCTCACCCCGTGCGGCGGGAATCATGCACGGGCTGGCGGGGTGCGCGAGCACGGGAAAGACAGGACGATGGCGCCAGCCGCCGGCCCTCCGGCGGCGCCGCGAACGCCGGGGGAGGCACGGTGACCGCGACTGCCCTCCCGCACGCCCCCGGGCAGCGCCAGGAACAGCGCCCGTCACAGTGGCGCCGGGCCACGCGCCGGTTCCTGCGGCGGCCGCCAGCGGTGCTGGGGCTGGCCGGCGTGGTGGTGGTCGTCGGGGTCGCCGTGCTGGCGCCGTGGATCGCGCCCTATCCGCCGTCGGCCAACCACTACGACGCCGTGCTGGCCCCCCCGTTCTCCCACGGGTACCTGCTCGGCACCGACGACCTGGGCAGGGACATCTTGTCCCGGCTGATGTGGGGGGCGCGCGTCTCCCTGGTTGCCGGCGTCGTGGCCACCCTGCTGGCCGCGGTGGTGGCCGTGCCCATCGGGATGATCAGCGGCTTCTACCGGTCCTGGATCGACACGGTGTTCATGAGGCTGAACGACGTCGTGCTCTCCTTCCCGTTCCTGATCCTCGCCGTCGGCCTCGCCGCGATGCTGGGCCCGTCGCTGCAGAACGCCACGATCGCGCTCGCCGTCGCCCAGTTCCCGATCTTCCTGCGGATCAGCCGGGGCGAGATGCTGGGGCTGCGGGAGCAGGACCACATGGCAGCGGCCAGGGTCAACGGCGCCCCGGTCCGGGTCATGCTCTTCCGGCACGGGCTGCCCAACATGCTGAGCCCGCTCGTCGTCCAGGTCACCGTCGGCATCCCGAACGCCATCATCGGCGCCGCGATCCTGTCCTTCCTCGGCCTCGGCGTGCAGCCACCCACGCCGGCCTGGGGCTCGATGCTCTCCGAGGCACAGAACTACCTCAGCCAGGCGCCGCTGTTCGCGGTCTTTCCCGGCCTGGCGATCGTGGTGACCACCCTGGCCTTCAACCTCCTGGGGGACGGCCTGCGGGACGTGCTCGACCCGAGGACCCTGTCGTGACCCCCGTGCTCGAGGTCCGGGATCTTGGCGTGACCATCGGCACCGACGAGGGGCCCGTGCTGGCCGTGGACGGGCTGTCCTTCGACATGGCCGCCGGGGAGGTGGTGGCCCTCGTGGGGGAGTCCGGGTGCGGCAAGTCCATGACCGCCCTGGCCATCATGGGCCTGCTGCCTCCTGCGGCGGCCAGGCGGGGATCGGTCCGGCTCGCGGGCAGGGAACTGACCGCCCTGGACAGCCGGGCCATGCGCGACGTCCGCGGCCGCGAGATCGCGATGGTCTTCCAGGAGCCCATGACCTCGCTCAACCCGGCGTTCACGGTCGGCTACCAGATCGCCGAGGTGCTCCGCCGCCACCAGGGGCTGTCCCGCCGCGCGGCCACGGCGCGGGCCGTCGAGCTGCTCGACAGGGTCCGCATCCCCGCCCCCGCCGCCAGGATCGGCGAGTACCCGCACCAGATGTCGGGCGGCATGCGCCAGCGGGTCATGATCGCGATGGCGGTGGCGTGCAACCCGAAGGTGCTCATCGCCGACGAGCCCACCACCGCCCTCGACGTGACCATCCAGGCTCAGGTCCTCGACATCATGCGGGAACTTCGGGCCGACCTCGGGACCGCCATCCTCCTCATCACCCATGATCTCGGAGTGGTGGCCGACATCGCCGACCGGGTGGAGATCATGTACGCCGGCACCCACGCCGAGTCGGCCCCGGCTGGCGAGCTCTTCGCAGCCCCGGGGCATCCCTACACGACCGGCCTCCTCGGTGCCGTGCCGCGGCCCGGTCTCCCGGCCGGCGATGACCGGAAGAGGCTCCAGGAGATCCCGGGGATGGTGCCGACCGTCCGGGAGAGGGCAGCGGCATGCGTCTTCGCGCCGCGCTGCGGCCGCGCCGACGCCGGCTGCCGGGCCGCGCGCCCCGTCCTGCGGGAGATCGCGCCGGGTCACTTCGCCGCGTGCTTTCACCCCGTGAACCGGGCCGGGGCGCTGGCCCAGCCGGAGACGGGCGGGCAGGAGGCGCGGTGAGCGGCAGCGAGCGGCCGGTTCCCGGCAGCGGCCCGGGCGCCGGGGGAAGCCCGGCGGGCCGCCACGGCCGCCGCTTCCCGGCGGCAACGCGAACACCGGAGGAGGCACAGTGACGGGCGCGACGCCAACGGGCCAGCCGGTGCTCGACGTGCGCCAGCTCACCAAGCATTTCCCCGTCCCGCGGTCCGCGGGCGGCGGGACGGTGCACGCCGTGGACGAAGTCGATCTCACCGTGGGGGCCGGGGAGATCGTCGGCCTCGTGGGGGAGTCCGGCTCGGGGAAGACAACCCTGGCCAAGTGCATCGTGCGGCTTCTCCGGCCGACATCCGGCCAGATCCTGCTGCACGGGCGCGACATCGCCCGGCTTCCCGAGCGCCGCCTGCGTCCGGTCCGCCGCCAGATGCACATGGTCTTCCAGGACCCCTACTCCTCCCTCGACCCGCGGATGACAGTGGGCCGGCTGGTCGCCGAGCCTGCCCGGATGCACGGGCTGGCGCGGGGCGGCGAACTCGGCAGGCGGGTTGACGCGATGCTGGAACGGGTCGGCCTGGCCCGCGACGTCCGCGGCCGCTTCCCGCACGAGCTTTCCGGCGGCCAGCGCCAGCGGGTCGGGCTTGCGAGATCGCTGATCGCCGAGCCCAGCCTGCTCATCGCCGACGAGCCTGTCTCCGCCCTGGACGTTTCCGTCCAGGCGTCGATCCTCAACCTTCTTCTCGATCTCCAGCGGGACATGGGCTTTTCCTGCCTGTTCGTAGCCCATGACCTGGCCACCGTCGAGTTCCTCTGCAGCCGCGTGGCCGTGATGTACCTCGGCAGGATCGTGGAGGCGGGGACGCCCGGGCAGATCTTCAAGGCTCCCCGCCACCCTTACACCCAGTCCCTGCTCTCGGCGGCCCCGCTGCCCGATCCCGCACTGCAGCGCTCGCGCCGGCGGATCGTCCTGCCCGGTGACATCCCCAGCCCCATCAGCCCGCCGCCGGGCTGCCGTTTCCATACCCGGTGCCCCGTCGCGGACCTGCCGCGCTGCGGGACCGAGGTCCCCGCGCTCCGTGACGCCGACGGTGACCGCCATCTGGCCGCATGCCACCTCGTCGGCCCGGGCGGGCAGGCGCCCGACGTCACCGCCGGCCTGGCGCCTGGCGGCGCGCGTACCCGGTGACCGGCATTGGCCTGCCTGCTCCCCCGGCGCGGCTCATGGCTGGCCCGGCGAGGAGGAGTTCCCGGCCCGGCCGATGGTCTCGCAGGCCCGTGCCGTGCTGCGGCGCGCCGACGCCTGAAGGCGCACGTAGTCGATGACGGGCCCGGGCAGCGCCGCCGCCACGCCGGCGACGGCCCGCTGGCGCTGCGCGGGCGGGAGCCGCTCCAGGACGGCGCCGAGCACGACCGTGCCGAGGAAGGCTTCGAGCTGCGCGCCGGGCTCCAGGCGGACGGGGTCCGGCACGAGGGCGACGTCCACGTCGGTGAAGCCGGCCGCGGCAAGCCGCCGCGCGGTCTCGTCCGCGGTGGCGAAGCGGCACGCGTCGTTGACCGGCGGCAGGCCGAGGCTGGCCAGGGCGGCCTCGACGCTGGCGACGTTGCCCGCCCCGCCCCACTCGGCCCGCAGCACGCCGCCGGGCCGCATGAGGCCGGCCAGCGACCGGAAGACGGCGTCATGGTCGGGTAGCCAGTGCAGGGTCGCGACAGAGAACACCGCGTCCACCTGCCGGCCGAGCACCAGCGGGGCGGCCAGGTCGGCCTGGACGACCGTCAGCCGGTCCGGCCCGGCGTCCGCGAGGCGGGCGCGCAGCCGGCCGAGCATGGCCGCCGAGCCGTCAACCGCGATGACGTGCCCGCGCGGCAGCCGCCCGAGCAAGGCCGCGGTGTCGCGCCCGGTGCCAGCGCCGGCGTCGAGCACGCACTCGTCGCCGCGCAGGGGCAGCGAACCGAGCACGCGCCGGCCCCAGCGCTCGTGCGGCAGCGGCAGCGCGTCGTAGGCCGCGGCGTCCCACTCACGCGGGCGACCCGCGGCGGTCATCCGGTCAGCGGACATCATGACGGCATGCTATCCACCTATCTCGTTAACCGGAAAGTGTGTCTCATATTCTGAGCAACTGAGGCCGGGCGGGCCGCCGTGCGCGGAGAAGGGCGCCATGCGTGCCCCTCCCGCGCGCGGCCTGTCCGCGTGTCGTCACGCGCTGTCCGGGTACCGGAAGAATGTGACCGGCCTGATGCGCCGGGCGGATAGCGGGCCCCGGTACAGGCTTGGCCGGGAGGGTTATGCTGACCTACCTCTTTGCCGTGCTGGCGGCCTGCGCGAATGCGGCGTCGTCGGTCCTGCAGCGCATGGCGAACCGGGACCTGCCGCAGAGCGAGAACCTGAGCTGGAAGCTCATCCGCGACCTCCTGCACGAGCCTGTGTGGTTCGGCGGGGTGGGTGCGGTGTTCGCGGGGTTCTTGTTCCAGGCGGCGGCCCTGGGCAACGGGGAGCTCTCCGTGGTCGAGCCGATCCTGGTGCTCGAGCTGCCCGGCACGCTCCTGCTGGCGTCCTGGGTGTTCGGGGCGGCCATGCACGGGCGGGAATGGGGTTCGGCGATCGCGATGACGATCGGCCTCGCGGGACTGCTGTACGTCCTGTCACCGTCCGAGGGAACGCCGCGGGGGGTGCACTGGTACGCATGGGTGATCGGCATCGGCACGAACGTGGGGCTGATCGCGGCCCTCGTAGGGTGGGCGCGGCGTGAGCTGCCGGGGTCGAAGGCGGGCAGCGCGGCCTGCAGCTCCCGCCGCGCGGCGGTGCTCGGCGTGGCGGCGGGGTCGTCCTTCGGGATGACCGCGGCGCTGATGAAGGGGATGACCCAGACCTATTCCCAGGGCATCGTGAACCTGTTCACGAGCTGGCAGCTCTACGGCATGATCGCGGCCGGCGGGCTCGGCATGTTCCTGCTGCAGTCGGCGCTGAACGCCGGCCGGCTGATCGCCGCCCAGCCCGCCCTGACGCTGTCGGACCCGCTCGTGGCGATCCTGTGGGGCGTGCTGGCCTTCCACGAGAGGGTGCGGGGCGGGCTGTTCATCCTGCTGGCGGTGCTCGCAGGTGCTCTCATGGCCGCCTCGGCGGTGATGCTGGCCCACTCCCCGCTGGTGGCGGGCGAGGCCGCGCAGGCGGGCAGGGACCGGCGCGGCGGCACCCGGCAGCGCCCGCTCGCCGGGCAGCCGGGCGGCGGGCCCGGGCCCGATGGCAGGCGGCGCCAGCGTGACGGACCCGGCGCTGTCCAGCAGCGGCAGGAGGAGCGGGACCGTGGCCAGTCAGTGCGGAACGGTGCCCGGGGAGACGGTGCCGGCGCGCAGGACCGGTGGGCCGCGCCCCGGCTGGGCAGGGAGAGCAGGAAAGGCCAGGGCGGCAGGGGGAACGGTGAGTGACGCACCCCTCCCGGCCTGTTCACCCCCACCCCTCCCGGCCTGTTCACCCCCACGCCGCAGGCGCCGGGCCACGCTGCCTGGCTGCGCGCCTGCGTGAGTCACGCCGGGGACATGCAGGCAAGCGCTGCCCAGCACCAGCGGTGGCCCGGCGCCGCGGGCCCGTCTCCCGCTGTGCCTTTTCGCGCGCCCCCGGTACGGCCGAGCGCGGGGGAGCGGCACGGCGTGCGGCCCGTCACATGCGGCCCCTGTCACACGCGGCCCGTGATCAGGAGGCGGGAAGCGGCCGGGGAGCGGAAGACGGCAGGGAGCTGCCGGGCCCAAACGCAAGAATCACCACTTTTTTCCATTTTTTTCTGGTATGGACTGCCGGGACAGGGGCAGCTCTACCCGGGAGATGGGTACAGCAATGGGAAAGGGCGCAGGCAGGCGGAAGCTGGCAACCCTGGCCTCGCTCCTGGGCTGCGCGGCCGCCATCGCCCCGGTCACGGGGTGCTCGTCGGCGGCGGGCAGCGGCATCTCCGCCTCACCGTCGCCGGGCAAGGCGATAACGGTGCCGGTCAAGATCGTGACCCACGGCCCCGCGACCGCCGAGCTGGTGCCGGTGTACATCGACGGCAAGGGCCCCTACACCTTCCTGCTCGACACCGGCTCCACCGTCTCCTCGATCAGCCAGAAACTCGTGAAGGGGTTGCCGGGCCTGAAGCCGACAGGCAGCACCACCCAGATCCGCGGGGTGGCCACCACCACCAGGGTCCCGCAGGTCAGGGTGCCGGACTGGAGGCTCGGGCCGGCGAAGCTGGCGCCGGACACGGTCTCCGAGCTCAAGCTGTCCGCCACCGCCGGCGGCGTTGACGGCCTGCTCGGCTCCGACGAGCTGAGGAGGTTCGGCGCCGTCACGATCAACTTCACCACCGGTCAGCTCCGGCTCGCCCACCCTGCCAGCGGGTCGTAAGGCTGCAGGCGGGCACCATCGCGCGGACCCGGGCACCTTCGGGCAGGCTGAGCTGAGTGGCCAGCGCCCGTGCCAGGCCGCGGGCCAGCGCCCGCCAAGAGGCACCAGCCGCCGGCAGGCGCGCTAACCCCGCGAGCACGTCAGTCGTCCGCGAGGAGCGCGTCCACCGCAGCGTTCAGCTCGTCCGGTGCCGTCAGCCCCACCCCGCGCACTATGCCACGGGAGTCCACGAGCACGTTGGTCGGCACGCCGCGGATCCCGAGGCGGGCCGCGTACTCCCCGGTCTCGTCGAGGAGCACGGTGCCGTCCATGGACCAGATCGCGGCGAAGTTGCTAGCCTCGGCGCGCGCGTTCACGCTCTCCCACACGTTGATCGAGACGATGTCCAGCCCGGACCGGGCTGTACGGCGGCGCAGCTCCTCCAGGACCGGCGCCTCCGCGTTGCACGGGCCTCACCAGCTCGCGAAGAAGTTGATGACGTACTTTCTTTCCGCCCACTCCCGTGTGGTACGGATCCGCCCGGTGCGCATGTCCGGGAGCGCGAACTCGGGCAGGGGCTTGCCGGCGGCCGGGTGCGCCTCGGGCGGCGGCGCCCCTGGCAGCCACGGACGGTCCACGATGGTGAGCGTGCCGCTGCCCGCGTTCGAGACGAGCAGCCGGCCGGCCGCCTCGGTGACGCAGTCGCCGGGGCCGTTGCCCACGGTGATCCTGTGCGACTCCTCCCCGCTGCGGGCGTCGAGCACGCTGATCGTGCCAGCGCCCCGGTTGCAGACGTACACCCAGCGCCCGTCGGGCGAGGCCCACAGCCCCACAGGGGCCTGCTGGACGGGAAATTCGCCGGTGACCGCGCCTGTCTCGAGCGAGATCCGCGCGACCAGCCCGTCCAGCGAGTACGCCACGTACAAGTCGCCGGTGACGCGGTTGATCGCGACCTTGCACGGGCCCTCACGCGCCGGGATGCGGCCGAGCGGGCGCAGCGTGGCCGGGTCGAAGACGGTGAGCGAAGCGGCCATGAAGTTGGCACAGTAGCCACGGCCCCGTACCGTATCGATGGCCATGCTCCCCGCGCCGAGTTCCGCGGGCACCGTCCCGACCGCCGTCATCGTGTCCACATCGACCGCGGTGATCGTGCCCGCCGCCGTGTCACCGGAAAACACCCGGCGGAGGCCGGGGTCGTAGCCGAGCCCGGCGGGATACTCGCCGACCCCGACCTGAGTGAGCTGCCGGCCGGTGTCCGCGTCGAGCACCGTGACCGTGTCCGACCGCGCGTCCGTGGTGAACAGCCGCCGGGTCGGCTCATCGAAGATGAGCGGTATCGGCTCCCGGCCCACCGGCGCCTGCCACAGCTTCATGCCCTGGTCCAGATCGACCGCCGTGACGGCGTTGCTGCGCGAGCACGAGACGAACGCCCGCCGCCGCCCCGGGTCGACCGCGATCCCCTCCGGCCCCATCCCGACCGGGATGTGCCGGGTGCTGTGATGTGCCACGTCGACCACGCATGCCGCATCCTGGGCTACCGGCTCGCCGTGGGCCATATCTTTCGCCTGCCCCGATCCGCCCGGTTCAAACACGGGAAGAGGCCACAGTGGCGGTTGTGGTGCCCGTGGCGCCGGTGCAGGCCCCGCCCGCGGCGCCATCCCAGCGGATCCGTGCGGTTGCGCGGATGGTGGCTGGGGAAGCCGGCATGATCTTGCGGCTAACTGATATGACATGAAACACTCGGCTGTGCACCATACGTTCCCACGCCGGATCACGGGACAACACAACGCCACACTAAGGGGGAGACGCCGGACGGCACGGACGGGGTCCCGCTCCTGCCCGTCCCTGCCGGGCCGCTCAGCCCCGCAGGAGTAAAGCGGCGTGCGGTCGCCGTCTGGCGTGACAGCGAGCCGCCACGAGCGGTTCCTGGCGTCCGGGGCCCGGCGGCGCGGCATGCCGCGATCCCGGAACGGCGCCGGCCCGCGGACACCAGGCGAAAGGAGCAGGCATGACACGTACGCCCGCTGACGCGCGGGAGCATGAAGACCCCGCAGCCGGAAGATCCCGGGCCCTCCGCCGTCCCGGGCACCTGCGCTGGCTGCTGGCAGCCGCCGCCGCGGCGGTGTCCGCGGCAGGCCTGGCCGTGGCCGCCGTACCGGGGAGCGCCACGGAAACAGGCAGCGGCGGAGCTGGCAGCGCGCTGGGTACGCAGGCCGTCACCCTGCCGCGCGTACCGGGGCTGATCACCGCGCACCGTGACGCGTCCACGGCATGCGTGCTGCCGGATGGCAGCAACGTCTCGTACTTCCACTGCTACACACCGCAGGACATCCGCGCGGCCTACGGGGTCAGCGCGATCGCGCCGATCACCTGGGACGGCGCCACGGTCCCCGACTACGGGCAGGGCCAGACGATCGTGCTGGTCGACGCGTACGGGAGCCCCACCGCGGCCGCCGACCTGCAGCACTTCCACGACACGTTCTTCCCGAGCCTGCCGGCCCCGGATTTCCAGCAGATCTTCCCGAACGGAAACCCGCAGTACAACAACACCTGCAACAGCAACGGGCTGTCCGGTCCCTGCGCCGCGGCGGGCTGGTCCGGTGAGGCCACGCTGGACATCGAGTGGGCGTACTCGATCGCCCCGCTGGCGCACATCGTGCTGCTGGCCGTGCCGCCCGCGGAGACTCTGGGCGTGCAGGGCTTCCCCAACCTGTTCAAGGCGATCTCCGGCGAGATCCAGGCGACCCCGCCGGGCACCGTGTTCTCGATGTCGTTCGCGGTCACCGAGCAGACGTTCGGCGGAGCGGCGGCCACGCAGACGGCGAAGTTCGACCAGGTCTTCCAGCAGGGCCTGGCCAGGCACGACAACTTCTTCGCCGCGGCCGGCGACACCGGCAGCCTCAACGCGGCGAAGCAGCACAAGGAGGGCACCTCGTACCCCTACCCGACGGTGGAGTGGCCGGCCAGTTCGCCCTACGTGGTCGCGGTCGGCGGCACCCAGCTCCAGTACGGCTGGACCTGGGACCCGTCCAGCAACCAGGCGTTCACCTCCAGCGGCGCGTTCAACCCGGCGTACTGGCAATGGACCGGCGGCGGGGACAGCCAGGCGGTGTGGAACGAGTCCTGGAGCCCGATCGGCGGCGGTGGCGGCGCCAGCGTCATCTACCCGCGGCCATCCTGGCAGCAGGGCGTCGACCCCTCCTACGGAGACCACCGGCTGGTGCCCGACACCGCGTGGAACGCGGCCGTGAACGGCGGGGTGGACGTCTACATCACCGCCTACCCGCAGTACAACTGCGGGAACACCACCGGCTGCTGGACCGTCTACGGCGGCACGTCCGCCGCGACGCCGCAGACCGCCGCGCTCGTCGCGCTGGTCAACGCGGCGCGCCACGCGGCAGGAAAGCAGCCGATCGGGTTCCTCGACCCGCTGCTGTATCAGCAGGGCGTGGGTGCGTCCGGCTACACCGACATCGTGCCGCAGCACTACGGCACGGCGCCTGCCACCTTCGCCGGGTCTGACGTCGGCGTGAGCGGGCCGGTGAACAAGTCGGTCGGCGACCTCGTCGACAACCAGATGTGGCAGTCATCGGTGGCCGGGTACCCAGTCACCAGCGGCTATGACGCCAGCACCGGGTGGGGTGTCCCTGACGCGCCGAAGTTCGTCTCGGCGCTGGCCGCCATGCCGTAAGGCCAGTCGTCCCGGCGGCGGCTGCCTTCGCCGGCGCCGCCGCCGGGACGCGCCCGCTTCCGGCAGGCACCTATGGCGTCAGGCCGTCGAGCTGGGTGAGGACGCGGAGCATGACCTCGCCGGCGCCGCCGCCGATGGAGATCAGCCGGCTGTCGCGGAAGTAGCGTGCGGTCCAGGTCTCCTCCATGTAGCCCATGCCGCCGTGGAACTGCAGGCAGGTGTCGGCGACCTCCCGGGACAGGCGGCCGGCGGCGAGCTTGGCGATGGTCGCGAACCGGGTGGCGTCCTCGCCGCGGATGTAGGCCTCGGCGCAGGCGTAGTTGCAGTGCCTGAGCAGGTCGATCCGGGCGGACAGTTCCGCGAGCCTGTGGGAGACGTGGGAGCTGGCGGTCAGCGGCCTGCCGGACGCCTGCCGCTTCCGCAGGTAGTCCCTGGTGCGGTCGAGGGCGCGCTGCGCCCCGCCGACGGCCGTGTAAGCCGCGATCATCCGCTCATTCTGGAACTGGGTCATCTGCTGCTGGAAGCCCCGGCCGATCTCCCCGATGGTGCTGGCCACCGGCACCCGCAGGCCGGTGAAGACCAGCCCGGCGGTGTCGGAGGAGCGGTTGCCCAGCTTGTCCAGCTTGCGGGAGACGCTGAACCCGGGCCGGCCGGCCTCGACGATGATCTGCGACATGCCGCGGTAGCCGTCCTCGCCGGAGGTGCGGGCAAGCAGGCAGATCCAGCCGGCCTGCACGCCGATCGCCATCGGCACCCCGCCGCAGTCGATGCGGCCGATCTCCTCGCCCAGGATGACGGTGTAGAGGTGGTCCGCCCCGCCGTAGGCCGGGTCGTACTCCAGACCGGGCAGCCCGAGCTTGCCGAGCAGCGGGAACAGCTCGTGCGCGGGGAAGGCGCCGGCCCGCTCCCACTCCCCGACGTGCGGGGCGATCTCCCGCTCGACCACATCGCGGACCATGTGGCGGAACGCATGGTGGTCTTTCGTGAACGGCACGGCTAGCTGCCTCCTCTGGCGGGCTTCCCGGGTGCTGGCGTCTCCGCGACGCCCGCCCGGCCTGCGTGTCAGTCATTCCGGTGGCTGGCCGGTACCCACGCGGGGTCGCGTTTCCCGCGGAACGCGGCGATGCCCTCACGTGCCTCCGCCGAGACGAACCACCGCGCGGACAGCTCCGTCATCCGCCGGAGCCCCTCGCCGACGGGGAGCACGGGCACGGTGCGGGTGAGGTCCTTGGCTGCGGCGAGTGCCCCGGGCGCCCCGCGCAGCAGCAGGCATGCGTAGCGCTCGACCGTGGCGTCAAGCTCGGCGGCGGGCACGGCGCGGTTCAGCAGGCCGATCTCGGCGGCGCGTCCAGCGTCACGGTCGCGACACCGCCGCCTGTCTCCAGGCGCACCAGCGGTCCGGTACCGGTCATCGGGCTTGCTCCCTCCCGCGATGGCGGCCTCCCCGCGTGGCGGCTGTCCCGTCTTCCGGCGCGGCGGCGGCGAGGACGGGTTCCAGCATCCGGGCCCACTGCCGGGAGATCCGCCGCCGCCGGCTGGTGTCGTCACTGAGCAGGCTGGCCAGGCCGAGGCCGCGCGCCAGGTCCATGGTGGCCTGCACGGCCTCCCTGACGCCGGGCACCGACTCGTCCGCGCCGAGCATGTCGAGCGCCATCCGGTGCGCCTCCCTGCCCACCCGCGCCTGCAGCGGGACGAGCACCGCGCCCAGCGCGGGGCCGGTGGACGCCGCGGTCCCCAGGTGCAGCGCGGAGCGGAAGCTCGGCCCCGTGTAGAGGCCGAGCAGCATGTCCACCACGGGCTCGATCCCGGAGTGGCCGCCGCGCAGCGTGCCTGCGTGGCGGCGCAGCTCCGCCACCTGCATCTCGCCGAGGTAGGCGACGGTGGCGGCGACCAGATCCTCGCGGGCCGGGAAGTGGTGCTGTGCCGCCCCCCGCGACACGCCGGCACGCTCCGCGATCAGCGCGACCGTGGTGCCGTGCCAGCCGCTGAAGGCGCGGCCGACGCGGCGCGCGCCGGGGTCGCGTACCGCGCATTCCAGGAAGGCGCTCGCCTCCCGCTCGGTGCTGGCGTCCTCAGCCTGAACGCCTTCTCCAGCGCGCCGTCCCCGGCCTCGTCGATGGCGGTGTCAGGCCCGAGCCGCCAGTACAGGTCGGGCGCCAGCGTGACGTAGCCCAGCCCGGCGAGCCGTTCGGCCCTGTGCTTGATGTGCTCGTTGAGGCCGAAGATCTCCTGGAACAGCAGCATCCCGGGACCCGAGCCCTTCGCGGGAATGGCGGCGAAGACCGGTACCTCGCCGCCGCCGGGCAGGCGGACGCAGTCGGTGCGGCGGCTGATGCCCATGGACGCAATGGTAGTGACGGGGCGCGCTCGTGATCGTTGCTATGGCCATCCGGTGACACGGTCTCCGGGCATCCGGGCCGCCGGGCGGGATGCTGGCCTTGCTGATGGAAGTCGATGCCAAGCCGACACATACACCACTGTGAGCTGCGGAAACGTGTTCTCGTCGTCTGGCTGCCAGTGTTCTCCTTGGTATCTCCCTGGGGTTTATCTCCCTGGGGCCGAGCCGCCCGCGATCTCGTAGGACCACAGTTCGCTGCTGACGCCGACCGGGGGAGGTGCCTCGCCGCCCGCGCGTTCGGCGGCGGAACGGTGCCCGTGCGCGAACGCCGGGGAGTGCAGCCACGCCTGGAAGGACTGCTCGTCCCGCCAGCGTGTCACGACCAGCCACGTGGTACGCTCATCGGCAGGCCTGAGCAGCTCGAAGCCCTCGAAGCCTTCGGCGTTGTCAACCGCCCCCGCCCGTGCGGCGAACCGGCGCGCGAGTTCGTCCCCGCTGTCGGGCGGCACGGTGATCGCGTTAATCTTCACGACCGTCATATGGCCCATGATGCCAGCCTCCCCCGGCCCGCCGGCGGCTCGGACCCGGCCCGGTGCCCGCCGTGGCCCGGTCAGGCTGCATTGCCGAGGCCGCTGCGGGAGAAGATGGCGTGGCCTGGGAACGCGCCGTGGCGGCCATACCGGGCCAGCGGCGGCTCGGGCGCGTGCGGTCACCCGCACTCGCGGAATCTTCGTGCACCAGCACACGACGGCCTCACGCCATCGGAGCCCGGAGCGTTAACCGGGTGTGAGACTTCCGCCATTCGAGCAGGTCGTCGCCGACCACGGCGCTGTGGTGCTGCGGGTCTGCCGGGCCGTCGCCGGCCCGCACGACGCCGAGGACGCCTGGTCGGAGACGTTCCTTGCGGCCTTTGCCGCCTACCCCCGGCTGCGGCCGGGCAGCAACATCCGCGGCTGGCTCGTCACGATCGCGCACCGCAAGGCGATCGACCGGGTGCGCGCCGCCGGCCGGGCGCCGCTGCCAACCGACCCGGTACCCGAACCTCTGGTGCCCTGCGGGCAGCCCGCCGACCCGGATACTGCCCTGTGGGCGGCGGTGGCCGCGCTGCCGGACAAGCAGCGCGCCGCCGTGGCCTACCACTACGTCGCCGACCTGCCCTACGCCGAGGTCGCCGCGTTGATCGGTGGCAGCGAGGCAGCCGCGCGGCGTGCCGCCGCCGACGGCATCGCGTCCCTGCGCACCACACTGACCGGCCAGGAGGCCCGACCATGAACACCGCAGACCCGACCATGAACACCGCAGAAGAGCACGTCGCCCGGATGCTCCGCTCCGGCACGGACGCCGGCCAGGCCGGACAGCTCGCCCGGCTGCGCGCCCGGCTCGCCGATCACGCCGCCGCCGCCGGCTTTCTCGACGTCGCCTACCGCACCCTGGACACCGCGCTCGGCCCGCTGCTGCTCGCCGCGACCCCCCGTGGCCTGGTCCGCATCGCCTACGCCTGCCAGGACCACGACGCGGTGCTCGCGCAGCTCGCCGGCCGGATCAGCCCCCGCGTCCTGCGAGCGCCCGCACGCCTCGACGCCGCCGCCCGCCAGATCGGGGAATACCTCGCCGGCCAGCGGGCCAGCTTCGACCTGCCGGTCGACTTGCGGCTAGCCCGCGGGTACCGCCGTACCGTGCTGACCTACCTGCCCGCCATCGGATACGGCCGCACCGCCAGCTACGCCGCGGTCGCTGCCGCCACCGGCAACCCGAAAGCCGTCCGCGCCGCCGGCACGGCCTGCGCCACCAACCCGCTGCCGCTTGTCATCCCCTGCCACCGTGTCATCCGCAGCGACGGCACCCTCGGCGCCTACGCCGGCGGCACCGAGGCCAAGCGAACACTGCTGGACCTTGAGGCGGCCGGGCACACTGCCGGATAACCGGCCGGCAGCCGCGGCACCGGCACCCATAGCATCCATAGGCGCGTCGCCGTCAGCGACGCACCTGCGCGGGCCGGTGCCCGGCCATCGATTTATGGCATCCGGTGCAATATCATGGCGGCGCTCCATGCCGGAGGCGAGCTAGGGGAGGGGAGCCCGGTGGCGAGTACGCGCGAGTGGTTCGAGACGGTGGCGGAGGCGCGCCGGCGGGCCCGGCGGCGGCTTCCCAGGTCGGTGTACCTGGCGCTGGTGGCGGGCAGCGAGAAGGGCATAACCCTGCGGGATAACGTCGCCGCGTTCAGTGAGCTGAGGTTCGCGCCCGCGCGCATCGCGGGCCTGCCGGCCACGCGGTCGATGACCACGACGGTGCTGGGCCAGGAGATCTCCCTGCCGGTGATCGCCTCCCCGGCCGGCGTGCAGGCCGTCCACCCGGAAGGAGAGGTCGCCGTGGCCCGCGGTACGGCCGAGGCGGGCACCGCCATGGGCCTGTCCTCGTTTGCCAGCATGCCGGTCGAGGACGTGGTGGCCGCCAACCCGAAGACGTTCTTCCAGATCTACTGGTGCGGGAACCGGGACGCCATCGCCGCGCGTGCCGGGCGTGCCCGGCGGGCGGGCGCGAAGGCGCTGATCGTCACCCTGGACTGGTCGTTCGCCAGCGGCCGGGACTGGGGCAGCCCCCCGATCCCGGAGAAGATGGACCTGCGGGCACTGCTCCGGCACGCGCCGGAAACCCTGGCCCGGCCACGGTACGCGCTGGACTGGCTGCGGCACGGCGGCCCGCCCGACCTCACCGTCCCCAACATGGCCCTGCCCGGCCAGGCGGCGCCCACCTTCTTCGGCGCCTACGGCGAGTGGATGGCCACGCCGCCGCCGTCGTGGAAGGATGTCGCCTGGCTGCGCGAGCAGTGGGACGGCCCGTTCCTCGTCAAGGGCGTCATGCGCCCCGACGACGCCCGCCGGGCCGTCGACATCGGTGCCACCGCCATCTCGGTGTCCAACCACGGCGGTAACGACCTGGACGGCGTCCCCGCCTCGATCCGGGCGCTGCCCGCCATCGCGGACGCGGTCGGCGACCAGGCCGAGATCCTCCTCGACGGGGGGATCCGCCGCGGCGGCGACGTGGTCAAGGCGCTCGCCCTCGGCGCGAAGGCGGTGATGATCGGCCGCGCCTACCTGTGGGGCCTGGCAGCGGGCGGTTCCGCCGGGGTGAAGAACGTCTTCGACGTCCTGCGCGGCGGCATCGACTCCACCCTGCTCGCCCTCGGCCGCCCTTCCGCCGGCGATCTCGTTCCCGGCGACGTCATCGTCCCCGACGGCTTCACCCGCGGCCTCCAGAAGTAGCAGCCGGTTAGCCCCGCGGGTCGTGGGCACGGTATGTGCCACGGGCAGCCGCTGCCTCGCGGGCGCCGATACGCGCGGGCCGGCATGACCAGACTTGGGAGGAGCCTCCATGAACCAGCGGGACAAGGCTGACATCGGCGTGACCGGCCTGGCCGTGATGGGCCGCAACCTGGCACGGAACCTTGCCCGCCACGGGCATGCCGTCGCGCTGCACAACCGCACGCCCGCCCGCACGCGCAGCCTGGTGGACGAGCACGGTGACGAGGGCACGTTCGTGCCGAGTGAGTCGATGGAGGACTTCGTCGCCAGCCTGGCCCGGCCGCGGGCCATCATCGTGATGGTCAAGGCGGGCGAGCCCACCGACGCCGTGATCGGGGAACTCGTGCCGCTGCTCTCCGGCGGCGACATCGTCGTCGACTGCGGCAACGCGCACTACATGGACACCCGCCGCCGGGAGGCCGCGCTGGCCGAGCGCGGCCTCCACTTCGTGGGCTGCGGAGTCTCCGGCGGCGAGGAGGGCGCCCTCAACGGCCCGAGCATCATGCCCGGCGGCTCCCCCGAGTCCTACGCACGGCTGGGGCCGATGCTCGAGTCGATTGCGGCCCGCTACGACGGGACGCCGTGCTGCACTCACGTCGGCCCCGACGGCGCCGGCCACTTCGTCAAGATGGTGCACAACGGCATCGAGTACGCCGACATGCAGCTCATCGCCGAGGCCTACGACCTGCTGCGGGCCGGCCTCGGGGCGCAGCCGTCGGAGATCGGCGATATTTTCCGCACCTGGAACGAGGGTGACCTGGACTCCTACCTCATCCAGATCACCGCTGAGGTACTGTGCCACACCGATGCCGCGACCGGCAGGCCGTTCGTCGACATCGTGCTCGACGAGGCCGAGCAGAAGGGGACCGGCCGCTGGACGGTCCAGAGCGCGCTCGATCTCGGGGTCCCGATCACCGGTATCGCCGAGGCGACGTTCGCGCGCTCCCTGTCCGGTCACGCGGACCAGCGCGCGGCCGCCCGCAAGGCGTTCGGCACCGGCCTGGCGCCGCTGCCGGTCAGTGACCCGGGCGCGTTCATCGAGGACGTCCGCCGGGCACTGTACGCGTCGAAGGTGGTCGCCTACGCGCAGGGCTTCGACCAGATCGGCGCGGGCAGCGCGGAGTACGGCTGGGATGTCGACCGCGGTGCGATGGCGACGATCTGGCGGGCCGGCTGCATCATCCGGGCCCGTTTTCTCGACCGCATCCGCGCCGCCTACGGCTCCGATCCCGCGCTGCCCAGCCTGCTGGTCGCGCCCTATTTCGCGGCCGCGGTGCGCGACGGCGCCGATAGCTGGCGTCGCGTCGTCGCCCAGGCCGCGTCGGCCGGGATCCCGGCGCCCGCGTTCTCCTCCTCGCTCGCCTACTACGACGGGCTGCGGAGCCAGCGGCTGCCTGCCGCCCTCATCCAGGGCCTGCGCGACTACTTCGGCGCGCACACCTACCGCCGCACCGACGCCAGCGGCGTCTTCCACACCGACTGGCCCGGTGACCGGCGCGAGCACCCCGCCTGACGGCCGCCCGAGGGCACGCCGCGCCCAGGCAAGCCAGGCCGGCAAAGGTCACCAGCAGTCACCTGCATACCTGCCGCACACCCCCTGGTACAGGGCGTACGTGAAAATCTGGTACGGGGCGTACGTGAAAATTGCGGGCAGTCAAGCTCGCCCTCGGGATGGGGCAGGTCAGATGGCCCCCGCCTGGTTGCGGAGTGCGTGCCAGATGGGCCGCTCCGGAGCGGAGCGGCCTGCCCGCGTGGCGCTGGCCAGCATGTCTGGGCTGGATGCAGAACGCACGGCCGGGCCAGCCCGTTGCCGGCACAACGCGTCAGCCCCTGCATACCTGCCGCACGTCCCTGGTCCCCCTGGTCCCGGGTCAGGCGCCGGATGCCGGTCCCCGGCCCTAGAATGCCTGGCCGCGGTGAGTTCCGGCGAGGCCGCGTGGCTGCGTGACACCAGCCCCGTGTGCCGGCTGCCCGCGCTGGCGACGTGCCGCTGGTGCTGAGCTCGCCGCACCGGGTGCTCGCCGGCGGCAGCGCCCGGTCGATTGCCGCCGGCGAGCCGGCCAGCCGCTCGTCCGGCCTGCTGCCCGGTCAGGGGAGACGGACCCGCTCACCTACCTGCTGGCCTCCTTGGCCTTCACGTCGCGAGGTGTCACGAAGCGGGTAAGCCGTGCGCCCCCCTCAGCGAGCTGATCCCAGCCGCCGGTGAACTCCAGGACCGCGACGGCCGCGGTGGGGAACTTCGCTGCCATGCCGCTGAGGGCACCGGCGGGCACCGTGCCGCTGCCGCCGTCCGCGACGGCCGCCAGCGTGAGCGCCAGTTCATGGATTGCCGGATTGTGGCCCACGATCAGCAGCGTCCGTACGGACGGGGACGTACGGCGGGTCAGGCCGGCCAGGTCCGCCGCGGAGGCCCGGTACACGCGATCTTCGAACATGACCGGCGGGGCGGCCCCGAGTTCTGCCTGGGCGAGCTGCCACGTCTCGCGGGCCCGGCGGGCCGTCGAGCACAGGACCTGGCCGGGCACGTGCCCGGCAGCGCGCAGCCACCGGCCCATCACCGGCGCATCCCGCTGGCCGCGGCGGGCCAGCGGCCGCTTGTGGTCAGGAACATCGGGCCAGGCCGACTTGGCGTGCCGCAGCAGCACCAGCTTCCTGCTGACGTTTCCAGCCATGCTCATAGCGTCGCAGGTCGCAGCGGCGCCGGCCCCGCAAGGCCACCGGTCTCCGCGGGGCGGTTACTGCGCTTGCTGCCTGCGGGTGAGGTGAGCATCCCGCGCAGCGTCATCCCGCCCGGATCACCGGCAGGCGCATCCTTGCCGCATGAGTGCTGCGGGCGTTTCACGGGCCCGCCGGGGGACCGCCATCCCCGGATTACTCCGCACGCCGGATTACCCCGCACAACGGCCGTGCCGCACGCCGTTACCGGGCGCAGCCCGCCGCGGGAGATCGTCTGCGCCTCCCGGTCAGTGGGGAAGGGGCCGGTGAGCGCCGGCCACCGGGACACCCCGGGTGTGACCAGGCAGGAAGCGGTCAGGTGCCCGCGAGCACGTCGCTGGCCACGAGCTCGAAGCCCGTGACGAACTCGGCACGGATGCGGATCACCTGGTCCGTTTCCCTGGTACCCCAGGGCCGCAGCGCGTCCTGGTAGCGGGCGATCTCCAGGGGGTCCTCGACCAGCCTCGCGAGCCCGGTGACGATGACGCTCCAGCCCAGGTGGGTCACCGGGTCGATCTGGTCGGCCTCGTAGGCGACCACGGCGCTGCGTCCGGCGTTCGCGGCGGTGACGATCGCCGGGCCCTCGTGGCTGCGGATGACGATGTCCCCGCCGTCGACGAGGTGGCTGACCGGCCGGATGGCGGGCAACGCGCGGCTGGTGAAGACGACCCGGCCGAGCTGGACGCTGCCTAGCCTGTCCATCGCCATCTCCCTGGTCAGCGCCCTCATCTGCCGCTGCTCGTCCACGTCGTCCGTCCCTCCGGGCAATCCGTTCACGTGTCATGCTCGTCTAGCTGATCTCGCCCGCTCGCCATTCTCAGCCACTTCACGACATTTAACTGTCCGTGAAGAAAACCAGCAGAAGTCAAGGGACCAAGGTCCTGGTCTTCCCGGCGATCCAGGCATCTGGAACACCCGCCGCGTCCTGCCGTTCTCATCAGCCCGATCCCATCGCAGCAGGCCGGTGCCGCGCCAGGGCCGATGGTCCTGCCAGCCGTGGCCTGACGCCGCTGGCGGAACAGCGCGCGAGCAGCACATCCAGCCGCCCGGGCGGGCGAACATCGGGCAAGGCGCCCGTGCAGTCACAAACATGCGGTGCTGTCAGTTGCGCAACCACCGTGGCAGGCATGCTCACAGGTCAGCCGCCTGCGTCGTTTCGGGACCCTGCAGGCAGAAAATCCCGGGCGGGCTGGTTGCCGGCGGGCACGGGCGGGGCGTATGAAGATCACCGGCTGATCCAGGGAACTGCACGCCCGGCGCCATGTACCCAGTTCTGGCACCCTGCAGCCGGAGCCGGCCGTCTAAAGGCGGTACCACCGGTAACTAAAGGTGATACCACTGGTAAGTGGTCAAGCCGTATTGCCTGGCGACCGGGTTCCAGAGGCTGGTGAAAGCCTGCTTGTCGGTGGTCGCCCGGCTGTCGGGGACGTAGGAGGCCCGCAGGCTGGCGTCGGATCCGCCGTTCCGGTGGCAGCCGCGGGCGATCTTGCCGGCGGCCCACCGGGCAAGATCGGTGTCCGCCTCGGCCGACGCCTGCCAGGCGCCGGCCAGGTCGTGCAGCATCGCGGCAGGCAGCAGGGACCGGCCGGGCAGGCTCCCGAGCCGGGACAGCAGGTACCGCCGGGAGCTGGCTGCCCTGGTGAAGATACGCACGTCCTGGTGCAGGGACGGGCCGCAGCTGCGCACGTCCACGACCGCATCGATGACGGCGGCGCGGTCGGTGACGCTCTGCGCCAGCAGCCCGGACAGCCGCACCGCCGCCTGCCGACGCGTGGCCTGTGACGAGGCGGACGGTGTCGTGCCCGTTGCCGCGGTGCCGCTCGCGGCGGTGCCGCCTGGGTGCGCCCAGAGCACCACAGCCCCGGTCACGGCGGTCACGAGGGCGGCGGCTGTGATCGCCGGGACCAGCAGGCGGCGGGAACGCTGCGGGGCGCCGGACGATGGCGCAGGCCGCAGGTCGCCGAGTATCGCCGTGGGCGGGTCGCCGCGCGACGCCGGGCCCGGGCCGTTCGGTTGCGTCGCAGACGGGTCGGCGGGCGGCGACGGGACACCGGCCGGTGGCGTTGGCTGCGGCCGCGTCCCACCCGGTGAGGCTGGCTGGGACGCGGCCGGCGGCCCGGACGGCGGGGATGACGGGGGCGGAGGCGCGTACCAGGAGTCCCACGACGGGGACTTTCGTTTCGGCAGCGGAGGGAACGTGGGTGATGCCGACGGCGGGAGCGCGGGCTGCGGCGGGGCCGCGGACGCGGAGGGGGGATTAGCCCCGGGTGGTGATGCCGATGGTGACGGGGCGGGGGGAGCTGACAGCCGCACCGTCGACGGTTCGGATGGCGCAACGCTGCCGGCGGCTGCGGTCTGGTGCCCGCAGACCGGGCAGAATCGTGCGTCCGGCTGCCCCAGATGCCCGCATGCCAGGTTACGGGTCCCATCTGCATCAGTCATAGTGACAGCAGGTTAGAGCACGCACCCGCGCCCGCGCCCGCCAACCGGAGCGGACGCAAAGTCCCCGGCCGGGCTCGCCCGTCGCGGGCCAGCGGGAACGTGCACGCCGGCGAGCGCGTCGCACGCCGCTGTCTTACCGATCGCCGCCTCGCCTTCGAGCAGCAGCAGCGCGAACCGCCGCGCCGCGTGCTCGAGGAACTCATCGGCCGCCCTCAGCTCATCGTCACGGCCGACGACCCTGACCGTGCGGCAGAGCATCGCCTGGCCGGAAGCGTCATCAGCGCCCACCGCACACCCCCTGGGTGTTACCGGCGTCCGGTGAAGCACCGTGAGCGGGGACGGCGCACGGCAGCAGGCCGGAGGCCATCGCCGCTGCCGGGCCTTGTGGCTTATCCGGCCAGCAGGATGCCGAGGAACAGGGCGGCCAGGGCGCTGAGGCCGGCCAGCGCGCCGAATACCGCCAGGCCCGCCGCGCTGCGGGCGCGGGCGTGCAGCGCCGCGGTGAGCCCGGAGACGGCCACCACGATGAGCTTGACCACGAGCGTGGTCCGGTAGCTTCCGGTGACCTGCGTGCGGACGGCGATCACGTTCCAGATGCCCGTGGCGATCAGGACGGCAAAGGCGGGCCAGGCGACCTGGTTGAACCGGCGGGCGGCCGCCCGGGGAATACTGGCGCCGAAGCGGCGCAGCGCCGGGACCAGCGCGGCCAGTGTGAGCTGCCCGCCCACCCAGACGGTCGCCGCGAGCACGTGCAGGAACAGCCGGATAGTGCCCCAGCTAACGGCCAGCATCACGGGTCACGGGCCGCGCCTTGACGCACACCCACCCCCCGGGCAGCTCCGCGTTGCCGAGGAATGCCCGCAGCCGGCCGGCGGCTGCCGGGGGCAGCGCGTCGTCGGCTCGCGGGTACAGCACCTTTTCCTCCTTCAGGTTGTGGTGAAGAAGCTGCGAGGCGAGCTGGCGGCACAGGGCGTGACCGGTGCCGCCGCCGGGCTCGTGTTCCAGTGCGTCGAGTACGGCCCATATCTGGGCGTGCTCGCGCAGCATGACGAAGACCGGGGCTCTCAGCGCCGGGTCGGCCCCGCCCAGGAGCGGGAACAGGAACTCCTCCTCCAGGTAGATGTGGCGGCGCAGTGCCCGGATCGCGCGTGCCAGCGGCTGCGGGTCCCCTGGTGAGGCACGGAATGCCGCGATCCCCGCATCGATTTCCTGGTGCTCTCGTTCGAGAGCGGCTGCCAGCGACTCGGTTCCCACTTCAGCCTCTCGTTGTCGTGATCACGCGGCTGGCCACAGGCCCGCCGCGGCCAGGTCGTCCGGGCAGGGGGTCGTCCGGGCAGGGGAAGGTTCCGGGCTGGTATGAGCACCGCGGACCCCTGGCGTACGGGCCGCCGGCCAGGGCGAAGGCGCGGGGGGGTGACCCGCCGCAGACGGGGGCCAACTCGCGGGCGCCGCACCGGCCGGCCAGCTTGCCGTGGTCTCGCATCCCGGCTGGCAGCGGCGACATCCGGTAGACGCCGGCGAGCTGCCCGGTGCGCACGCTGCCGGCGGACAGCGGGAGGAACCCCCTCGGGTGGACGGTGCCCGCATGGGAGACGAACACGGCCCCTGCCCGGCGTTCGTGCTCGCCGCCCTGCCGGTAGCCCCGTATCGGCGGTGCCCGCATGGCCTATGACCGGCGGTCCCGGACGGCGGGCACCCGGGTCAGCAGCCCAGGGCTGGCTTCCAGTACGGCCTTCCCGGTCACCGCGACACGGCTTACGGCAGTCATGCCTGGCACTTCCCTTCATGCGCGGACACGCTTGACCAAGCGCCCCGGTTCCGGCGGGGCGGGAATCAGGGACCTTCGGTCCGGAACGAACGGCCAGTTGTCACGCGTCCAGCTGGCCGGCGGCAAGCTGGCCCACGGAAGATCCATCTCAGCTTCACCTCCGCGGCTCGCTGCCGATCATCCCTCCGGGAGCCTGCAGGTTCCTTGCAAGCACCCGGCCCGAGATGCTGCACTGAGGTCAGGCCCAGCTTCTGGCTGGTGGCACACGGGAGGGACACATCCTGGGCCTGTCCGGGCTGCCGCGGCACTGGCACGGCATCCTGCAAGGAAGCTGCAGGTTCGGGGCATGATCATGGGCCCGGGACAAGGTGCGTAGTCACACGGGAGGCGCCATGGCCAGCATCGCCATCAACGGCCTGGGCCGGATTGGCCGGGCGGCGCTCAAGATCCTTGAGCAGGCTGACGGCGCGGAGGTGGTCGCGGTCAACGATCTCATCCCGCCGGACAACCTGGCCTACCTGCTCCGCTACGACACCGTCTACGGCCGCTGGCACCGGCCCGTCACCTCGGACGGCGACGCGCTTGTCGTCGGCGGCCGGAAGATCCCGGTGCTCGCTGAACGGGACCCCGCCAGCCTGCCCTGGAAGGCGCTGGGCGTGGACCTGGTGCTCGAATGCACCGGGGCGTTCCGCCGCGAAGACGACCTGAGAAAGCACCTGGCAGCCGGGGCGAGGCGGGTGATCTTGTCCGCGCCCGCGCGCACCGAGACGGTGGCGACCGTGGTGTACGGCGTCAACCAGGCGCCGCCAGCAGAGCAGGTGGTCTCCTGCGCGAGCTGCACCACCAACTGCATCACCCCGGTCGCCGAGGTGCTGGGCCGCCGGTTCGGCATCCGGCAGGCCATCATGACCACGGTCCACGCCTACACCTCCTCCCAGCAGCTCATCGACGGGCCCAGCAAGGACTTCCGCCGCGGCCGGGCCGGGGCGGCGAACATGCTCCCGGCTTCCACCGGCGCGGCCCTCGCCACCACCAGGGCACTGCCGGACCTGGCCGGGAAGTTCGACGGGGTCGCGATCCGGGTGCCGGTCCCGGTCGGGTCGATCGCTGACGTGACGGCCGTCACCGCCCGCCCCGTCACCCGCGAGGAGGTCAACGAGGCGTTCCGGGATGAGGCGGCCGGGGGCCGGTACCGGGGCATCCTCGGGGTGGCCGACGACCCCGTGGTCTCCGCCGACATCATCGGAGACCCGCGGGCCTCGGTCGTGGACGCGGCGATGACCCGGGTGGTGGACGGGACGCTGGTCAAGGTCATGAGCTGGTACGACAACGAGTGGGGTTTCACCTGCCAGATGATCCGGGAGGCGTTCGCCGCCCTCGCCCTCCCGGCCCCCGATCTGCGCCGGGCCGGGCCGTGAAGGTCAGGGAGATCATGGCGGCCCGCGTGGTCACGGTCACCCCGGGCACGCCAGTCCCCGGTCATCGCGGCCCTGCCGCGGGGCAACCGGATCAGCGGCGTTCCCGTGGTGGCCGCGGACGGCGCGGTGGCCGGCCTGGTCAGCGAGTACGGCCTGCTCGCCCGCGAGGGGGAGACGGCGGGCGAGGTGATGACCAGCCCGGTGATCACCGGCATCGGGGGCACCGACGTGGGGGATGTCCGGCACCTGCTGGCCGGGCGGCGCGTCCGGCCGGTGCCGGCCCTCAGTGCGGGGGCAGGGGACGGCGGCCGGCGGCTGGCCGGGATCGTCAGCCGCGGCGGCGTGGTGGCCCTGCTCACGACCGAGCGGGCGTGCCGGGTGTGCGGCCAGGCCGTCCGTGGCCGCCAGTACCGGACCGCATGAGGAGCACGCTGCCGCGGCCGTGCCCGGGCCTCCCTCCGGCGCCATGCCGCCGGATAAGGCGGCGGTCTGACCCAGCACGGCGCCGCCGGGTGCCACATGTGTGGCGGCTCCGGCAGCGGGGTACCCGGGCAGCCAGGTCACGTGCGCCGGGCGCCGGCACGAACATCAGCTGCGAAATCACCTGGAGGCGTGATGACGGACCCGATAGCCAGGCTACGGACGGCGGGAGTGTCGGTCTGGCTGGATGACCTGAGCCGGGAACGGCTGACTACAGGCAGCCTCGCTGCGCTCCGCGACCGGGGCGTGTCCGGGGTGACTACCAACCCGACGATCTTCGCCCGCGCCATCAGCGACAGCGACGCCTACGCCGCCCAGATCCAGGACCTGAAGCTGCGCCGGGTGCCGCCGGACCAGGCGCTGCGGGAGCTGACCGCGTCCGACGTGCGGCAGGCCTGCGACGTGCTCCGCCCTGCCTACGAGGCGACCGGCGGCCTGGACGGCCGGGTGTCGATCGAGGTCGACCCGCGGATCGCCCACGACACCGGCCGCACCGTCGCCGAGGCGCGTGCGCTGTGGTGGCTGGTGGACCGGCCCAACCTGTTCGTGAAGATCCCCGCCGCCAAGCAGGGGCTGCCCGCGATCACCGCCTGCCTGGCCGAGGGCATCAGCATCAACGTCACGCTGATCTTCTCCCTGGCCCGCTACGGCGAGGTGATCGAGGCGTTCCTGGCCGGCCTGGAAGCCGCCCGCGAGGCGGGGCGCGACCTGTCCGGCATCGGCTCGGTTGCCTCTTTCTTCGTCTCCCGGGTGGACACCGAGGTGGACAAGCGGCTGGACAAGATGGGCACGCCGCAGGCCGCCGCGCTGCGCGGCAAGGCCGCCATCGCCAACGCCCGGCTCGCCTACCAGCGTTACGAGCAGTCCGTCGCAACCGACCGGTGGAAGGCGCTGGAGCGCACCGGGGCCAGGCCGCAGCGCCCGCTGTGGGCCTCCACCAGCGTCAAGGACCCCGCCTACGACGACACCCGGTACGTCACCGGCCTGGTCGCCCCCGGCGTGGTCAACACCATGCCAGAAGCCACCCTCAGGGCGGTCACCGATCACGGGCAGATCCCGGACGACAGCATTCACGGCACCTACGCCGAATCACAGGCCGTCCTGGATGGTCTCGCCGCGCTCGGCATCGACTACGGCGATGTCGTCCAGACCCTGGAAGACCAGGGCGTTGCCGCCTTCGACGCCAGCTGGGACCACCTCGGCCAGCGGCTGGCCGCCGCCTTCGGCACGCAGAACACGCAGCAGGAGTGACACGATGCCATCCTCAGACACGTTCGTCATCGCCGGCGGCGGCCTGGCCGGTGCCAAGGCCGCCGAAGCGCTCCGCGCACAGGGGTTCGACGGCAGGATCGTGCTGGCCGCCGAGGAAGACACCCGGCCCTACGAGCGGCCGCCGCTGTCCAAGGAGTACCTGCAGGGCAAGGCCGGCCGCGACACCATCTTCGTGCACCCGCCGGACTGGTACGATGCCAACCACGTCGAGCTGCTGCCCGGCACCGCTGTCACCGCAATCGACCGGAGCCGCCGTGAGGTGACGCTGTCCGGCGGCGGCCACCTGGCCTACAGCAGGCTGCTGCTGGCCACCGGATCGGAACCGCGCCGCCTGCCGCTGCCCGGCGCGGACGCCGACAGGGTGCTGTACCTGCGCAAGGTGGGGGACAGCGACCGGATCCGGGACACGTTCACCACCGCCTCCCGGGTGCTCATCATCGGCGCCGGGTGGATCGGCCTTGAGGTGGCCGCCGCCGCCCGCACCGCCGGGGTGGACGTCACCATCCTGGAGGCAGCGGAGTTGCCGCTGCTGCAGGTTCTCGGCCCGCAGGTCGCCCCGGTCTTCGCCGATCTGCACCGTGAGCACGGCGTGGACCTGCGGCTTGGTGTCCGGGTCGCGGAGGTCACCGTCAGCGGCGGGAAGGCGACCGGGGCGCGGCTCGCGGACGGCACCCGGATAGGCGCGGACGCGGTGATCGTGGGGATCGGCGCGGCCCCGGCCACAGGGCTGGCTGAGACGGCGGGCCTGGAGGTGCGGGACGGGGTGGTGACCGACGCATCGCTGCGCACCTCCGACCCCGCCATCTACGCGGCCGGCGACATCGCCAGCGCGTTCCACCCGCTGCTGGGCAGGCACATCCGGGTCGAGCACTGGGCCAGCGCGCTGCACCAGCCGGAAACCGCCGCGGCGGCCATGCTCGGCCGGGAGGCCGTCTACGACCGGGTGCCGTACTTCTACACCGACCAGTACGACCTGGGCATGGAATACGCCGGCTACGCCGGCCCCGGCGGCTACGACCAGGTGGTCTTCCGCGGCGATGCCGGAAGGCGCGAATTCATCGCGTTCTGGCTGTCCGGTGGCCGGGTCGCCGCCGGGATGAACGTCAACATCTGGGACGTCAACGACGCGATCGGTGCCCTCATCCGGTCGGGGCAGCCCGTCGACCCGGCCCGGCTCGCCGACCCCGCCGTGCCGTTGGGGGAGGCCGTTGCCCGGTGACCAGCAGAACGGACACGCACTCGCTGACCGCGGCGGACGAGCGGTTCCTGCAGGAGCTGGCGAGCCAGCTGCGGGTGGACAGCATCCGGTGCAGCACCGCGGCCGGGTCGGGGCACCCGACCTCGTCGATGTCGGCGGCGGACCTGATGGCAGTGCTGCTGGCCCGGCACCTGCGCTACGACTGGGACAATCCGGGGGAGCCGGGCAACGACCACCTGGTCTTCTCCAAGGGGCACGCCTCCCCGCTGCTGTACGCCATGTTCAAGGCAGCCGGGGCAATCTCCGACGAGGAGCTGGTGGGCGGGTTCCGCCGGTTCGGCTCCCGGCTGCAGGGCCACCCCACCCCGGCGCTGCCCTGGGTCGACGTGGCCACCGGGTCGCTGGGCCAGGGCCTGCCTTACGGGGTGGGCATCGCGCTGGCCGGGCGCCGCCTGGACAAGCTGCCGTATCAGGTGTGGGTGCTGTGCGGGGACAGCGAGATGGCCGAGGGATCGATGTGGGAGGCGCTGGACAAGGCCGCCTACTACAAGCTCGGCAACCTCACCGCGATCATCGACGTGAACCGGCTCGGCCAGCGCGGCCCGACCGAGCTGGAATGGGACACCGGCGCCTACCGGCGGCGCGCCGAGGCATTCGGCTGCACCGCCATCGTCATCGACGGGCATGACATCGCTCAGATCGGCCAGGCACTGGCCGCCGCGCGGGATGCCGGGCAGCCCGTCGTGGTGCTGGCCCGGACGGTCAAGGGCAAGGGCTTCGCCGAGATCGAGGACAAGAACGGATGGCATGGCAGGCCGCTACCCGCCGACATGGCACAGCGGGCGGTCGCCGCGCTCGGCGGCGAGCGGAACCTGCACGTCACCACGGCCAGCCCCGGCCGTCACGACGTCCCGCATCCCGCCGCGGCCGCGCAGGTGACCTTGCCGCGCCATCAGGTGGGTGACCGGGTCGCCACCCGCAAGGCGTACGGGGACGCGCTGGTCGCGCTCGGTGCGCGGCCCGAGGTGGTCGCCCTGGACGGGGAGGTCGGCAACTCCACCTACGCCGGGGAGTTCGCCGCCGCCTTCCCGGACCGCTTCTTCGAGATGTTCATCGCCGAGCAGCAGCTCATCGCCGCCGCGGTCGGCCTGGCCGTCCGCGGCTACATCCCGTTCGCCTCCACCTTCGCCGCGTTCCTCAGCCGCGGCTACGACTTCCTGCGCATGGCCGGCATCTCCGGGGCGAGCATCAGATTGTGCGGCTCGCATGCCGGGACCGAGATCGGGCCGGACGGCCCGTCCCAGATGGCGCTGGAAGACCTCGCCGCGCTGCGCGCCATCCACGGCTCCACCGTGCTCTACCCTGCCGACGCCACCGCTGCCGCCGCCCTGACCGCGGAAATGGCCGACACGCCGGGGATCGCGTACCTGCGCGCCACCCGCGGCGCGTGGCCCGTCCTCTACCAGGCGGGGGAGGCTTTCCCGGTCGGCGGCAGCAAGGTGCTGCGGGCAGGACCGGGTGACCAGGTCACGCTGATCGGGGCGGGAGTCACCGTGCACCAGTGCCTGCGCGCCGCCGGCGAACTGGCCGCTGACGGGGTCACGGCCCGGGTGATCGACCTGTACTCGGTCAAGCCCGTCGACCAGGCCACGCTGGCGGACAGCGCCGCGGCAAGCGGCGGGCGGCTGGTCATCGCCGAGGACCACTACCCGCAGGGCGGCCTGGGCGCCGCCGTGCTCGAGGCGCTGGCCGGGGCTGGCCTGCCGCTGCGGGTCCGGCAGTGCGCGGTGAGCGGCCTGCCCGGCTCGGGTACCCCGGAGGAACTGATGGAGGCAGCGGGCATCTCTGCGTCCCGGATCGCCGGCGCTGCCCGTGACCTGCTGAAAGACTGAAGAAAACGGGAGGCAGTCAATGGGTGTCGATGTCCGCGTGCGCCGCGTCTACGACGAGCCCTCTCCGGAGGACGGCGCTCGCGTGCTGGTGGACCGCGTGTGGCCGCGGGGGATGCGCAAGGACGCCGCCAAGCTGGATGAGTGGGCAAAGGACGTCGCGCCGTCGGCGGAACTGCGGGCCTGGTACCGCCATGATCCGGTCAAGTTCGGCGAGTTCCGCCGCCGCTACACCGCCGAACTGGAACAGCCCGGGCCGCGGGAAGCGTTCAGCCGGCTCCGTGCCCTGGCGGCAGGGAAGCCGGTGACGCTGCTGACCGCTACCAGGGATCTCGACCTCAGCCAGGCGGCCGTCCTGGCCGGGCTGCTGCGCGAAACGGCGTAGCCTTCCGGCTACCTGGCGCCGGCTGGCGCTGGCTCGTGCTCGCCCAGGTCCTCTCGTTCCGTCAGGCGGGCGACGCACAGGCTGGGCTCGACGAACTGATCCAGCCGGTCGGCGGTGAGCGGTGCACGCATCCGGTCCAGCGCCCCGCGCATCAGCCCCAGGTGGAGCGAGCAGATCACGTCCTGGTGACGCTCGGCTACCTCGCGGAACGGGCACCGCCGCAGGCACAGCCGGTACTGCCCGCCGCCGTCGCCTGCCTCCGGTTGCGGGGAGAATCCCAGCTCCTCCATGACCGCGGTCAGCTTCCCGATGGCCTCTTCTGCGGTCAGCTTCTGATAGGGCGGCGGCTGCTCGGTGAGATAGGCGCCCCACTCGCGCCCGGCATTCTCCGCCGCCTTGCCCGGCGCCGGCATGGTCCCGGCAATCAGGCTGGTCAGCATCTCCGCCAGCAGCCGGTAGCGCCGCCGCCCGGCCGGCCCGTCCGCCGTTGCCCGGTAGCCGATCCTGGGCCTGCCGGGTGTCTCCCGGTCTTCGGTCTCGCGGACGGCCATGCCCGCCTCGGTCAGCGCCTCCAGGTGGAACCGGGCGGTGTTCGGGTGCAGCCCCGTCCGCTGTGCGACCTCGCGGACGCCGAGCGGGCCGTCTGCGGCGCGCAGCATGTCCAGCACGTCAGCACGGCTGCGGCCGAGCGGCGACGTGTCCTCGGGGGCGAGGAACTGCTCTGTCTTCATACAGATATTTTATAGCAATTTTAATAGTAGAAACTAAGTAAGCAGTGCCGGGACGGCCGTTCCGGCCGGCGGGTGCCGCTGCCGGCGGTGCGGACGCGCACCGGACCGCCGGGGGCCGGAGCCCTGGCCCGGCTACCCCGCTCAGTGTGCCGGGTCACAGCACGGCGAGGGACTGCGATGCCCCCGCAGGCGGCCTGATCATGCGGCCCTGGCGGCCGCCGCCTGCCTGGCACTCCGGCCGGGTGCGGGTTCCGTCTGCGCGCGTTCCGCCTGCGCGGGTTCCGCCTGCGCGGGTTCCGCCTGCGCGGGTTCCGCCTGCGCGGGTTCCGCCTGCGCGGGCAGATTCGCTGGCAGGCCGGCGGTGCCGGCGCTCCCGGCCAGGTAGCGGAGTCCTTCGACACCAGGCCGCACGATGTGGTCGGCGCCGATGACGGCGGGGATCACCTGGCTGGGCAGTGCCAGCCACTCCTGCCGCCACTGCCGTACCCGCCGCCAGCCGGCCGTGGTCAGCGGCACGCCGTTCAGCGCGATCGCGCCGCCCGACCTGCGCACGATCCTGGTCATGTCCGCATCCCGCAGCAGCAGGCTGGGGAAGTCCGGGCTGGCCAGCCGGACGACGACATCCTCTCGCGGCCACATCAGGTCGGTCACCAGGCGGCGCACGTCGTGCGGGCTGCTCAGGTTCAGCCCCCGCGCCCAGATGGCGCCGAACAGGCTGCCGCGCAGCTCATCGGCGACACCGTCGCTGACCGCCTCGGCGTAGGCGGCCACGGCGGCTCCGGTATTGCTGATCAGCGCCGGCGGCTCGGCCGGGACCTGCTCCCCGGGCAGGGCAAGCGACGCCACCTCGGTGAGTTCCCGGCTCCATGAGGCCCGGTCGCTGCCGGACGGCAAGCCGCCCGCCGGCAGGCCGCGGTCATGCTCAACGGCCCGCCAGTCAACCGCAACCCCCGCCCCCCGCAGCCGGTCGGCCCGCTGGCTGGCCAGGTACGAGTACGGGCAGTTGAAATCCCCGTAAATGATCACCGTCATGACGGCCTCCTCCAGACTCGCGGTGCCAGTGCCCGCCCGCGGGCCGGCAACCTGGCACCCCTGCGGTCTATCCCTGTGCCCGTTCCCGTGGCGGCGGGCGGCGGCGAACGGGGTGCCCGCGCCGGCGGTGCCGGGCTTGCCGGCGCCGCCGGGTGAACCGGGCGGCTCGTCGCGGCCGGGAAGCGGGTCGGTGAAGAGCTTCGCGTTCTCCCCGGCGTACACCTGCCGCTGCCCCGGGAGACCGTTGCCGCAGCAGATCGCCTCCACCGGGCGCACCGGCCCGCACGTCCCGCAGCCAGCGCACTCGCCCGGCCCGCCCGGGTGGGTGTACAGCATCCGCCCGCCCTCCTAGCCGCAGGCCGCCGGGCGCTCAGCGCCACAGCCCGCCGGGCGCTCAGCCGCGACGCCCGGCCCGGTACGTCCGCGCCCAGATCCCCGGCCACGCAGGTCACCCGCGTCCTCCCTTCCCGCATCCGCCAGCTTATTTTAAACTATTCTGATTATAAAAACAATGATGGCGGTGTCCGGCATTCCCGCGGACTGCCGTGAAGCGCCGGCCGGCGGAGCCCCCGTCAACCTGGCGGACCTGATCGCCGCCGGGAAGGAACTCGCGGCAGGGTGTGAGGAAGGCGGCAGGGTGTGAGGAAGAAGGGGAGAGTGCCCAGCAGACAGTGAACGCCAGGGGCACGCTTCGTGATCGCTGCCGGCGTGGCCGGCCACGCGCTGTGCGGCGCGCACGTGCTGCGGGAGCTGACCGCGGTCACCGAGACCGGCACCAGCCTGGACGTGATCTGGGCAAGCAGGCCATCGACGCCCTCGGGTTTATCGAGGTCCTTTACAACAGGAAGCGGATACAGCGGTCGCTCGGGTATCTGGCACCGGCCGAATTCGAGTCCAGAGTTGACAGAGTTACGCAAGAGACAGCATAATAATATGGTCTGCGAAATCGGCAGGCGTCCATACACCTCCAACGCGATCAACGGCTCTTGGACCCCGCTGGCCGCCAGCCAGAGCAACCCGTTCATCACGGCCAGCAACGTCACGTTCAGGGCACGGCGTGGACCGAGGACTTCAGCAGCGGCGAGATGATCCGCGCCGGGTACGATCAGACCTTCACCATCAGCCCCTGCAACATCCAGTACCTCTACCATGGCGATGCTCCAGGCTCTTATAGCAGCTACAACGCCATTCCATGGCGCCTGGGGCTGGTCACCCAGACCAACTCCACCTGCTGACCGCCGATCAACATCTGGGTGATGCAGGGAGGTGCTTCGTGATGAGTGCTCCGGTCCTCCAGGCAGCGCGGAAGCGGCCATGAGCGGTGCCGCCGGGCTATGCGGGACGGGGCTGACGCGCCGTGTCTTTCAGGCCGGGGCCGTGGCCGCGGGATTCGGCAGTTCCTGGCGGCCCGCCCGGCTTGCCACACGACTGGAGCATCGAGGAACGGAGCCGGGTGACTGCCATCGGGCAAAGTGCGCGCCCCACCAGGGCAGGACCGAAGCCCGGTCTAGGCTCTGGGTTTAGGAAACGGGAGGCGGAACGGGAAGGCCGACGACGGTCACCACCGATTCCAGTCCGCGAAAGTCCGCCGGGTTCGTAGTGAACAGCGGCAGCCTGTTCGCAGCGGCGATGCTCGCGATCATCAGATCGGCGACGCGCCCGCGAGGCTTGCGGCCGTTCTTGATTACCTCGGCGGCGATGACTCCGTACTGCCGTGCAGCCTCCACGTCGAAGGGCAGCGGGCTGAAGGTGGCCTCCGCCCGCTGCAGGCGCAGGATCCGCTGGGATCGCTCGGCCGCATCTTCGGCCGAGTGAACTCCAGCTGACAACTCGGCGAGGCTGACTGCGCTGATGAGAAGCTCGGTGGGCAACTGATCGGCCGTCAGCCGCTCAAGGAAGATCAGGATGTTGGTATCGCCGAGCCCGCGCAGGTAGCGGGCGGTCATTCGTCCTTCGTATCCTGCTGAGCGCGTTCGTACGCGTCGAAATAGGCCTCGCTGTCGGCGATCTGGTCCACATCGGCCCGGAACTTCTGCGCGTCCATAGGAGGAAGGCCGCCGAATAGCGTCATCAGTTCCGAGACCGGGACCGCCTGCCGGCGAGCCGGGGTCGGCTGGCGCACATAGGCGTCGATCGCGGCGAGCGCGACCTGCTGCATGGAGCGGTGCTCTGCCTCGGCCTTGCGTCGCAGTTGCTCTGTCTGTTCATCGCTAAGCCGGAGTGTCATGGCCATGACATTATGATACCGCATGGTATCACTTGTGGGAGGCCTGGCGTGGGGGAGGAGTCACGATCTCTTCGGAATAAAGGGGGCCGGTCGTCGCTCGTGTTTCCGGACACGTGCCGGCCCCACCGCCGGAAGAAGGTCCCGTCCACCGCCGGATTCCCCCGGGCACCTCGTGCGGCTGCTTCGCTGAATCGCTCACGACCGGCGTCCTTTGGCAGGAGCATGGCTCACGGTGCAGCCGGCCGGCCTGGATGCCGTCGGCGCCGGTCCGGCTGGCGAGATCATCCAGCCGCCGCTGGTCACGACCGGCCGCGATCACCGTCGCGCCGCCGCTGAGCAGCACACGGACGACGCCTTCGCCGGCACCTCCCGAGCCGCCTACGACGACCACCGTCTTGCCCGTCAGGCCGGGCACGGCGGGCATCCAGGCGGGGTACTCCACCGGGTTCATGACCGCACCTCCATGGCCGGTTCCGCCAAGGTGAGCGTGTCGATGTGCGCCTGCAGGGCATCGAGGGCGTCGGACAGGGCGGGCATCTGCTTGTCCGGTCAGCGCGGCGGCGAACCACGCCTTCGCCGCCCGCAGGTGCGGCCCTACCGCCGCCCGGTGCGCCGTGGGCTGCCCGCGCCCGGCATCTGCGATCTTGATGAGACAGGGGCTGAGCGCGTATCCAGGAGTTTTGCGTGTTACCGGGTGTGAGGCTGGGCTGGCAGGTGTTGACAGGGGCCTTGCCGGGGCTGGATCGGGGTTGGCGCAACGTTCATCTTGTCCGGCGAGGTCGTGGTCAGTAGGCGCCCGGTCAGCGTGTTCGCCAAAGGCCCCGGCAGGGAAACCGTGAAGATCCGCCGCGTGCTGCGCGGCCGGTGGCCGGTGGCGGTGCGGGCGGTGCGGGCAGTGCGGGCGGTGATGGTGCTGCTGTCGCTGCACGGCTGGATGCGGCGCAGGCCGCCGCGCTGCTGGATTGTGACCCGTCCACGGTGCGGCGCTGGATCGGCTGGTTCAGCGCTGGGGGGATCGCCGGCCTGGCTGGCCCCGGTGTGGGCGGCCCCGCCCCGGCGGGGCATGGCTGACCGCGCGGATCGCCGCGCTGCTGGCCCGGCCCAGGCCGTGGACGGTGCCGCGGATCTGGCGGTATCCGGGCCGGGCGTGAGCCGCCGGGCGTGAGCCGCCGGGCGCTGTACCGGCGCCTGCGGCGGGCCGCCGTCTGGCGGCACCCCAGGCTGGTTGCCCGCGGTGATCTGGTGCGGGCCGCCGTGCTGGCCGCGATCACCGCCCGGCTGGCCCGGCCGCCGCCGGCAGGCCCGCGCCTGCTTCCGCGCCCGCTCACCGGACCGGATGCTGGCCACCACCGCCCCCTGGACCAGCCCCGGCCGTCCGTACATCCACAGTGTGTTCCTGTTCGGTCCCGGCTGGCGGGGCAGCGCCCGCGGGAGACATCCCGCAGTGGTCACTCGGTGAGTTCGGTCCCGGCTGGCGGGGCAGCGCCAGGCTGGGGCTCTCTTTCTTCTGTCAGGGTTCCTGCGGGTCTTCGTCAGGGCTCCTCGCGGGCCAGGAGGGACTGGGTGAACGAGTCCGCCGGGACGGTGGCGAGCAGGGCGCGGGTCTCGGCGGCGACCCGGGCGTCGAAGGCAGGGTCGCGGACCTGGGCGGACGCGGTCATCGGCTTGCCGTTTTCGGCGTAGTACACCCCGGTCGGGCCGGACTCGCTGGTCAGGACCCTGGTCAGGACACGGCCGGCGTGCCGGGGGGGTGCTCCAGTACTTGATCATGGGTGCTAGCGGTGCGATCAGGTACTTCGCGATGAACGGGAGGAAGGCCGGGGCGTCGCGGCCCAGGCCGGTTCCGGGGTTGAAGCCGGGCTCGGCGGCGCTGAAGCGCAGCCGCGGCGTTTCCCGCGCGAACGTGCAGACGGACGCGAGCTCGCACTGCATAGAGGTGGCGTAGGCGTCGAAGCCCGGCCTGGACGAGCCGCCGGGGGCCCATTCGCCGCGGGCGCTGGCCTCGGCGGAGATGTAGCGCCCGCCGCGGAAGCCGGCGGTGACGGCGGGCTTGCGCTCGGGGTCCTCGACGCCCGAGCAGGTGAACACGACGTTCGCGCCGTCGGGCAGGTGCGGGATGAGCGCCTCGGTGAACGCGAACGGCCCGAGGTGGTTGGCCGCAAAGGCGATGTCCCACCCCTGGGCGCTGTGGCCGGGGCGGCTGGGCATGATGCCAGCGTTGTTGAGCAGGCCCGCGAGCGGGAGTCCGAGCGTGACGATCTCCGCGGCCGCGCGCCGCACGCTCTTGATGTCGGACAGGTCGCAGACGACCGTGACCGCGTGCCCGCCGGGGCGGGCCTGGATCGCGGCCTGGACCTCGGCGAGCTTGGCCGGGTCGCGGCCGGCCAGCACGACAGTGCCGTGGCTGGCGAGCTCGAGCGCGGCGCGGCGGCCGATGCCCGATGTCGGTCCGGTGATGATCCACGCCTTGGGAGACGCGCTCGGCGTGCTCGGCATGCAGGTTTCCTTTGCGGTAGTAGCTGAGGCCAGGTGGCGGCCGGGACGGGGGACCCGGCGAGTACGCCAGACGGCGTCGAACCCGGTGCTGCTGCGCGCCTCGGCCTCAGCGGGCTCGCGGATTACCGTGTCGATCGTCGCCTCGGCGATCGCGGTCGTCAGGGTCAGGACGAAGCTGGGCGGCACGTCCCGCATCGGCCCATCGGCCCGGCTCCGGTTCAGCAGGTCCGCGATGCCGCCGAACGCGGAGTGCACCGCCTGGCGGCTGCTGTCGGTGATGTCGTCCGCCACGTCGGGTCGCGCCAGCGCCCGCCGCTTGTGCGGATTGGCCGTGGCCAGCGCAACCACTGCGTCCACATGCGGCGGACCTGCTCGCGAGGCTCGCCTCCGGCGCCGAGGCCGGCGGTCGCGACCGCCGTCATCTCCGCCTTCAGTGCGAGGTAGAGCTCGTTGAGCAGTGTGGCCTTGGTGTCGAAGTAGACGAAGAACGAGCCGTTGGAGATGCCCGCCTCTTTCGCGATAGCCGCGGTCGCCGCCGCCGTGAGCTCCTGGGAGGCGATGACCCGGGCCGGAGGCGGTTCCCTGGCAGTGGTCAGGCAGCCAGCAAAGGGCCGGCGTCGAAGATGCGGCCGAACAGCCGCCGTGCCGCCGCCATGGTCTCCTCGCTGTCCGGTGCCGGACCGCCGGACCCGGCCGCTGCGCTGCCGAGCGTGAGGTCGAGCCAGACGCGGAACGCGGCGACCGCACGCGCAACGAGCGCCGGGTGCCGAGGTCGACCGTGTGCCGCTCGGATACTCGATTGAGTGGCTGACCTGACCTGTGTTTTCGTCAGCAGTTGTCACGTGGTGCTGGTTAGCCTGCCGGGTGCTGGTCAAGATCGTTTACTTGCTCATGTGCCGGGTACTCGGTCTGGCCGTCCTGGTGTTCCGCAGCGACCGGGCGAAAGGTGCTGACTGCGGGCATCGACCCGGCGCCTCGTCAGCCCGGCCCGGATGCACCTGGGCGGCGTCACCACGCACCCGGCCGGGACTGGACAGTGCGGCAGGCCCGCAACCTCGCCCCCACCCTCGGTGGGCGGTTCGAGGACATCAGGTTCCTGGTCCGCGATCGCGGATCGAACTTCACTGCCTCGTTCGACGCCGTCTTCCAGGCCGCCGGCACCAGGATCTTGCGCACGGCCGTCCGGGCTCCGCGGATGAACGCGATCTGCGAGCGCCTCGTCGGTACCCTGCGCCGTGAGCTCCCGGACCGCGTGCTGATCCTCGGGGAAGGCCATCTGGGTGCCGTCCTGGGCGAATACCAGGTGCACCACAACACGGCCCGGCCTCACCAGGGCATCGCCCAGCGCGTCCCCGACGGTGAACACGACGGCGGCCACCTCACAGTTGCCGACCTTGACCGCAGACGGATCCTCCGGAAACCCGTCCTGGGCGGCCTGATCAACGAATACTCGCGCGCCGCCTGACATCCCGAAGAACCGCAGGTCACGACGCGGATCCTATTTTCGAGCGGCACGCGATGGCGTCTGCGGGCCTGCGAGGCCGTCCATGACGAGGTCGAGCATGCGGGAGGTTCTCGTGGCCCAGTCGTCGTCCGCCTCTATGCGCCAGAGGAACCCGACCAGCAGGAGGACCTCCTCGTCCTGGAGATCCGCGAGTACGTGAGGCACTACAACGGCCGACGGCCGCACCAGTCCCGCAACCAGCGGCCCCCGGACATCGAGGCACAGCCCGCCCGGGGCATAGCCAGCCTGCGATCCGTCCGCCGGAAACCCGCCGTCGCGGGACTGATCGACGAGTATCACCACGTCGCGTAACCCCAGCTCAGACTCTGCAACTCAAATATTCGGGCGGCGCAAGGTCCGGACTGGCGAGCAAACGTGGAGCAACCATGGCCGGGGAACGGCCGCCGGCCAGGGTAAAGAGACGGCAAGAACACCGGGACAGAACGGGTGCGCCGCCAGGGACTCGAACCCCGAACCCGCGGATTAAGAGTCCGCTGCTCTGCCAATTGAGCTAGCGGCGCTCGCTGGCAACGCGCCGATGGTAGCAAGGATCGGCCAGCCCTGCGAATCAGACGTGCGGCCCGGGGCGAAGGCGTGCGGCGCAGGGCCACTGCCAGCGGGAACGCTGTGCGGGAAGAGCCGGACCCGTGTCCGGTTCGCGGCCCTCCGGCAGGAAACGTCCGTCCCTCAGCGAAATGCTGATTGGCCTCTTGCGGCCGGGCCGGAACGGCCGGGCGTGACGGCTGCTGCCGGCGAGGGCCGGGCGGGGCCGCGCGGTACCGGAACATCCGAGCCGCCGCGGAGCCACCACGAGCGATGACTGGTTTAGACCAATCAGTTGGACAACTGATCATCGAAGCCCGCGCGGCGCTGCCGGGCACGCCCCGTGGGACGGGGGCGAGTAGACGATGACCGTGCGTTGCTCATCGGTGCCGACCGGTGGCGGCGCGGGGCGGCCCTGGGCCAGGGCCGTCCCGCGCCGGCGGGCGGCCCAGCGTAACGATAGGCGCGGCAGGTAAGCGTTCACTTCCGCGGTCAGCGCGAGCAGCTATCCTTCTTCTGCCTCACGGCGGCTGGCCAGGATGGCTTCCAGCTCCGTCAGCGTCGTCGCGTGCAGGTACTCACCGTCGCGCTCGGCGACCCAGCCGATCTGCTTCGGCCCGGCCTTGCGAAGATCCCAGCCGGGATTGGCGCTGCGGAAGCGGCCCAGCCGCTCCTGAAACTTCTGGCGGTGCGCATTGTGAGACCCTGGCATGTGGGTTCGCCTCCTGATCAGGCGGGCCAAGTCCCCGTGCGGCGGGTGCCATCCGCTGCACGGGGGCGCTGTCGACCGGACGATATGACAGGACGTCAAGTCCTGTATCCGGGTGCGGCAGTCTCCGCCCAGCGCGCCATGCCGACGGCTGAACGCCGCCAGCAGCCATATCCGCGAACGGCTGGCACTCCATCCCCTGCCGCGCCGGATGCGCGGGCGTCCGCCGTGATCCTCACAATGACTGGCTGCAGATCCTGGCCGGTGCCAGGCTTGAGGTCTTCCGCGGTGCCGACGGCCCGGCCGGGCTTTTGGTCGAAGAGGCCGACGGATTTGCGGTTGCGGTAGGGGCCGAGCGCGTTGATGCGGAGGTTCCGGTGATCTGGGAGGGCGGCGAGCCGGTTTCGGTCATCGGGGTGGGCGATCAGGAGCTCGATGTAGGGATCGTCCCAGGCGGCAGCGTTGAGGTAGTCGATCGTGCTCTGGCACAGGTCGAGGTGCTCCTCGAACGCGGGCCGGCGGGGCGGGAGGCCGGGGTCATCGAGGTAGCCGAGGATCGCGACCCGCGGCCCCATCGGAAGGAGCAGCCCGTGGGTGGGCCAGTCCTCCTGGCCGACGTACATCCAGCCCCGGTCGGTGATCATGAACCTGGGTGCGTCTGCCGGGTTGTGCAGCACTCGCCACCGCCATGCGGGCAGTACCGGAAGCTGGTTCCGGAGGGCGAGCACGCGCGCGTAGTGCACGTTGTCGCCCTGCAGGGCGGGCAGGCCCTGTCGTGCCTGGTGGTCGGCGGCCACGTCCTCGAACGAGGGGTGGCGTACGCCGGCGGCTGCCGCGTACGCGAACAGCAACTGGTCGTCCCCCGGCTGCAGGCGCCGGGCAGCGAGCCGGCTGACCAGGTCGCGGAGACCAATCTCGACGGGGTTCCACAGCTTGTCCACGAGGTCGGGGTCTATACCCGCCGGAGGTGACGCGAGGCGGTACATTCCCGGCCGGAAGGCGAGCGTTTCCGCCTTCGGGAATCCGCTGTCCACCGCACCGGTCACCGTCCGGCGCACCGCGACCCTTGCCTCGCGGAGCTTGCCGCTTGCCGCCGGCTTGCCGAAGCCGCCGATCAGGGACGCGGGCAGATAGTGCTGGTTCCTTCCGCTCACCCGCTTGAGGATGCCGGGCGGATCCGAGTGCCGCGAATCCGTCAGGATCCGCCAGGAATCCGGAGGAGGGCCGGGCCAGGCGACCTGGCAACAGGGCGTCCGGCCTGCAGTACTGCCGGGCGCTGCGGGGATTTAGCGGTTTGCGCGGCTGGCTGGCGCCCAGGGGTAGGAGTTCCAGGCCTCATCCAGGATGGGGTTCCGGCTGCGGGCATGGCCGTGCAGCGCGGTGTCCAGGACCAGGTGGAGCGCACGGTGTCGGCGGCGCGATCGAGCAGCAGCCGGCCGGGTGGCGTGTCGGTGATCGTAACCAGGGCCTCGGCCTCGGCTGCGTCCGCGACGGTGACGGGTATGTGAGTGACAGGCAGTAGCTCGTGCAGGAACGGCGCGTTCGCCAGGTGGAAGGGCTCCAGCGTGACCGCCATCCCGAGGACCGGCCGGTCCGCGGGCACGGATGTCAGCGCCGGGTCCCGATCCTCGATGAGCTGGGCGGTGATGTCGATCTGGGTGAACGCCTTGCCCAGCTTTTTGATGACCTCGCTGGCGGCGTCTGGGGTGCCGGGCCGGACGGGCTCGGTGGGGATCGCGGATTTGACTTCCACAAGCAGTACCAGGTCGCTGAGCACGACGATCCAGTCGACGGTCTTGCGGCGGCTGGTCCTGGGGCCGCAGGTGATCTCCGGATGCACCTGCGCGCCGGGCAGCAGCCGCAGCTGGCGACCGATGTACTGCTCGAATAGGTGCCCCAGATCCCGGGTGAACCGGTCGCCGTGGTACTCAAGGCCGGTGAAGTACACGCCCCACGGGGTGGCCTTGGCCCAGGCAAGCTGGGGAACCGGGCACAGGTAGCCGGCGCCGAACCCGGTGAGCACGGGCCGACCGCGCAGCGGGTTGTAGGTGAATCGCCGCAGCCGGTCATCGCGGCCGGCGCGTTGCGCGGCCTTCTGGTCTTCAGCCCGGAACTGCTCCTTGCTGATCGCGAAGTGCGCATCCAGCACGCGGATGGCCGTCTCCTGCCCGATCTCCCGGGCGATAACCTCGCCATCAGGGATATCGAATAGCGCAAGATCGACATGTCCCGCGCAGCCGAACGCACTTGCCCACACCAGCTGGGTAGTCCTGGCATACTCCCGGAGAGTGCATCCGAGCAGTTCGGTGTCCCAGCCGGGCCGTAGGCATTCCATCGGCCTGCACGGCGGGGTCTGGGCGAAGACCGCCGCTGTTCGGGCCAGTGTCTCGTAGTCGGAGGTCTGCCAGGTCGGCTGCTCCCCGGCCATCCGCAGCATGAAAGCGCGCAAATCATGATCATGGCGGAACGGGTTGTCGAAACGGTTGTAGGCATCCGGGATCCTCAGCAGGTCCTTGTCCGTGGCATCCGACCGGCCGAACTCGGTGCCATACGTCAGTGAGACACGGGCCACATCCGCCAGCGCCCACGGCGTGTAAATGCGGTATGGGCTGTTCAGCCAGTCCTGCGGGTCTGATAGCGGGCAGCGGTCGCCGGGACCAGCGGCAGCAGGGAACTCGGCTTGTACCTGCGGATCCGCTGCCGGTACTCGTAATCACTACTAATCAATTCATAGGTTCGTAGACTTCTGCCGCCTTCGCCTGATATCTTAGGCTTATGGCGTCGAAAGGACGGCGTTCGACATCCGGGGAGCGGCTCCGGGCTGTGCAGCTCCTCAAAGAGGGAAACGAAGCGGCGACGGCCGCGAGAATGTTCAACGTTTCCCGGGCTATACTCTTCCGGTGGCAGCAGAAATATGACCAGGGCGGCCCGGTCGCCCTGGAGGCGAAGAGGACGCCGGGACCCGCGTCCCGGCTCAGCCCGGCGCACTTGCCGAAGCTGTACGCGATTATCACCGGAAGCGACCCGCGGCAGCTTCAGTTTGACTTCGGGCTGTGGACGCGGAAGATCATCCGCGAGCTGATCCGGCGGGAATTCGGTGTCAAGCTCTCGGGGGTCCAGGCCGGCAGGCTGCTCAAGAAGATGGGCCTGTCGCCGCAGCGGCCGCTGTACCGGGCTTATCAGCAGGATCCGGAACGCGTGGAGGAATGGAAGAAATCCGTTTACCCGAAGATCCGCAAGCTGGCGGCCGGGGAGGGCGCCAGCATCTTCTTCGCAGATGAGGCCCGCATACGGGCCGATCACCATGCCGGGACCACGTGGGCGCCCGCCGGGCAGGCCCCGGTCGTGATCACGACTGGCGAGCGGAAGCCGGTCAACATGATATCGGCGATCTCGCCGCGTGGTGAGCTGCGTTTCCGGGTTCAGGAAGGGAAGATGAACGCGGGGAAGTTCATCGATTTCCTGAAGGCGCTGCTGGGCAGTGTCCCGGGGAAGGTTTTCCTCATCGTGGACGGCCGTCCGGTGCACAAGGCGAAGAAGGTCAGCGAGTTCGTGAAGGAGAAGGCTGACGGGCGCCTGAGCATATTTTTCCTGCCGCCGTACTCACCGGGTCTTAACCCTGATGAATGGGTCTGGAAAAACGTGAAGAACGACCGGGTCGGCCGTGGTGTCATCATGGGCGCGGACGACCTCAAGGCGAAGGCTATCGGTGCGCTCCGCCGCCTCCAGGAGCTCCCCGGTATCGTACGAGGGTTCCTGCGGGATCCGAAGCTCGCTTATATCCTGGGATTGCACCCGGAAACGGCGCACGGAGTCTACAAAGTCATTTCTTCCTTAGTATGTGGCCTGTGGCTGGACGGTGGCGGGCTGCCGGGCGGGGCGGCGGGTCATGACGATGATCATGGGCCAGTAGATGCAGGTTTCGTGGGGGCCGGGCTGGCGCTCGTAGTCGCGGGCGGTTCTGCGGTGGCGGGTGATCCAGGCCAGTGTGCGCTCGACGACCCAGCGGCGGGGCAGGACCTGGAAGGTGTGCAGGTCATCGGGGCGCCTGACGATTTCGAGTTTCAGCTTCGGCCTGAGCCAGGTCCTGGCCCAGGGGATGAGCTTTCCGGCGTAGCCGCCATCAGCCCAGGCCAGCCTGATGGCGGGGACGGCGCGCCGCGGGTTCCACAGCAGCGGCCTGGCAGCGTCGCGGTCCTGCACGCAGGCGGCGGTGACCAGCACCGGAAGCAGCAGCCCGGCCGCATCCACGGCGAGGTGCCGCGTGGTCCCGCTGATTTTCTTCCCGGCGTCATAGCCGCGGCGGGCGCGGGCGATCATCTCCGGGCCCTTCACCGGCTGGGAGCCGATGACCGCCGCGGTGGGGGCGGCCTGCCGCCCGGCGGCCAGCCGGACGCGCTCGCGCAGGTCATCATGCAGGTGCTGCGCCGATCCGTCCCGCTGCCACTTGTCCATCCACCAGTACACCGTCCCGGCGGGCGGGAAGCCCGCGGGCAGCGCCCGCCACACCGGCCCGTTATGGGTCAGGTAGCGGATCGCGTCCACGATGTCGCGCATGCAGTGGGCCGCGGGCCGGCAGCCGCGCCCGGCCCGCCACGCCGGGGCCGGCAGCGCCGGCTCGCAGATGGCCCATTCCGCCTCGCTCATATCGGAGGGGTAGCGGCGGGCGCGGGTGCTGCGGGAGATCCCGCCCGGGCAGCACCGGCACGCCACGGCGCTGGCCGGGGCAGCAGCTGAGCGGACATCACGAACGGGGGCAAGGCAGAACGGCACGCCGGGCTCCTGGCGACGCGGGATCCGGCACCCAAGCGCTACCAGGAGCCCCCTTGCTTGTCACAAAGGAACTCGGCGTTGAGAGGATGGCCGGGCACGCAGGCGATCCGGACCAGGCGCTCCCAGACCTCGCTGACCCGGTAATCGATGGCCAGCAGCTTTTCCACCAGGGCAACGGCGCGCGGCGTCACGGACTCCGGCGACCGCAGCAGCAGGCTCTCCACGAAGCTGTCGATGACGGCGTCCGAGACGCCGCCGTCTTGGTCGGCGTCTAGGTCGACGATCTCCGCCGCGTGCCTTTCCGGGACCATCACCGCGAGGGCGCCGAGGACCCCGCGCTGGCTCCATGCCTCGTCGCCGAGGCCCTTCAGCCAGTCCCGTATGCCGGCCAGGTCCTTCTCGGTGATCACCGAGGCGCGTGCGATGTCTCCCAGCCGCTGGTAGCCGAACGCGATCCGGCCGTTGTGCAGCTCGATGAGGATCCCCTCGGTGATCAGGCCCTTCAGCAAGGAGCTGCTCCACCCGCGGCCGGGCAGCAGCCCTTCGGTGATGTCCTGGACAGCGGCGCGGTCCCATGGGCCGCGGCCGAACTCCGCGAGCTGGCGGACGCAGGCGCCGGCGAGGTCGCTCCACTTGTCGTAGTTGCAGCGGCCGGGCTCGGACAGGCGCCGGTTGACTGCCTCGATGAACGCGCTGGTGACGGTCGTCAACCCGGCGGTGCCGAAGCGGAACCGCGTCGCGCCCAGCGTCTGCAGGGCCTCGCAGGTGAGCTTCAGGTACAGCGGGTTGCTGAACTCGGGGTTCAGGGCTGGGAACGTCGGCGGCTCAAGCCCGTACTCCTGCGTGAACCGCATGATCGCGCCATCGGTCGCCTCCGCGAACCCGAAGTGCTCGACCCTCGGCAGCTCCTTATCCCCGATGACTTCCTCGACGAACTCAGTCCGGCAGGACAGGACCAGCGCGACGTGCGGGTACCGGCGGCACGCCGCCGCCAGTGCACGGACATCGCCTGGCCACCGGTCGGGCCGCTCGCTCTCGTTGAGGGCGTCGATCATCAGCAGCCCGGTGCCACCGGCGGCCTCGGACGCCGCGTCAAGGACGGCCAGCAGGTCATCCGGCGTCGCGCCGAGCTGGCTTAGCTCGCCGGCCTGGGCTAGCAGGGAGCGCGCGTCGAAGTCCTGCCCGAGCAGCAAGATGGTCGGCTTCCCGTCGTCGATCCTGCGGCGGGCGGCGTCGCACAGCAGGTGCGTCTTGCCGGCTCCTGCGCGCCCGGTCAGGAGCAGGACCTTCTCGGCGGCGCCCCGCGTGACGGCGCTCCGGGCGAGCCCCAGGCCGTCCCCGATGGCCTCAGCTGCCTTGCGGGCATCGGCGTACAGCGACCCGGCATCGCCGACGAAGTGCCTGTCCTCAGTCATGGCGTGCCGGCGAAGCAGCTCATCGATTTCCGTCAGCGCCTCCTGGGCTGTCCTGAGCGGGCCTTCGAGATCCGGGAGGTCGCCTGCGGTTCCCGCTGCCGCGATCATCGAGGCCAGGGCGGCATCCGCCTCATCCAGCGCCGAGGCGCAGCGGGGAAGAGCCGCAGCGAAGGCATCCGCGGTCTGCTCAGGCGCCCACCACGGCCAGCGGCGGGTCGCGCGCAGTTCCGCCAGTGCCCGCTGCCACTCCTGCACCCAGGCACCGGTCCTGCCGACTGCTTCGAGAGCACGGCCTGCCTCTACCTCGACGTGAAGGCGCGGCGTGTACCGGCGCCCGGCCTTCGCGATGGCCTCATCCACGCGGTCCTTCTGCCACTGCGGCGAAAGGGCGTTCACGCCGAACCAGTGCCGTGCCCTTCCCGCGTGCCGGGGTTCGGTCAGCGCGGTAAGAAGCGCGTGCGCGCCCACCAGGACAAACTCGACCTCCATGCCCTTGGCGCGAGCGGCCTCCTCCCGGTCCCGGACGGCCTCAGTCCAGCGAGTATGCGCCGATACCAGCTTCCGGCCGCCCTGCGGTCCGGGGTCCGTATCCCCGGCCGGCAGGTCGATCGGGAGCGCCACGAAGTACCGCTTCAGCCGAGGCTCCCGCTCCAGGACCCGGTGAACGGAGGAAGCGACCTGACTCACTGCCGACGCGCCGAACTCGAACAGGTACTTGACCTGCCATCCCCACACGTCCCCGCTGGGCAGAACGCCCCGGCCCTCCCGCCCGCCGTCCGGGTTGCCGAACCGCTCGAAGCGGACCCCGTCAGGCCACTGCGCTACGCCCTGCTTGATGAGGATCGACGCCAGCTCCTCGAAACCGCCGTCCCGGGACGCAGGCTGCCCGTATGGGCGGATGCGCTCGAAGTCGATGTCAGGAAGACCGCCAGGAAGCGCGCCTCACATCATCCACCCGGAGGATGCTCTCGCGTTCCTGGATTACGCAGGGGAACTGCAGACCCGGAGAAACGGGGATGAGCCCGGGGTCATCAGCGTCGGCAGGCGGCGTCACCCGCTGATTCAGATCCGCTGGAACCATACCCGGCGGCGCGCTCACCTTGGTCCCCGGCACGCCAAGAGGCGGACCAGAGCTTTCGCGAGGCTCCTGCCTGTGGTCTTTACATTCCGTAACGGTAACGGAGACACAGATCCGCATTGGTCTAGACCGGTTGAACCAGGATTTGACAGCCCCGCCCGCCAAGCGGGAAAACCCACGAGCCACCATGGAACCATCACGGGGACAAATCGGGTGCTGAAAGATAACCCGGAACGGGTATATCCGCAGGCCAAAGCGGTGCGCCGCGAGGGGCCCGGCCCCCAGCCCGCTGATTAAGAGTCCGCTGCTCAGAGCCACTTTTTTGAAAACTTGAGTCACAGGAATGCTATGACGTGCGGAGCTGTACCGCAACCCCGCGAGCCGAAGCGACGTGAGTACCGGGTCCTGTCGGCCCGTACCGGGGCATCCGAGCAAACACGGAGCAAACATCGGTACGGAAAGGTCTAGACCACTGCATGGACCGCTGCCGTCAAAGGTACAGATCCTGGCACCCCTTGGCGTAGCCGGAGTTCGGCGGAGGTTTCCGACACGGTTAGTAATCCCTGCTGGCAGTGCCGCGATTTGACCTGGCCAGGCACCTTCCAGGGAACGAGTCGCCGTGCTCACTTCGGCTCCTGTCGCTCCTCGTGCTTTCCGGGCTAGCGTGCCCGGTACACGTCGGCGCGGTGGTCGATGCGTACGACGTGGACAGTCCGGGCGGGCTCGTCGATCCGGTAGACCACCCGGTAGGCGCCGCGGCGCGCGGAGTGGTATCCGGCTAGTTCACGGGCGAGTGGCTTGCCTACCCGGTGCGGGTTGTCCAGCAGTGCGCCGGTCAGGAATTCGGTCACCGCCGCCGCGACCGCGACCGGCAGTCCGCGCGGCGGTCCTTCCACCAGGACGCGCCGGGCGGCCGGGGCCAGCGACAAGGCGTAGGCCTCGTCGCTCACCCGGCGCTGCGCTCATTCCGGATGCGCTCGGCCATCAGCCGCCGCAGTTCGTCGGCGCCGATGGCCTGGCCGCGTGCGATCTCGGCCTCCGCGGTGCGGATCTCGTCGATCGCGCCGGGCGTGGACAGCAGGTCGAGGGTCTCTTCTATGGTTTCCAGGTCTGCCACGGAGATGATCACGGCCTCGGGGCGGCCGTTGCGGGTGATCACGACGCGGTCGTGCGTATCCCGTACATCGTCAAGCACCGCGGACAGCCGGGCCTTGGCGTCCGCCAGAGGGATCATCATTGTCATGACCTGAATTATAGTCAAAAAAGGCTGGTTGCAAGCGCCGAGGTGTCCCTGTGGGTGCCGGAAACTCTGTCATGGCCGCTGACCTGATGTCTTGTGCCAGTGAGGGGCGGTCAGGTTAGTTGGGTATTCAGCTGCGGGAGTCCCTGATGCTCGGGCACTGTCGGTATCCATGCCGATACGATTTTCCTACCTGGCGGTGCTGCGGGTGTTCGGCTGGCTCGCCCTGCTCGCCCGCTCCGACCGGGACAAGGACGCCGAGATCCTAATCCTCCGCCACCAGGTCGCCGTGCTCCAGCGTCAGGTCAAGACACCGAGGCTGTCGTGGGCCGACCGGGCGGTGCTGGCCGCGCTGGCCCGGCTGCTGCCCCGTGCCCGGCTCCGCCAGTTCCAGCTGATTGCCTCGCCGCGGACCGTGTTGCGCTGGCACGCGGACCTTGTCCGGCGGCGCTGGACCTTCCCGCGCCGCGCGCCAAGGCGGCCCCGGACTGGGCAGCCGATGCGCGCGCTGGTGCTGGAGATGGCCCGCGACAATCCGGGCTGGGGCTACCGTCGCATCCACGGCGAGCTGCCCGGCCTCGGGCACAAGCTCGCGCCCTCGACAGTCTGGCGGATCCTCAAGGACGCGGGCATCGACCCCGCGCCACAGCGGTCCGGGCAGACCTGGCGGGCGTTCCTGGAAGCTCACCGCAGTCGGCGTGCTGATCATAGGTCGCATAGGGTCACACAATTTCCGGCACCCACAGGACCTGGGGGAGCGCGCCGCCCGGTTCCGGTTCCTGATCCGGGACCGGGCCGGGCAGTTCACCGGTGCGTTCGACGCGGTGCTCGCGGCCGCGGGGATCGAGGCGGTGAAGATCCCGCCCCGGAGCCCGCGTGCGAACGCGTTTTCCGAGCGGTGGGTGCGCACGGTGCGGGCTGAGTGCACGGACCGGATGCTCATCATGGGGGAGCGGCACCTGCGAGCGGTCCTGGCCGAGTATGTGACGCACTATTACGGGCACCGGCCGCACCGTGGCCGGGACCTTCGGCCACCCGACCACGGTAACGCCAGCCCGGCCCCGGTCACCGGCCTCGCCAGTACGCGGATCCAGCGTCGAAACATTATGGCCAGCGAGCCGTCTACCTGCGCCTTTCAGCCAGATGTCACGCTTTGTATAACCATCGATAGGGGCCTCGCCGGGCGTTCCGGGCACCATGATCAACTATGTTCGGACTGAAGAGCAAACGTGGAGCAACCATCGCCCCGAAACGGCCTTCACGAGGCAACCCGGAACTGGCATAACCCCAGGTCAGAACGGGTGCACCTGGCTTGTCGGCATACGAACACCGAGGCCGTCGTTAAGGGTCCGGTCATCGCGCTCACCCCGAATGGGATGCAGCGGTCATGGGCTGCGACGATGTGCGCTTGCCGTACGCAGCCGCCCTTTGGTTTCGCATACTTCGCGGGGAAGAATCGGCCAACGCAGGGTTGCCCGGCCGGGCGATTTCCCCGGCGTGACCGGCCACGGCCTCGGGACTTGGCCGAGGCCGGTTTCAGAACAGGCCGAGGACCGCTCGAAGCGCCGTGTCGATGTGGCTGAGTTCATGAGGATCGACGCGGCCGGCGAAGTCGCCGAGACGGTCGCGGTCGACGGCTGTGAGCTGGTCGAGAACCAGGCGGGTCTTGGTCCCGTTCATCTCGATTTCCGGGCGGAAGGGCCTGGGCGGTGCGCTCGTGGATGTCGGGGCGACGATCCAGGTCGACAGCGGGGCCAGGGCATCGGCCTGGAGCACGACGGCGTAGCGCGCGCCCTTTTGCTCGTGGCCGCTGGCGTTGCGCGGTGCCCGCAGCCGATAGATGTCACCACGCACGCAGCGTGTCCATGTCCTCGCGGATGGCCCGGACCTCGGCGAGATCGTCCGGGTCGTGCGCCGCCTCCTCGGCGGCGGTGCGCAGTTCGGCGTAGTAGCGCTCGCGGTAGGCGGCCAGGATCGCCGCGCGGACCGCGTCTGAGGTGCTTGTCCCGTCGGCAGTAAGCGCAGCCAGGGCCTGGTCCACTTCGCTGTCAGTGCGCACGGTAAGGGTTGTCATGCATCCATCGTAATACGGCTCTGTATGACGCGCAATGTAGTTGTCAGCCCCGGCGTCAGGCTGACTACCCGGCACGAAAATCGGCGCTCTGGTTCGCATAGACGGGCTTCACTATGCTACAGCAGTTTCGCGAAATGACACCATGGGTGCGCCGCCAGGGACTCGAACCCCGAACCCGCGGATTAAGAGTCCGCTGCTCTGCCAGTTGAGCTAGCGGCGCGTCCAGAACGCTGTGATCGTAGCAGCAACCGCCGGACATGGCGAATCCGCACCGGGCCAGCCCGCCGCCTGCAGCGGACCCCGCCGGACCCGCCCGTCCCGGCATCCCGGAGCGGGCCCCCGGGGCCGGGGCAGCCCGTCCGTTCCGGTAGAAAGGAAGGGGCCGGCGTTCCGGGCGCCCGGTGGCGACCGCCGCCCGCACGGCGCCCCGGCGGCCGGTGCCGGGGCCGCAGCCGGCCGGTTCCCGGGCCGCGCAGGCGGCAGGCGCCGGGGCCGCGCAGGCGGCCGACGGGGCCGGGCCGCGGGATGCGGGCGCGCAGGTCAGGCGTAAGCGAGGAGGGCATATCAGGGTGACGCGGGCATGACGGATCGTCACGCGGTAGTGTCGGCGTCCATGACCAGACCGCCCGCCGGGCCCGCCGCCGCGGCGACCACCGGCAGGCTGGCGTGGCTGGACGTGCTCAGGGGCATAGCGGCGCTCTGCGTGGTCTTCGACCACCTCAGCCAGCACGTGCTGCTGCCGGTCCGCGGGTTCGTCTACCAGTGGTTCAACCCGGGCGATTACGGCGTCTTCGTGTTCTTCATGGTCAGCGGCTACATCGTGCCCGCGTCGCTGGAGCGCAAGGGCAGCGTGCGGACGTTCTGGGTGAGCCGCCTGTTCCGGCTGTACCCGCTGTACCTGCTCGCCGTGGGGCTGGCGGTGCTGCTGTGGCAGGTGCATCTCGGGTCGCTGCGCGGCGAGGGCTCGGACCCGGAGACGTCGGTGCTGTCCCAGCTGCTGATGATGTCGAACGTGCTGGCCGGCCAGAACCTGCCGAACGTCGTGTGGTCGCTGTCGTACGAGATGGTCTTCTACCTGCTGCTCACCGCCTTGTTCATGGCGCGGGCGCACCGGCGCAGCAGCAGGTACGCGCTGGGCTTCGCGGTCGCGGCCGTGGCGCTCGGCGGGGTGCTGCCGCAGGCGTACTTCACCGACAACCTGGCCACCCCGCGGCTGATCGCGCTGCTGGCGGACCTGGTCGTGATCACCGGGCTGGCCTTCGCGGTCGTCATGCGCGGCATGCCGCGCCTGCTCGGCGCGGCGCTGGCCGCGGTGGTCGGGCTGACCCTGCTGGCCTTCAACGACGGCTGGATCTGGCCGTGGGAGGCGCTGTCGATCCTGGCGCTCATGTTCACCGGCACGATGCTGTACCGCGCCGAGCAGGGCAGCTACCCGTGGCGGAAGGCCGTCCCGATCGCGGTGGCCGTCATCGCCCTGGCGATCGCGGCCGGCCTGTGGCACAGCCACGCCTGGGGCTTGTCCGCGCACGCCGAGCTGCTGTGGGAGCGCCGCTGGTTCACCTCGTTCGCGCTGGCCGG
>Ga0209061_1000850_pt1 | contig 62747 bp, 61 predicted proteins | sample Coa_R1_10_FD_187157 | JGI IMG/M metagenome (GOLD analysis project Ga0209061, IMG submission 187157) | Surface soil microbial communities from Centralia Pennsylvania, which are recovering from an underground coalmine fire - Coalmine... | ecosystem: Environmental > Terrestrial > Soil >... | reverse complement strand
GATCAGGTGGAAGATCCCCGCGGCGATCAGCAGGATGCCGAGCAGCACGGCGATCACGGTGAGCGAGCCGCTCGGGTGAAAGGCGACGATCAGCCCGAGTATCAGCGTCACCACGCCGAGGAACAGCGTCGCCTGCCACGCGCCGGCCGCGGCGAAGGCCGGAGGCAGGTCGGTGTCCGGTTCGTTCACTGTCATGGGGAACACCTTCTTGCGTCACCGGCTCCGGATGAAGGTCCACCGGAATGGTGTTCTCGCCCGGGCGGCCGGCCGCATCACCCGTGCCGGGTGATATCGGCCCGGTTCCTCAGCGGTAGCGCCTGGCGGGCAGCAGCGCCCCGACCAGCCACAGCAGCGGGAAGATGAAGCCGAACAGCCCGAGGACCCAGTGACCCTTGCGGAAGCTGAGCAGGGCGAGCGTCAGCAGCAGGACCAGGTAGATGATCCCGAGCGTGATGCCCAGGCCGGTACCGGACATGAGTCACCTTCGTTCTTCCGTGGCGGGCAGGCGGGATTGCCAGGACGGCAGTTGCCACGGTGCCCGCTGCCGCGGGCACCGCGCCTCACCCGGAGGGGATGAACCTGCGGCCGGCCGGCGGTCAGCCGATGGTGGCGATGAGGTCGCCCTCCTGGACCACGTCGCCCTCGGCGACGTGCATCTTGGTGACCACGCCGGGTCCCTCGGCAAGCACCGGGATCTCCATCTTCATCGACTCGAGGATCACCAGGGTGTCGCCGTCGTCGACCCGGTCGCCCTCGGCGGCGATCACCTTCCACACGTTCGCCACCATCTCCGCGCGGACCTCAGCCACCGGCGACTCCCGTCTGCTCAGACTGCTGGAACCTAGCTGGGACGCAGCTTGCTCACCAGGGACGTATCGTAGTTCCCCGACACGAACTGCGGGCTGGCGAGCAGGTCGGCGTGGAAGGGCAGGTTGGTCTGCGGGCCCGCGATGTGAAAGGCGGCCACCGCATCCCGCGCCCGGTCCAGGGCCTGCCCGCGGTCGGCGCCGTGCACGCACAGCTTGGCCAGCAGTGGGTCGTAGAACGGCGTCACGGTGTTGCCGCCCTGGTAGCCGGCGTCCACGCGGATTCCCTCCCCGGCCGGCTGCTTCCACTCGGTGATCGTGCCGGGCCGCGGCAGGAACCGCACCGGGTCCTCGGCGTAGACCCGCAGCTCGATCGCGTGCCCGGACGGGCGGACCGCGCCGGGGTCGAAGGACGGCGGCTCGCCGGCGGCGATGAGGAACTGCTGCTCCACCAGGTCGATGCCGGTGACAAGCTCGGTGACCGGGTGCTCGACCTGGAGCCTGGTGTTCATCTCCAAGAAGACGAACGAGCCGGAATCGACGTCCACCAGGCACTCGACGGTCCCGGCGCCCCGGTACCGCACGGCCTCCCCCGCCCGGACCGCCGCGGCCAGCATCCGCTCGCGCAGCGCCGCGGAAACCCCCGGCGACGGGGTTTCCTCGGCGACCTTCTGGTGCCGCCGCTGCACCGAGCAGTCGCGCTCGCCGAGCGCCACCACCCGCCCGTCGGCCAGGCCGAGGATCTGCACCTCGACGTGGCGGGCGTGCGCCACGTACCGCTCGATCAGGATCTCCGGCGAGCCGAAGAAGCGCTCCGCGCGGGACCGGGCCGTCTCGAACGCCGCGGGGAGGGCGGCCTCGCCGTCGGCCACGCCCATGCCGATCCCGCCGCCGCCGGCGGCCGCCTTGACCATGACGGGATAGCCGACCCTGCCCGCCTCGGCGGCGGCCGCGGCCACGTCGGTGACCGGCTCGCGGCTGCCCGGGGACACCGGCACCCCGGCGCGCTCCATCAGGTTCCGCGCGCGGATCTTGTCACCCATCTGCTCGATCGCGGCCGGGTCCGGGCCGACCCAGGTCAGGCCCGCCGCGAGCACCCGGCGCGCGAAGTCCGCGTTCTCGGCGAGGAAGCCGTAGCCGGGGTGCACGGCGGCAGCGCCGGCGCCGCGGGCCGCGTCGATGATCGCCGCGGCGTTCAGGTAGCTGGCGGCGGGCTGGGCCGGGCCGATGCGGACGGCCTCGTCCGCCTCGCGCACGTGCGGCAGGTCGGCGTCGGCGTCGGAGTACACGGCCACCGCGCGGATCCCCATCCGGCGGGCGGTGCCGATCACCCGCCTGGCGATCTCGCCCCTGTTGGCGACAAGCATCGAGTCGAACACCAGCCCAGCCTACTGTGCCGGATCACAGCTGGACGACCGACCTGCGGTGCACGACCCGGCTGAGGGCCTCGACGGCGTCGGGGTCGTACTCGCTGGCGGTGTCGAGGCGCAGCCGCAGCACCGCGGCCGCCGCGCGGGCAGGGTCGAGCGAGCTGCCCACCAGGTCGTCGAAGGCGTTGGCGGCCCTGATGATGCGGCTGCTCAGCGGCGGCCCGGGGGTTCCCGGGGCCGGCGGCGCAGCCCGGGGCGGCCTCATGCCGCGCCGGTGGCCGTGCGGCCTGGCGCCGGGCGCGGCCCGGGCGCCGCGGTAGGGCTCGTTCTGCCTGCGGACGATCTCGGCGACGGAGCCGAGGACCCGCGCCTGCCGGATCACGTCGGCGCCGAGCTCGGCGATGCGCCGCTGGTCGGCGGGGGAGGCCAGGACGGTGGCGCCGCCGGGGATCGGGTCGCGCAGCGCGAGCTGGCCGATGTCGTGCATGAGCGCGGCGTATTCGAGCTCGAGCAGTTCCGGCTCGTGGATGCCGAGCTCCCGGCCGATGGCGACGGCGAGCTTGCTGACCCGCTCGGAATGGCCGGCCTCCACGTACCCGCCGAGCTCGGTGACCTTGGCCAGCGCGCGGACGGTCTGCAGGTAGGTGACCCTGATCCCGGCGTAGCGGCGAAACGCCACCTGGGTGACGAGCAGCGGGGCGGTGAACACCGCCAGCGCGGCCAGCCCCATCACCTCCGCGGCGAAGGTGATGAGCAGCGCCGACGCCGCGACGGCGGCGGAGAGCGGGAGCATGACGCGCGTCTCGTCCACCAGGGCCACCCGGAACCTGGCGCGCTGCTCGTCGACGCGCAGCAGCGCGGTGAGGGCGACGACGAGCAGCAGCGCGAGCACGGCCAGCGACCCCATCAGCGAGAAGGCGAGCGCCCAGTGCCCGACCACGCCGGAGTCCCCGGCGAGCGGGCGGAAGATGAAGGCGACGCAGGCCGCGGCGAGCAGGCGCAGCGCCATGCCGGTCACCCTGGCCGGCCGGCCGACCGCCAGGTGCGGCAGCGCCCCGACGATCATGCCGACCGCGGTGACCGTCACCACCTGCCCGGGCGCGTAGTGCACCGCCTGGGATCCGACCCGGATGAGCAGCGCGTACCCGAGCGCTCCGGCGACCCCGATCGGAGCCAGCTCCCGGCCGCCGGGCAGGTTCAGCCTGAGCACCTCGCCGACGGCGATCAGCGCGCCGAACGCGACCGCGATCCTGACGTCCCGGACGCCCGCCGCCGCGGTCTGCGCCACCGAGGCCACCAGCACGATCCCGGCGGCCGCCACCAGCAGCAGCCGCCCGGAGTCGCGCACCTGCCAGGGGACCCGGCGCAGCTCGTGTCGTGGTTCGGCCATCGAAGGCTCAGCGGCTGTCGGCCACCCGCAGCGGCGCGGCGGGATCGAGGTGGGCTGCATTCTCCCGGGGGGACAATCCCGCGGAACCCGCGCTAAGCCCGCCGCGCTGCTGGCCGTAGGGTCGCGCGGCGGCAAGCCGTGCTTGCTCCGCCGGCCCCACCCCAGGACCCGCGGCCGGCGCGACGGGACGCTGCCAGCCCTCGCGCCTGATCGCGGCGATGAAGGCGTCCACGAACGCCGGGTCGAACTGGGTGCCCGACCACCTCCTCAGCTCCGCGATCGCCTCGTCGACCGGGCGCGCGCCGCGGTAGGACCGGGTGGACGTCATCGCGTCGAACGCGTCGGCGACCGCGAGCACCCTGGCGAACTCGGGGATCTCGTCCCCGGCCAGCCCCATCGGGTAGCCGCGGCCGTCGATCCGCTCGTGGTGGTGCATGATGCCGGCCAGCGCCTCGTCGAGGAAGCCGATCTCGCGGACGATGTCAAGCCCCCGCATCGGGTGCAGCTGGATCGCCGCGTACTCCTCGTCGGTCAGCTTGCCCGTCTTCTGCAGCACCTTCGTCGGCACGCCGAGCTTGCCGACGTCATGCAGCATCCCGGCGTACCGCAGCGCCTCCACGCGATCGCCGCGCATGCCGACCTCGCGGGCGATCAGCACCGACCCGCGGGACACCCGGTCGCTGTGGCCGCGGGTGTAGACGTCCTTCGTTTCCACCGCCTGGCACAGCGCGCCCACCGTCGCCTCGTAAGCCCGCTGCTGCTCGGCGAACTGCGCGACGGCCCAGCGGGCCACCAGCAACGGGATCAGCACGAGCAGCGGCGCGAACGGCCCGGCCACCCGCCACAGCGCGGCGATGAGCAGGCCGAACGCGCCGTAGCCGGCGTCGGACAGCAGCAGCCTGGCGCCGAGCCCGACGTCGGCCTGGGCCGGTGTGGTGTCCCCGTCCCTGGTCAGCCACAGCACGCCGCCCAGCAGCCCGTGGTTCGTGGCAACCTGGATGACCGCCGCGCCGGCGAACGGCCCGATGATCCCGGGAAAGGACTTGTCGTCGGGCAGGCCGACCGGGCCGCCGAGCGCGACGAACATGCGCGCCGCCAGGTAGGCGCTGAGCACATGCATCGAGGTGTTGAAGGCGCGCTGCAGGACCGACGGGCCGCGGCGCAGGCCCACCGCGGTGGACGCGCCGACAAGCGCGGCGGCGACGGGACCGGCAAGGACGGCGGCGGCGAGCATGGCGGTCGACCCCGGCGACCAGGAAAGCCGCCCTTGGCGCAGCAGCGTCGGCCGTGATTCGGAAACGATGACCAGGGCGCCGAGAACGGCGATGTACTGCCAGCTCAAACCGGTGAACGGGCCCTTGGCGACCACCGCCGCGGCGGCGGCCACCACGATGCCGACGTAAAGCAGCGCGACCCGCGTGAGCGTGCCCAAACTTCCACCTCGCGCTAGGAGTGCAAATGCCGCCGTTCACCGGGGCCGCGGAAATCAGCCCCAGTTCACCGAGCGCGCGGGCGGCTTCCGGCGGGCGCCCGCCAGCGGCGCGGGTATCCGCGTTCCTACGTCACCGCTCATGCGCATGAGGACAACCTCCCTAAGACGAAATAACGTTCGCCGGACTCTCACCGTAATCATCCAGCCACAGGATAACGCGGGCATGGACGTTCTCGCAGGCCCAAATCTCATCGTGAGCAAATCGTGAGCGTTATAGTGACAATCGGCGTTCAAATGGGTCGCATGCGCCGCAATTGCCACACTCCTGGCCAATCGGACAGCGTTCCGTAACTCCGCGAACTCGATGGACGCCCGGACTTCCCTGATGCGGACCAGCACCCTCTCGCGCAACGCCGCGGGCGCCGGGTCGCATCCGCAGTGCTTCTGCACCAGCCGCTTCACCGCCTCTTCCAGGCCGTACTCGCGCAGGCAGGGCCCGCACTCCTCGAGGTGCTGGCGGATCTTCGCGCAGTCCATATCGCCGAGCTCGCCGTCGAGGTAACCGTAGACCCGGTCCAGCACCTCGGTACATGGCGTCTCGTGCGGCCTTCCGCAGCTCATCGCCCTTCCTCCCCGGACAGGGAAGCGTCGGAGGCGGTCCTTGCCAGCCCGCGTTCCGACGCGTAGTCCTGCAGCAGTTCCCGCAGCTGACGCCTGCCGCGGTGCAAGCGCGACATCACGGTGCCGATCGGCGTGTCCATGATGTCGGCGATCTCCTTGTACGCGAAGCCCTCCACGTCGGCCAGGTAGACGGCGATCCGGAATTCCTCGGGCAGCGCCTGCAGCGCTTCCTTGATGTCGGAATCGGGCAGCCGTTCCAGTGCCTCGGCCTCGGCGGACTTCAGCCCCCCGGAGGTGTGCGATGCCGCCCGCGCGAGCTGCCAGTCCTCGACCTCCTCGGCGCCGGACCGCTGCGGCTCGCGCTGCCGCTTGCGGTAGCTGTTGATGAAGGTGTTGGTGAGGATCCGGAACAGCCACGCCTTGAGGTTGGTCCCCGGCTGGAACTGGTGGAAGGACGCGTACGCCTTGACGAACGTCTCCTGCACCAGGTCCTCGGCGTCCGCGGGGTTGCGGGTCATCCGGAGCGCCGCGGAGTACAGCTGGTCCAGGTAGGGCAGCACCTCCTGCTCGAAGCGCTCACCGCGCTGTTCGAGGGTCTCCGGAACGGGACCCACCTCCTCTGCGTGGCGCGGACCCGGGCCGCGGGCGGACAGACCGTATGAGCCGGAGGATACCGCGCCCGGGGCGGGCACCATGTGCCGCGGCGGCGAGGCGACTGCCATGCCGCGTTCAACACGGCGAGGTGACCGGTCATTCCGCAGGTGAGCAGAGGCCTCAATCAGGGAAGGTAAGCAACAGGCGCCAAGATCGCAAGGCGCCAAGTCAGGAGCCCAGCGCCCGTGCACCGTGCGGCCAGCGCGACCACCGGGCCGGACGGCGATCGCCCGCCGGCCTACCGGCTGTTTCACCAGGCGGTGACGCGGGCGCAGCTGGCGGCGTGGCTGCCGCGCGGGCGGCGCCTGCTCGTCGACGTCTCCGGCCCGCGCGCGCCCGCCGCCGAACTCGCCGCGGCGGCCGGGCACACCGTCGTGCGCGTCGTGGCCGGCGTGCCCGGCCGCAGGCCAGCGAGGGCGCCGGGGACCTCGCGGGGCAGGGTCGTCCTGGTGGCCGCCGACCCGTCACGGCTGTCGTTCCTCGGCGACGGCTGCGCGGACGGCGTCATCGCCGACGACAGGGCGCTGTCGGTGCACCTGGCGGCGGAAACGATGGTCGCCGAGATCGCGCGCGTGCTGCGCCCGGGCGGGCGGGTGCTCGCCTGCGTCGACTCGCTGGTGCTCGGCATGGCCGCGCTCGCAGGCCAGCATCGCTGGGCGCACCTGGTGGACCTGCCGCACGCCGACGTGGTGCTCGTGCCGTGGCCGGACGGGACGATCAGCCGGTGCTACGGCGCCGACCAGGCGCGCGAGCTGTTCGCCGGGGGCGGGCTGGCCGTGGAGTCGATCCGGCCGCGCACCGTCTTCTCGGCGTCGATGGTGACGCACCTGCTGCGCCGCCACCCGGCCGGCCTTGACGCCCTCGTCCGGGCCGAACTGGCCGCCGCCAGCGACGATTCGCTCGGCGCGCAGCTGGTGATCTGTGCCCGCAAGCCTTCCTAGCCCGGGGGCCTCCGAGCCCGCCGCGTCTTCCCCGCGAGCCCGCCGTTGATCCCGCGGGCCGCACGCTAACGCCGCTTGGCGTGCTTGGCCTGGCAGGAGACGCAGCGGGCCGCGTCGGGACGCGCCTCGAGCCTGCCGTCGGGAATCTGCTGCCCGCAGTCCACGCACCGGCCGTAGGTGTTGTCGTCGACGCGGCTCAGGGCGGCGAGCACCTCGGCTCGCTGGCTGCGGGCGGAGTCCAGGATCGCCTCGGTCCTGTCGTTCTCCGAGAGGTTCGCCCCGGCATCGGCCGAGTCCTGCGGGTACCCGTAGCCGGCAAGCTGGGCCGGGTGCTCACCCTGCAGGATGGATATCGTCCGGTCAAGGTCGTCCCGCATCTCCTCCAAGCGCTTGCGGGCAACGGTAATGTCCACTGATCTCCTCGCCTTCTGTCCGCGCCCGGTGGGCAGCCCAGGCTCGCGGCGAGCCTGCGGCCACGGGCCGCGGGCTCAGAACAACTCGCCGGGCGGCCGCTCCTTGCCGGCGGAGGGCCCGGCGGGTTGGCCGCCGGGCATGGGCCTGATGAGTTCTGGTCCGTTGTTCCGCACGGAGTTGACGGCCGTCGAAACGGGGTGCGACGTCAGGCCGCCGACCATCGCGGGCTGCATCGTCGCCTGAAGCTGGCCGGGCTCGGCGCTGCCCGGGTCGAGCCAGTCGGCCCAGTGCTCCCGGGCAATCACCATGGGCATGCGGTCGTGGATCCGGCCGACGTCGTCGGTCGCCTGGGTGGTGATGATCGCTGCCGTCCACAGCCAGGCGCGCTCGTGGTCCGGCGGCAGCGACCGATCGCGCCACAGCTCGTAGATGCCCGCGAGGGCGAGCATGCCGCCGTCCCGGCGGTAGATGAAGTAGGGCTGCTTGAGCTGCTTGCCCCCGTCCCGGACGGCCTGCCACTCGTAGTAGCCGTCGGCGGGCAGGATGCAGCGCTGCCGGGCGAAGGCGCGCCTGAAGGCCGGCTTGACCGCGACCGTCTCGGCGCGCGCGTTGATGAGCCTGCCGCCGCCCGAGGCGTCCTTGGCCCATGGCGGCACCAGGCCCCAGCGCACCACGCGCAGCTCGCGGGCCTGCGGCTCCTCGTCCCGCCGCGGCCTGGTCAGCACCGCGAACACCCGCCTGGTCGGGGCGACGTTGTAGTCCGGCCCCGGCTCGGGCTCCGGCGAGCCGGCGACGCGGTCCCGCTGCACGCCGAACTCCTCGAGGAGCTCAAGGCGCTTGCGCGCCGACACGAACCGACCGCACATGTACCGTCCCGAAACTGGCCACGATCCGGACACGTCCCGTTAAGCCTGGATTGGCATTTCATAACCGGAATCGGGGTCGGTCAAACCCGCGCGGCCCGCGGGGCCGATGGCGAGCGCGGCAAACCTATACCCTCGACCCTATGCAGGCGGACGAGGACCCGATCTGGCGCGCGCCCACCGCGCCCGGCCCGGTGCGCGCCCGCGTCACCCTGCCCGCGTCCAAGTCGGTCACCAACCGCGCCCTGGTGCTTGCCGCGCTCGGCGACGGCCCGGCGGTGATCGGCAACCCGCTGCGCGCCAGGGACACCCTGCTCGCCGCCGCGGCGCTGCGCGCGCTCGGCGCCGAGATCGACGACCGGCAGTCCGGCACGGCCTGGCGTGTCCGGCCCGGGCGGCCAGCCGCGGGCGCGACGGTCGCCGTCGACGTGGGCAACGCCGGCACCGTGATGCGCTTCGTCCCCGCGGTGGCGGCGCTGACCGCGGCGGCGGTCCGCTTCGACGGGGACCCGCGGGCCCGCCAGCGGCCGGTCGGCCCGGTCCTGGCCGCGCTGCGGCGGCTCGGCGCGCGCATCGACGACGGCGGCCGCGGCGCGGTCCCGTTCACCGTGCTCGGCGGCGGCGCGGTCCGCGGCGGCGCGGTCACGCTGGACGCCTCCGCGTCCTCGCAGCTGGTCTCCGGCCTGCTGCTGGCGGCGCCCCGGTTCGAGCTGGGCGCCGAGATCAGGCACGAGGGGCCCCCGGTGCCCTCGGCGCCGCACATCGCCATGACCGTCCGGATGCTGCGGGCCGCCGGGGCCGACGTCGAGGAGCTTTCCGCCACCGCGGGACGGCCCGACGCCTGGCGGGTCCGGCCGGGCCGGCTCGACCTGGGGTCGGTCACCGTCGAGCCGGACCTGTCCAACGCGGGCCCCTTCCTGGCCGCGGCGCTGGTGACCGGCGGCACGGTCACCGTGCCCGGCTGGCCCGCCGACAGCCTGCAGGCGGCAGACCAGATCCTGGACGTGCTGGCCCGGATGGGCGCGCGGCCGGAGGCCGGCGCCGAGGGGCTGACGATCTCGGGAACCGGCGAGGTCCGCGGCATCACCGCGGACCTGCGCGACGTCGCCGAGCTCGCGCCGGTGCTGGTCGCGACCGCGGCGCTGGCGTCCTCGCCGTCGACGTTCACCGGGCTGGCGCACACCCGCAGCCACGAGACCGACCGGCTCGCCGCGCTGGCCGCCCAGATCAACGCGCTCGGCGGCGACGTCACCGAGCTGCCCGACGGGCTGCGGGTCAGGCCGCGGCCGCTGCGGGCGGCCGCGGAGCCGTTCGGCAGCTACGACGATCACCGGATGGTGATGGCGGCGGCGGTGCTCGGCCTGGCCGTCCCCGGCATCCGGGTCGCGGGCGCGCAGACGGTGGCCAAGACGTTTCCCGGGTTCACCGGCGTCTGGGCGGGAATGCTGGCCGGGAGCGACCCCTGAGCCCCTCGCGGCTCGACGAGGACGACGTCCGGGTCCGCCCCGGCCGCGGCTCCCGGCCGCGCACCAGGCGGCGCCCCGCGCACGCCGGCGCGGTGCAGGGCTTCGTGACCAGCGTGGACCGCGGCCGGTACGGCTGCGTGGCCGAGGGCAGGCTCGTCGTCGCCATGAAGGCCAGGGAACTCGGCCGCGGCAGCGTGGTGGTCGGCGACCGGGTCGCGCTGGCCGGGGATGTCTCCGGCGCCGAGGGGACGCTGGCCAGGATCGTGCGCGTCGAGCCGCGCACCAGCGCGCTGCGGCGGTCTCCCGACGACACCGACCCGGCCGAGCGGATCGTCGTGGCCAACGCCGACCAGATGGTGATCGTCTGCGCGCTGGCCCAGCCGCCGCCGCGGCTGCGCTTCGTCGACCGCTGCCTGGTCGCCGCCTACGACGCCGGGCTCGACCCGCTGCTGCTGCTCACCAAGGCTGACCTGGGCCCGGAAACCGCGCCGCGCAAGGTCCGCGCCCTGTACGCGCCGCTCGGCCTGGCCATGCTCACCACCAGGCGGCCGCTGCCGCCGGGCCCGGCGAGCCGGCTGCGGCGCGCGCTGGCCGGCCGGGTCAGCGTGCTGATCGGCCAGTCGGGCGTCGGCAAGTCCACGCTGGTGAACATCCTGGTGCCGGACGCGGCCCGGACCGTCGGGGCGGTCAACCCGGTGACCGGCCGCGGCCGGCACACCTCGTCCTCGGTGGTGGCGCTGCCGCTCGGCGCCGGATGGCTCATCGACACCCCGGGGCTGCGCGGGTTCGGGCTCGGTCACGTGAGCACGGCGCGGGTCGTGGAGGCGTTCGGCGACCTCGCCGGCGGCACGGCCGGGTGCCCGCCGGGCTGCGACCACCTGTCCCCCGGCTGCGCGCTGGACGCGTGGGCGCGCGAGCACGATGCCGGGGCCCGGCTCGACTCGCTGCGCCGCCTGCTGCGCAGCCGGGAGGGCGAGGCGTTACCCGGGGGCTCGGTGGCCCGCGAACACCCTGAGAAGGGCACCGGGGGGGCGCCGAGCCCCCGCGGGCCGGCCGCCGCCCGCCGGGCGGGGGCCGGGGAAGCAGGCGCGCGAGGCCCGGTCCGCCGGGCTCTCCGGGAAGCAGCCGCGGTTGCCCGGGTCGCCGCCGCGGCCGGGGAGCGGGGCCGGGGGGAAGCACCACCGGCCGTTGCGGTCAGGAAGGCTGTCAGACATCGACGGTACCCCCGGTGCGCCAGTAGATGCCCGCGGAGTTCCTGGACAGGAACGACTCGTCGACCAGGTACCTGCGCAGCGTGCAGTGGTCGTCGCAGACCGCCCTGAGCACCGCGTCGACCACGGGCTCCGGGTAGCCGCGGCCGGGCTCGAACGCCTGCGCCACCCGGTCGAGCAGCATGAGGCGGCGGGCGCGCCTGGCCGGCATCGCGGTGATCCTGGCGTCGCGGACGAACGCCCGCAGGTCCGGCGGCGGGTCGGCGAGCACGCGGTAATCACCCATCCCGGCCAGTATGACGCGGACGCGGCGGTTCTGGCCACCGCGATGCGCCAGGCGGTACCGTTTCGCGCGTGGCACGCTACGACGACGACCTGCGCTTCGCGCACGTCCTGGCGGACGCCGCCGACGACATCACCGTGCGGCGGTTCCGCGCGCTCGACCTGCGCGTCGAGGCCAAGCCCGACCTCACGCCGGTCAGCGACGCGGACCGGGCGGCCGAGGAGTCGCTGCGTAACGTGCTGCGCCGGTCCCGGCCGCGGGACGCGGTGCTCGGCGAGGAACTGGGCCGGACCGGCAGCGGGCCGCGGTGCTGGGTGCTCGACCCCATCGACGGCACGAAGAACTACGTGCGCGGCGTCCCGGTCTGGGCCACGCTGATCGGGCTGATGGACGGCCCGGACGTGGTGGTCGGCGTGGTGTCCGCGCCCGCGCTCGGCCGCCGCTGGTGGGGCGCGCTCGGCGGCGGCGCGTGGACCGGCCGCAGCCTGCACAAGGCGTCGCCGTGCCGGGTTTCCGGGGTGACCAAGCTCGGCGACGCGTCGCTGTCGTACTCCGGGCTCGGCGGGTGGGAGCAGCGCGGGATGCTGCACGGCTTCCTCGGCCTGGCCCGGTCGGTGTGGCGTACCAGGGCGTTCGGGGATTTCTGGTCGCACATGCTCGTCGCCGAGGGCGCCTGCGACATCTCGGCCGAGCCGGAGGTGTCACTGTGGGACCTGGCCGCGCTGCAGGTCATCGTCACCGAGGCCGGCGGCCGGTTCACCTCGCTGGAGGGCGAGGCCACCCCGGACGGCGGCAGCGCGGTGTGCACCAACGGCCACCTGCACGACGAGGTGCTCGCGGCCCTGGGCCATCCGGGTCTTGCCCGCTGAGGGGATATCACCGATGCTTGATGGACATCACAAATTCACAAGCGTCGGATCAGGGGGTGACCCGTGAAGGTTCGCGACGGCATGTCCCAGCTTGTCCTCACCATCGGGCCCGCGCACACGCTTCGGCAGGCGGCGCGCATGATGTCGGCGCGCGGCATCGGGGCCGCCGTCGTGATCGACTCCGAGCACGCCGGCATCGGCATCCTCACCGAACGGGACATCCTCGACTCGCTGGCCGCCGGCGAGGACCCGGACGCCGAGCTGGCGGCGCAGCACCGCACCGAGAACCTCGTCTTCGCCGCGCCGGACTGGACGCTGGAGGAGGCCGCGGCGGCGATGGTCCGGGGCGGGTTCCGGCACCTCATCGTGCTCGACGGCCACGACGTGGCCGGGCTGCTGTCCATGCGCGACATCGTCCGCTGCTGGACCCGGGCCGTGCCCCAGCCGGCGGCCGCGTCGGCGTAGCCGGGCGGCCGGCCGGTCCGGGCACGGGGGCCGCGTGACGGCGCCGGTCCGTGCCGCCCGGGCGGCCGGCGACGATTGAAGCATGGATGAGCCGAACGGCCGGTGGTTCGACCGCCTGCCCGGCGGCGAGGCCCGCGGCAGCGCCGGCCCCGGCCGGCGCGAGCGCGCCGGCGATGTCCCACACTGGGAGGTGTGAGCGACAGCGGCCGGCCCCGCGGGCCCGCGGCGGCGAACCCGGCGGCTGGGCGCCGCCCCGGACGTGGCCGCGGCTGCCGCGCGCGTGCTCGCCAGGTGCCGCCCCGACGGCGCGGCGCTGCCCGCCGAGATCCGGCTGTTCGCCCCAGTGCTGCGCGACGCCGGCCTGCTGCGGGCCGGGCCGTGACCGGGCCGGCGATTCCCGGGCTTGCCGCGGCCAGGCTGTGGGCCGCCACCCGGTTCCCGTACCTGGCCACCGGGGTGTTCGGCGCGTCGGTGGTCGCGGAGCCCGGCAGCGGCACCGTGTCGGTGGACGAGGCCTGGCGCATGCACGCGGACCCCGAGCTTGCCGCGCACTGGAGCCCGGCGCAGCTTGGCAGCGTGCTCGTGCACCACGTGTGCCACCTGCTGCGCACGCACGGCGAGCGGGCACGGGCGGCAGGCGTGGCGCCCGGTTCGGCGCGGACCTGGGTGCGCGCCGCCGACGCCGAGATCAACGACGACCTGGTGCCCGCCGGGCTGGAGCTGCCCGGCGCGCCGGTGCTGCCGCGCGACCTGGGCGCGCCGGACGGCCTGCTGGCCGAGCAGTACTTCGAGCGCAGCGCGGGACCGCCGGCCGCCGGAGGCGTGGGCGCGGGCCGTGACCTGGATGCCACCGGCCGTTCGGCTGAAACGCCGGCGGCGGGGCGGTGGCTCGACTGCGGCAGCGGCGCGGACGGGATCCCGCGGCCGTGCTCGTGCCCGGACGGGCTGCCGGGCTGGCAGGCGGACCTGCTGCGGCGGCAGGTCGCGCAGCAGGTGATCGTGCGGGTGGAGCCGGAATGATCCGGGTGCCGGGCCGGCCGGCCATGACGGCGGCCGCGATCGCGCTGACGTTCGGGTCCGGGGCGATGGACGTGGCGAGCTTCACCCGGCTCGGCAGCGTGTTCACCAGCGTGATGACCGGGAACATGGTGCTGTTCGGGCTGGCCGCGGCGCGCAGGTCGCTGACGCTGGCCGTGCACACGCTGGTGGCGATCGCCGGCTACGTGACCGGGGTCGGCGTCGGCAGCCGCATCGCCGCGGGCGGGGCGGGCGGCGCGGGCGGCGCGGGCGGCCCGGGCGGCGCGGGCGGCGCGGGCGGCGCGGGCGGCCCGGGCGGCGCGGGCGGGGCGGGCGGGGCGCTGCCCGCGCACGTGAGCTGGGCGCTGCTGACCGAGCTGGGCCTGCTCGCCGCCCTCGCCGCCGGCTGGGAGGCCGCCGGCGCGAGCCCGGCCGGATGGTGGCAGTTCTGCCTGCTCGCGGTCGCGGCCGCCGCCATGGGCGTGCAGTCGTCCGCGGTCAGGCACATGGGCCTGACCGAGGTGTCGACCACCTACCTGACCGGCACGCTGACCGGCCTGGTCAGCTCGCTGGTCAGCCGGCACGGCACCGCGGACGGCCCGCGGCGGTTCGGCGTGCTGCTCGGGCTGGTGGCCGGCGCGGGCCTGTCCGGCCTGCTCGTCGCGACCGCGCCCGCCGGGGTTCCGGCGCTGCCGCTGGCCGCGCTGGTCACCACCGTCGTGCTCACGTCTGGCCGGGGGCGCCGGGACGCCCCGCGCGCCGCGCAGCGGCCGGGCGCGCGCGAGATCCGGTAGCCCTCCGCCGCCCTGGATGCCTCCAGCGACGTCGAAATTGCGGGCAGCACGGGCCGCGACAATGCATGGCAAACAGGCTCAACGGCCCGGGGACCCTTGACAGCCGACGGCGCCGGCCGGACAATGACGGCGCGAGTCGGCAATTCTGCGATGTCCGTAAGCCGCTGAACAGCCCCGTTCGGCGTTTTGCACAGTATGCCGGAATGTGGAACCTTGAGTGGGCTCGCGCTGTTCCGCGCATGGCCTGCAATGTGGGGGGCCGATGAGGGAGCATCACGGCGATGGCGCACGTGACCAGCCCGCCGCGGGCACAAGCGGTCACCGCGCTGGTGCCGCCCGAGACCGGCTGACCGAGGCCGTGACGGAACTGCGACGGCTGACACAGGAGACGCTATTCCAGGCTCTGGAGCGCCTTGCCGATGTCGAGGACATCGGTTCTGCCGGCGTGAATGCCGACAGCGTCCGCCGACTCCGCCTATGCAGCGCAGAGCACCTGCGCCTTGCGACTGAACTCGAGGCCGCCGCACGTTGCTGTCGGCTGATCGAGCGTGAGTTGCGTCAGCAAATCGATGCGCTTCTTGCCGACCCGCAGCAACCTTCCGAGACTCGGGGAAACCGCGGCACCGGCGGGCTGGCCGGGAAGACGCATCGTCTCGGCCTGACCGGTTGGCTCAAGGTGATTTCCCGGCGCGCCGACCCAGCACACGAACCGCCTGATGCGGAGGCTGTCGCTGGTCCAGCGGTGCCACAAAGCCTGCCGGCGCCGTCGGCGCCGCCGTCGCTTCCGCTGCCGAGAAGGTCCGAGGCAGATGTCGTGGCGCTCATGCTGGGGCCACTTGAGCTCGAGGTGGCCGGCAGCCGCGTGGTGAGGTGGAGCAGCCTGAAAGCAAGGGCCGTGCTGCAGTACCTGCTGATCCACCGCGGCCGGCCGATCCGGCGTGACGTGCTGATGGAGCTGCAGTGGCCGAATCACAGTCAGACCTCGGCTCGCAACAACCTCAATGTCGCGCTGTACAGCCTGCGCAATACCCTGGACGGACGGTGGCGAGACCTGCAGCCCATCCTGTACCAGGATGGATGTTACCTGCTGAATCCAGAGCTGACTTGGTGGATGGACCGTGATGAATTTCTTTCTTCACTCAACCAGGCGCATCTAGCCCGCTCTTCTGGTCATTCCCATCAAGCCGCCCACCACTATCAGAGGGCGGTCCGGCTTTATCGTGGCCCGCTCTTCGAAGACGACATTTCCGGGGATTGGTACCTGCCAGAGCAAAGGCACCTGAGCGAGCTTCACCTGGAAGCACTTGAAAGCCTTGGGGAGATCTATTTCGATCTCGGGGAGCTTGCTTCCGCGGAGCGTTTCAGCCAGCTTGCGCTGACGAGCGATCCATGTTGCGAGCCTGCGCACAGGCTGCTGATGCGATGCTACGCCTCGGAACACAGGCAGCAACTTGTGACCCGTCAGTACCGGCTCTGTGTCACTGCCTTGCACGACGAACTCGGCGTCTCCCCCGGCGCGGAGACGCTGCGCCTGTTCCGCGACCTCACCTCGGCGCCCTAGACCCGCGGCTGCGGTCTTCCGGGATCAGGACCGGCCGCGGGCCGGACGCTCATCCGAAGGGCTTCGACCCGATCGTGCAGGCCGTCGGCGGGACGTCCGGGGACACGAAGTCCAGCAGGTCGTTCCACTCGTCCGTGGTGAGCTGGCGCTTGGCGCGGATCTTACGCCAGTTCGCGAAGAACGCGGCGCTGCCGACCTCATCGGACGGCATGCCGTTGCGCTCGCAGTAGGTGACGAACTCCTGCACCAGGGTGGTCATCTCGTTCTCCTGCTATCTCAGCACGGCTCGTGGGTCGCATCGGACCGCCGCCAGGGACTACCTGCGCCGTGTCTACCCCGATCGCCCAGATCCATGCGGACGTCGGCCGGGGCGGTGACGGCCGGGCAGGCAGACGGACTCCGCGGGAGTGGCGGCGACGGCCCGGGAGGAACGGGTGAGCGGCCGTACCCGGCTGCCGGACCACCGCAGCCGGCCGGCCGCACCGCCTCAGCAACGGGCAGCCCCGCTCGGTGCCCGCCCGCACCGGCGCAATTAATCGTCTGCGCCAAACATTATTAAGTGCGCTTTAAGTGCATGCCGGACATTTAGCGTAAATTGACCTAAGGTTATGCGCTTTTCTCAGCGCCTCTTAACTGCTGCCTGGAAAGCTCGGGGGATACGAGTCTTGGACCAGGTCAACAGGCAAACCAGCGGTGGGAGGAGACGCGCCATGACTGTGGAATCGGAGTGCTGGCCGGCCGATCGGGACTATCTGGACGGCAAGGCCGAGATTGAGCTTCCGGCCGAGAAGTACACGAAGGTGTTCTGGGACGCCGACATCCTCGACCTCGACGACAAGAACAAGCACGACACGATCCTGGGGACGGAGGAGCTCTTCAAGGTGCGCTTCCGTGTCGAGCTGCGGGGCAGGCTCTGGAGGTGTATCACCGGCGACTGGCTGTTCGACGTCGGCTTCAAGCCCATCGGGCCGGGGCCGGGCTTCTACCTGTCCTCGCTTCTTCCCGGCAACCCCGACTTCGAGGTCAAGGGCTGGCGAGGCTGCGACAGCATGTGCATCGAGCGCGTGGTGACCGTACCGCCAGGAACAATCAAGATCCAGGGTGACACGGAGGTCTACGAGGTGGCAGCCAAGTGCGAACTGCGATGCTGCGATGGCCACCTCGCGGTCGCAGGATATGAGGCGCTCGAGGAATACGAATTCTTCAAGGGCGCCTGAGGGCAGGCGCCGGCCGTCCGCGAGGCCCGGTGCCTGCGCAACCGGGCCTCAGGCGGCGGCATCGAAGGTGTGAGGAGGTGCGCGGCCAGTGCCTGGCGATGTGCTGAGGTCTCTTCCCGGCCTCCAGGAGAGCCACCGGCGCGCGCTTGCCGACAAGCTGGGGATCACAAGCTTCCAGGCGCTGGCCGACGCTGATCAACGCGCTGTCTACGCCGCGCTCGCGAATATCCGGCCGCGCCCGTCGCTCACCCGCATCGCGGCATGGCAGGACGAAGTGCGCAGCAGGCTCGCCGGTCTGGCCAGCGACAGATCGGCGTGGCAAACCGCGGCGTCGTTTGCGGTGATCTTCTCCAAGCGCCAAGCCGGCGGCGACTGGGAACTCCGGCTGGAGGCCGAGCAGACGGAGACGGAACCCGCGGCCGAACCCGGGCAATGGCCAGGCTGGGACTGCGGGCCCCTGTGCGACTGGATGCTCGCCCGACTCGCCCGGGCAGAAGACAGCGCGGGGTCCCGGGCCGGCTCGTCGAGCCCCGCGGGGACGGCCGGCCGGTCCGATGCCGCTGCGGGCAGGGAGCCTGGAACTCAGCCCGAGCCCGCTCGGGCCGGAGCAGCCACGCTGGCAATCGACGCCGCCACGATCACCGATGCCCGTCATGAGCTGGAACTGATCAGGGCCGGCGAGGTGATCGCGGCGCCCGCGGACGATCTATGTCCTCCGGTCCGGCTGAGCCTGAGCGTGAGGGGGGGACGCTCCGGCGGGCCACTGCGAGCGGCCGTATGGTTCCGCCGCCGAGGCCGGCCCGGATGGAGCCCGCAGGAACCGGTCATCGTCGCCTCCTCGGGCCGGGCAGAGTTCGACCTGTCCGCGGTTCCCCCGGGGGGCCACGATCTCAGGCTGCTCGTCTGGGCGACCAACCGCGCCGCCATGACTGCCGTCGCACTGCCCACGCTGACGTTTGGCCAGCGGGCCCGGCAGGACGGCGACGTGGCCGCCGCGCTCCCCGGCCCGTGACGGGCTCCAGCGGCCCGTTTATCCGGGTGCGGCCAAGACCGTGAGCCGAGAGGGGGCCGGGAAGGTCCGCCTCGCGTTTGCCGTCGGATTAGGGCAGCCCTGCCCGGACCGAGCCGCCGCGGCCGCGGAATGTCACACCCCGGTGTCAGCATGTGGCCGTGAGGCCGGCATTGAAGGCGGGGCTGCTGCCGCTGTGGCGGGACCGCGACACGGTGCAGCTCGGCGTGGACCCGCGGCGCGCGGTCGCGCTGACCGGGCTGGGCAAGGCGGCGGCCGTGCTCAGCCTGCTGGACGGCAGCCGTGACCGCGACGCGGTGATCGCCACCGCGGCGGCCCACGGCGTTGCGGCCGACGTGGCAGGCCGGGTGCTCGGGCTGCTGGCGGCCGCCGGGGTGCTCGACGACTTCCCGGCTTCCTTGCATGCGTCGCTGCCCGGCGAGGTGCGCGCGCGGCTGGCGCCGGAACTGGCCACCGCGGCGCTGGCCCGCGGCGACGCGGACGGCGGGGCGCGCACGCTGGCCCGCAGGCGCGCCGCGTTCGTCCGGGTGCACGGGGCGGGCAGGACCGGCGCCGCCATGGCCAGCTATCTCGCGGCCTCGGGCGTCGGGCACGTCGCGTGCGCCGACCCGGAGCCCGCCGAGCCCGCCGACCTGGCGCCCGCCGGGCTGATCCGCGCCGACCTCGGCGAGCCGCGGCAGGACGGGGCCGCCCGCGCGGTGCTGCGGGCGGCCCCTGAGGTCAGCACGCACGACGACGGGGCACTGCCCGACCTGGTGGTGCTCACCGGCCCGGCGCTGCCCGACCTGACCGGTCGCCTCGTCCGCGACCGGGTGCCCCATCTGGCCGCACGGGCCGACGAGGCGATCGGCGTGGTCGGGCCGCTGGTGCGGCCGGGCAGGTCTGCCTGCCTGCGCTGCGTCGACCTGCGCAAGACCGAGGGCGATCCGGCCTGGCCGAAGATCCTGGCGCAGGCCACCTTCGGCCGGGTCAGGCCGCAGGCGTGCGACACCGTGCTGGCCGCGATGACGGCCACGCTGGCGTGCGCGCAGGCGCTGGCCTTCCTTGACGGGGCCGGCGCGCCGCCGGCGACGGCCAACGGGACGCTGGAAGTGGTGCTGCCGGACTGGCGGTGGCGGCGCCGCACCTGGCCGCCGCACCCGGCCTGCGGCTGCGGCGCCGCGCTCCGCTGACTTCGGGCTCACCGCGATGCCCGCGCGGCCGGCCCAGCGCGCAGCGCAGCCGCCGTGGCGCCCGCGAAAGCTCCGCGCGATCAGCCGCCCTCGCCCCCGCCGCGCGGGGCCTCGACGCATCGCACCCCTTCGGCGCCGACCGTGGCCGCGTGCGGAGTGTGCGGCGGCAGCACCAGCCGGTCCCCGGGGCGAAGATCGGCGTCGCCGCCGGCGGTGTGGAACACGATGCCCCCGCGCACGCAGTACAGCACCTTCTCGTAGCCGTGCTCGTGCCAGCCGTAGCGGTCGCCCGGGGCGTTCTCCCAGCCGTGCGGGGCCAGCCCCTCCGCGCGCAGCAGCGCGACGATCTCGTCCTCGCCCGGTGGCGCGCCGTGATGCCGTTCGACCACGATGCCCATAGCGTGCACCTCCTGATCGGGCTCAAGCCTCAGCGCACCGACCCTACAGCCCGGACGCCGAGATCGCGGCAGGTCGCCGGAGCCGACAGGCCGCGACGCTGGCGGACGGTCGCCATGTGCGGATAACCCCGAACGCCGATTCCGGGCCGCACGTCATGGGGTGGCGGGCGGTGCCGCCGGGACCGCGTACCCGCGCCACCGTGCCGTGTGCCACTGGCACGTTCTAGCTGGACCTGTGTGTCACCAGCACATTCCGCAGGTCTTCGGGGCGCGGGAGGCCGTTGATGACGCCGCGCCTTGTCACGCAGAACGCACCCGCGCGGCAGCCTTGATCGATGGCAACTTCCAGCGGGTCACCGTTCGCGAGCGCGGCAGCGAGGCCGGCATTGAACGCGTCCCCGGCACCGGTCGTATCGGCCGCCCGGACGGGGTAGGCCGGGAAACGCCGCACACCCTCGGCGTTTACCCACAGAGCACCATTCTGTCCCACGGTCACGACGACGTTCGACACCCCCGCCCGTACCAGGGCCGTGGCCTGCTCCGTGGGGTCGCCGTCAGGGATGCCGTTGCAGGCGGCCAGGGAGGACAACTCCGTTTCGTTCGGGGTAATGATGTCGAATCCGGAGAGCTCTTCCACGGTTAGGTCTCTCGCCGGCGCAGGGTTGAGGATAGCCCGCTTGCCAGCCGCACGTGCCCAGGCGGCGATGCCGGTGGCGAGCGCCGCCGCACACTCAAGCTGGACGAGGACGATGTTCGCGCTATGTGCCTTGTCCCCAAGGCCGAGCACGTCGCGCGTGGTCAGCTCCAGGTTCGCGCCGGGCGCGATCGCGATCATGTTCTCGGCGGCGGCATCGACCAGGATGAACGCCACCCCGGTCGGGGCCCGGCCGGTCAGGATGCCCCATTCAGGCAGCCCCTCGGCGAGCAAGGTGGCGCGAGCCTCGCGGCCGAACACGTCGTCGCCGACCTTGGTCACGAGCGCCGCATCGGCGCCGAGGCGTTTCGCGCCGATTGCCTGGTTGGCCCCCTTCCCGCCCGGCCCGGCATCGAAGCCGTCACACACCACGGTTTCGCCCGGCGACGGCAGCCGGGGTCCGTATACGGTGAGGCCCGCGTTGTACGAACCGACGACGAGAATGTCAGTCACTGTTCCGCCAGGGGCGCCGGGTCGTAGTACACGTGCACGGAGGCGAACTTATCATCGCTTACCCGGATGATATTCACGCCGTTCGACCGCCATTCCTTCCCTGCACGGTCAACGAAAACGGAACTCCACTCGAACGCGCCCCGGTCGGCGTTCTCCAGCTCGCTCTCGATGGTGACCTTGAGCACCGGGAATCTGGCGATGCTGGCCGCGTAGAAGGTGCGTATCTCGTCATGGCCAACCAGCAGCCCCAGGTCTGGCACGACGAGTTCGGCGTCCGCGTGATAATGGCCGAGCACCGCCTCGATATCCCGTCGCTCCTCCGCTTTCCAGTAAGCTTTCACCACAGAGCTTGGCGTCATTGGCTTCCTCTCATCAGTTTGACCGGATGATGCCGAAGGAAAGGCCGCGGACCAGGTAACGCTGCAGCGCGAACGCGATGATCACCACGGGCAGCGCGCCGACGGCCGCCATCGCCGCGATGTCTCCCCACAGAACGTAGTGAGACTCCATCATCGTCGGCAGGATGAACGGGAGCGTGCTGACCCTGCTGCGGGTCAGCAGCACCGCGAAAGTGAATTCGTTCCAGTTGAAGATGAACGCGAACAAGGCGGTCGCTACCAGCCCGGGCACCACGTTCGGCAGCGCGATTTCCCAGAAGGCGCGCAGCCGACTTGCGCCGTTCGTCATCGCCGACTCCTCCAGGTCCGGCGGCAGGTCCTCGAAGAAACCCTTCATCACCCAGGTGACAAACGGAATGGTGAACAGCAGGTACTGGACGATGAGCGCCTGGAAGGTGTCGATCATGCCGAGGTGCGACCAGAAAAGGAACATCGGAATGGCGATCGCCACCGGCGGCATGAACAGCATGGACAGGATGAAGAACGACAGGTTCCTCCCGCCGGTGCGGTAGCGCGCGATGGCATAGGCGGCCAGCACGCCGAGCACCATCCCGATCGCGGTCGCCGACAGCGACACGACCGCGGAGTCGGCCAGGCCCTTGAACCCCTTCCACTGGGTCAGCGCCTGGCTGTAGTTCGACCAGTCCAGCATGTGCGGGAAGAACACGGGCGGGGATGCCAGCCAGTCCTTCGGCGGCTGCACGGATGTGACCAGCATCCAGTAGACCGGGAACAGGAAGAAGACCAGCGCCGCCGCCAGCCCGGCGACGGCGGCGACCAGCGAGCCGCGGCGCCGGATCATGGGGCCTCCGTATCGGCTGCGAGGCGGACGAGCGGTCGTTCGGTGAAGCCGAGGATGAGCTTGACCAGGACGATCACGATGATCAGCGAGATGACGCACATGGCCGCGGTGTAGCCCATGTTGAAGTAGCTGAAGCCCTGTGTGTACTCGTAGTAGGCGAGGCTCTCGGTCTTCGACCCGGGGCCGCCCGCGGTGAGCACATAGATGATGTCGAAGATCTTGAACTCGGCCACCAGCCGGAGTATGACCACGATCCCGATCGTCCGGCGCAGCAGCGGCACCGTGTGATAGCGCAGGATCTGCCAGCCGCTCGACCCGTCGACGCGAGCGGCCTCGAAGATTGGCTGTGGTATGGACCGCAACCCCGCGAACAGCAGTAGCACCATGAACGGCGTCCACTCCCAGAAATCGACGATCAGCAGCGACGGCAGGGCCAGCCGCGGACTCGCGTTCCAGGTCTGCAGCGGCAGGTGCAGCTCACGGAGGAAGTAATTGATCAGCCCGCCGGAGTAGTTGAACAGCTGCAGCCACTGGAACCCCACCACCGACGGGGAGAGGATGCTCGGGATCAGCAGCACGGTCGCCAGCAATTGCTGGTAACGGCTTAGCCGGTGTAGCGCCAGCGCGAGGGCGAGCCCCACGCCGAGCTGCACGGTGACCATGGCGGCGGCGAAGAAGGCTGTCACCACCAGGCCATTGATGAACAGGTGATCATGGATCAGCGCGATGTAGTTCTCGATGCCCACGTACCTCATCGGCGCGGCCGAGAGCAGGTTGTCGCTCATGAACGACAGCCGTAGCGCATACAGCAGCGGGAAGACGCTGAGCGCGACCAGGATGAGGGTCGCGGGTCCGACGGCGAGGCGGCCGAACCGCCGACCGGCCGAGGCCCGCTTCCGCGGCCGGGAAATTTCCCGGCCGCGGCGGAGGACGGCGAGCGTCATCAGTAGCTGACTCCGGCGGCCTGGAACGACTGGATCCACGCGCTGTAGGCCGCCTCCTGCGCGCCCTGGTCCAGCGACTGGGTGATCGTGTTCCACTCCGAAGCGGCGGCGTTCAGGGCGCCGGCCGCCGATATCTGGCCGGCGAGTGCCTCGTTGACGAACAGGTCGAGCGTGTCAAGGTAGTGGAACGCACCTGGGATGGACAGCTCCGGGTACCCCTCGGCGAGGCAGCCCTTGATCGCGTTCACGTACGCGGTGGCCAGGGCCGGCGGCATCGTCGCCTGGCCGGTATGGTCCTTGACCAGGCTGGGGTCGAGTTGTGAGGCGCGGAACGGGTCCTCCCCGCAGCCGGGGTCGTAGACGTCCTTTGCCGAGATGGAGGACCTGTTCATGTACTGGATGGCCTTCCAGGAGTTGTGCGGGTTGGCCGAGTAGGCGGAGATCGCCATCACCCGCGAGTACGGCATGTAGCTACGCACCGGGCACGGTGCGTACCCGCTCTTGCCGATGACCTTGCTGCCGAGTGCGGCCGACTCAGTCTTCAGCGGCAGGTCGTCCCACTGGATCACCATCGCCGTGGAGCCGTTCAGGAACACCTGGTTGAGCTGCGGGTAGCCGATGGCGAGCTCGTTCGGCGGCGCGTACTTGTTCAGCTCGATGAGCAGTTCCAGCGCCTTGACGCCCAGGTCGTTGTTGATTTGCGGGTTCATCTTGCTGTCGAACCACCTCCCGCCATAGGCGGCGAAAATATTCATGAACCACGCGTAGCAGAACCCGCGCTGCCCGTAGAAGGCGTTGCCGTACATGTGCGGCGGGTTGTGCAGCTCCTTGGCGACGGACAGGAACTCATCCCAGGTGGCTGGCGGAGACTTGATCCCGTGGCTGTCGAACACGTCGGTCCGATAGGTGAGCATGAGCACGTCGCCGTCGTAGTTGGCCGCGTACAGGTCGCCGTTTCGCTTCAGGTACGGGTCGCGGTAGACGGGAAGGACGTCCGGCAGGTCGAAGGCTGACTCGGGGCCGAAGTCGGTCAGCTTGCGCAGGAACCCCTTGGCCACGAAATCACCCATGAAATACGGGGGGAACACCAGCACGTCGTAGGCGCTGCTGCGGGCCACCAGCTCGGCGACGATCTTCTCGTACTGGCCCACGAACGGCAGCCCGGCGATCGTGGTGGACACGCCGACCGTCCGCTTCATGTCAGCGTTGAACCACACCCACGGCTCCGCGTTCTGGCCTTCGTCGATTTCCACCGTGAGGGTGGTCGACTCGCCGGACCCGGAGGTGCCGGGGCCCCCGGACGAAGAGCTGCACGCCGATATGAGCGGCGAGAGCGCGGCGGAACCCGCGAGGAGCGCTCCGCCCTTGATGCCACCGGAGATAAACGACCGTCTGCTCACCGATCTCGTCATTGGTCTGTGTCTCCCTTTTATGCGATGCGATCGCCGCCGCCCCGCTCTGACGGTGCGGCGAAGAAATGAAGGTTCTGCGGACGCAGTTCCAGGTACACCTCGTCGTCCGGGGCGAGGCCAAGGCGGGCGTCCGCGTCCGTCTCCGCCTTGAAGGTCTCGTCGCCGACCCGCAGGTCATAGACCACCCGCGAGCCTTCCGGCGCGGCCACGAATACCGTGGCGGGAATCCGGCCGGGACCAGGCTGGCGGCCGATCTGGATGGCACGCGGCCTGATGCCCACCGTCACCGCCTTGGCGCTCGTCCTGGTGAGGGCGCTTGCCGCCTCGGGGGTGAGGTTGATCAGCTGGCCGCAGACCCGGACGCCGAGGTTGCCGTTCTCGCGGTGGAGCTCGCCTGCCACGAGGTTCATCTGCGGATCCCCCACGAAGCGGGCTACGAACGTGTTGGCCGGGCGGCCGTAGATCTCGTCCGGGGTGCCGAGCTGCTGCAGCGTTCCGTTGCTGAGCACGGCCACCAGGTCGGCCATGGCCAGCGCATCGAGCTGGTCGTGGCTGACCACGATGCTGGTGGTGCCAAGCTGGCGCTGGAGCCGCTTGAGCACGCCGCGCATGGTGCTGCGCAAGGACGCGTCGAGATTCGAGATAGGCTCGTCCAGCAGGTACAGGTCGGGCTTCTGCACGATCGCCCTCGCCAGCGCTACCCGCTGCGCTTGGCCGCCAGATATTTGCCGGGTGGACCTGCCGAGCAGCGGCTCGATCTCGAGCAGTCCGGCCACCTCGCGGACCCTGGCTTCGCGCTCGGCCCTGGCGACGCCGCGGACCCGGAGCGGGTAGGCGATGTTGGCGCCCACCGTCAGGTGCGGGTACAGCGCGTAGCCCTGGAACATCATGCCGATCCGGCGGTCCCTGGGCTCAAGGTGGGTGATGTCCCGGCCTCCCAGGGTGATCGTGCCGCCGTCCGGGGTCTCCAGGCCGGCGATCATGCGCAACGTGGAGGTCTTGCCGCTGCCCGAGGGGCCGAGCAGGCAGAGCAGGGCGCCGTCCGGAATCTCCAGGCACAAGCCATCGACAGCCACGATGCGCCCGAACGACAGCCTCAGCTTGTGCAGTTCGACGCGCGCCATCACCGCCCCTGTCCTGCTCGACCGGTCGGCGGCGCGGTGCACGAGGCTCGCTCGATGAGGCTCGTAGACAGCACCACCCGTTGCGGTTCCGGGCTGCCGTGGCCTGCCAGCCGGGCAAGTAGCAGGCGGGCGGCGAGCACCCCCTGTTCGACCGTGGGCCGGTCGATGACCGTCAGCGGCGGCCAGAGCAGGGAGGCGAGGTCAAGGTCGTCGAACCCGACGATCGACAGGTCCTGCGGCACCCGGACCCGCATGCTGTACAGCGCCTTCAGTGCCCCGACTGTCATCAAGTTGTTCGCACAGAACACCGCTGTCGGCGGTTCGGGCAGGGCGAGCAGCCGCAGCATAGCCTGATATCCGCCGGCCTCGCGGAAGTCCGCGATCTGGATGTACTCATCGGGCAGGGGTATGCCGAGGTCCTCCGCCCCGACGACGAAGCCCTCATGCCGCTCCCGCCCAGGCGTGGTGTTCAGCGGCCCGCTGATCGTCGCGATCCTGGTGTGCCCGAGCCCGGCGAGGTAGCCGACTGCGGCTCGCCCGCCCCCGGCGTTGTCTACCAGGACGCTGTCGAAGCGTTCCCCCGGCAACTCCCGGTCGGCGAACACCACCGGGATCCCGGCCTGCTTGATCCGGGCAGGCGTCTTGTCCTGCTCGGTGGCCGGCGTGAGGATGATGCCGTCGACACGGTGCATGATGTCGGCGACCACGCTGTCCTCCAGATCGACGCTCTCGTCCGTATTCACTAGGAACACGTTGTACGGTCCGCTGCGGCAGACCGACTCGATTCCCTTCACCAGGCCGGCGAAGAACGGGTTGGTCACGTCGGGGACGACGACCGCGATGGCGTAGTGGACACCGGATCGCAGGCTGCGGGCCGCCGCCGCCGGCCGGTAGCCGAGATCCTCGACCGCCTGGCTGATGGCGGCTGCGGCGCGCACATGCTGACCGCGCAGGAACCGTGAAACCGTCGCGGTCGAAACCCCTGCTCGCCGGGCTACGTCACTGATGTTGGGCATGCTGTAAACGATATCAGTAATAGATATCAGTGGCCGTCGGATGGTGTCAATGGCTACGCGGAAGTTCGTCATCGTTAACCCCCGCCGCGGAGCCACACGCCATCTTCCCGGGCGCCGATGACCACAGCGCCGCATCGCACCGGGTACCGGTCTCCAGCCTCTACGAGCGCGGCATGTCCGGGGCCGACGGCAGCGTGGTGAAGGAAAGCGTCGTGAAGGAAGCGGCGTCCTCGCGGCGCGGCAGGTCCCGCGGGTACTTCGCCGACCCGGACGGCTGCCTGCGGAAGGCCGCGACGCAATCCTGAGCAGCCGGGCATTCGTACCGGCGGCGCGGTGTTGTACGGGACAATGTCAGATGTGAACGATGTTCCCCGCAATCCGGTGACCCGCGCGGTGAAGATGGCCCGGCTGCCGATCGGGCTGGCGGGCCGCACCGCGATCGGCGTCGGCAAGCGGATCGGCGGGCGGCCCGCCGAGGCCGTCGCGGCGGAGATCCAGCGGCGCACCGCGGACCAGATCTTCAAGGTCCTCGGCGAGCTCAAGGGCGGCGCGATGAAGCTGGGCCAGGCGCTGTCGATCTTCGAGGCGGCGCTGCCCCCCGAGCTGGCCGGGCCGTACCGCGCCACCCTGACCAGGCTGCAGGAGTCGGCGCCGCCGCTGCCGGCGCGGACCGTGCACCAGGTGCTCGAGCGGGAGATGGGGCCGGACTGGCGGGACAGCTTCACCGGGTTCAGCGACACCCCGGCGGCGGCCGCGTCCATCGGCCAGGTGCACAAGGCCACCTGGCACGACGGGCGCCAGGTCGCGGTGAAGATCCAGTACCCGGGCGCGGGACGCGCGCTGATCGGCGATTTCACCCAGCTGGCCCGGATCGGGCGGCTGTTCGGCGTGCTGATGCCGGGGCTGGAGGCCGGGCCGCTGCTCGACGAGCTGCGGGACCGGGTCAGCGAGGAGCTGGACTACGAGCTGGAGGCGGCCGCCCAGCACGCCTTCGCCGCGGCGTACCGGGGCGACCCCGACATCTACGTGCCCGACGTGGTGGCCGGGACCAAGCAGGTGCTGGTCACCGAGTGGATGGACGGCACGCCGCTGTCGAAGATCATCAGCGACGGCAGCAAGGCCGAACGCGACCGGGCGGGCATCCTGCTCGTCCGGTTCTTGTTCTCCGGCCCGGCGCGGACCGGGCTGCTGCACGCGGACCCGCACCCGGGCAACTTCCGGCTGCTCGGCGACGGCCGGCTCGGCGTGGTCGACTTCGGCGCGGTGGACCGGCTGCCGGGAGGGCTGCCCCCGTTCTTCGGCAGGCTGCTGCGGATCATGCACGAAGACGACCCGGACGTCACCGCGGTCGAGCGGGAGCTGCGCGCGCACCGCTTCCTGCGGCCCGGCATCGAGGTGGACCTGGACGCGCTGCGCGCGTTCCTCGCCCCGCTGGCCGAGCCGTCCAAGGTGGACTCGTTCAAGTTCAGCCGGGAATGGCTGCGCGGCGAGGCCACCCGGGTCACCGACATGCGCGCCAGCAACATCGGCCGCAAGTTCAACGTGCCGCCGTGCTACGTGCTGATCCACCGCGTCTCCACGGCCGGCATCGGGGTGCTGTGCCAGCTGGAGTGCGAGGGCGAGTTCCGGGCCGAGGTGCTGCGGTGGATACCCGGCTACCTCGACCCCGAACCCGCCGGCGCAGCGGACCCCACTCAGTAGTCCGCGAACCCTGCCGCGGCGCGCAGCCGGGCCGCCCGGCGCCACGCCTCGATCAGCCGGCGTTCCGCCCTGTGCTCGATCCGGTCCGCCCGGCGCAGCGCGCGGACCCTGCGCGAGCACCGGGACCGCCGCGCCTGTTCCATCAGCCTCCGAGCCCGCTCGCTCACCAGCTCCTCGGTCATGGTGTGCATGCCGACCACTCCGTCACGCTATGCCGGCCCACGGGACGTGCCCCGGAGCCTAGGCGGCCACCTCGGTCTTGCGCGGACGGCCGCGCGGGCGCTTGCGCGGCACGATCGCGCCGCGCATCAGCAGTTCGCCGCCCCAGACGCCCCACGGCTCCCGGCGCTCCAGCGCCCCGGTCAGGCAGGCGATCCGCGCCCGGCATCCCCGGCACATGGCCTTCGCCTGCTCCACGTCGTCCGGAGACTCGGCGAAGAACAGCTCCGGGTCCTGCGTGCACGGCAGGTCCAGGCCCGCCGGGAACACGCTGACCTGATCGGATACCTGCCTGACGGCCGGCTGCTGCCGCGCCGCGGCTTGTCTGGACGCCTCGGGTCCCGCTGCGTCCATCCTGCCGACGGTGGCGTCGCGCCACTGCATCGGTCCATCCCCTCTCGCTTGCCGGTCCTGGTCGTCGTCACGCGATGTCTCTCGCCCGTCCTGGGACCTAGGCCCTGAAATAGCTAGGGCCGCGGACCCTGTGTGCGGGTCCGCGGCCTCGAGGGGATCTCCCGGCCGGCCTTTCCTAGGCCGGTCCCCTACCTGGAGGCGGACCCGATGCACCCTCGCCGACGGCGACGGCGCCGGTCATGTAGTTGTGGATATTCGGCCGCCCGGGCTGGACCGCGGGCGCGGCCTTCGGCGTCACCGGGGCGGCGAACGCGACCCTGCCCCGGACGCGCGGAAGCGGCGAGCGCACGGCGGCGCACGGCGGCGCGCCGAGCGCGCCCGTCCCCGGGAGGCCGGCGCGCGGGCCGGAGACGCCCGGACGCGAACGCCACGGCAGGCCAGGCAGATCGCCAGAACCGGTGTTGATCACGCGGGCACCTCCCTCCTGAAGCGTCGGCAATAGCCCACGGACATGCCAGCAGCCTAAGTGGTAGCCCTCGACCGGGGCAACACAATTTTCAGCCTGCGGTTTCGCCCTGCGCGGAGGGCGTGAGCCGGATCAGGCCCTCCTGCACCACCGACACCACCAGCTCGCCGTCGGCGGTGAAGACCTCGCCGCGGGCCAGGCCCCTGGCGCCGTAGGCCGCCGGCGACCGCTGCGCGTACAGCAGCCAGGAGTCGGCGCGGAACGGCCGGTGGAACCACATGGCGTGGTCGAGGCTGGCCGCCCACAGGCGGCCGTCCCGGAACGACAGGCCGTGCCGCAGCAGCACCGTGTCCACCAGCGTGATGTCCGAGGCGTAGGTCATCAGGCACACGTGCAGCAGCGGGTCGTCGGGCAGGTTCCCGTTCACCCGCAGCCAGATCAGGTTCTGCGTGCTGCGCAGCGACGGGTCGCGTTCGGCCTCCACCGACAGCGGGCCGACCGACCGCATGTCGAAGGGGTTGTCCGCCGCCGGGGTGAGGGCCTCGCCGAGCACCCTGGCCAGCCGCACGGGCGTCGGCTCGATCGCCTCCGGCGGCGGCACGTCCGGCATGGCGTCGGCGTGCACCAGGCCCGGCTCGGGACGGTGGAACGACGCGGACAGGGCGAAGACCGCCCGCCCGTGCTGGATCGCGGTCACCCGGCGGGTGGTGAACGAACGCCCGTCCCGCACCCGGTCCACCAGGTACACCAGCGGGACCGCCGGGTCGCCGGGCGCGATGAAGTAGGCGTGCATCGAGTGCACCGGCCGGTCGGCCGGCACCGTGCGGCCGGCCGCCACCAGCGCCTGCCCGGCCACCTGGCCGCCGAAGACCCGCTGCATCCGCTCCTCCGGGCTGCGCCCGCGGAAGATGTCGAGCTCGATCTGCTCCAGGTCCAGCAGGTCCAGCAGCCTGTCAAGCGCTTCGGCCATCTGTCACCGCAGCCTCATGTCGTCGAGGAAGCGCGACCGCTGCCTCGGCTGGCGGGCGCCCGGCGCGCGGCAGGCGGACCAGGACAGGTACAGGTGCCGCCGCGCCCTTGTCACCGCCACATACAGTAGCCTGCGCTCCTCCGCGACCGCCTCCGGCGTGCGGGCGTGCACGATCGGCATCATCCCCTCGGCCAGGCCCGGCAGCAGCACCGCGTCCCATTCCAGCCCCTTGGCCGCGTGCATCGATGCCAGCGTCACGCCGTCCAGCCCCGGCGCGTGCCCGAGCTCGGCGCGCCGGGCAAGGTCGGCGGCGAAGTCGGCCAGCGTCGCGGCGGGGCGTTCGGCGTGCATGTCCTCGGCGAGCTGGGCGATCGCGGCCAGCGACTCCCAGCGCTCGCGGGCCGCCGCGCCGCCCCCCGGGGGCGCCGCGGAAAACCCGATGCCGGTCAGCACGTCCCGCACCGCGGCCGGCAGCGGGGTGGGGTCCTCGGCGAAGGGCGTCGTTGCGGCAACCACGCCCTCTGGTGGGCGTCGTTGCGGCAACGACGCCCTTGGGCTGACCCCGCGGGCGGCGCCGCGCAGCAACACCAGTGCCTGCCGCACCACGGGCCGCTCGTAAAACCGCTCCGCGCCGCGCACCACGTACGGCACCCCGGCCCGGGCCAGCGCGCGCTCGAACCGCTCGGTGTCGGCGTTGATCCGGACCAGCACCGCGACCTCCCGCGGCGGGACGCCGGCGCCGAGCAGGGCCCGGATCTGCACCACCACCCCGTCCGCCTCGGCCTCGTCGTCGGCGTAGCAGGTCAGCACCGGGGCCGGCCCCGGCGGCCGCTGGGCGGCCAGCGCGGCGGAGGACGCGATGAGCCGGTTGGCCACCGTCACCACCTGCGGCGTGGACCGGTAGTCGCGCTGCAGCCGGATCACGGCCGCCCCGGGGAACTCGGCGGTGAAGCCGGTCAGGTAGGCGGGGCTGGCGCCGGTGAACGAGTAGATGGTCTGGTCCGGGTCGCCCACCACGCACAGGTCGTCCCGGTCGCCGAGCCAGGCGTCGAGCAGCAGCTTCTGCAGCGGGCTGACGTCCTGATACTCGTCGACGACGAAGCAGCGGAACGCGTCGCGCACCCGGTCGGCGACGGCGCGGTCGTCGAGCACGATCGCGGCGGTCAGCTCGAGCACCGACTCGAAGTCGATCAGGTGCCGCTCCCGGCGCAGCCGCTCGTAGGCGTCGTACACCGCCGCCATGTCCGCCGCGCCGGCCGGCGGCGAGCGGCCGGCCGCGGCCGCGGCCTGCGGGTAGCCGTCCGGCCGGACGCCGGTGGTCTTCGCCCACTCGATCTCCGCGGCGGCGTCGGCCAGCCCGGTCCCGGTCCCGTCGTCGACCCTGACCCGCGCCGCCGCCGCCGCCTCGCGGACCAGGCCCGCCTTGGCGCCGATCAGGGCCGGCGGCCGCCCGCCGACGACCCTCGGCCAGAAGTAGTTGAGCTGGCGCAGCGCGGCGGCGTGGAAGGTGGACGCGCGCACCATCGTGGGGCCGACGTCGCCGGCGGCCGCGGCGAGCCGGGCGAGCCGGGCGCGCAGTTCCCCGGCGGCCCGCACGGTGAAGGTCAGCGCGAGCACGTGCGCGGGATCGACCGCGCCGGTCCAGGCCGCGTACGCGATCCGGTGCGTGATCGCGCGCGTCTTGCCGGTGCCCGCGCCGGCCAGCACGCACACCGGGCCGCGGGTGGCCAGCGCCACCTCGCGCTGCTGCGGGTCCAGCCCGGCCAGCAGCGCGTCCGCCGTGCCGCCAGTCGCATCGGTCATCGGGCCCATCCTCCCGCATCCAGGCCGGGAACGCGCCGGGGCGCGGCGATGTTGCACTGACGGGAAACCCAGCCGTGGGTAAGGAGGCGACCGCCGGTGTCCGGCCTGACGATGTACACCACCTCATGGTGCGGCTTCTGCCGCACCCTGAAGCGCCAGCTTGCCGGGGCCGGGATCGAGGTCGCCGAGATCGACATCGAGCGCGACCCGGCCGCCGCCGAGTTCGTCATGTCGGTCAACGGGGGCAACCAGACCGTGCCCACCGTGGTGCTGCCGGACGGCACCGCGCTCGTCAACCCGTCGGCGGCCGAGGTCCGGGCCAGGCTGGCCGCCGCCGACCACCAGTAGCGAGCCGCCGGGGCGAGGGGAGGCACCACCGCCCGTTCGGCAGAAAGAACCGATGATCCCGAACGGCCGTGGGTGCCTGGCCGCCGGCCCGCCGTCTCGGCCCGCCGGGGCGGCGCGGGCGCCGTCGTCCCGCTTAATGCAGTAATTACGGTAATACTGCCCGCGGCGGCCGATCGGCGAAGACCGGCTACCGCTGCGCGGCCGGCGCTGCGATAATACTTTGATGACGGGGCTGAGCATCGCCCTGGCCAACCTGAAGCCGGGCACGGGCAAGACGACATCCGCGGTCTGGCTGGCGCACGTCTTCGCGCAGGCCGGGAACCGGGTGCTGCTGGTGGACGCGGACCCGTCCGGCAGCGCCCTGGAGTGGTCCGACCTGGCGGCCATGGCCCCGCGGCTGGCGCCGGGGCAGCCGGCCTTCCCGTTCCGCATCGTCGCCCTGCCGTCGCGGGAACTGCACCGCAGGGTGCCCGAGATCGCCCACGAGGACGACGTGGTGATCATCGACACGCCGCAGCTGGAGGACCACGCCGGGATCGCCAGGTCGGCGCTGCGGTACGCCGACGAGATCCTGATCCCGTGCGCGCCGAGCCCCATCGAGATCAACAGGACCACGCCGGTGCGGGAGGAGATCGCCGAGGTCCAGGCCGTCCGCGGCGAGCCGGCCCGCTCGGCGGTGCTGCTGAACCGCTGCATCGCCCGCGCGCACTCGGTGGCCGACGCCCGGGAGGCGCTGGCGGACCTGGGTTACGACGTGCTGCCGACCGCGGTGCCGCGGCTCGAGGTCTACGCGCAGAGCTTCGGCCTGCCGATCACGCACATCGGCCGGGAGCTGTGGCGCCGGGTGGCCCGCGACCTGACCGCCCGGTGCCTGCCGTTGTGCACGGTGCGGTCGTGACCTCGCAGCGCGAACTGCGCCGGGCGCAGATGGCGGCGGCCGCGGCCAGGCGCGCCGGGCCCGGCGCCAGCCCGGCGGGCCGGACCGCGATCCGGTCCAAGCCGGTCCGGATCACCCTGGACCTCAGCCCCGAGCTCTACCGGCAGCTCACCCGGTGGACGGACTCGGCGGCGGTCACGCTCGGCGTGCCGCGGGTGTCGCTCGCCGACGCCGTGCGGGCGATGATCCGGGTGGCGGCGGACAACCCCGAGGAGGTCGTCGACCGGCTGCGCCGCGACCGGGACGGCTGACCGCCCGGGCCGGCGCGGGTACGGCTCGCCGGGGCCGGTCAGCCGGTCAGCCGGTCAGCCGGCGCGGGCGGTGCGGGCGCGCAGCCGGGCGCGCTCCTGCGCGCCGAGCACCGACTTGCGCAGCCGCACCGCGTCCGGCGTCACCTCGACGCACTCGTCGTCGGCGCAGAACTCCAGCGACTGCTCCAGGGACAGCAGCCGCGGCGGGACGAGCCGCTCGAGTTCCTCGCCGGTGGACTGGCGCACGTTGCTGACCTTGCGCTCGCGGCAGATGTTCACGTCGATGTCGTCGGGCCGCGAGTTCTCCCCGACGATCATCCCCTCGTACACCTCGGTGCCGGGGGCGACGAACAGCGACCCGCGCTCCTGCAGGTTGAACATGGCGTACGCGGACGCGGTGCCGGGGCGGTCCGCGACCAGCGACCCGGTCGCCCGGCCGCGCATCGGGCCGGCCCACGGCTGGTATCCGTCGAAGACGTGATGGGCGATCCCGGTGCCGCGGGTCTCGGTGAGGAACTGGGTGCGGAAGCCGATCAGGCCGCGGGCCGGCACCACGAACTCGAGCCTGACCCAGCCGGTGCCGTGGTTGGTCATGGCCTCCATCCGGCCGCGCCGCACCGAGATCAGCGAGGTGACCACGCCCAGGTACTCCTCCGGCACGTCCACGCTCAGCCGCTCCACCGGCTCGAGGACCTCGCCGTCCACGTCGCGGGTGACGGCCGTGGGCCGGCCCACGGTCAGCTCGTACCCCTCCCGCCGCATCGTCTCCACCAGCACGGCCAGCGCGAGCTCGCCGCGGCCGCGGACCTCCCAGGTGTCCGGCCGCTGCGTGGGCAGCACGGTCATGCTCACGTTGCCGGTCAGCTCGCGTTCCAGGCGGTCCCTTACCAGCCTCGCGGTCACCTTGGTCCCGGGCGACCGGCCGGCCAGCGGCGAGGTGTTCACCCCGATCGTCATCGAGATCGCCGGCTCCTCGACGGTGATCAGCGGCAGCGGCCGCGGGTCGTCCGCGTCGGCCAGGGTCTCCCCGATCATGATGTCCGGGATGCCGGCGATGGCCACGATGTCCCCGGGGCCGGCCCCGTCGGCCGGCACCCGGTCCAGCGCGTCGGTCAGGTAGAGCTCGGAGACCTTGACCTTCTCGACGGACCCGTCCCTGCGGCACCAGGCGACCTGCTGGCCCCGGGTGATCGTGCCGTTGCGGATCCGGCACAGCGCGATCCGGCCCAGGTACGAGCTGGCGTCCAGGTTGGTGACGTGCGCCTGCAGCGGCGCGCCCTCGGTGTAGCTGGGCGGCGGCACCGCGGCCTTGAGGGCGGCGAACAGCGGCTCCAGGTCCGGCGAGTCCGGCATCTCGCCGTCGCCGGGCCGCCGCAGCGAGGCCCGCCCGGCCCTGGCGGAGGCGTACACGATGGGGAACTCGATCTGCTGCTCGGTCGCGTCCAGGTCGATGAACAGCTCGTAGCAGGCGTCCACCACCTCGGCGATCCGCGCGTCGGCGCGGTCGGTCTTGTTGACGACCAGGATCACCGGCAGCCCGGCCTGCAGCGTCTTGCCCAGCACGAACCTGGTCTGCGGCAGCGGCCCCTCGCTGGCGTCGACGAGCAGCAGCACGCCGTCCACCATGGACAGGCCCCGCTCCACCTCGCCGCCGAAGTCGGCGTGTCCCGGCGTGTCCACGATGTTGATGGTCAGCCCGCCGTGGCGCACCGCGGTGTTCTTGGCCAGGATCGTGATGCCCTTCTCCCGCTCCAGGTCGCCGGAGTCGAGTACCCGCTCGGCCACGTTCGCGTTCGCGCGGAACGCCCCGGACTGCCACAGCATGGCGTCCACCAGCGTGGTCTTGCCGTGGTCCACGTGCGCGACGATGGCCACGTTGCGCAGGTCGTCCCTGGTCGCAGGCATGCGTCTGTCTCGTCCGTTCGGGTGTGGGGCCGGCCGCCGGATGTGCCGCGGCCGCCTCCAGCTTACCGGCCGCCGCCCGGCGTCAGGTTCCGCCGCCCGCGGCGCGGACGATCTCGGTCACCACCACGTCGGTTACCTGGTCCGGGCCTTCGTCGCCGCGCCTGCTGAGCTCGACGCGGACCCGGCGGGCGACGACCTCCAGCGGCGGCCTGGGCGTCCGCTGCCGCAGCGCGGCGTACACGGACCAGGCCAGGCTGGCGACGCTGACGATGAAACTGCCCAGCTCCACCGGGTCGAGGTACCGGTCCGGGCGCCGGCCTGTGCCGCGGGCGTGCAGCGCCGCCTCCACGTCGGCCGCGAGGTCCGGGCCGTGCCGGTCCGCGAGGCGTTCGGCGGCGGCGCGGGCAGCGGCGGCGACGGGGTCATCGGTCATCGCGGGTTCCCTTCGACGTAGTCGCGGACGGCCGCGGGCAGCGGGCTCCCGGTGACCTGCAGCCAGCATTGCTCCAGGGTCCCCATGCCGAGCTGGGCGGTGAGCCGGGCCAGGTGGCGCGGGCCCGGCCCGGACGCGGGGTGCGGGAACTCATCGAACAGCCCCACGCACCTGACCGTCCATTCCAGGGCCTGATGCGCCTGGCCTCGAGCCTCGGCAAGCAGGCCCATCGCGCCGGAGGTGCGGGCCATGTCGGGCTTGTTGCCGAGATCCGCCTCGATGGCCAGCGCCGTGCGGTACCAGGCCTCGGCCTCGTCGAGCTGCCCCCGGAGCTGGGCGATCATGCCGAGGTGATGATAGATGCGGCCGATGCTCGGCTTGTTTCCGAGGCGCTCCTGGATGGTCAGCGCCCGGCGAGACCACTCCTCGGCCTCATCGAGCCGTCCCCGTTGCCGGGCGATGCTGCCAAGCTGGTAGTAGGTGAGGGCCACACTCGGCGCGTCGCCAAGCTCCTGGCTGAGCTCAAGAGACCTGCGGGACAAGTCACCGGCCTCGTCGAGCCGCCCGAGTTTCTCGGCGACGTTGCCGAGCTCGTAACACGCCTTCGCCGCCCCGGGCTTGTATCCCAGCTCCTCGTGCAGGGCCAGTGACCTGCGATGCCAGTCCTCGGCCTCGGCCAGCCGCCCGCGGTCGTGAGCGACAATGCCGAGCTCGTGGTAGGCGCTGGCCATTCCCGGCCGGTTGCCGACTCGCTCCGCGATGGCGAGCGACCTGAGGTACCAGCCTTCGGCGGCAGCTAGTTGCCCCCGGGCCAAGGCGATCATGCCGAGCTGGTGCAGGGCAAGCCCGAGCTGCCGTTCCCGGTGCTTTGATGCGGGCTGGGACTGGAGCGCAGTCAGGATCTGCTGATTGGTGCGCTCGGCGTCGTCAAGGCGATGCGCCTTGAACTCGCGGAAGGCCTGGCCGCGGGCAAACAACAGCCACACCTCGCCCGCGGGGCTGTCAGGCCGTGGCGGGGCACCGTCCGGGCCCTCGGTGGCCAGGCGTGCCCGGTCGGTCCATGCGGCGGCCTCCTCGACCAGCCCGCGGGCCGTCCAGAACTCGGTGAGCGGCTCGGCGATCAGCAGCGCCTCATACCAGAGCTCGTGGTCAAGGGCGTAGCCGAGCATGGTGCCCATCGTGGCCCTCTCCAGCCCGGCAACCGTGAAGGCGATCCCGGCATCACCGGAGTCGATCTGCTGGTGCAGCCAGCGGCCAAAGGCCGCGTACCCGGCGACCAGGGCCCGGGTGGCCGTCGCACGCGCAGCGTCGTGGTTGTCCGGTTCCTCGCGGCGCCACCACGCCGCGAGGTAGCCCGGCAGCGCGGGATGTATCCGGTACATGACCTCGCTTATCCGGCTGAGCAGGCCCACCCGGGCCGCATCGTCCAGCGCTGCCTGCCAGGCCCGCTTGCCTGCGCCGCGGAACCGCTCTGGCACGTCTGGGACTTGGGAAAACGCGTCCAGGACGACCGCGTCGGCGACGGAGTGGAACAGGGAGACGGCGGGGAGCAGGCGGCGGGTGGGCTCGGACAGGTGGGCGAACGAGTAGCTGATGCTCGCCGACAGCGACGTGGTGCGGTCCTCGCCGTCGCCGCCGGTGCCTGGGAGGGGGGCCGTGCCCTGCAGGCCCGCCAGCAGGGCCTCGGGGTCGGTGGCGTCCAGGCGGGGCAGGATGAGCCGCATGCTCAGCGGGTGGCCGCCGAGCCACTCCATCAGCTCGCCGAACGTGCGCCTGGCCCGGCGCGGGGCCGCCGCCGGGTAGGGGGCCAGCAGGTTGTCCGCGTACTCGGCCGCCTCGTGCCCGGCCAGGCCGCCGACCTCGATGCGGCGCACGTCGCCCAGCCAGTCCTCCGGGGTGCGGCTGGTGACCAGCACCGCGCTGCGGCCGCGGGCGGCCAGGCGGGCCAGGAACTGCCGCAGCTGCGCGCGGCCCGGGTCGTCCAGCGGCTTCGTCGCGCCGGCCGGGTCCGGCATCGAAACCGCGGTCTCGAAGTTGTCCCAGATCAGCAGCATCCGGCGACCGGTCAGCAGCTCGAGCAGCGCGGCGCGGCGCTGATCTGTGTCCAGGCGGCCGAAGTCCGCGCCGTACAGCCGCAGGCCGATCTCGGCGACCACGCCGTCCAGGCCGAACGAGGCCACGCCCGGCTCGAACGAGTGCCAGAACACCCAGTCCGGGTCGTCCACGCCACCGGTGTCTCGCCACCAGCGGCCGAACGCCTTGGCCAGTTCGGTCTTGCCGGTGCCGCCCGGGCCGTGCAGCACCACCACCTTCTGCAGCCGGGCCGCGGCCTCGAGCCGGAAGAACAAGTCGTCCCGGCCGACGAACGAGCCGACCGCGTCCAGGTCGCCGGTCCCTGCGCCGCTCGCGCCCGCGGCGCGCCGGGCGTCGAGCAGCTGGTCCAGTGAGGGCAGCGCCTCCGGCCGTTCGGTTCTCAGCTGCGGGAAGCTGACGTCGCCGCGCAGGTAGTGCACGGGCACCAGCCAGTCCGCCAGCGGCAGCCCGCCCCGGGGGCTGGGACGCTTGTTGCTCCGGTACATCCGCCGCCTGCCCGCGGTCACCGCCGCGGCGACCGTGCCGCCGGCGAACAGGTGCTCGTAGAAGGCGGCCATGAACTCCGCCGCGGCGACCGCGTAGACGGTGTAAGCCATCGCGACCACCGACGCGACGCCCGCGCTGAGCAGCCTCGTCGCCACCGCGGCCTCCAGGTCCTTGCCCACCGCCCCCGACTGGCACGCGTTCAGCACCACCACCGGGACAGCGGCCGCCGCCAGCACCTGGGCGACGCGCGAGGCCGGCACGTGATCGGCCCCGCCGTTCGGCCCCTCGAAGGCGAGGACTCCCTCCGCGCGCGGGTCGCCGAACGCCAGCGGGGCGCCCGGCCCCCGCGGCCCGGTCAGCGCGCCGTGCCCGTCGAAGTGCACCACCTGGAACGGCCTGCCGCCGGCCCGCGCCGCCGCCAGCGTCTGCTGCAGCGCTTCCAGGGTCGGCGGGCGCAGCACCACCAGGTCGACCCGGCCGCGCACCGCTTCCAGCCGTTCCAGCAGCGGGCGGGCGATCATGCGGTAGCCCACGTCGCCGGTCCCGGCCGGGCGGGAGATCACCATGAGCACGCGCAGCCTGCCCTCCGGCACCGGGATCGTCTGGGCGGCCTCCCCGGCCGGCAGGCTGCGGCTGACCCCGGCGAGGTCCAGCGCCAGCGGGGTGGCGACGGCCGGGTCGGCCATCAGCTCCCAGGGCAGGCCGAGCAGTTCCGGCGAGGCGGACCGGAACACCATCTCCGCCGGGCCGCGGGCCCGCACCCTGACGTAGGCGTCCCGGGCCGGGCCGCCTCCGAAGACCGCCGAGAACACCGCACGGCCCCATCCGGCCAGCGCCGCCTCCACCCGCGGCCCGCGCTCCCCGTAAACCCCGAACGGGGCGCGCAGGTAATCCTCGAGATACCAGCGCAGGTCCTCCAGCGCGTCGTCGTCGAGCGGCCAGGCCAGCTCGGCCGGTTCTCCGGGCTCGGGCAGCTGGCCGTCGAGCCAGGTGCCGACCGACACGCGGCGCCCGGGTCCCAGATCGACCAGCAGCCGGTCCGTCACCGTCCCCCCTTACGCCCATCCCGGCAGCGCCTCGCCCGATACCCGGATAAATCGCGACATACCCGGGGATAAGGAATCGGCCGCAGCGGCGTCAATTGCGGTCAGGCTAGCGACATTGCCCGGCGGCCACAAATTCCCCTGTCCGGGATCAAGGGCGCCAATCAGCGGCCCGGTGCCGGCGATGCGGCGCCGAGCGCGGCCCGGTGCTGCGGCCCGCGGCGGAGCATGGCGCTGCCATGCACAATCCGATCCGGATTGGGCCGGCCCGTGGCGCGGCGTGGCGAGCTGAAAATGTCAGCGGCCGCTGCTATAGTCGAACTGAAAAACTATAGAGGTCTCGTTGCCAGGAGGGATACCGTCGGCAGCGACGAACCGCGGCGTCGGGAGGAGGTGACGGCCCGGGTGGGCAGCATCACGCCGCCGACCAGCGCCAGGCAGGCGCTGGACATGGCGCGCACCGGGTTCGCCTACCTGGCCGCCGCCGACATGACCGCGCTGCCGGCCCCGGTGCAGTCGGAGTGCCTGTGCGAGCTGGAGCGGCTGGCCGCGGTCCAGGCCGCGGTGCGGGCGTGGCTGCTGGCCGCGTTCGCCGCCGGGCAGGGCCCGGCCGCCGACGCGGCGCACTCGCTGGGCGCCTGGCTGATCCACAAGACCGGGGTCACCCGGGGCGCCGCGGCCGGGCACATCGGGTGGATGCGCCGCGCGGCCGCGCACCCGCAGGTGGCCGCGGCGCTGGCCGACGGCGACGTGCTGACCGAGTCGGTGGCCCGCAACTTGTGCAAGTGGACCGACAAGCTTCCCGAAGCCTGCCGGGACGCCGCCGACGGGATCCTGGTCGCCGCCGCGCGGGCGGGGGCGGACGAGGAGGACCTGGCCCGGCTGGCCGCGGAGATCTACGCGCGGTCGCTGCCGCCGGACGACGAGGGCGGGCAGCGGTCGTTTGAGGACAGGTCGGTGCGCCTCGAGACGACGTTTGACGGGGCGGGGGTGCTGCGCGGCGAGCTGACCCCGGAGGCCGCGGCGCTCCTGGCCGCGGTGCTGGAGTCGCTGTCGGCGCCCGCGGGCGCCGACGACGAGCGGACCAGGGACCAGCGGTTCCACGACGGCCTGCAGGAGGCGATGCGCCGCCTGGCGGCCAGCGGCCTGCTGCCGCAGCGGGCCGGGCAGCCGGTGCGGGCCTGGGTGCACGTGCCGCTGGCCGGGCTGCTGGCGATGGACGCGGACTCCGCGCTGCAGGACGAGTGGATCGGCCGGGTCCGGGAGGCGTGGGCGGCGGCGCGGGCGGGCGCGTCGGTCGCCGGCGGCGACGGCGCCGCCTGGCTGGACGGCGACGAGGCCCGGGCGGTGACCTGCGACGCGGCGCTGACCCCGGTGGTGACAGGGGAGGTGAACGCGGCGGCGCTGGACGGGCTGGTCGCGCTGTGCGTGGAGCTGGCCGGGCTCGGCCAGGCTGTGCCGGGGCGGTGCGGGTGCGCCTGCGGCGGGTGCGCCTGCCCACCTCGCCCGTCCCCGCCGACCCCCGAGGCCCGGGAGGCGCTGGAGAAGGCGATCATCGGCAAGGCCGTCGACCTCGTGTCGGGGCCGGGCGGGCTGGCGTCGTTCCTGCGGCAGCGCGAGCTGGGCGCGCGGCTGGGCGGGCCGTCGCTGCCGCTGGACGTCGGCTACGCCGATGACGTGCCCGCCAGCATCCGCCGCGCGGTGACGCTGCGGGCCCGCGGGCACTGCGAGTGGCCCGGGGGCTGCCGCCAGCCCGCCTGGGCCTGCGAGGTTCACCACGTCAGGCCGAGGTCGAGGGGCGGCCGGACCAGCGTCACCGGGTGCGTCCTGCTCTGCTCCTTCCACCACCAGGTGTGCGTCCACCGCATGGGCTGGATCCTGGTGGTCAACGGCGACGGGACCACCACCGCCTGGGACAAGGACAAGGCCAAGGTGCTGCACAGCCACGGGCCGCCACCCCGCCCCGGGTGACCGGCCCGGCCGGGTGCGGTCCGGCATCGCCAGGCCGCGGCTGTGACCAGGGCTAAGACGACTTAGGCCGACGGCCGGGCGGCCGCCAGGAGCTAAGCCCATCGGCGTGCGGAAGATAGGGAATTCGCCCGATGCGGGGGGAGGGGCCTTACGCCGAATCTTGAGGATGCGGGGAACCAGAGCGGCTCCCCGGACCGAGGAGGAACCGTGCATCCCGAGATTGTGCGTGAAATGGCCGAGCAGCGCGGCCGCGAGATGCGGGCGCGCGCCGCGGAGAACAGGCTCGCCAGGGCGGCGCGGCTGGCACTGCGCCAGGGCCGCGGCGGCAGCCAGCAGACCGACGAGTTCATCGCCCCCGCCATCCCCGACTTCGTAGACGGCTCGTTCCTGACCGAGCCGACCCGGGTGCCCGCCGATCGCAACGCCGCCTGAGCCGGCCGTGACCGTCCCAGACGGCACCGCGGTCCTCCCGGGCGCCGACGGTGAGGGTGTCGGAATGTCAGGCCCGCGTGGCATGCTGACAACAGAGATGAGCGGGCGCGCATCCAGCCCCGTGCTGGTCGGGCGGGGCGAGCAGATGGCCGCCCTGGAAGCCGCGCTTGACAGCGTGCGCCAGGGCGAGCCGTCTGCCGTGCTGCTCGGCGGCGAGGCGGGCGTCGGCAAGACCAGGCTGGTCCGGGAGTTCGGCGACGCGGTGGCGGCGGGCGCCCGGGTGCTGATCGGTGGCTGCATGCAGCTCGGCGCCGACGGGCTGCCCTACGCGCCGTTCACCGCCACCTTCCGCGGCCTGATCCGCGAGATGGGGGCGGACGCGTTCGCCGCCCTGCTGCCCGGCCGGGCCATACGGGAGCTGGCCCGGCTGCTTCCCGAACTCGGCGCGCCGGCCGCGGACGGCGACCCGGAGACGGCGCGATCACGGCTGTTCGAGGAGGTGCTGAGCGCGCTGGAGGCGCTGACGCGCCAGTCGCCGGTGGTGCTGGTCATCGAGGACGCGCACTGGGCCGACCAGTCCAGCCGGAACCTGCTGGCGTTCCTGGTCGGCAATCAGCGCACGATCCGGGGGCTGCTGATCCTGGTGACCTACCGGACCGACGAGCTGCACCGGACCCATCCGCTCCGCCCGCTGCTGGCCGGCCTGGACCGGATCGACTGGGTGCAGCGGGTGGACGTGCCGCGGCTGGCCAGGAGCGACACCGCCGAGCTGGCACGCTGGATCGTCGGCCGCGAGCCGGCCGACGACGTCACCGACGCGCTGTACCGCCGCTCGCAGGGCAACCCCCTGTTCGTCGAGGCGCTGACCTGCTGCGACGGCGGGCTGACGGCGGAAGTGCCGGAATCGCTGCGTGACCTGCTGCTGGACAGCGTGCGACGGCTGCCGGACGAGACCCAGGAAGCGCTGCGGGTGGTCAGCGGCGGCAGCGGCGTGACCGGCCCCGGGCTGCTCGCCGCGGTGGCCGGGCTGGACGACGACGCGCTGACCCGGGCGCTGCGGCCGGCGGTCACCGCCAACGTGCTGCGGGCGGCCGATGACGGCTATGCGTTCCGGCACGAGCTGATCAGCGAGGCGGTACACGAAGACCTGCTGCCCGGTGAGCACAGCCGCCTGCATGCCAGGTTCGCGGAGGCGATCGACGCCGACCCCGGCCTGGTGCCCCCGGGACGCGCCGCCATCGAGACCGCGCACCACTGGTACTGGGCGCACGACTCGGCCCGGGCGCTGGCGTCGGCCTGGCGGGCCGCCGCGCAGGCCGGGCGGGCCGTCGGGCCCGCCGAACGGATGGAGCTGCTCGCCCGCGTGCTGGAGCTGTGGGACCAGGTGCCGGACGGGGCCGGGCGAGTAGGCGCGGATCACGCGCGGGTGCTGGAGGAGGCGGCGGCCGCGGCGTTCGATGCGGGCGAGTACGACCGGGCGATCGCGTTCGCGGCGGGCGCGCTGAAGGAGATCGACCCGGCGGCCGAGCCGGTGCGGGCGGCGATGCTGCTGACCCAGCGTGCCCACGCGGCCAAGCACCAGGGCCGTCCGCGGCGCGATGACTTCGAGCGCGCGATCGAGCTCGTGCCGGCGTCCCTGGATCCGGCCCGGCGGGCGGAGATCCTGCTGCTGGCCGCGCACTGCGGGGAATCCGACACCCGGGAGTACGCCGACGAGGCGCTGGCCCTGGCGCGCCAGACCGGCGACCGGAAGTCGGAGGCCCAGGCGCTGATGACGCTGGGCATGTTCCTCGCCGATCCGGCCATGCAGGCGGGCCCGGACAGCGAGCCGATCGCCCTCATCAGGCAGGGCCGCGCCCTGGCCGAACGCGCGGGCGCCCATGACCTGCTGCGCGATGCGGCGGTCAACGAGTCGCACCTGCTGGAGGGGGCGGGCGAGCACGAACTGGCCGCGGAGGCGGCCCGCCGTGGCGTGATGAGCGCGGAGGCGCGGGGCCTGGTGCGCACCTATGGCGGCCTGCTCGCCATCAACGAGGCCGAGCCGCTGTACGCGCTGGGCCGCTGGGACGAGGCGGCCGAGGTCATCGGGCGGGCCCTGGACCTGTGGCCGACGCCGGCCCACCGGGCGATGCTCGGGGTGATCAAGGGCCAGATCGCGCTGGCCCGCGGGGACCCGGGAGCCGCCGATGCGGCCTCGGCCGCCCGCGCGGCGCTGCGCGACGTGAGGTACGAGGATCAGCATCAGCTGCCGCTCGCAGCGCTGGAGATCATGCTCGCGCTGGCTTCCGGCGGGCCCGCCGCGGCGGTGGCCGCCGCCGGGCAGGTGCTCGACGGCTACGACCCGTCCTGCCGCAGCCCGCGGTACGCGTGGCCGGTGGTCACCGCGGGAGCGGAGGCCGTGCTGGCCGCCGCGCGGCAGGCGGCGGCCGCCCGTGACGAGAGGCTCCGCGACGACGCCGCCGCGCTGGCGGACCGGCTGCGCACGGTCGCGGAAAAGCTGGAGGCGCCCGGCCGGCCGCAGCAGGCGCACCGGCTCGGGCTTGCCGCCGCCGACGGGCACGCCGCGTTCCTGCTCGCCGCCTTCCCCGCCACCCGCCACGGCGTGGTGACGGCATGGGACCGGGCCGCCGGCGCCTGGGACGCCCTCGGCGAGCCGTATCCGCTGGCGGGGGCGCTGCTGCACGCCGCGGAGGCGGCGCTGGCCGGCGGCGACCGGGACACGGCCGCGGAGCGGCTGCGGCGCGCCGCGCCGCTGGCGGACCGCCTCGGCGCGCGCCCGCTGGGCGAGCAGATCGCGATGCTGGCGCGGCGCGCCGGCATCGAGCTGGGCGGCGGCCGGGCGGCGGGCGGCGGCGCGGGCGGCGAGCCGCGGCTGACCGGGCGCGAGCTGGAGGTGCTGCGCCTGGTCGCGGCGGGGCGCAGCAACAGGGAGATAGCGGCCGAGCTGTTCATCTCGCCGAAGACCGCCAGCGTGCACGTGTCCAACATCCTCGGCAAGCTCGGCGCCGCCAGCCGCGGCGAGGCCGCGGCCCGCGCTCACGCCCTGCGCCTGCTCTAACCAGGCGCCGCGTCGACGCCATGAATAGAATAGACGTTCGCATGCCTTATACTGGCCTGCATGGGCGCTGATCTGCCGCCGGGCTGGCCGGCCGGGGTGCACCCGCCGGGCAGCGATCTGTTCGAGTCCACCGCCGTCGCCTGGCTGCTCGACGTGGCGCCACCGGACTACCGGCTGTACGGGGTGCTGCGCCGCTACCCGGTGGCGCTGGCCGCGCTGGCGCGGCATCACGCCAGGGCGTGCGTGGAGGGGGCGCGGCAGGGATACCGCAGCGCCAGGTCCGAGCTTGGCGGGTCGCTGCCTCCGCACGCGGTCGAAGGCGTGCTCGCCGCCTACCGCAAGGAGGGCGCCAGGCTCGCCGCCACCGCTCGCGCGGTCGGCCTGGTGGAGCGGGCGCTGCGAGAGGTCGCGGCGGGTCGTCCCCCCGCGGCGGCCGGGCGCGGCGAGGCGCTCGCGCCGCCGATGCCGGGCGAGCCGGCCCCGCGGGATGAGGGCACGCCGGCCGCGCGGCGGGGCACGCCGGCCGCGCGGTGACGGGCCGCGGTGCAGTTCGTTAGGATTGCGTCAAGCTATCCGGGGGCGGGCAGCTTGATCTGCGGACGGCGAGAAGTGGGTGAAGCCGGTGGCGCGGCAGGCCAGGATCCTCCTGGTTGACGACCGGGCCGAGAACCTGGTCGCGCTCGAGGCCATCCTGGCCCCGCTGAACCAGATCCTGGTGCCGGTCCAGTCCGGCGCCGACGCGCTGGCGGCGCTGTCCGGCGAGGAGTTCGCGGTCGTCCTGCTGGACGTCGTCATGCCGGGAATGGACGGCTTCGAGACCGCCGCGCGGATCAAGAGCCACCCCCGTGGCCGCGACCTGCCGATCATCTTCCTGACCGCGGCGCTCGCCCAGCCCGAGCAGGCCTTCCGCGGCTACGCGGCGGGCGCCGTCGACTACCTGGCCAAGCCGTTCGATCCGCGGGTGCTGCAGGCCAAGGTGTCGGTGTTCGTCGACCTGTACCTGACCAGCAGGCAGGTGCGCGAGCAGGCCGAACTGATCGGCGGACGGCCGCTGCTTGAGGAACTGTCCGCGCGGCTGAGCGCGGTCGAGGAGTCGGCGGCCGAGCTCGGCAAGCTCCCGGCGGTGACCGGGGACGCCGCGGCCACCGGGACCACGGCCGAGCTAGACCGCCGGGTGGGGCGGCTGCGGGACGCCCTCGACGCCCTCGGCGCCGCGTAGGCCGCCGGCGCCGCCTAGGCCGCCGGCGCCGCCTAGGCCGCCGGCGCCGCCTAGGCCGCCGGCGCCGGCGTCGTCCGCCGTGGCCAGCGGCGGCGACCAGCCGCCGCCCGGTGAGTACCGGCGCACCACCCTGGCGGGCACGCCCGCCGCCACGCACCGGTCCGGGACCGTCCCGCGGACCACCGAGCCGGCCGCGATCACCGCGTTGCGCCCGATGCACGTGCCCGGCAGCACCACCGCGCCGGCGCCCAGCCAGCTTCCCGAGCCGATCCGCACCGCGGCGTTGCGCGGCATCTGCCGCCCGACCGGGACGTGGGGGTCCGCGTAGCCGTGGTTCTGGTCGGTGATGTAGACGTACGGGCCGGTGAACACGTCGTCGCCGATCTCCAGCGAGTGGTGCGCCACGATATGGCTGCCGCGCCCGATCACGCACCGGTCGCCGATCCGCAGCACCGGCGCCGGGCCGAGATCCTGGCCGGGCACCATTCCCGCGGACAGCGTCACCAGCGGGCCGATGACCGTGTCGGCCCCGATCGCGATCCAGCGCTCCCCGAACACCGCCCCCTGCGGGAAGGCCGCCGTCGACCCGCGGCCGAACGCGGCGAACCGCCGGCCGCCCGGCGTGGCGGCGGTCACCGCGCCGGCCCGCTGCGCGGCCCGCCAGGCCCAGTGCACGAAACGCCAGCGCAGCGCGGCCAGCCGCCGCCGCAGGCCGGGCCCGGTCACCGCCGCGTCGGCCTCATGAGCCGGCCGCGGCAAGCTGGCCGCAGGCGCCGTCGATCTCGCGGCCGCGGGTGTCGCGCACGGTGACCGGCACCCCGCTGGCTGCCAGGCGGCGGACGAACTCGCGCTGCGCGTCCGGCCGGGACGCGGTCCACGCCGACCCCGGCGTCGGGTTCAGCGGGATCAGGTTGACGTGCGCGAGTTGCCCGGCCAGCAGCGACCCCAGCAGTTCGGCCCGCCAGGCCTGGTCGTTGACGTCGCGGATCAGCACGTACTCGACGGAGACCCGGCGGCCGGTCGCGGCCGCGTAGTCCCACGCGGCGCCGAGCACCGCGGCGACCGGCCACCGCCGGTTCACCGGCACCAGCGCGTCCCGCAGCGCGTCGTCGGGGGCGTGCAGGGACACCGCGAGCGTGACCGGGAGCCGCTCGGCGGCCAGGCGGGCGATGGCGGGCACCAGGCCGACCGTGGACACGGTGACCGAACGCCGGGAGATGCCCATGCCCTCGGGCAGCGGGTCGGTCAGCCTGCGCACGGCCGCCACCACGCTCGCGTAGTTGGCCAGCGGCTCGCCCATGCCCATGAACACCACGTTCGAGATCCTGTCGCCTCGGGGGGAGCGATCCGCCGCAGACCCCCCCTGCTCACGGGGGGGCGTCCCGCCTCCCCGTACCCCCCCGGCGGGCAGCCGGCCGTCGGCCAGCAGCCGCGCGCCCGCCACCACCTGGGCCACGATCTCCGCGGCCGACAGGTTGCGGGTCAGGCCCGCCTGCCCGGTCGCGCAGAACGGGCAGCCCATCCCGCAGCCGGCCTGCGACGACACGCACATCGTCACCCGGTCCGGGTAGCGCATCAGCACCGACTCCACCAGCGCGCCGTCGGCCAGCCGCCACAGCGTCTTGCGCGTCGCCCCCCCGTCACACGACAGTTCCCGCTCCCGGGTCAGCAGCGGGGGCAGCAGCGCGGCGGCAAGCGCGTCGCGGCGGGCCCGCGGCAGGTCGGTCATCTCCTCGGCGCGCTCGGTGAACCGGCCGAAGAAGTGCCTGGACAGCTGGGCGGCCCGGAACGGCGGCTCGCCGAGCCCGGCGACGGCGGCGCGCCGCTCGGCCAGCGTCAGGTCGGCCAGGTGCCGGGGCGGCTTGACCCGCCGCCGCGGCGGGCCGGCGCCGCCCGCGGAGGCCGGCGCGGCGGGACGGGGACCTGGCACGTCACTTCCGTTCGGCAGAAAAAACAGTCTCGCTGGTGACAAGGATAGGGCGCGGGCCGGCGCCGCGGGCCAGGCCGCATGCGGCGGCCCGGCCAACTCGCTACATTTCCTGTCATGGCCACGCTGCTGGAGAGCCTGAGCCCCTACGGCAGCCGCAAGGTCACCGTCGAGTACGACGGCGTGGTCACGGCGGCCTACCTGCACGACGGCGACGCCGTGATCTCCGCCACCTGGATCGCCAACCACCGGCCGGCGCCGCGGGACGTGGACCAGGCCAGGCTGGATGCCGGGCAGGCGCCGCTGATGCCCGCCGCGCGGACCAGGCATCCCGGCGGCCGCGCGCCGCTGCAGGCGGCCGCGCTGGAGGCGCTGTGGTTCGAGGAGGGCGACGGGGTGGCGGTCCTCGAGCACGGCCGTCCGCTGGCGGTGATCGCCGGCTGGTCCGACGCGGACCGCGGCATGCCGGGCTACAGCAGGGACGTCATCGGGCAGACGCCGTTCGGCTGGTCGCTGGAGGAGGCCATGGAGGGGCTGGCGGGCCGGCTGGAGCGGTCGCGGGCGTTCTGGCGCTGGCGGGCCTCGCCGGGCGGGTGGGACCAGTTCACCCGCGCGCTGTTCGGCCACCTGCAGGCCAGGCTCGGCCCGGCCGGGCACTGGTGGGACGCCGCGGCGGGCGCGCAGCCGACGGTCGGTGTCACCGAACGCCCGGCGGTGCGCGGCCGCCCGTACACCGTGCTGTGCACGGCGGGCATGAGCTGCCAGCGGATGCCCGCCGTCGAGCAGGTGCTGGAGGACCCGAGCCAGTACGCACGGGTCGAGCTCGCGCTCGCCACCACGCTGCCGGGCGCCGCGGCGGCACGGGTGTTCCTGTGGCTGGCGACCTATCCCTGGCGCGCGGTCACCTGGTTCGGCCCCGGTCACAGCGTGCGCTGGTACCACGAGCCCGCCACGTTCCCGCTCGGCGCCGCCGCCGGCGTGCTGCTGCTCGACGCGGCCGGCGCCGGCGCGCTGCCCGGCCCGCAGGTGCCGGACCTGTCGGGTTTCGCGTTCGGCGGCGACCCGGTCCGCTGGCTGTGGGTGATCCCGATCTCGGAGGCCGAACGTCAGCTCGCCAAGGAGCACGGCTCCGCCGCGGTGGTCGGCAGGCTGGCCGCCCGCGGCAGGAGCTGGGTCGTCGGTCCCGGCGCGCCGGCCGCCCGCTAACCGGGCACGAAGGCGGCCAGCAGCAGCCATACCACGGGGGCGCTGACCAGCAGGGAATCGATGCGGTCCAGGATGCCGCCGTGGCCGGGCAGCAGCGTGCCCATGTCCTTGATGTCGAGGTCGCGCTTGATGGCGGATTCGGCCAGGTCGCCGAGGGTGGCGGCCAGCACCGCCGCCGCCCCGACGAGCACCCCCTGCCAGGCGGGGTGGTACAGCAGCAGCGGCAGGCACGCCGCGCCCGCGCCCAGGCAGGCGGCGGCCGAGCCCGCGAAGCCCTCCCACGTCTTCTTCGGGCTGATGGCGGGGGTCATCGGGTGACGCCCGGCCCGGCCGAGCGTGATCCCGGCGAAGTAGCCGCCGATGTCGCTGCAGATCGTCACGATGATGAAGGTCAGCACGCGCCGCGGGCCGTCGGCGGGCGCGAGCATCGCCACCACGAACGACGCCAGCAGCGGCAGGTAGGCGACGGCGAAGACGCCCGCGGTCACGTCCTTGACGTAGCCGGCGGTGCCGCCCGACGAGCGAGCCGGGGGGCGGCTGCGGGGCGCCCAGGAGGCGAGCGGCGGGCACAGCCGCCAGGCGAGGACCGCCACCACCGTCAGCGCCAGCGCCGCCAGCCCGGCGCGCGGCCCCAGCCAGTAGCTGCAGGTGAGGATCGCCGCCGCGCCGGCCGCCACCGGGATCACCGGCACCCGGATGCCGCGCTTGCCCAGCGCCCCGGCCAGCTCGGCCAGCCCGACGCCGACCGCCGCGCCCACGTACAGCAGGAACGTGGCCTTGACGGTCAGCAGCGTGACCAGCACGAGGCCGCCGAGCAGCACGGCGACGCCGATCGCGACGGGCAGGTTGCGGCCAGCGCGGCCGGGTTCGCCGGCGTTCCCGGGCTCTCCGGTGTTTCCGGGCTCTCCGGCGCTCCCGGGCTCTCCGGCGCTCCCGGCGTCGGTGAGCCCGGGTCCGGCGGGTTCGCTGGCCACGATCAGACCTCGAGGAGTTCGGCTTCCTTGTGCCTGAGCAGCTCGTCGACCTGGGCCTCGTAGCTGTGGGTGAGCTCGTCCAGCTCGCGCTCGGCCCGGCGCACGTCGTCCTCGGGCGCCTCCCCGGACTTCGCCATCTTGCTCAGCGTCTCCTTGGCGTGGCGCCTGATGTTCCTGATCGCGACGCGGCCGTCCTCGGCCTTGTGCCGCGCGGTCCTGATGTACTCACGCCTGCGCTCCTCGGTCAGCTCCGGCAGCACGATCCTGATGATGGTGCCGTCGTTCGCCGGGTTCACGCCCAGGTCGCTGTTCCTGATCGCGCGCTCGATCGCGGCCAGCGAGTTCTTGTCGTACGGCTGGATGATCATCATCCTCGGCTCGGGCACGTGGAACGAGGCGAGCTGGTTCACCGGAGTCTGCGTGCCGTAGTAGTCGACGGTGATCTTGCTGAACATGCCGGGATGCGCGCGCCCGGTGCGGATGACGCTGAACTCCTCCTTGGCGACCGAGACCGCCTTGTCCATCTTCTCCTCGGCTTCGAGGAGCGTGTCATCGATCATTGTCCGGCTCCGTTGCACTCGACTGCCGTTGCGAGCTTAGCGGTCCGCCCCGTCCGCGCCGAGATCGCGGTCGTCCGGGCCGTTCAGCCGGGTCACCAGCGTGCCGACCTTCTCGCCGCGGATGGCCCTGGCGACGTTGCCCTCCCCCATCAGGGCGAACACCAAGATCGGCATCCCGTTGTCCCGGCACATGGCCACCGCCGTCGTGTCCATCACCTTCAGCTCGCGGCTGAGGTATTCGCCGTAGTCGAGGCGGTCGAAGCGCGCGGCGCCCGGCGTGGTGTGCGGGTCGGCGTCGTAGACCCCGTCCACCTTGGTGCCCTTGAGCACCGCGTCCGCGCCGATCTCCAGCGCCCGCTGCGCGGCGCAGGTGTCGGTGGAGAAGTACGGCGCGCCGAGCCCGGCGCCGAAGATCACCACCCGGCCCTTCTCCAGGTGCCTGATCGCCCGGCGCGGGATGTAGGGCTCGGCCACCTGCGTCATCGTGATGGCCGTCTGCACCCGGGTGTCGATGCCGAGCTTTTCCAGCACGTCCTGCAGCGCCAGGCAGTTGATGACCGTGCTGAGCATCCCCATGTAGTCGGCGCGGGCCCTGTCGATCCCGCGTTCGGCCAGCGTCGCGCCGCGGAACATGTTCCCGCCGCCGACCACCGCGGCGACCTGGACGCCCTCCTTGGTCGCCGCGATGATCTCCGCCGCCAGGTGCGCCACCACGTCCGGCGAGATGCCCAGCGGCTCGGCGCCGGCGAACAGGCCGCCGGACAGCTTGAGCACTACCCGGTGCCAGCTCGGGTGCAGCCTGCCGCCCGGACCGGCGGGTGCCGCGGGCCCGGGCGCGCCGGGCCCGGGCCCGGCGGCGCCGGGTCCGGCTCCGGGCGCGGCGGCTCCGGGCTCCGGCATCAGGCCTGGCCGACCTGGAACCTGGCGAATCCGGTCACCTGGACGCCGTTGTCCGCCAGGACCTGCTTGATCGTGACCTTCGGGTCCTTCACGAACGCCTGCTCGGCGAGCACCACGTCCTTGAAGTAGGAGTTCAGCCGGCCCTCGACGATCCTCGGGATGGCCTGCTCCGGCTTGCCCTCGTCCCGGGTGATCTGCTCGGCGATCCTGCGCTCCTTCGCCACCACGTCCGCGGGCACGTCCTCGCGGCTCAGGTACAGCGGGCGCATCGCGGCGACCTGCTGCGCCAGGTCCCTGGCGACCTGGCGCAGCAGGTCACCGTCCCCGTCGAGCTGGACGAGCACGCCCAGCGTGGGCGGCAGAGCCGCGTCGCTGCGGTGCAGGTAGGCGTGCACGTACCCGCCCTCGAGGCGGGCGAGCCGGCCGAGCTCCAGCTTCTCCTTCAGGCTCGCGCTGGCGTCGGCGATGAGCTGCTCGACGCTGACGCCCGGCCGGACCTCGGTGTCGAGGAGGGTGGGGCGGTCGGCGGCCCCGGCCTTGATCGCGGCCTCGGCTATCTGCCTGGCGGTCTGCTGGAACAGGTCGGTCTTCGCGACGAAGTCCGTCTCGCAGTTCAGCTCGACGAGCACGCCGACCCGGGTGCCGTCGAGCTCGGCCGTCACCAGTCCGTTGGCCGCGGTCCGGGTGGCCCGCTTTGTCACGTCCTTGGCGCCCTTGACGCGGAGCAGCTCGACCGCGGCCTCCATGTCGCCGCCGGCCTGCTGCAGCGCGTTCTTGCAGTCCATCATGCCGGCGCCGGTCTGGTCGCGAAGCCGCTTCACGTCAGCGGCAGTGAAATTCGCCATGTCCTCGTCTCTCACTCGGTTTCTTCGGCTATGCCCGCCTGGTCATCGGCCTGGTCGGCGGCGGCGGCCTCCGCGCTGGTGATCGCGGACTCCGCGTCGATCTCGGCGTCGGCGGCGCCCTCGGCCGCCGCGGCGGCCGTCGTCTGCGCGTCCGGCGGGGCCACGGTCGACGCGTCCGCGGTCCGCGCGTCCGCGGGGGCCGCCGGCGCCGCCGCGGCCGCCGCGGCGGCCGCGTCCGCCGCCGTGCCTGCCTGGGAGCCGACCAGCAGCTCGCGCTCCCACTCGGCCAGCGGCTCCTCGCTGGCGATCTCGTCGCCGGCGGGCTTCTCGTCGCCGCCGGCCGCCCCGGCCCGCGCGATCAGGCCCTCCGCGGCCGCATCCGCGACCACCCTGGTCAGCAGCGCGACGCTGCGGATCGCGTCGTCGTTGCCCGGTATCGGGTAGTCGACCTCGTCCGGGTCGCAGTTGGTGTCCAGGATCGCGACGACGGGGATGCCGAGCTTGCGCGCCTCGCTGACCGCGATGTGCTCCTTCTTGGTGTCCACCACCCAGATCGCGCTCGGCACGCGGGCCATGTCCCTGATCCCGCCGAGCGTCCGCTCCAGCTTGTCGTGCTCGCGCCGCAGGTGCAGCAGCTCCTTCTTGGTCATGCCGGAGCTCGCGACGTCGTCGAAGTTGATCTCCTCGAGTTCCTTCAGCCGCTGCAGCCGCTTGTACACCGTGGAGAAGTTGGTCAGCATGCCGCCAAGCCAGCGCTGGTTCACGAACGGCATGCCCACCCGGCGCGCCTGCTCCGCGATCGCCTCCTGCGCCTGCTTCTTGGTGCCCACGTACAGCACGGTCCCGCCGTGGGCGACGGTCTCCTTGACGAACTCGTAGGCGCGGTCGATGTAGGCCAGCGACTGCTGCAGGTCGATGATGTAGATGCCGTTGCGTTCGGTGAAGATGTACCGCTTCATCTTCGGGTTCCAGCGCCTGGTCTGGTGACCGAAATGGACACCGCTCTCCAGGAGCTGCTTCATGGTGACGACCTGGGCCATCGGCACGGTCCCCTTCGTTCGTGCGCCGCCGGCGTGTGCCGGGGGTGGCGCTGCTCGGTTGGTTCCTGGTGCCCGTGACCTGACGCGCCTGCGGCCGGCCTTGCGGCCGGCGGACCGAGCGGCGCGTCCTCGCCGGAGGTTTGCCCCTGGGGTGGTTCCGTGATGGCGGCCCCGGGGCGCACCCTGGCCCGGAGAGGCAAGCGGGCACGCGATTTCGCCGCCGGGCCCGGTGGCGCCGGCGACCGCCATCAGGATACGTGACGTTTCCCCGTTGCGGGCCGCCACCGGCGGCATGCGGCCAATTACAACCAGGATCTCGCCGCGCAGATTCCCGGCTGTCATCGCGCGCCGACTTGCCGGATGCGGCCCCGGCGACCGGGCCCGGCGCCGCGGCGCTGGCCGCTGGCGGCGGTTAACTGTATGGGATCGGTGCCTCTGTACGGGAAAGGCGGCCGTATTCGGCCGCCAAATCCGTACCGTAGCACCAAACCGGTACCGATCCCGGGGCGCGTCGCGGCCGTCTGCCGTCTATGCCAGGCTAGGCCCGGGGGTGTGCCTGGCGGTAGCTGGACTTGAGGCGCTCGATCGAGATGTGCGTGTAGATCTGGGTCGTCGCGGGCGAGGCGTGGCCGAGGATCTCCTGGACGCTGCGCAGGTCGGCGCCCCCCTCGAGCAGGTGGGTCGCCGCGGTGTGCCGGATGCCGTGCGGGCCGACCTCCCGGGCCGCTCCCGCCTCACGCAGCCGCTCGTGCACGATGCGGCGGGCGGTGCGCGGGTCCAGCCGCCGGCCGCGGACGCCGAGGAACAGGGCCGGCCCGCTGGCCGGGGTGGCGAGCACCGGGCGGCCCGCGCGCAGCCATCGGGTCACCGCGCGCAAGGCCGGCACGCCCACCGGGACGGTGCGTTCCTTGTCGCCCTTGCCCAGGACCCGGACCGTCCGGCGGTCGTGATCGAGGTGTCCCGCCTCCAGGCCGCACAGCTCGCTGACCCTGATGCCGGTCGCGTAGAGCAACTCGAGGACGGCCGCGTCGCGCAGGGCGACCGCCGCGGCGGTCCGCCGGCCCGCGACCCCTGGCCGCCCGACCGGCGCCGGATCGGCCCGGCCGCTGGCGGCGCCGAGGCCGTCCAGCACCGCCCGGATCTCCTCGGCGCGCAGCACGTGCGGGAGGGCGCGGCGGATCTTCGGCGTCCCGAGCAGGGGTCCCGGGTCGCAGGCCAGCCAGCCGCGGCGGCGCGCGAAGGCGGTGAACGCCCGGGCCGCCGCGGCGCGCCTGGCCAGCGTGGCGCGCGCCGCCCCGGATTCGTGCTGCGCCGCCAGCCAGGCCCGCAGCCGGGTCGCGTCGAGGGCGTCCGGCGTGCCCGCGCCGGCGCGCGCGGCGTGCTCCAGCAGCGAGCGGGCGTCGCTGACGTAGCCGCGGACCGTGTGCGGCGACAGCGAGCGCTCCGCGCGCAGGTGGCGCTCGAAGGCGGCCAGCGCCCCGGCCATCGCGGGAGGCAGCGGCCTTGCCGGATCCGCGGGCCTGCCGGCGTCGTCCATGTGCCCAGTCTGCACCGCGCCCGGCTGCCGGGCCCGGCGCGACACGTGTGCACCGCCGGCTGCCGCCGTCGGGACCGGGCCGTCGCGACTGGGTGCCTGCCCGGGCTCAGCCGGTCCGGCGCAGGCGCCAGCCGAGGTCGCAGCGCTCGATGAAGCCGTACCCGGCGAGCGTGCCGAGGCAGCGCAGCACCGTGTCCAGGTCCACCCCGGCCTCGACCGCGAGCGTGGAGGTCCCGGTGCCGCCGCGCGCGGGAAACGCGTCGAGCACCCGCGCGCTGTCGGCGTCCAGGTCGTCCCGCGAGGGTCCCGCGGCGGCGCGCCCGGGGGCGCAGACGGGACCGGACCGTGGGCCAGGCCCGGCGGGCGAAGCCGGCGCGTCCAGGCCGCCGAGCGGCGAGACCATCTCCACGATGTCTGCGGCGCAGGTGACGCAGGTGGCCCCCCAGTCCCTGATGATCCGGTGGCAGCCGGCCGACTGCGCCGACGTTACCGGCCCTGGCACCGCCATCAGCGGCCTGCCGAGCTCGGCCGCGTGCCGCGCGGTGTTCAGCGCGCCGCTGCGCGCCCCGGCCTCCACCACCACGGTGCCGCAGCTCAGCGCCGCGATCACCCTGTTGCGGACCAGGAACCGCAGCCGGGCCGGACGGCGGCCCGGCGGCCACTCGCTGGCCACGACGCCGCGCGCGGCGACGTCGGCGAACAGCTCGGCGTGGCCCGCCGGATACGGGTAGTCGACCCCGCAGGCCAGCACGGCGACCGTGGCGGCGCCGGCGCCCAGCGCGCCGCGGTGCGCGGCGGCGTCGATGCCGTAGGCCCCGCCGGAGACGACGGTCCAGCCCCGCTCGCCGAGGTCGGCGGCGATCTCGCCGGCCACGTGCGCGCCGTATCCGGTCGCGGCCCGCGACCCCACCACCGACACCGAGCCCGCGCTGGCCGCGCGCAGGTCCGCGCCGCCCCGCAGCCACAGCGCGTATGGGCGGGCCGCGCCGAGGTCGTCCAGGCGGCCGGGCCACTCGGCGTCACCGGGGCACGCCAGCCGGACATCGCCGCCCGAGCACGCGGCGGCGATGTCCGCGTCGGCGGGCAGCGCGGGCAGCCGCGCCCGCCAGCGGCCAAGCGCGCGGCGCAGCGCGGCCCGGCCCGCCGGGCTGTCGCCGCACCCCGGGCCGATGCCGGGCAGCAGGTCCGCCCTGATCGCCGCGAGCACCTCGCCCGGATCGCAGATCTCCAGCAGCGCGCCGAGCGCCGGGTCACCCGGCTCGGCCAGGTAGGTGAGCGCGGCGCGGGCCAGCCGCTGCTCGTCGAGCCGGGATGCCGCCGGGCCGGCGGCGGTCATCGCCGCGCCCCCAGCCACAACCCGAGGGCGCTGCTGCACTCGTCCTTGGTGGGGCGCGGCCGGCCGGCCAGGTCGGCGAGGGTCCAGGCCACCCGGATCACCTTGACCACGCCGCGCGCGCTGATCAGGCCGCGCTCCAGCGAGCGCTCCACCGCGGCGAGCGCGCCAGGCGCCGGCGGCCAGCTCCGGCGCAGCTCCGAGCCGGGGATCTGGGCGTTCAGCCGCCACGGCGTGCCGCGCAGCCGGTGCGCCGCGCGCTGCCGGGCCTGCAGCACCCGCGCCGCCACGGCCCGGCTCGGCTCGGCCAGCCCCCTGTCGTTCAGCAGTTCGGTGCGGCCGACCGGCTCCAGCTCGACCTTCACGTCGATCCGGTCCAGCAGCGGCCCGGAGATCCTGCCCAGGTACCGGCGGCGGGTGGCGGGGCTGCAGCTGCAGCCGCCGGCGGGGCCGGCCGCCTTAGCGCACGGGCACGGGTTCGCCGCCAGCACCAGCGTGAAGGCGGCCGGGAACCGGGTGGTCACGCCGGACCTGGCCACCACGACCTCGCCGGATTCCAGCGGCTGCCGCAGCGCGTCGAGCACGTCCCTGGCGAATTCCGGCGCCTCGTCGAGGAAGAGCACGCCGTGGTGCGCCAGCGACGCGGCGCCGGGGCGGATCACGCCGCTGCCGCCGCCGACGATCGCCGCCTTGCTCGCGGTGTGGTGCGGGGCGAGGAACGGCGGATCGGTCAGCAGGCAGACCCGCGGCGGCAGTGTCCCGGCGACCGAGTGGATGGCGGTGACCTCCAGCGCGGCGGCGCCGTCCAGGCTGGGCAAAATGGTGGGCAGGCGCTCGGCCAGCATCGTCTTGCCCGCGCCCGGCGGGCCGAGCAGCGACAGGTGGTGCCCGCCCGCCGCGCACACCTCGGCGGCCCGCCGGGCCGTCGGCTGGCCGAGCATCTCGGCCAGATCGGGCGTCCCCGGGCCGCCGACACGGGCAGCGGGGCCGACTGCACGGGCAGCGGGGCCGCCCCGGTACTCGGCGGCCGGCGGGCCGCCGCGCAGGCCCGGCGTGCCGCGCAGCCAGTCGGCCGCCGCCGTCAGGCTGGCGGCCGCGATCACGCGCACGCCGGGCACCAGGGCGGCCTCGGCCGCGTTCGGCTCGGCCACCATGACCGTGCGGAACCGGGCCTCGGCCGCCGCGACCACCGCGGGAAGCACGCCGCGCACCGGGCGCAGCCGCCCGTCGAGGCCGAGCTCGCCGAGGAACATCACCTTCTCCGACGCCGCCGGGGGCAGGCTGCCCGCCGCGGTCAGCACGCCGACGGCGATGGCCAGGTCGAACCAGCTGCCGCGTTTGGGCAGGCTGGCCGGGGACAGCCCGACGGTGACCTTCCGCTGCGGCCACTGCTCGCCGCTGTTGACGATCGCGGCGCGGATCCGGTCCCGCGCCTCCCGCAGCGCGGTGTCGGGCAGCCCGACCAGGATCATGCCGACCAGGCCGTTGGCGATGTCCGCCTCGACCTCGACCACCTGGCCGGTCACCCCGATCAGGGCGACCGAGTAGGTGCGGGCCAGCGGCACCGCTAGCCAACTCCCCTGACGTGCTCGACGGTGAACCCGCCGGTGCCCTCGTAGGTCAGGCCGACCACGTCGATGCGGACCTGGTCGAACCGCACGCCGTGCGCGTTCAGCCAGGCGACCGCCAGCCTGCGCAGCCTGGCGCGCTTGGCCCGGCTCACCGCCTCCAGCGGGGTGCCGTACCGCGTCCCGCTGCGCGACTTGACCTCGCAGACCACCAGCACGCGGCGCTCGGCCGCCACGATGTCGATCTCGCCGGCGGCGCATCGCCAGTTGCGGTCCAGGATCCGCAGCCCGGCCGACGCCAGGTACTCCGCGGCCGCCTGCTCACCGGACCTGCCGAGCACGTCCTTGGCTCGCATCGCCATCACCTCCGGCTTTGACGATCGCCGTCGCCGGGGCAGGCCCGCAGCAGCGCCCGGCCCGCTGTGGAAGCCGCGGCCGCGTTGCCCGCGGCGGTGGACACAGGACCAGGAATGTCAGCGCCGGATGGTTTACTGGCGCGGGCGCATCATCGTCCGCCGGCCGTCACGCCGCGCAGCGGGCTTGAGCGGGTGCAGCGGGCGGCGTGGCGGCATCGGCCGCTCGGCTTGGCGCCGGGCCTGCAGCGGCGGTCAGGGCACGCCGCCGGCATGACTGCCGTCGGCAGCGACCTCGTGTTTCCGAGTTTCTCGGGCCGGGGTGGTGCGCTTGATCTTCGGCGGGGAGGTCAGGCGGTTGAGGCAGGTGCGCCTTGAGGGGGCGCGGGTGCCCGGTTTGCGCGTGAGTGCCTGACGGGGCAGCATCAGCGGTGTCTTCCACCACCGCGATGACACGGAGTGCCCGCTGATGCTGCCGTCCTCGATGCTACCGATGCCCGGGACCTGGGGTGATCTGCTGGGTGAGCTGAGGCCGGTGTTCCACCGCCGCTCCACGTACCAGCTGTTCGTGCTGCTGGCGTGCGGGATGATCCTGGCCGGGCGGCGCACGGTGGTGGCGATGGCCGCGGCGGCCGGGATCGCGGATCAGTTCCGGCGGGCCTGCTGGTTCTTCTCCGGCGCGGCCTGGGATGCAGATGACCTCGGCTTGGCGGTGGCCCGGCTGATCGTGACGCATCTGGTCCCGGCGGGCGCGCCGGTCACGGTGGCCGTGGACGGGACGTTCTTCCGGCGGTGGGGCCGCAAGGTCTTCGCCGCCCGGTGGGCGTATGACGGATCCGCGCAGGGCGGGAAGAAGATCGCCTACGGCAACACCTGGGTGATCGCCGCGATCGTCGTCAAGCTGCCGTTTTGCTCCTCGCCGGCCGCGCTGCCGGTGCTGTTGCGGCTGTGGCGCGGCAAGGGCACCGCCAGCCAGGTGGAACTGGCCGGGCAGCTGCTATCCCTGCTGGCAGGCGCCTTCCCCGGACGCCAGGTCCACGGGGTCGGGGACGCCGCCTTCCACGGCGAGCCGCTGAAGGTGGCCGGGGCGACCTGGACCACCCGGCTGCCGGCCAGCGCGGTGCTGTACGGGCCCAGGCCGCCGCGCACCGGCAAGCGCGGCCGGCCCCGCGTCAAGGGCGCCCGGCTGGGCACCCCCGCCCAGATCGCCGCCGCCGCGGCCTGGCAGCAGGTGAGTGTCACCTGCTACGGCGCCACCACCACCACCATGCAGGCATCGGCCATGGACGCGTTGTGGCACGGCAGCTTCGGCACCGCCCCCGGCCGCCTGGTCCTGGTCCGGGAGCCCGGCTCGGCCAGGCCCTGCGACCTGGCGATCTTCACCCTCGATGTGGCCGCTTCCCCCGAGGCGGTCATCGAGCGGTACGCCTGGCGGTGGCCGATCGAGCCGTCGAACGCGGCCGGCAAGCAGATCATGGGCGTCGGGGACGCGTGCAACCGGGTCGCCGCCGCAGTCGAGCGGACCGTCCCGTTCGGGTTCTTGGTGCAGTCCCTGCTGATCTGCTGGTACGCCCGCTACGCCTGCGATCCCGCCGATGTCGCCAGGCGCCGCCTGCTATGCCCGTGGTACACCACCAAGACCGAGCCCAGCACCGCCGACATGCCCGCCAGGCTCCGCCGCGAGTTCCTCACCGCCCGGTTTTCTGCCATACGGCCAGGTCAGACCCCACCCTCGCAAATCACCGGCTACGCCTGGGCCTGCGACACCCTCGCCGCATGACTCGGAAACACGAGAGCGACCTCCGCGTAGATAAGCTCGGCGGGACCCTGCGGTACGGTGCCCGGCCCGGCGGCTGCTCCGGGCGCGGGCCGGCGGTCAGCCGCGGGATGGCGCGCTCGGCGGGCTTGGCGCCGAGCAGGAACGACTCGCCGTGGTGGGCGATCTGCAGCGGCTCGCCGTCCAGCAGCTCGTAGGCGGCCCGCCCGGAGGTGATCGTGACGCGGAGCTTGCGGCCGCGGTACCGCAGCCGGAACCGCAGCCGCGCGATGCGGCCGGGAAGCCGCGGGCTGAACGACAGCGCGCCCGCGCCCGCGCGCATGCCGCCGAACCCCTGCACCAGCGCCAGCCAGGCGCCGGCCAGCGAGGCCATGTGCACGCCGTCGGCGGTGTTGTGCTCCACGTCGGCCAGGTCCATCAGCGCGGCCTCGGCCAGGTAGTCGCAGGCGAGGTCGAGCTGGCCGACCTCGGCGGCCATCACCGCCTGGGTGCACGCCGACAGCGACGAGTCCCGCACGGTGAGCTGCTCGTAATAGGCGAAGTTGCGGGCCTTCTGCTCGGCGGTGAACGCGTCGGGCCGCATGTGCATGGCGAGCACCAGGTCGGCCTGCTTGACGACCTGCTTGCGGTACAGCTGGAAGTACGGGTAGTGCAGCAGCAGCGGATAGTGGTCGGCCGGGGTGCCGGCGAAGTCCCACCTGGCGTAGTCGGTGAAGCCCTCGTGCTGGGGGTGCACGCCGAGGCGCTCGTCGAACGGGACGTACATCGCGGCCGCCGCGTCGCGCCAGGACGCGGCCTCCTCGGCGGTCACGCCGAGCTCGGCCGCCGCCTCCGGCATCTTCTCCACCAGGTCCGCGGCGCAACCCAGGTTCCGCTGCGCCATCAGGTTGGTGTAGACGTTGTTGTCCTTGACCGCGCTGTACTCGTCGGGCCCGGTGACGCCGTCGATCCGGAACCTGCCCGCCGCGTCGTGCTGGCCCAGCGACCGCCACAGCCGCGCGGTCTCCACCAGCAGCTCCATCCCGGCCTGCCGCTCGAACGCGGCGTCCTCGGTGGCGTCGAGGTACCGCAGCACCGCGTCGGCGATGTCGGCGTTGACGTGGAACGCGGCGGTCCCGGCGGGCCAGTAGCCCGAGGTCTCCTGGCCGCGGATCGTCCGCCACGGGAACGCCGCGCCGGCCAGGCCCAGGTCGGCGGCGTGCTGCCTGGCCTCGGGCAGCACCATGTACCGCCAGGTCAGCGCGTCCCGCGCCGCCTGCGGGTGGGTGTAGGTCAGCACCGGCAGCACGAAGGTCTCGGTGTCCCAGAACGTGTGCCCGTCGTAGCCGGTCCCGGTCAGCCCCTTCGCCGCGATCGGCCGGAACTCGGCCCTGGCGCCGGCCTGCAGGATGTGGAACAGCCCGAAGCGCACCGCCTGCTGGATCTCCGCGTCCCCGTCGACCTCGACGTCGGCGCCGTCCCAGAACTCGTCCAGGTAGGACCGCTGCTCGGCGAGCAGCCCGTCCCAGCCGGTCAGCCGGGCGGCGGCCAGCGCTCCGAGCACCTGGTCGATCAGCGCGGGCCTGGTCCGCTGGCTGGACCAGCCGTAGGCCAGGTACTTGACCACGCGCAGCTTCTGGCCCGGCGGCACCTCGGCCGCCACCGAGGTCCGGCCCTGGTCCGGGTAGGACTCGGTCCCGGTCCGCATCCTTTCCGGCCCGGATATCTCATGCGACATCGCGGCGGCCATCCGCAGCCCGCTGACCCGCGTCTTGTGCACGAGCACCACCCGGGCCTGCTCGCCGTCGAACAGCTGGTGCTCCTCGCCGACCAGCGGCGACTGCAGGATCGCCGACAGCCGCGGGTCCCGGCCGCCCGGCGGCAGCTCCTCGTTGGCGACCAGGCCGGACTGCACGACCAGCCGCTGTCTGGAGCCCACCGGCTCGACCGTGTAGCTGATCGCCGCGACCGCCCGCTGGGTCAGCGACACCATCCGCACCGAGGTGACCCTGATCCGGGCGCCGGCCGGGGAGGACCACTCCACCCGCCGGGTCAGCGTGCCCGCGCGCATGTCCAGGATCCGCTCGTGGGAGTGCAGGGTGCCGTACCTGATGTCGAACGGCTCGTCGTCGACGAGCAGCCGGATGATCTTGCCGTTGGTGACGTTGATGACCGTCTGCCCGTTGTCGGGGAAGCCGTAGCCGGCCTCGGCGTACGGCAGCGGCCTGACCTCGTAGAAGG
>Ga0209061_1000849_pt1 | contig 62851 bp, 55 predicted proteins | sample Coa_R1_10_FD_187157 | JGI IMG/M metagenome (GOLD analysis project Ga0209061, IMG submission 187157) | Surface soil microbial communities from Centralia Pennsylvania, which are recovering from an underground coalmine fire - Coalmine... | ecosystem: Environmental > Terrestrial > Soil >... | reverse complement strand
TTTGCCACCTCAAACGAACAGATGTATAATCTGACAAGGTTGGAGGGGATATTTTATAGCTTTCTGGCCGCAATTATTGATGTGCTTGAAGGATTGAAGAGATCATATGATACAGACGCTTCCACTGGTGTTGTTTATTGTGCTGTCGGAGTTGACAGTTGGCTCGTTTGGCTTGCTTTACGTACTGGATGTGCGCAACGAGGTTAAGCGCAGCTTTCTAGTTCTCTACGGGATTCTCTACCTGTTCCTGGCTGCTTTGACGTTGCTGTTCCAGCAGGGCTTCTCGTCTCCGGCGCTGCTCGATACCTTTACTCAGCTTGATAAGGCGTGGATCCCTTATGAAACGCCCACACTGGTGCTCTTTCTGGTGCTGCTGATCCCTTATAACATCTTTTTGTGGATGGATAAGAAGGCGGGTGTGGCGCTCGTGAAGGGCCAGCCGATCGAGGTTGGTGAAGGCAGCGCGGAAGAGGCGGGGACGCGGGAAGGCAAACGTAGCCCGATTGTGCGTACACTGCGACTCGTCTCCGGCGGGGCTGCCGTTCTGGCGGGTGTCGCCACCATCGCCGTAATGGCACTGATCTACCGCCCGCTTAACGATGCCAGCCTGGGTGGAGCATTTACCGTCGCCGAATTCTTCGCCGCCTCCCTCACGATTGGCGGCGTGATGACCTCCATGTGGCTGGGCCACTGGTATCTCGTGACGCCCGCATTGACAGAGAAGCCCTTGCAATTTGCCGTGACCGTTGTGCTGGCCGCTATTCTGGCGCAAGGCGTTTTCACCTTTGCCGCAGGTCCGATAACGCCTGCCGGGAATATCGCCTCCCCCGCCACAATATCAGCCACGGCTCAACCAGCTACGAAGGCGACCGCAACCCCGGCGCCCGTTATTACCTCGACCACGCCCACGCCGGGCACACAGGTCAGGCCTTCCAATATTCCCCAGGTTACGCCGATCAGCCTTGAAGCTATGTACTGGCTGCGCCTGCTCATCAGTTTCGTCATGCCGCTGATCCTCAGCGCACTGGCCTGGAAACTCATTCGCGATCGCTCGTTCCAATCGGCTACCGGCATGCTCTACCTCGTCGTCGTGCTTGCTCTGGCAGGCGAATGCCTCGCTCGCGGCCTCTTCCTGATAGGCCTGTCGTAGGAGAAGACAACAAAAAGTGGTGCGCAGGCCTGCGCACCACTTTTTGTTGTCTTCTCCTGTTGCTTACTGTTGTCCCGCGTTTCCGGCGCGGCGGGCTTTTTCGCGCTCTTTGAGTTCGCGGCGCAGGATTTTGCCGGAGGCAACCTTTGGAATCGCTTCTATGAACTCGATTTCGTGCAGCTTTTTGTAGCCGGCCAGTTTCCCGTTGGCGAAGACGAGGATATCCTCGGGTGTCACATCGTGACCCTGGCGAATGACGACGAAGCCTTTGGGCAGCTCGCCAGCATCGGGATCGGGTACACCGATGACGGCGGAATCCATGACGGCGGGATGCTCCATCAGCAGCGATTCGAGTTCGGCGGGGGCAATGCCAAAGCCTTTGTACTTAATCATCTCCTTTTTACGGTCGACAATGTAGGTATAGCCGTCGGCGTCAACGTGGCCGATGTCGCCGGTGTAGAGCCAGCCGTTGCGCAGGGAAGCAGCCGTTTCCGCCGGAGCTTTCCAGTAGCCCTGCATCACCTGCGGGCCGCGAATGATGATCTCGCCATCTTCACCCACCGGCAGTTCGCGCTCGCCCGTCTCGATGTCGACAATTTTCTGCTCTGTGTTGTGAACGGGCATCCCCACGCTGTCGATGCGTACCAACGCGGGATCATGGGGCTGCGCGTGCGTGAGGGGTGATGCTTCGGTCATGCCATAGCCTTGCACCACACTGACGCCCGACTTCTCCTCTAGCTTGCGCGCCGGGTCCATCGGCAGGGGCGCGGCACCGGAGAAGACGTATTTTACTGTCTTGAGCTTGCCCAGATCAACGGGGGCATTGGCAAGGGCCAGGATAATTGGTGGCACGGCAAAATAGTAGGTGACGCCGTGTTTCTGGGACAGTTCCAGCGATTGCAGCAGGTCGAAGCGTTCCATGATGACCTGTGTGGCTCCTGCGATGAGGAAGCTACCGGTCAGCATGACACCGTAGATGTGGTAGAAGGGCAGGAAGAGCAGGGCTACATCTTCAGGAATCACCTGCAGAGCAGTATTGAACTGAAGATTGTTGACGCCCAGGTTGCGATGGGTGAGCATCACGCCTTTGGGGAAGCCCGTTGTGCCGGAAGAGTAGGGCATGGCTAGCAGGTCATCGGGACTGACCTCGACGGGCGCGGGACGTCTGGGCGACGAGTTGCGCAGTAGTTGCCCGAAAGGAATGGCTTCCGGCATGCTCTCCGGCGCAGTTTCGCCGGTGACGATGACGTGTTTGAGGTTGGGCAGCGACTTCTGACTAAGCACTGTTTGTAGCAGGGGCAGTAGTTCGCGCTGGATGAGGATGGCGTTGGCTTCGGCGTTTTCGAGCTGGTAGCCCACTTCGCGCTCCTTATACGCGGGATTCATTGGGCTGACCACGATCCCGATAGAGGCAGCGGCAAAGAAAGTAATGGTGTACTCCGGGCGATTAAGCGTGAGCAGGCAGATACGGTTGCCCTTGTTGAGGCCCAGGCTGCGCAACCCGTTGGCGATACTGTTCACCATCGAGACCACCTCGCGGTAAGTCAGCATCAGGTCGTGGTAGATGATAGCCGTGCGATCTGGATTACGGGCGGCAGCTTCACGCAGCAGGTGGTCGTAGGGTACTTCGGGGAAATCTACAGGCGGACGAAAGAGTTCTGGCGCAAACATTTTTTCAGACATGTCTACTATCCTTTCTGATCTGGCTCGCATCGGATAGGTTCACCCACGACTTCGTGGGCTGCCTCTGACGTCACAGGCATCTCAGGAGCCACCATAGGCCCCAGATCACGCCTCTTGCATCAATCATAAGCATACTCCTGTTGAGCCTGGGGGGTCAAGGGCGAATTTTATCAGCTTTCTCAGTATGTTTATCTCTAGAAAGATGTATCAAAAGCGTCTATAATGCAGGGAACTGTCAGGTGAACAAAACAAGAAAGAGAAGGAGTATCATTTATGGCTGCTAATGAGGTTGCAGGATTAGATTGGGCGGCGAACAGATTGATACCGGGGTTTCAAACGCCGCAGCAGCTCGATGTCTACGATATACGTGGAGCTTCGCGGGAAGCGCAGTTGACGATTACCACGATGGCGGGCTTGATTAATCGTCCGCAGCCCAAAGTCTACCTGTTGCTGAATGACCCCCAGGATGATTTCTGGCTGAAAACAGTTTTCCCGCACGTCCAGTATGAATACGCCCCGGCCAGAAACGATGACGCGCTTGAGGCTATGCTCATCAAATATCGTGACAGCGTGCAGGGCCTGATTATTTACAACCCCGATTTCACTGACAGCATCAACGTCGCAACGACACTGGCGGGACAGCGTCAAGCCATCATCGTCTCCCCTGCCCAGGCGCGGGCGCTGCAAACGCCCTTCAAGCTCGCCACCCTCTTCGACCTGAACCAGTTTCAGTGGAGGACGCGCTTCCAGGCCTACACATGGGCGTATGAAAATCTGCTCGCTGCATCCACCTCGCGGATGGTCGCCGGTCTCGATCCTGGCGGCCCGTTCGATTCACACAATAGAGGGCATATTGCATTGCGCTCGTTCCTGGTTGCCACAAACACCTTTGCCTACTGGCTCGATTCACGCGATATTCTCCCCGATATCACTGACCCCCTTTCTTCTGAACATAAGCTAATGGAGCAGCTTTTGAGCCGGTTTCCTGCAGGCGCAACGCACCTCGGCTGGTTCATCGATGAGCCAGGCGGGGTTGGCATGACTTCTCGAGCCGCCATGCCCGTACTGGCAAGCGATCTCTTCTCAAACCTGGAAGTGTTTGCGGCCATCCCGGCCAGTACGCTGTTGCCACCGCCGCGGTCAGTACCAGCCAGCCAACCTGCGCGGGCAGACAGGGTTTACGTCTCGTTCACTGTCAGCGATGGCGATAACCTGCAATATTGTGCGCGCCGTATGCAGACGCTCTGGAATGATAGCGCAAGAGGCAGCATCCCCATTGGCTGGACAATCTCACCGGCGCTCCTTCAGGCCGCGCCATCCCTGGCAACATATTATGCCAGCACCGCGACGGCCAATGACGAACTGATTGCCGGACCGAGCGGCGCTGGCTACATATTTCCCTCGCTCTGGCCTTCCCAGAAGCTGCCCGCTTTCCTCGAACAGACAGGCCAATTGATGCGGCAAATGAATCTGAGTCTGCTGGAAATTCTGGACTCCACGCCGCTGGAGTCAAGCGGGCTGCCGGTACTGGGTGGATTGCGTGCCACCGGCCAGGCGTTTTCCAATGAGCAATTGCAGGAGCAGTTCGTGCAGGCGCTTGCCCCTTATGGCGTTCAGGGTCTGCTCAGTGGCTCAGGAACAGGCAATCCAGAGTGGAAGCTGGTCGATGGTATGCCCATTTATCGCAACATCGGCCTTGCCAACAACGTCTCCCAGACGGTTAGCATGATTACGAACGCGGCCTCATATATGCGGCAGCGCCCGCTGTTCCTGAATGTCTATATCATGGCATGGAATATGAAGCCGGGCGATCTCAAGCAGGTGGCGCAACAACTGGGCAGCGGCTATGAAATAGTCACACCGGGAACGCTGCTCGCAATGCTCCGGCAGCAGCAGTCATGACAGTATATTCTGCGCCAGCGCCGGGCTGCTATCGTCGCGTGCGCGGCGTACACATCCTGCTCGAAAAAGACAGTGGGCTGGCAATCTGCGATTACCCCTTGCGCGCCGTGCGCCTGCCCATCGTCGCGGCACAATTGCTGGCCTATTGCGATGAGGAGCGCCCGGGCGAGGAACTGGCGCGGCATGCACATCTCAGCTTGAAACAAGTGGAAGTACTGTGCGAGCAACTCTGTCGCAGAGGGCTGCTTGAGGCCGGTCCTGCTCTTCCACCGGCGGTATGGCCGTGCGTCTCCATCATCATTCCCACTCGCAATCGGGCTGCGCAGCTCGAACGCTGCCTGCGCTCCCTGCTCGCGCTGGACTACCCCGCCTCCGCGCTCGAAATCATCGTCGTCGACGACGCATCAACCGATGAGACGCCAACCATGCTCCAACGCTTCGTCGCGGAAACGGCGGCATATGGTTGGACAATACATGTCATCCGTCATGCTACGCGACGGGGTGTGGGCAAGGGCCGCAATACAGGCGCGGCTGCTGCAAACTCCGATCTGCTGGCCTATATCGATAGCGATTGCGTTGCCTCTCGTGGCTGGCTCAAAGAACTGGTGCCTGCATTTCAGGACGCTCGCCTCGGTGCGGTGGGCGGCTTGCTGCGCGCTTACGAGCGCACAGGCATGGTTGGGCGCTACGAAGATGTGCGCTCCTCGCTCTTCATGGGCGTGCGGGCGCAAGAGGTACAGGCTGCCGGGCCAATCCCCTACGTTCCCACCGCCAACCTGCTTGTGCGTCGAGAGGCATGGCGGCGACTGGAAGGCTTCGCGTCGCTCAACTTCGGCGAGGACGTGGATTTCTGTCGCCGCCTGCTTGCCGCTGGCTATCGCGCGCGCTACCTGCCCCACGGCACGGTCTATCACGACTACCGCACCCGCCTGCGCGACTTCCTGCGCACGCGAGTCTCCTATGCCTCCTCCGAAGCCATTCTGCTGCGCCTCCATCCCCGCGAGCGCCGGACCCTCATTCTCCCTCCCGAACAGGCCACCTTCGCCGCCCTGTCCATTGTGGGGCTATGGAACATGCTTGCCAGACCATTCGGAAAGCGCTCATCCTCCCACGGTCGCACGAATGTCGACAGACCCGCAGGGATACGCTCTATTCCTGTTATTCTAGCTGCGCTGCTAACTCTTATGGGGGCGTACAGGCGGTGGCGGATGGCGCGAGAGCAGAGGGTGCCGTTGGGGGCGCTGGCGGTAGTGCGGGCAACGCTGCGTGCTCATCTGGCCTACACCTATCACCTGTGTCGCCATCTGACCCGCTATTACACGCTCCCCCTATTGCTGATCGGGTTGCTGCTACCTCCATTGCTGCCGCTCGCGCTCCTCCCTGGCGCCATCGTCGTCGGCGTGGACTATGTGCGGCTGCGTCCAGACATGGGTCTGGGCGAATATACCCTCTGCTCCCTGCTGGACGACTGCGCTTATGGTGTTGGAGTGATACTGGGCTGCGTCAAGCACAGGACGTGGAAACCGCTGCTACCGGTAATCAGGTGGAAGACAACCAGAACGGCAAGCCATTAAAAAGACTCCTTTTTTACAGTAAGCAGAGAGAAAGCTCAGCATCAGGTAGGGAAGGCATTATCTCATGCCTTTAACGTTCATTTAGCATATATTTAAAATTTGCATTATCTCATTTAACCTTCTCGTGGTAAACTCTTCATCGGGGAGGGAATACTGAAAACCAGCTATCAGACAAGCAGAAAGGAATAGGGAACACCATTATGAAGAAGCTCTTCGTTTCCGTTGTAACCGCATTCACTTTTGTGTTGCTGTTACTGACACCTTCGCTGGCAGCTCAAAAAGCGCCAGCTACTCCCGGAAGTGGGACGCCGCAAGCATTCAAGACGACGACACCGATCAAGCACCTTGTCGTTATTTTCCAGGAAAACGTCTCGTTCGATCACTATTTCGGCACCTACCCATACGCGACGAATCCAGGCGGCGAGCCGAAGTTCACGGCTAGGCCGAACACTCCTGCGGTCAATGGCTTGACGCCGACATTGCTCACGCACAACCCGAATTCGGCCAACCCATTCCGGCTTGATCGCTCGCAGGCGCTGACCTGCGATCAGGATCACGGCTACACAGCCGAGCAGGAGGCCTTCGATCACGGCCTGATGGACAAGTTCGTGCAGGACACGAGTGGTCATGGATGCACCGGCACGACGCCAACCGACAGCCCGCAAACTGTCATGGGCTATTTCGATGGCAATACCGTCACCGCCCTGTGGAACTATGCCCAGAATTTCGCCATGAGCGATAACTCCTACGGCACCACCTTTGGCCCCTCGACCCCCGGCGCGCTCAACCTGATCTCGGGCCAGACACATGGTGCGACCCCGGCTAGTGTATCAGGATCGATTGATAACGGCACCATTTTCAACGATCTTGATCCGCTGTACGATGATTGCTCTGCTGCTCCGACCTCTCAATATCCGAATGTCGCTATGAGTGGTACCAATATTGGGGACCTGCTGAACGCGAAGCACATCACATGGGGCTGGTTCGAGGGTGGTTTTGCTCCCACCTCGACCGTCAACGGCAAGGCAGTGTGTGGCTCATCTCATACGAATATTGGCGGGGCGACCGTTACCGACTATATTCCTCATCACGAGCCGTTCCAGTATTACCAGTCAACCGCCAACCCGCATCACCTGCCTCCCACCTCGACGGCGATGATTGGCTATACCGACCAGGCCAATCACCAGTATGACATCTCAGACTTCTGGGCCGCCGCCGATGCTGGCAATCTGCCGGCCGTCAGCTTCCTGAAGGCCCCCGCTTATCAGGATGGTCATGCCGGTTACTCCGACCCGCTGGATGAGCAGCACTTCCTGGTCGACACCATTAACCAGATCGAGTCTCTGCCCACCTGGAACAGCACGGCCATCATCATCGCCTATGATGACTCCGATGGCTGGTACGATCACGTCATGGGACCGATTGTCAGCCAGTCCAACGATCCCAACGCTGACGCGCTGACCGACCCGGGCATGTGCGGTACCGCCGCTGCTGGGGCTTACGAGACTCGTTGCGGCTACGGCCCGCGCCTGCCTATGCTGGTTATCTCGCCTTATGCCCGCGCGAACTTCGTTGACAACACCGTGACCGACCAGTCTTCCATCCTGCGCTTCATCGAGGACAACTGGCAAACTGGTCGCATCGGTAACCAGTCCTTTGACGCGCTGGCCGGAACGCTCGACAACATGTTCGACTTCTCCAGCCCTCACTTCCAGAAACTCTTCCTTGATCCCGTAACCGGTGAGCCGGTGGCTCATCCGTAATATTCTCTGTCCTCTCTGTAAGAAGAGGGCCTGGAATCTGTTCCAGGCCCTCTTTTTGTCTTCTATTCGCTCACCAGCACGCATTCAGGGTCGCGGATGTTAAGTTTGTGATGGACAAACCACTTGGTGGCGGGACAGCCGCCGTGGCAGGCGTTGTACTGGCCGCAGCCGCTGCAGGCTCCCGCGCCCATGCTGCGATAGAAGGCGAAAAGGGTGGAGTTGCTCCAGATGTCTTTGAAGCTGTGCTCGTGCAGGTTGCCCGCCTCAAATTCGGGAGCCTGAAAGAAGGCACAAGGGTAGACTTCTCCCTCAGGGCAGATGCAACAGGTCGCGGTGGCCGCGCCGCAGATGTCCAGCCCGGCCAGCTTGCTGCCGAAGGCGTTGAGGTGGAAGAACGAATCGGCGGTCAGTACATCGGGATGCGCTTGCAGCCAGAGCGTAAATTCATGGTATTGTTCGCGGGTGGGATGCAGGTCTTCCCAGACATCGCGACCGCGACCGGAGGGGCGCAGGCGGGTGACGCGCAGTTTCGCGTCGAAGCTGGCCGCGATTGCGTGCAGTTGATCCAGTTCCGCGAAGCTGTAGCGGGTGAGGACGGCGTTGACGGTCAGGCTGTGTTTCTCGGCTGCCAGCAGTTCCAGGCCGCGCAGCGCTCGCTGAAAGACACCCTCGCCGCGTATGCGGTCGTTCGTCTGTGCTGTGCCACCATCCAGGCTCACCTGGAAATACAGGGGCTGGAAGGCTGTCAGGCGGCGCGCCCGCTCCGGCGTAATCAGTGTCCCGTTGGTGCTGACGCACATGACGAGGCCGCGCTGGCTGCAGCGCTCAAGCACGTCCCAGATGCCGTAGTACATAAACGGCTCGCCGCCGCCGAAATGTATCTGGAACACCTGCATCTCGGCCAGTTCATCGACCAGCGCGAGCGCCTGCTGCGTCGTCAACTCGCGGGGACGGCGCTGGCCCGATGAAGAGAGGCAGTGAACGCAGGCAATATTGCACGCGGCAGTAATCTCCCAGGTCACGGTAATCGGCGCGGAAAGCCCGCCCTGCAAGAAACGCTGCGAGCCGCGTCCCTTCTGCCTGCGCTCCATCTTCCCCGTTTGCTGCATGGCTGTCAGCGCCCCAGGGTGAACGGCGCCCACAGGCGGCTGGGCGTTCAGGTTCAAAGGGGAAGCATTTGCGCTACGCGCACTGGAAAGACGCGATGAACGCTCCACAAAACGCACAAATTGCGTCATGAATAACTCCTCTCAGCAAAAATAGAATCAGGGAAACTGGCCTGCGCCGTCATATGACGAGCCGAATTATTGCTCAACCTGGATATAGCCGCGCTGCGCGAGGTCATCGAGGGCGGCGCGCAGCTTTTGCTTGCTGGCAGGCGAATAGTTCTGCGCTGCGAGGGCCGCGCCCAGATCGCCGCCATACTGCTGCTGCCCGAGCAGCAGAAACTCGATCAATCGCGGCGAGTTGATGAAGGACATCGCGCCCCGGTCGGCGCAGCCATATTTGTAGAGGATGCCCCCAAATTGCTCGCGGCGTATCTTGACCTCCGCGATCAACCGGTAGCTGGCAGGGGATTGAGCCATTTCCATTGTATCTCCTTCATTGGTCGGGCTGGCAAAACAACGTGGTTTCCTAGAAAGGATACATGGGAAAAGGCCAGCAAGTCAAGGTAAAAATGATCCCAAAAATAAGCTCCGAACATGCGTGTGTTGCCCTTTAAGGACAGTCTTCGTTTTGTAATAAAGACCATTTTTTCCATAGCATAGCCGATTTTGCATGTCGTTCTGAGCGCGGCGAAGAATCTCTCGCGAGCCGGAGAGCAGTTGGTCATCGAGATGCTGAGTGCTGCGAAAGATGACATGTCCGGGCCTGTTTTTATGACATGCCAGGTGAGAGGAAATTTATCAGAACATGATATCGTACTGGCGCAAAAAATACGGGCAGTTTGATGCTCACGGCCTGTGGCTCTGTCTGGTGCTGGCATCGGCCATCACGATACGACTTATTTTACTGGCCCTCGGCTGGCCCACCACCAACAGTGACGAGGGCACGATGGGTTTGATGGCGATAAACCTGGCGTTTCACGGGCAAATCCCTATCTTCTTCTATGGACAAAGCTACATGGGCGCGTTAGAAGCGTATCTGGCTTCGCCCCTGTTTCTCCTCTTCGGTCCATCGACTTTTACCCTGCGCTTCGGGCTTGTCGTGCTCTTTACCGCTTTCCTGCTGGCACTCTATCTGCTCACTCGCCTGCTCTATACCAGAGAATATGCGCTGCTCTGCATTACCTTGCTCTGCTTCGGCTCTATCGAAATGTTCACGCGCCAGTTGAAAGCCGTTGGCGGAGCGGTTGAAACCATGCTCTTTGGCTGCCTCGTGATGCTCTTCACTGCTTACCTGCTGCTTCCTGAACAGGAAGAAAACATCGGTAGAGCACGCCGAAAACGCTATCTCCTCTATGGCTTTTTGGGGCTGGCTATGGGGCTGGGCATCTGGAGCCACATGTTGATTCTTCCTTTCGTCGCCGTTTCCTGCCTGCTGCTCCTGCTCTTCCGCCGCTCAGAGTTGAAGACACGCTCCCTGCTGTTCTTGCTGGCGGGCTGCTTCATCGGGCTGCTGCCATCCATCATTTACAGCATCAAATATCCCTTGCAAAACTTCATTTTCACACTCGTCCTGGTGGTGGTTAGAGGGGGCACTGTAGTATCTCAACCACATACCCTCTGGGATAATCTGCTGGGAACCGTGCTGATCAGTATCCCGATGGCGACGGGTGCCCCATCTATTTGCGCCGTCTCGACCACGCCGGGAGCGTGGAGAGCACAAATCTCCGCCTGCATGATCCCACAGGGGCTGTGGGGGATGGGATATGTCCTGCTCTTTCTCCTGGCCTGCCTGCTCGTGGTCAGGCGCTTCCTGGCGTTCCGCCGCTCTATGCCTGCAGCGCGCTCGCCCGAAGACCAGAGGGCGTTTGCCCTGCACACCATGCGGCTGGCGATCATGGGAAGCGCCGTTTTGACGCTTCTGGCGTATGTACCCACGCCCGCGCCCGCGCTGGTTCCTGTCACCTCAACGCGCTATCTCGTTGGCCTGCTAGTCGCCTTTCCCGTCGTCCTTGCTTCACTCTGGGGGCCTTTTGGGAGCAGAACTGTCGCGGGAAGTGGTATTCTCCTCAAACTCAGGCGCGTCGCGTTTCTGGGTATCGGGCTGCTGCTGATTGCTGCCACGTGGGCCGTCTTTCAGCAGGTGCCAGCGGCGCAGGCAGCCAGCCAGCAGCAACAGAGCTTCATCGCCAGGCTCGAACGCATCCATGCCAACTACATCTATTCGGATTACTGGACGTGCGATAATGTGATGTTTCTCAGCGATACGCGCATTATCTGCGGCGTGCTGGACAATGATCTCCAGCCGGGGCAGAATCGCTATCAGCCCTACTTCGCGCAGGTGCGGAATGATCCACAGGCTGCTTACGTCTTCACTATCGGCTCCCCCCAGGCGACTCTGCTGGCAAAGAAACTATCGCCGGGGCAATACAGAATGTTCACTTTTGATGGCTATGTGGTCTATCAACCAGCGCGCTAAGAAAAGTCATGTCTGGCCTGTTGCTTTTGCCATACCTTGCACTTGCTCTGATCTGATGGTATGCTGTTAAACACGCGTATGGATAGCAACAGAAACGAGGAGGGTATGGCCGAGACTACTTCAGTTCCCACCAATGAGGCTCCTGTAGAAGATGTTGCCCTGGTGGAAACCGAGGCTGCTGAAGCCGTCCAGCAGAATGAGGCGGCGCCGGATGATGAATTTGAGGAAGAACTCATCATCGAGGATTTCACGATAGACGGCATCTGCGGCGTCTACTAGAGCGACGAAGAGGATGCGTTTCCAGGATCGGGTGGTATTTATTACGGGCGCGGCGCGGGGCATGGGGCGTTCGCACGCGCTGGCCTTTGCCCGTGAGGGCGCTCGTCTTGTGCTATGCGATGCCTGCAGGCAGTATAGTACCGTTCCCTATCCCCTGGCGACACCGCAAGAGCTGGCTGAGGTCGTCCACGAGATTGAGCAGATGGGTCGCCCCGTCATCGCCGGGCGGGCCGATGTTACCGACCTTGCCGCCATGCAGGCGCTGGCGGAGCGGGCACAGAGCCAGTTTGGCCCTATCGACATCGTTGTGGCGAACGCCGGTCTCTACTCGTTCGCGCCGGGTTGGGAACTGAGCGAGGAACAGTGGGATGAGACGGTCAACGTTGATCTGAAGGGTGTGTGGATCACCTGCAAGGTCAGTATTCCGCAGATGCTGCCCCGGCGCAACGGCAAAATTATCTGTATCGCCTCGACCGCCGGAGAAAAGGGCATGGCAAACCTGGCGCATTATGTCGCGGCCAAGCACGGCGTGATCGGGCTGGTCAAAACGCTCGCCATCGAGCTGGCGCCTTACAACATCAACGTCAATGCCATTTGTCCGACCAGCGTCGATACCACTATGTGCCGCAATCAGGCGCTGTACGATGTCTTCGCCGGTGGGCCCGGTCCGCAGGCCACCTACGAACACATGCTGGAGCTGATGAACTCGCTCAATCTCTTTCCCGATCGCAACCTGCTGCCGCCGGAAGCCGTCAGTTCCGCTGTGCTCTGGCTCGCCTCCGATGAAGCGCGTCACCTGACCGGCGTTGCCTTGCCGGTAGACGCAGGTTATTTGACACGATGAAAACCATTTTTGACAGCTAGCACTGCCGTGTGATAGCATGCCCTGGAAAAGGCTCTCTCACAGATCATTCTGGGCGCAGCGAAGAATGATCTGCAGAGACGGGTTTCCAATGGCATGCAACTTGACCCCGTTCTTAGCCATTCGTTGATCCTGTACGCTCATTGTAGCGCGTCGTTCGCAAGCTGAATGGAGCAATGATGCCCTTTCCGTTGAGTGCGCTGGTTGGTCAGCAAAAGATGCGCCTTGCTCTGATACTCAACGCCATCGATGCGGCGATTGGCGGCGTCTTGATCTGTGGCAAGCGCGGAACCGGCAAATCGACGGCAGTACGCGCCCTTGCCTCGCTGCTCCCGCCAATTACGGGCGTGGCCGATTGCCCCTATTTCTGCGATCCCACCGCTCCTCAATGGATGTGCAGCGGTTGCCTTGCGCGCTTCGAGCGCGGCGAGTACCTTCCGACCGGGCAGCGTCCCGTACCACTGGTCACGCTGCCGCTCAACGCCAGTGAGGATCGTGTGGCGGGCAGCTTTGATCTGGCCGGGGCGCTGGAAAGCGGCGTGTATCGCTTTGCCCCCGGTCTGCTGGCAAAGGCCAATCGTGGCCTGCTCTACATCGACGAAATCAACCTCTTAAACGACCACATTGCCGACCTGCTGCTGGACGCGGCCGCGCTGGGCGTGCAGCGTGTAGAGCGCGACGCGATCTCCTTCTCTCACCCGGCGCGCTTCGTGCTGATAGGCACCATGAACCCGGAGGAGGGGACGTTGCGGCCCCAGTTGCTCGACCGCATTGGTCTGTACGTCGCAGCCGAAGACCTGCGCGACCCGGTAGCGCGCGCCATCGTCGTCGACCGCAGGCTGGCCTACGATGCCGACCCGGCGTCTTTTGCCGCCTCGTGGGCTGAGAACGAGCAGGCGCTGCGCAAACGCATCGTGCGGGCGCGGCAATTGCTGCCATCCGTCCGCGTCTCGCTCTATTTTCGCCAGGTCGTCATCCACCTTGTGACTCGCGAACTGCGCGCGGAGGGGCATCGCGGCGATCTTGTGGTGATGCGCACCGCACGGGCGTTGGCCGCGTGGGAGGGTCGGAACGAGGTGGAGAGCGCGGATGTGGAGCAGGCCATCGCGCTGGCAATGCCGCATCGTGCCCGCTCGCGAGCCACGGTGCAGCAAATCGCTCGCATGCTCGACCAGACAGCCGTGGGTGGCTATGATCCCGACCGACCGGAGGAACTGGCAACAATTGACGAAGACCTCGACCAGCGCCGCGACGAGCGCGAGGGAGCGGCGGGCGTGAGCCGTCCCCTGCGCGGCGAGACAGATATTGCTCAAATACGCGAACTCGTGCGCATGCTGCGCGACCGCCTGACACGGCACGAGAGCGGACGGCAATTTACCTCTGTGACGAGCCGCCACAGCGGGCGCAGCGTGCGCGAGCGACAGGCACGGCCCGTCACAGACCTGGCCTTCTCCGCTACTCTGCGCGCCGCCGCCCCGTACCAGCAGGCACGAGGACGCCGGGCGGGAGACAGGCTGGAATTGCGCGCCGAAGATCTGCGGCAGAAGGTACGCGAGCGCAAGACCCGCGCTCTGCTCATCTTCGTCATCGATGGCAGTGACTCAGTGATGGCGCGGCAGTTGATGGCGCGCACCAAACGCCTCCTGCTGGCGCTGCTGCAGCACGCCTACGAGAAGCGCGACCGCGTCGCCATGCTGGTCTTTCGCTTCGCGCAGGGGCGACTCGTCCTGCCACCCACGCGCAATTTCGGGCAGGCGCGGCGCTGCATCGAAGAACTCTACGTGGGCGGCTGCACTCCGCTTGCCATCGGTCTGCTGGAAGGGCTGCGTGTGGCCGAAACAGAACGCCTGCGCGACCCGGCAGTGCGTCCATTCCTGATTATTCTGACCGATGGGCTGGCGAACATCGACCTCTCCGGCAACATGCGCCACGACACTCCCTTGCGTGACGCACTGCACGTCGCCCGTGAAATCGCCGGGCGCCACATACCCGCTGTCATGATTGATACTAATCCCTATACCGCTTCCGCTGGAACGCGGGTGGCCTATGCGATAGAGGAACAACCAGCAACGGAAATCGCCCCAGCGCGAGCATTGGCCTTCGCGCTGGAGGCGGAATATTTTCAGCTTTGCCCGCCCAACGCGGCAACCTTACTCAAAAGGAGGTGAGAACAGAAGACGGAAAAAGACCATCAACTTCATAGAGGACAGTTGCGCATTGTATTTCAAGACAGCAAACAGGAGGAACATCTATGAAAACACGTGCAGGCGTAATTTACGCTCCCGGCGAACCTATTCGCGTTGAAGAGATCGAGCTTGATCCCCCGAAGGATAACGAGGTTCAGGTACGCATCGTCGCGGCTGGTATCTGCCACTCCGACTACCATATCGTCGCAGGCGATCTGCCCGCCTATCTGCCAATGGCCCTCGGACACGAGGGAGCCGGCATCGTCGAGGAGGTTGGCTCCAAAGTCACCGGCGTCAAGCCCGGCGATCACGTGGTGTTGAGCTTTATTCCGGGCTGTGGCAAATGTCGCTACTGCACCTCCGGTCACGCCAACCTGTGCAATCAGGGCGCGTCTATCCTGGCAGGGCCGCAGCTTGACGGCACTTTCCGCATGCACAAGGATGGCACCGATATCGGCCAGATGTGCGTCATCTCGACCTTCTCCGAGCGTACCGTCGTTCCCGAATTGTCGGTTGTCCCCATCCCCGATTACTATCCGCTCAATCGAGCGGTGCTTGTGGGTTGCGGTGTGCCGACAGGTGTGGGCGCGGTCATTCACCGTGCCAAAGTCGAGCCGGGCAGCACAGTTATGGTCATCGGCTGCGGCGGCATCGGCTCCAACGCCATTCAGGGCGCGGCCATCGCCGGAGCGCGCATGATTATCGCTGTGGATGTCAATGACTTCAAGCTGGAGAAGGCCAAAGAGCTGGGCGCGACCCATACCATCAACTCGACGAAGGAGGACCCGGTACAGATCGCGCGCGATCTGACGTGGGGCGAAGGTGTCGACTACGCCTTCGAGGCCATCGCCACGCCCGCGACCATCGGACAGGCCTACGCCGCTACCGGCAAGAACGGCACCGTCGTCGTCATCGGCCTGACCCCGGCCACCGCCGAGTCGATCCCGATACCGCCGCTCGACCTTGTGCTCTTCCAGAAGACGCTGATGGGAACGCTCTATGGCGACTCGCAGCCGCGCAATGACATTCCCAACCTGCTCAAGATGTACGGCGCGGGCAAGCTCAAACTGGACGAGCTGGTGACGCGCACTTATACCCTCGACCAGATCAACGATGCCTACGCCGATATGGTGAATGGAAAAAACATTCGCGGTGTGATCGAGTTCGAGTAGCTGGCCGCCCCACCACTCCCAGGCCACCCGCAAGGGATGGTCCTACTATACGCGGCCTGCCCGTTCGCTGCGCGAGCGATGGCGTGGAGGGGGATGGGAAATGGGGCGTATTATTATAGTAGGGGTACCCCTTGCGGGTACCCTGGAGGTGGTGGGCTACCCTGGGAGCCACAATGACGTATATTTACCCGTTCAGTGCGATAGTGGGCCAGGATGAAATGAAACTGGCGCTGATCCTCAATGCTATTACCCCTACGATTGGTGGCGTGCTGATTCGCGGCGAAAAGGGCACGGCCAAATCGACTGCCGTCCGGGCGCTGGCCGCCGTGCTGCCGGAGATTGAGGTGGTGGCCGATTGCCCCTTTTCATGCCCACCAGACAGGCTTGAGGAGATGTGCGCGTCCTGCCGCGAGCGCAAAGAGCGGGGCGAGACATTGCCTATTGCGGGCAGGCGCATGCGTGTGGTCGACCTGCCCATCAATGCTTCTGAAGACCGCGTGGTGGGAACGCTGGATATCGAGCACGCGCTGCGCGAGGGGCAGCGGCGCTTTGAGCCAGGCGTACTGGCCGAGGCCAATCGCGGTATCCTCTATGTCGATGAGGTCAATCTGCTTGATGACTATGTCGTTGATGTGCTGCTGGACGCTGCCGCCATGGGCGTGAACATCGTTGAGCGCGAGGGCATCTCGTTCAGCCACCCGGCGCGCTTCATGCTGGTCGGTACTATGAACCCTGAAGAGGGCGAACTGCGCCCGCAGTTGACCGACCGTTTCGGCCTCTGCGTTGATATCACCTCCATCCAGAATATCCACCACCGCGTCGAGATTGTCGAGCGGCGCGAGCGCTACGAGGCCGATCCACAGTCTTTCCTGGCCGAGTACGCGACACAGGAGCAGGCCCTGCGAGAGCGCATCACGCGGGCGGCATGCAACGTGCAGCAGGTCAGAGTGCCGCGCGGCATCGCCAAACTCATCGCCATGATTAACATCGAGCTGGATGTGGACGGTCATCGCGGCGACATCGTCATGCGCCGGGCCGCGCAGGCTTATGCCGCCTATCGCGCGGAGCCGGAAGTGACCCCCGATCACGTCTACACCGTCGCCCCCATGTCCCTCGCTCATCGCCTCAAACGCCTCCCCTTACAACAAGTCCCTCGCTCAATCAACGAGGCGCTGGCAATGGTCAGGAAGAAGGATATAGCGGGCAAAGATGATAACGTCGATGTCCACAATGGAGGAGAAACCCATATCTGAAGCTGGCGTTCTATCGTGTAACGTATTAACAGAGGTTCTTGTGGAAGGTGGGAAAGGGAAGGCATCCTGAAGAAAGTTAGCAAAGGAGGCACGATAGATGAAGACTGGACGCTGGCTCGCGCCGACGTGACGGGCGCGGTTGTGGGAGCGCGCCACCCCGACCAGATCAGCAATCTGATTAACGCGGCGGAGTTCCGGCCCAATGAAAGGGAGATGCGGGAGATCGACGACTATCTCCACATGCGACGAAAATTTCCATAAGGAGAAAGACTCGCTGTCATATTTGTACCTCTTTTCTTGTCTCTACTAGTATAGAGGATTCTCACGAAAACGCTGAAGAGTCGGAGAGTACAATCATCAGCATGGAATGAATGGGCAGGTCATGTGTGACAGGTGCTTTCTTCGCTCGCAGTGGCCGATGCAGCCTCTATGTACCTATCAAGGCGGATAGGAAAAAGAGACCAGGTAAGGAGTCGAGTATGAGAAGCTCTGTCGCGAGACTTTCCAATGAGCGTTTAAGACAGGAGCGCCAACGCAGAGGCTGGTCCCGGGAATATGTAGCTGAACAGATTGGTATTGCTGATGCCAAGACTATTGGCCGCTGGGAGCGCGGTGTCGCCTTTCCCAGAGCCTATTTTGTCCAGAAATTGTGTACCCTTTTTGGTATGCTGGCTCAGGACCTGGGATTGTGTGGAGAAAGCAGCAGTTGTACTGATGACTGGCAAACATCGCAGGAGAATAGTTCCCCTTTCTCTACCCAGTATCTCTATGATCCCGCGATTCCTTTGCTGTCGGCGCAGCCTGATGGGCTGGTAGGGCGAGATGACCTGCTCAACCTGCTCAAGCAACACCTCTGTAGAGACGACACTTCCCCGGCGTTATCAGCTCTCTATGGGCTTCCTGGCGTTGGAAAAACCGCCCTTGCCATCGAACTTGTCCACTGCCTCGATGTGCAACGCTATTTTAGTGATGGAATGCTCTGGGTAAGTCTGGGTCCTGGTCCAGATATATCTGAACAGTTACGTAGATGGGGAGGCGAGCTGAGGTGTACATCTGCTGAAATGGCAGATATGGAGGATGACGCAGATTGGGCAAGATTGCTTCGTGCGAGAATCGGTTTGCGTCGTATGCTTCTCGTTATTGACGATGCATGGAGAAGTAAAGATGCACTCGCCTTCAAAGTGGGCGGTCCCTTTTGTGCTTATGTGCTGACAACACGCAGCCCGTCGGTTGCTCTTGATTTTGCCGGAGATGATGCCATATCTGTACGAGAACTCAATGAAGATGATGGTTTAAGCCTTCTGGCACACTTTGTACCGGATATTGTTGCCGGTGAACCCTGCGCCGCACGCGCACTGGTTCAATCCGTTGCCAGCCTTCCGTTAGCACTGACCTTGATGGGCAAATATTTGAAGTCACAGACATATAGCAATCAACCACGTCGTCGGCGAGCTGCCCTGGAGCGTTTAAGCCATCCTGAGGAACGATTACGGCTCACGATAACGCAGGCTCCATTGGAGCAGCATACGAGTTTGTCAACGCGGACACCTCTGTCATTGGAAGCAGTGATTGGAGCGAGCGTGCGGCAATTAGATGAAGTCGCCCAACGAACGCTCCTCCTTTTATCGGTTTTCCCCGCGAAACCATCCAGCTTTTCGGAGGAGGCAGCGTTGGCAGTGACTGCCGCAACTGCGGAGACACTCGATGTTCTGGTAGATGCTGGATTGCTGGAGAGTATCGGATGCGGTCGCTATACACTCCACCGTACCATTGCCGACTTTGCCCGTAGCAGGCCCTATGATGGCACTGCGGATGAACGCATGGTTCAGTACTTTACCAGTTACGTGGAGACACATCAGGACAACTATGATGCCCTCGAACAAGAAATCGGCAATGTGCTCGCCGCTCTCCAGCTAGCATCCGAGCGTGGGATGAGCGCAGCTCTGATACGAGGGATTATTGCTTACTCCTCGTTTCTCCGTGCGCGGGGCTGGCACGAACTGGCGGAAATCCATCTGGAACGCGCTCAGCAACTTGTTCAATCTCAGGATGGTAAATTGCTCTCTTTTCGGGTATTATGAGGATGAAGGTACTGAGTGTTAAGGAGCCTTTCGATGTCTTATCAGACAGAAGATACCTCTTCATCCAATACAGAGAATTTTCTCGATGAATGCCAGTTGGTGAGGCGTGCGCATGACGGAGACCAGCAGGCATTTGAACTGCTCTATGAGCGCTATAATACCCGTATTTGTCGCTATCTGAGCCGCATGGTGGGAAATGATGGAGTCGGGTGCGAATTAACACAAGAAACCTTTTTGAAAGCATGGGAGTCATTGCCCTCACTGCGCGAACCGGCGCGTTTCGCGGGCTGGCTCTATCGCATCGCCACAAACTGTGCCTATAACTATCAACAGAGAGCAAAGCATTTGCACCTCGTTCCATGGGATGCTTACAGGGAAAGAGATGAGGAACTGAGCGTTGCCGGGCCGGAAGAACAGGTCGAAGAAACCGAATTGCTCCAGCAAGCTCTTGCCCGTGTCTCTCCAACCTATCGCCCCTGTCTCATTTTATATGTTATAGAGGAATTACCTCAGCGAAAGATTGCTGACCTGTTAAAAATAAAGGAGACGTCTGTGGGCAAGTATGTTAGCCGGGGAAAAGAGGAGCTGCGCCAGATCTACCATCGGCTCGTGATGGAACAGGGCGCTGCGATGCAGAGAGGAAAGTAAGATCTATGAATAACCAACCTCCTTGCATAGCCTGGGCAGAGAAACTCGCTCTTAGATACGAAGACCTCTCAGTTGCCGACCGTGCGGCCCTCGATGCCCATGTAAAGAACTGTCCCGCCTGCCGGGCCGCTCAGGCCGACTACCGTTTCCTTGATGCTCGCTTGCAGGCATTGCCACCTCCAACCATGCAACCGTTACCGCGTCTCTCTCCCCGGCTCGCTTTCCAGCGTGAATGGGAGGATGAAGCAGGAAAGGAGGAAAGAAAAGGAGAATCTGACAGTTTTATACCTTCTTCTCCCCGCTTCTCAAGGACCCGGCAGGCAGCGATGCATAGAGGCTCTTTCGCGGCCTCTATCGGCAAGGTGCTTCCTGGAGTCTTCGTGGCCGCGCTCGTTCTCGCCCTGTTACTGCTCTTTGAATCGCGTACCATTAGTACTAGTATAGGACGTCCTTTGGGAACGACCCTCTTTGTCTACCAGCGGCATAGTGGTTTTGTAGATGCCGTAGCGTGGTCGCCCAATGGGCGCTACATCGCTTCGGGTGGTTGGGATGATACTGTGCAGATATGGAACGCGAAGACCGGGGCTGAGGTCTTGTCCTATAAGATGGGCGATATCGTCGACGCGGTGGCGTGGTCACCCGATAGCCGCTACATCGCTTCGGGCAGTTGGGATCATACCGTGCAGGTGTGGGATGTGCAGACGGGTACCCTTATCTTGACTTATAAAGGGCATAGCGAGGAGGTGAGTTCGCTGGCATGGTCGCCCAGAGGCCGCTACATCGCTTCAGGTAGTTGGGATCACACGATGCAGGTATGGGATGCGCGCACCGGTACCCAACTCTTTAGCTTCACCTATGAAGATTTTGTAGATGCCGTAGCGTGGTCGCCCAATGGACGCTACATTGCCGTTGGAGTGAGGGATGCTTCGACATATGTGGTGGATGCACAAACGGAGGCTCCTCTTCCACACATTTATGCAAGTCCCGATGATGCCGACATCGTGAATACTGTGGCGTGGTCGCCCGATAGCCGCTCTATCGCCGTAGGTGGGAGAAATGGCAGTGTGCAAATATGGGATGTGATGACGGGAACTCTTATCTCAAACTACAAAGAACATACTAACGAGGTGAGGTCAGTGGCGTGGTCGCCAGATGGGCGCTACATCGCTTCGGGCAGCTGGGATCACACTGTGCGCGTATGGGATGTAAAGACTGGTCTTCCTCTCATCATCTACCAGGGGCATAGCGATAACGTGGACGCCGTAGCATGGTCGCCGGATGGGCATTACATTGCTTCGGCCAGTTGGGATGATACTGTGCGAGTCTGGCAAGCCGCTTCCAGCGGGTGAAATTTCCGCGCCAGTCAATGTCAGGCTATCTTGTGTGTGAGTCGCCGCCCTTTCCATACGTAGTTAATATACGCAATGGATGGACGCAATGTACCTGCTTTCTGGGAGGATAATATGGGTGGGCTTCGTAAAACGCCCCCTGTTAGCCCCCCGGAAGACGTTCTTTTCAAAGGTGAAAGCGCCTACAATAGCGTACAAGGTCGAATCTCCATCACAGAGCGGTTCGCAACCATCCATCGTTTATCTATTGCGACCGCTATCGATCTGCCGGGCGCGCGGCCTGGCATAGCTAACCTGGGACCGTCGTGTTCTTGTTAGTCTCCTATACCCACGAAGGAGGGAACTATGTCTGTATTCAATCGTCATCAACAGCGTAACGCCGTGGAGCAGTTAGTAGAGGAGTATACGCACTTCAAGATCACCCGTCGGCAGTTTATGCAGCGCGCCGTGGCTGTCGGCCTCTCCACAAGCGCTGCCGTGTCGCTTCTGGAGGCTTGCGGCGGCACCAGCACCAGCGGTGTTAGCAGCAGTGCCACGCCCGCCACGGTCAAATCCATTGACATGCTGGTTGTCATCAGCGGCTCGGAACTGGCCGACTTAAACGAGGTCAACGCGGCATTCACACAGAAGACCGGCATCAAGGTCAACGTCGAGTCCACACGTGACCTGCCGACCGTCCTGAATACACGCGTCAGGGGCAACAATCCACCCGATGTCTCGGCTATCCCCGATCTGCCTTCGATCAAAACCTATGCGAGTGAGGGGAAACTGCTTCGCCTGGACACATTCATGGATATGAATACGGTTCGTGCGAACTACTCGTCGACCTGGCTCGATCTGGTCACAGTCAATGGTGGCATATACGCTGTGCCCTTCCTTGCCAACACGAAAGGTACCATCTGGTACAGTCCCAAGCAGTTCTCGGCCAACGGCTGGAGCGTACCCAAGACCTGGAACGACATGATTACCCTTTCGAACCAGATCGCCGCCAAAGGCTTATATCCCTGGTCGCTGGGAGTGGAAAGCGGCGCTGCCAGTGGCTGGCCCGCTTCCGACTGGATCGACCAGATCTACTTCACCCTGAATGGCCCGGCCATGTCTGCCAAATGGGTTAACCACCAGATTCCCTGGACGGACTCCAGCGTCAAGAACGCCTTCACCTACTTCGGTCAGATCATTCAAGGCAAGCACTACATCAATGGGGCGCCGCAGTCTATTCTGGCCACCAACTTCCAGCCTGCCTCTTACCTGCCCTTTGATTCGCCACCGAAGGCCTACATGTACTACCTGGGAGACTTTACCGAAGGGTTCATTACCGCCCAGTTCCCGGGCTTAAAGGCCGGTACGGACTTCAACTTCTTCCCCTGGCCGACGATCAACCCGGCCTACGCGGGAGCAATTACCGGCACTGCGGACATCTACTTTGCGATGAAAGACAACAATGGTACGCGCCAGTATATGGAATTTCTCACAACGGCTGAAGCCCAGGAAATCTGGGTAAAGAAGGGTGGGAAATCTGCCGTGAACAAGTCGGTACCTACCAGTGCTTATCCAGACCCGGTGGCAGCCGCTACCGCCGCACAGTTGCAAAGCGCTACTGCCTTCACTTTCAGCCAGGATGACTCGATGCCAACCGCGATGGAGAACGCTTACTGGAAAGCAACCCTCAGCTACATCCAGAACCCATCGTCGCTAGACAGCATTCTCAGCAGTCTTGAAAGCACTGCGACTTCGGTATACTCCTCCTGATCGGTTCAGGTGGATAACGGATGGTAGTGGCGCCCCGCGCGGATGCCATCAAGAGCGCCTGCGCAGGCAAGGCACCTGCAAGGGGTGCCACTACACCTTACCCATCCCATCCCCCTCTTGAAGGAGGAAACGCTTCCCGTAATGGTATAATTGTTACAAACTCTGTCCTTACTTCCGAATGTCTGATAGAATTGTTTTTCCTGGTATCCGGGGTGCATGGTGACTGCCGCATATGCACCGCTTGTACTGGTAAAGGAGGTATGGTATGGCAACGGTAGCTAGAGAACGTGTCGCGGCGACTGCTCCCCCCGCGAGAGAGAAGCGAAAGTTTTCCTGGCTGGCCCTGTTATGGATTGCCCCGGCTGTGATACTCATCCTGGCTTTTTTCATTTACCCGCTGATCCAGACCCTTATCTACAGTTTTCAAAATGCTGATTCAACGGCGTTCGTCGGGCTGAAAAATTACCAGTTTGTCTTCACCGACCCGGCGATGCTCGATGCGTTGAGAAATAACCTGCTCTGGCTCGTCCTGGGAACGATCCTGACGGTTGGCCTGGGGCTGATCGTTGCGGTTCTGGTGGATCGGGTCAAGATCGAGGCCATCATCAAATCCGCGCTCTTCGTCCCGATGGCGATTTCATTTGTGGGCGCCAGCGTCATATGGAAATTTGTCTACGACTACGAGCCATCCGGTTCAACCCAGATTGGCCTGCTTAACGCCTTCCTCGGCCTGTTCGGGATACAACCCCAGGCCTGGCTCACGAATCCGGCTTTCAACAACTTCGCATTGATTGTGATCTATACATGGATGTGGACCGGCTTTAGTATGGTGATTATCTCGGCCGCCCTTAAAGGGATACCCGACGATGTGATCGAAGCGGCGAAAATGGACGGAGCAGGCCGCTTTACCCTGTTCTGGCGTATCATGGTACCCATGATCGCACCGACCCTGGGCGTTGTCACCACCACCATGGTCATCAACATCCTCAAGATCTTTGATGTTATTTATGTCGAAACCGGTGGCAATTACGGCACCAATGTGGTCGCTATGGAGTTTTATAACCAACTCTTCAACTTCAATAACTACGGCAGGGGCAGCGCCCTGGCGATACTGCTGACTGTGGTTGTTGTGCCGGTGATGATTATCAATGTGCGCAGAATGCGCAGAGAGGAGCAAGGGCGATGAGTACAACAGAGCAACGTGCAGTCCCGGCGGCGCGCGCGAAAGCCGTGGCACAGCCGCGGGAGGGTGGGTATTTCCTGCGCTCCTTCAATAACAGCCTGGTCACTATCCTTGTTGTGGTGATCGCTCTGCTCTGGTCAATACCAACCTTTGGCCTGTTTATCAGCTCGTTTCGCCCGCCCCAGGCCATCGCCGCATCCGGCTGGTGGACAGGGCTTGTCCCTCCCTGGCAATTTACCATTCAGAACTATGTAAATGTCATCCAGGCCAATGGACTGGGCCAGGCATTCATCAATAGCCTGATCATCTCCATTCCGGCGACGATCCTTCCCATCCTGTTTGGCTCCTTTGCTGCCTTTGCTTTCGCCTGGATGAATTTCCCATTTCGCAACACACTCTTCTTTGGCGTTGTTGCGATGCTGGTCATTCCAAACCAGATTGCGCTGGCACCGATTCTCTACTGGTTCACGCAGCTCGGCTTGACCGGTACGTATGCCGCGCTCTGGATTGCTCACACCGCTTTCGGCCTGCCCTTCGCGGTCTTCCTGCTGCGCAACTTTTTTGCCGCGCTGCCCAAAGACCTGATGGAATCAGCCTATATCGACGGGGCTTCGAACTTCCGTACCTTCTGGACCATCATTATCCCATTGTCAGTGCCCGCTCTGGCTTCCCTGGCCATTTTCCAGTTCATGTGGGTCTGGAACGACCTTCTGATCGCACTGATCTTTGTGGGTGGCAACCAGTCGGTCGCGCCGATGACTGTAGTAGTGGCCGATCTGGTCGGCTCCTACGGCGAAAACTGGCAGTTGCTGACTGCCGCCTCATTCCTCTCGATGGCCCTTCCTCTGGTCGTCTTCTTCTCGATGCAGCGCTACTTTGTGCGCGGTATCCTGGCGGGGTCGGTCAAAGGCTAGCGATAATCGTAATGCCCTTTACACTGCCTGAGAACCAACAAGCCATTATCCTCTCCACGAAGATGGGAGAGGATAATGCTTTGTTCATGAAAGCGAATGTGTATGTATAACAATCCAGTCATTTCTGGCTATTACCCCGATCCCAGTATCTGTCGCGTAGGCCAGAATTATTATCTTGTCACCTCTTCAAATGAATATTTTCCAGGCATTCCCATCTTTCACAGTCGAGACCTGGTTCACTGGCGGCAGGTAGGACATTGTCTCACACGTGCGAGCCAGCTCCCTCTCCATCAATGCGCCAGCTCGCAGGGCATTTTTGCCCCTACGATCCGCTATCATGACGGCATCTTCTATGTGATCACCACAAATATATCGGCAGGAGGCAACTTTTATGTGTATGCAGATGATCCCGCTGGGGAATGGTCTGACCCGGTCTGGATAGATCATCAGGGCATTGACCCATCACTTTTCTTCAGCCCGGATGGTCGTACCTATGTGTCAGCCACTGGCCAGCCGACGGGCATTTATCTGTTTGAAATTGATTTGAAGACCGGACAGAGGAGAACGGAGACGCGCTGCATCTGGAAAGGAACCGGCGGTCGTTTCCCCGAGGCTTCCCATCTCTACTACCTCAACAACAGCTATTATCTGATGATCGCCGAAGGGGGAACGGAGTATGGACATATGGTCACTGTGGCACGCAGCGCCAGTCCGTGGGGGCCTTTTGAACCCTGTCCGTACAACCCCATTCTTACCCATCGCGACCGTGGTTTTCACCCGATTCAGGGAACAGGGCATGCCGACCTGATCGAAGCGGACGATGGCGAGTGCTGGCTTGTCTGTCTGGCCTTTCGCCCACACGGAGGCAATTTTCATCATCTTGGGCGTGAAACATTCCTGGCTCCTGTCTCCTGGGCAGCCGATGGCTGGCCTGTCGTAAACCACCATCGTGGCCTGGAACTCACGATGGATACTCCGACCTTACCCCCACATCCCTGGTCAACTGAAGCTCCTCGCGATGACTTTGACCAGACGACACTCCAACTCTCCTGGAACTTCCTGCGCAATCCGCATGCACAGGACTGGTCCCTCACCGCTCGCCCTGGTTGGCTGCGCCTTTATGGATCACCACTCACCCTTGATGACCAGGACTCTCCGGCATTCATTGGACGACGGCAGCGGCACTTCTCTTGCAGGGCAAGAGCGCTGCTCGACTTTACTCCTCAAAACGAAGGAGAAGAGGCCGGGTTGACCATCCTGGCAAACGAAAAGCATCATTATGAAATTGCCCTTACCTTGATAGATGGTGTTCGTAGCGTTATTGTACGGCGGCGCATAGGTGATCTTGTTGCCATCGTTGCCTCTCAAGCCACAGGCGATGGCCCGATCGTACTGGAAATTCAAGCGGATGCCGAAATGTACACATTCGTCTATACTCAGCCAGGACAGGCTCCACGCATGCTGGCTACAGGAGCAACGCGCTACCTCTCTTCTGAGGTTGCGGCGAGCTTCACAGGTGTTTACCTGGGAATGTATGCAACCGGAAGGGGAAGAGTCAGTAGCGCTCCCGCTGATTTTGATTGGTTTGATTACTGTCCACAGTAACAATGTTGGCTATCTCATAATAGCCCTACGAAGCAAGACATATGGCAGAGCAAGATTCTGAATACCCTCACGAACTCAACGGCGACGAGTTTGATATCGAGATCACCGATCTTGACGCGGTGGAGGGAGCGGAGAAGAGAGAGTGGGGAGAGGCGGCAGCAGAGATAGAGCGAGCAGGGAAAAGCGAGGAACCTGTCAGGAGAGGCCGTTCGGGTCTGCGAGCGCGCTGGACAAGACGCCAGCGCGTGCTGCAAGTTATGGTGACTACCATGATTGCGCTCTTGCTGCTCTCCGCCTTCCTGAATAGTTCTGCGTCGATGCGCAGCGTCATCATCGGCCTGCTTCGTCCAACGCCCACGCCGCAGCCTCCGGTGGAGAGCGACTCTTTCTATGTGCAGGGAAATCCTTCCTGGGGACAGCTTTTCATTGATGGGCACCGTGTGGCGCACCTGCCGCTGGTGGGTGTTGAAGCACCTTTGCGGCTGCAGCGCGGTGTGCATGTGCTGCGCTGGCAGGCCAGCCCGTTCGATACACAGAGCTGTACAGTCTCTGTTCCGGGCTGGCTGGGAGTGAATACCTGTCTTGCTCAGGCAGTGCCGGTCAACGAGAAGGTTTCTGCCTGGCTGATTACCTTCGCCGTTTCGCTGGCTAACCTGCCTCCCACGCAGCGCGCCGCTTTGACACGTACCGCGCAGGCCGCGCTGGATGCCATGCGTTCTACCGATACGGTACAGCCGGGGGAACTGTATGCTGTGTCGCTATCGGAGGCGTGCAAGCCAGAGCAGCGGGTAACATATTGCTTCGCCACCGCGCAGGAGCCATTGAAGGCGACATTGCATTTTGCCTTAGATACGCAGATGTCTGCCGGGGCTACAACGTGTATCAGTGCCGGGCTGGGCAATACCTGTATATTTCAGCAGCAGGATTGCCACCTGTTCTGTGCTTTCCCGGCGCAGTTGTTCCACGTCTCGTCATCATCCTCCTCGCCGGGCTGGAACGTCTTTGTGGTGGTACGCTCGTCCTGGACGTATGCGCTGCCAGACGGGCATGTCATCGCGCGTAACCAGCCCAACAGCTTTCTGGATTTTGAGCAGGGAGATGAGTATTTTGTGGCGATGCATATCACCTGGAACGGAGCGAAGTGGCAGGTTGCTGTGCTGCCCGGACAACTGTTGAGCAATCCTGTTTGCACAGAGGCGCAGAATGAAGTAGAGATAGGGGGCTTTCTGGCCAGGAGTAATATCTCATTTCCTCTGACGTGGAATTTTGCCGCGAACGCGACGCTGGCCGCTGGCTGCTTGGCTGTAGCAAGCGCGACCCAGCAGACGAATACGACGCCGCTGCCCTCGACCTATCCGGTTCCCGGCGCTTATTGTCTGCAACGCTTTGGCGTGCTGCTGGCGGCGAATGCCACCGCGCACCGCTACTGGCCCTATCTCCCGCTCGCCGATCACTACGAGCAGGGCATGGCGCAACACCTGGCCATTCAACTGGCCGAAAATCTATAGACTATGCTTGAGCGCCAGTGTCAGCGCTGCTGCCGTTTGACGATGATGGAGAAGATAACACAGAGCAGCCCGGCGAAGAACAACGGCCCGCCCGCTGGCACGCTCTTTGTCGCGGCTATCGCCAGGATGCCGATGACCTCCAGCGCAAGGCCGCCGATGAGCAGGAGCATAATAGCGAGCGATGAGTTTTCAAAGGAGGTACGAATGTCCTGGCGACCGTAGACTGGTGCGGGCATAGCTTGAGCAGGCGCGGCTTCCCTCTGGTTTTCCTCGCTTTCAAGCGCGGTTTGTGCCTGTGGCGCGTATTCCTCAATAGCTGAACGCAGTCCCTCGTAGAGTACTTCGATATGGCGGCGCGACGTGCGCATATAAACTTTGTGCTCGCGGCTGCGCACGAGCAGCTCGCGAAACAGTGGCTCGAACGTTTTGTGACGCAGGGAGACGGCAGTGATCTCCGCGAGCGGAATGGCCTCAAGAAAGAGCCGCTCGCGTGGGAAGGTGTTGTAGGCGTAACCCATCAAGCGCTGGTTTGTCAGCACGATATCGCAGGCCATACTGCGGCCCTTCTCTCCTGTCTCCACCTGCTTGCTATCCCAGATACCGGGTACATCGAGCAATGGTTCCTCATCCGGCTGCATCCGCTCGCGCAGCCCCTTTAACTGTCCCAGAATACGTTCTGCTCTCTTATTTTTACCGCTAGCTTGCATAAAGTGACCTCGTTCCATCTCTCTGCAAAATTATAGCATACCCTGTCATAAAAATATCCTCTCTTAACAGGCTTTCACAACCTTGCTTAATCGTGTACACTATAGACACTTGATAATCTCGGTGAAAAGAGTGATCGATGGCGCAGAGTAATAAGCGGATCAAAGATGGCTTAGAAACCGGCGAGGAAGCGGGCGCAAAACATCCTGCCCAGGTGAGCCGGAGGGTATCGGATCACCTGGCGAATGAGCGCACGTTTCTGGCATGGATGCGCACAGGGCTGGCGACCATTGCCTTTGGCTTCGTAGTCGAGCGTTTCGGGCTGCTGCTGCGTGAACTCGGTGTCAAGGGCATAACTGTTGCCGTTTCTTTCCACTACTCCACGTTCTTCGGTGTCGCTCTGACCTTGCTGGGCGTGGTAATGATGTCTGTGGCGCTCATGAATTTCCTGCATATTCGCAGGGCAATCGATCAGGAAGAATTTCATCCACGCGCCTGGTATGCAGTTGTATTGACAGTGCTGGCAAGCATGATAGGCATGCTACTGGCCGTCTATCTGTTCCTGACCGGATGATGGACTCGATCCATGTCATGCTGAGCGAGAACGAAGCATAGCATGGCAAGTATGAAAGATATTCAAGTGAATGATGCCTGAGCGTATTTTGACCCTGCGCGAGTTGAACCGCGCAGCCCTTGCCCGGCAATTACTATTGGAGCGTACCTCTCTTCCCGCTCTTGACGCTGTTGAGCATCTGGTCGGTCTCCAGTCCCAGTTGCCCAATCCGCCCTATGTTGGTCTGTGGACTCGTTTGCAGGCATTTCAGCGCGATGATCTGACGCGGCTGATCGAACAGAGGCAGGTGGTGAGGGCGACGATGATGCGCTCGACCCTGCATCTCATGACAGCGCAAGACTATGCGCTGCTGCGCCCCGTTCTCCAACCGGCGCTGACCCGCGCGATGCATGCCTTTTTTGGCGCGTCGGCAAAGAGCATCGATGTCGAGCGGATCGTAGCGGCGGCGCGGGCATACATCCAGGAAGAGCCGCGCACGTTTGTGCAGATTCGCGCCCGGCTGAGCGAGCTTTTCCCGAACGTTGACCCTGCCCTGCTGGCCTACGCTGTGCGCACGCATCTCCCGCTCGTGCAGGTGCCCCCCGGCGGCGTGTGGGGATTTACCGGCAGCCCGGCCCATGTGGAAGCTTCGGTATGGCTTGAGCGCCCGCTAGAGGCTTCAACGCAGAACCTGTATCAACTTGTCCGGCGCTATCTGGCCGCGTTCGGCCCCGCGTCGGCGAAGGATGTGCAAACGTGGTCAGGTTTGAGCCGGTTGCAGGATGTTTTCAAAGCACTGAAACCGGAACTGCGCACGTTCCGCGATGAACAGGGCAACGAACTCTTTGACCTGCCGGATAGCCCGCTGCCCCCGGCGGACATTTCCGCGCCCGTGCGCTTCCTGCCGGAGTTTGACAACCTGATCCTCTCGCACGCCGACCGCAGCCGCCTCGTGCCTGCTGAGTACCGCAAGGCCGTTTTCCTCACTGTTGGTCGGGTGCGGGCGACGTTTCTGGTCGATGGCTTTGTGCGCGGCGCCTGGAAGATTGAACGCGTGGGCAACGGGGCAAGACTTGTGATTGAGCCATTTGAGCCATTGCCGCCAGAGGCTCGCTCCGCGCTGGTCGACGAAGGGGAGCGACTTGTCCGTTTCGTCGAGGACAGCGCGGAAACGTTCGAGGTCGAGTTTGTCGCGATCTAACCCTTGTAGGTCAGGACACGGCCCCACAGACTTTTTGTTCCCCAGAGGCCGGAGCGCAGGCATTCAAGCTGCACAATCTGGCTGTGATCGACGAAGAGGTTGACTTCGGGACCGTAGTTTTTGATGTACCAGGCGAAGACCTCCGGCTCGGCTGCCTCGAACATCACCTTCTCCAGGCCGAGGGCATCGATGATTTTTGCGGCAGCGTCGGTGCGCCAGGTCGTGACGTTTTCGGTAATGCCTTCAGACTCGATCATAATCATGTAGGCTCCGGCGTCCAGGAAACGGCTGGCCTGACTGATGGCCCAGCCCACGTCGCGTGTGCCTTCCGACGCCAGTTCTTCAGCGGCGCTGGCTCCTCCGGCTCCGAATTGAATGCCCACTTCGGGTTTGGCCTTCAGTCCCGCCTTCTCTACCTGCTCGACCAGTCGCAGCCAGTCATCTGTCGGGATGGTGATGAAGCCGCTTGAAATTTCGAGGATATCGAAGCCAACATTGCGACATTCCGCGATGTAGCGCTTCACCATCTCTGACCCCTGCGTCAGCACGTGCTCAATGAAGCCTCCGGTGGAAACCATCACGTTGTAGCGGTGGGCAAGATCAATGATTTCCTTGAGCGCCTCCTCTGGCATCAGCGTGAAGGAGCCGCCCGCGAACTTGAGGGAGTCCACATAGTCTCCCATTGTTTCCAGCACATCCTCCAGGTAGCGTTTCCCCATCGGTGTGTAGTACGGACCGCGAATTTCGGTGATGCCGCGAGAGCGCGGTTTGCTCTCGCGTTCGTTCAAGCGGATGAATGGGAATGCACGCTCGCTCATTTGCTTTCCTCGCTTTCTTTCGTAACAAGTGTCTGGTCTAAGAGGCTGGTTAGCTGCTCTAATGGCCTATTTTCCAGATTGGCAATGATATCCGCAATTGCTGTGCGTCGTTGCGAATCGACGAAGGGAGCGGCAAGGCGGTGAAATTTGGCTGCTGCCTGCTCCCAGGAGAATGGCCGGGTGTAAAAGCCCTCATAGTCGCGCTTCTCAATGCTGAAAGTGCGACCATCCCTCAAGGTGATCTGAATGCGGCAAGGCATCTCGGCGGGGAAGCGTTTGCTGAAAGCTTCGTCGGGACGAATGGTAACCTTGCGCAGCAAATCCTGTATGTCCTGCCGCCTGATGCGCTCCGGCTCATACTGCGCCGGCGTGACTTCGCCATCGAGCAGGGCAGCGGCCACCATGTAGGGCAGGCTGTGATCAGCCTCCTCTTTGGTGCGTACCTCGCGCTTATCCCCCTCCTCGCCACCTCCAATGATGTTATAGGCGACATCGAAGATAGCAATATCGACCTTCTCGATAGCTTCGGGCTGGATATGTGCGCTGGCGCGCAGTTCCAGAACGCCCTCCAGCGCCGACTGCGAGTGGAACTCGGCGTTGTACTTCTTGATGCTGCTGCGCGTGACGGCCTCAAGATTTTCATGCTGCCAGTCAATCTCGAAATGTCCGGCAATGGCATCCATGAAGCCCTTGTTGCCCTCGAACACTTCGAGCGGGCCGGTGATGCCGCTCATGGCAAGAAAGGCGTCCTGAGTCGCGGCGGAGGCCGTGTTGGGATAGGCCAGCCCCTTCCAGTTGGAGAGCCTGCCCGTGCGCGTCACACGCAAGGCGTTGTTGGCTGTGCCACTGATGGCAATGGCGTTGGCCGTCTTCCACTGATCGAGGCTCAGTGCTCTGGCAGCGCCAGCCGCTGCGGCATAAGCTCCCTGCGTGGTATGGTCGAAACCCTTAGCGCGCACCGGGGCGACATCGGAAAGCCTGCACTGCACCTGGTACGCGACTGCCAGCGCGGTAAGAAATTCCTTGCCACTCCGGTGCGCGTATTCGGCTGCCGCCAGCACCGCGCCGAGGTTGTCGCTGGGATGGCAGGTTTCTTTCGGCGCGAGGTAGCTGTCGTTGTAGTCCAGGTAGCGGACAAGGGCGCTGTTGTAGAACGCCGCTCGATCCGGGGCCGTCTTCCCCCCGCCAATCAGTGTAGCAAGCGCATTTCCTCCAAAGTCTTCGATCTGGGCGCGCAGCATGCCGATGGGTGGTCCCGCGAGAGCGCCTAGAGCGCAACCTGCAGCATCAAGTACATGAATTTTCAGTGTTTGACGAGCCTCCGGTGAAAGATCATCATAGTTTGCCTGCGCCACGAATGCCGCAAGCTGTTCAACCAGGGTCATGGCTTCCTCTTTTCTACTCCCAACATAGGAGTCCTTCTTCCTCGAAGAAGATTACTTTCCGGTTTTGCCCAAAGCGAGTAATGGGTTGTGATCTCCATAACCTTAATCGTAGTATAATCAAGGCACGTTGATGCGTCCAACACCTGTTTAAGATAAAGTTGATGCCATAGCAGCATCCTCTGGCACAAACCAACGCTGCCGTCTCACTCGCGCATATAAAAGACGAGCCACTGTTATTACTGGACAAGACTTCCCGGCTGGGGCAGATCACCAGCCGCATCTTTGCCCAGCGCGGCCTCACTGTGCGACCCGTGATCGAAATCGAGTCCATAGAGGGCCTGAAGGAACTGGTGCGCCAGAGTGTAGGCGTGACACTGATACTGCCCGCACTGGTGCGTTCCTCCCGCAGCGACAACGATCTTGTGCTGCTGCCAATCGAAGATGTCAAAGACGAGTTCATCTTCGCCCTCATTTACCAGAGCGGCAACTCGATTTCACAGGCTGCCAGAGCGTTTATCAATACGATCACTGTGAAGAGCTTGTGACTGGCCTGGTTTGTAGCCGGTGTCTCTCAGTGCCTCAGAAATGAGGTCTGACTGCTCTGTCTCCACGAGAATTTGCCTGATAAGCGTGCGCGCCTCATCAACCGTCACCCCTGTTTTTCGCAAAAGCTGGGCGGCAATATCCTCTTCCGCCCGCAGCAGACCGAGCGGCAGGTGTTCGGTGCCAATGTAGTGATGGCCGAAGCCACGCGCCTCCTGCACCGCCAGTGCGATACTCTCCTTCCCCTGACCTGTCATTCCGATCACGCCCTCACCGACTGGCTGTTCTCCCTTTGGACGCAACTCTTCGATCTGCGCTCGTACTCGAAGCGGTCGCGAACGTTACTACGTTCGCGCAGAATGCCTTCGTAGGCAAAGCCAGGCTTGAGCAAAAGCCCTTTGGACCCCTCGTTGGCAATATCGATGTTTGCTTCTCCCAGACGAGAAGGCATGCTACGCTCTCCTGAGTTTGTCCTCATTTGACAGAGCTGGTCAGCATGCATTATACTTTCATGTAGACCCCCACCAGGGGGGTATGGGTGTTGAACTAGAAAAAGTGGGCAAAGCTGAGGAAGAGCTATGAGCATAGATGCGGGAAAGACGGTAGATACACAGGCGGGTGTGGAGAGCGGACAGACGAGCCAGAATCAGCAGCAAACTGAGGAGCGTATGGTGGTGCTGGCACTGGAGGGGATGACGTGCGCATCGTGTGCGATGCGTATTGAAAAGGGGCTGAAGAAACTGCCTGGCGTTGAGGAGGCCAGCGTGAATCTGGCGACAGAACAGGCCAGAGTGATGTATGACCCGGCGCTGGTGAGTCCTGAGCGCATGGTGCAGAAGGTGGAGCAGGTGGGCTATAAGGCGTTGCCACTGGTAATCCCCGCAACATCTGCCTCCGAAAGCGAGTCTATACACGAGACGCGAGAAACAGAGGCAACCGGAGGGCCTGAAGAGAGCGGTGAAGCTCCTGCGACGGGCATATGGCAGGAGGATGAACTGAGCAGGCGGCGGCGGACAGAGATTGTGCGCAGGCACAACCTGCTCATTGTGAGCATCGTGCTGACACTGCCGATTGTCATTTTGAGCATGTTCTTCATGAACCGTTTCCCCGGCGAGAACCTGCTTTTACTGGCCCTGACGCTTCCGGTGTGGGCTGTCGTCGGCTGGGAGTTTCACCGCGTGGCGCTCAAAAACCTGCTGCATGGCGGCGCGAATATGGATACGCTGATCTCCATTGGCTCGACCGCTGCTTTCCTGATGAGTGTCGTTGCTACCTTCCTGCCCAACGTGGTTGGTGCCACTACCTTCTATGATACCACCGCCCTGATCATTACACTGATTTTCCTGGGCCGCTATCTGGAGGCGCGGGCGAAGGGGCAGGCGGGCGAATCTATTAAGAAGCTCATTGGCTTGCAGCCACGGACAGCATTGGTGCTGCGCGGTGGCAAGGAGGTCGAGGTGCCGATTGAGCGCGTGCGCGTGGGCGATGAACTGGTCGTGCGTCCGGGTGAGAAGGTGCCGGTAGATGGCGTCGTCCTCTCCGGTCGCTCTGCCGTGAACGAAGCGATGATGAGCGGGGAGAGCATGCCGGTTGAGAAGAGTCCGGGCGATCCGCTGATCGGTGGCACGATCAACCAGACGGGGCTGCTCACCATGCGGGCGACGAAGGTCGGGGCCGATACCATGCTCGCCAGTATTATCCGGCTGGTCGAGCGGGCGCAGGGAACGAAGGCCCCGATTCAACGGTTGGCAGATCGTATCGCGAGCATTTTTGTGCCGACAGTACTTGTCATTGCCGCGCTCACCTTCATCGGCTGGACGCTGATAGGTTCTCTCGTGGGCGGTGTCGTGGCGAGCAGTATGGTGGGAGGCGCGCAGGCCCCGTGGATTGTGGCGCTGGTCGCGGCGGTGGCCGTGCTGGTGGTGGCCTGCCCGTGCGCGCTGGGGCTGGCAACGCCGACTGCCATTATGGTCGGCACCGGTCAGGGCGCGGAGCAGGGTATCCTCATTAAGGGTGGTGAGAGTCTGGAGCGTATCCAGGCGGCGCGTGTCCTGCTGCTCGACAAGACGGGTACGATCACCAGAGGCAGGCCGGAACTGGCCGACGTGATTGCCCTGCCTGGCAAGTCGGAAGACGAACTGCTGCGACTGGCTGCCGAGGCCGAACGCGGCTCCGAGCACCCACTGGCTGCCGCGATTGTGGAGGGCGCGCACGCGCGAGGACTCTCACTCGACCATTTCCCCGCGTCCTACACAGCTCTGGCAGGACGGGGCTTAGAGGCGTATGTCGAGGGGCATACAGTTCTCATAGGTTCGCTGCGCCTGTTCAAAGAACACGCCCTGCATGCCGGTGACTTACAGCAGCGATTGGAAGCGTTGGAGAGCGAGGGCAAGACAGCCATAGTAGTGGTCGTCGATGGCGCGGTGATGGGCCTGCTGGCCGTCTCAGATACCATCAAGCCGGGGTCGGCGCAGGCGATTCGCCAGCTGCAGGAGCGGGGATTGCAGGTATGGATGGTCACAGGCGATAACCGGCGCACGGCGGAGACTATCGCGACGCAGGCGGGTATTCCGGCTGAGCACATTCTGGCGGAGGTGCTGCCCGCCGAAAAGGTCGACGCGGTGAGGCGCATGCAGCAGCAAGGTCAGGTGGTGGCCTTTGTGGGCGATGGCATCAACGATGCGCCCGCCCTGGCGCAGGCCGATGTCGGTATCGCGCTGGGGACGGGTACCGATATTGCGATGGAGGCTGCCGACATTACCCTCGTCAAGGGGAGCCTCAAGAGTGTAGCAACAGCGCTGTCACTTTCGCGGGCAACCATGCGCACCATCAGGCAGAATCTCTTCTGGGCCTTTGCCTACAACAGCGTGCTGATCCCGGTGGCGCTCCTCTCCCCGCTCATCCCTTTCCTGCGCGAGCAAGCCCCCATCTTCGCTGCCGCAGCCATGGCTCTCTCCTCGGTAACAGTAGTCAGCAATTCGCTGCGCCTGCGCCGTTTTGGTCGTAGAAAGTGACACGTGTGATAAAAAGCAGGTGCGCCGCATGCATGCGGCGCACCTGCTTTTTATCACACGTATCTTCTTGCTACCTTGTCGAGGATGTAAATAACGTTTTTGTTATAGGCGGTGACGGCGTGAGCGGGAACGACAGCACGGCTATTGCTGACCACAAAGCCAACGACGTGCAGGGCGATAGGAGGATAAGTATCCAGGATGGTCTCGGCGACGGTGCCGATGGTTTGCCCGCTTTCGCTCATGAGAGTGTAGGAGCGCAGCGTGTTGCCCAGAATCATAACAGGTAAACGACCATCGTGCGCCGGGTTGATCAGCGTTTGGGGATTATCGGTTACGATCACATCAGATCTGATTTCTCGGATGAATTCAGAGAGGAGCGCACGGGTGCCGTAGATGCCGTAATTGACCTGGAAGCCGCGCACCTCGTTCGATTCGGCGTCCAGGTAAAAATCTTCCACCACACCAGCCTTGATGCTGTCGCTAAGCGTGAGAACGGGCAGCCCTTGCAAGCTTACCCAGGGAACAGCGTGTCTGTTCGTAACCATAACTTTTCACCTCAAAACCCAAAAATAAAGAAAATGGTGACAGGGGATGTATTTGTGTAGAATTCCCTGCCACCACTATTGTACTGTACCGGAGCGCCTAGCGTCCAGGATGCAGAATTTTATAGAATAGGCCGAAGAGCAGGAAGGCCGGCGGCCACTGCCCGACGAAAATGCTCCAATCGCGTTTCCCCATCAGGAAGAGGCTTGCGGAAACGATGACTGAACCAAGCGCTGCCCAGTACCATGCCTCGGCGGGAAGCTGGTCCGTGACACGGAAGAAATCCTGTTGTCTCTGTTGCGCTTTGTTCGTAACAGTACTTGCCGGTGTTGCCATAAGTAAACTCCCTTTCTATCCATTATGCTCAGTTAAAACTATACAGTCTCCGATCTGTTTTCACACACTATACGCCAGACGTAGCGTGTGGAAAATACGGGTAATATCACCAGCAGAACGATGATATTTTCAATACAGCGAGACTGTTTCCATCATATCCATGTAGTTGACACGAATGTAATTGGTTAAAGGGTTACAGGGATGATGATAGAATGGAGGATGGTACCAGCACCCGTCAGGAAGACGCCGACAATGATGGTCTGGCGGCCTCCTCTTGAGTGTATATGCTTCCGGGATAACGAAGGGAGAGTGTCTTGCAGTGGAGCGTTGAGGGATGCTAGAGGAAATTGCTCAAGAGAATAGAAGCCTTTCAAAGGTCAGAGAAAATGTATCTCGAGAGGGTATAAGGTGAACGTCTGGGAAAGTCAAATAAAAACGATCACGACCGATCACGAACGGTTCTGGTCGATGAAAAATCAACACCCCCCTGAATATCGTATCATAAAGGTAGACGTTGTCAGTGTCTGAAGAGAGGAGAATCTGTTCATGCTTTTGCCGGAGTTGCGGGCGGAGGTGGTGCGCTACGCCAGGAAGATGTATACCAGCCAGCTTGTGCAGGCCACGCAGGGAAATTTGAGCGCGCGCGACGTGGAGAGCGGCCTGATCTGCATTACACCAAGCGGGGCTGATTACGAGCGATTGACGGCTGAAGATATCGTGGTGGTCGATGAGCAGGGGAACGTTGTAGAGGGTCGCTGGCGACCTTCAGTGGAGACGCCGTTGCACACGCTGGTGCTGCGCAAGAGGCGCGACATCAACTGCGTAATGCATACCCACTCGCCCTATGCCACAGCCTTTGGTGTGGTGTATCAGCCGGTGCCGATGGTTCTGGCCGAATCGGCGCTCTGCCTGGGCGGCGATGTGCCAATCGCGCCTTATCGCATGTCGGGCACGCCGGAGTTTGCCGAACTGGTGGTGCAAACACTTGCCAACGGCCCGGCTGTCATCTGGGGTAACCATGGAGCCATGGTCGTCGGCAGAAATTTACCCTTGACCTTCTCCATCGCCCATGCCCTTGAAGACAGCGCGAAGGTCTATGCCATTGCAAAGCAGCTCGGCACGCCGGTCGTGCTGCCACCCGACGAAGTCCAGAAGCTGCATCGTTTCTGGGTGAAGAATTACGGACAGAAGGCGCTGGAGATGGAGGTGCCTGAGAACATTGAATCATGAGGCATTGACAATTACCCTCTTCTGTTCCATACTTTACCTTGAAAGAGGAACGCTCTCCTTTTGAATTGAGCAAGGGAACGAAATGTTCGCATTCTTCTGAAGAAATTAGATAGTCTTTGCCGACCGGCTCTCTTGTAGGAGCGGGTCTGCTCGTCGCCACAGATTATTCGTGCGAGCGCCAGTTTCTCCTGGTGCCTTTTCTCGTGCTCGTGCCCCCCCATCTTCCAGCGCATCTCTATCATATGGCTTCCTATGGGCTGGAATCCGGGCGTGTTTCCCCGCGTTCCAGGACCAGTAAGAACACTTTTGACATGCATTTCAAGTTAAGAAGGAGCAAGGAATGGTTACCATTCGGCCAATGCGGGAAGATGAGGCTGAGCGTGTGCTCGTACTCTGGCAGCATGACGGTAGTGAGCCATTGCCGGAAGCTGCTGCGCGACAGGTACTTGCTAACCTCAGGCAGTACGCCTCTTCACAGGTTGCCCGTTGTTTTGTCGCGGAAGAGGATCAGGCATTGAGCGGGTTTGTCACCTGTGTAGTCAGGACGCATCCGATTGAACCGTGCAGTACCGGGGAGGTAGAGGAACTGTATGTGCAGCCACATGAGCAGCGAGACAAAATGCGCGCCGCTCTTGTACGGCAAGCAGTCCGTTTCCTGCAAGCGCAGAACGTGGTGAATATCCATACTCACATTTGCGTTGGCCCCGATGAGTGTCCAGACGAGGCGGAGCAGCGCGCCTTCTGGCAATCCCTCGGCTGGGTAAATGACATGACCATCTACTCCATCTACAGTAGTGTGCCTGGGGACCCCCAACTCCAGCATGCCTGGGATGAGTACCTGATGGCGTAGTGAGCGTGTGCGCCCTGGACAACCGGGGCGCACATGTTGCCGTTTGAGAAAAGTGCCTTTGTCCGAAAGGAGAGACTTCCTTTGACGAATCAATTGCGGCTAGCGCAGAAGCTCTCGCGTGTGCTGTGGATTGCCGGTTCGCCCTGCTCGGGAAAATCCAGCATCAGCCATACGATCACCCGCATCTATGTGTTTCTTGATTATCATGTCGATGCCTGGGCCAGGAATCACCTTGCGCGTAAGGTGGCAACGGGAGACGCGGAGGCAAAGGCGTTTCTGAAGATGAGCGTGGATCAGCGCTGGATTGAGCGACCGCTTGAGGCGCTGGTTCAGGAGACGATTGACTCCTGGACAAAAGAGTTTGACATGGTGATTGAGGACCTGCTGGCCTTGCCGGAGGATAATTTCATCGTTGCGGAAGGGAACTTCTTTCCTGCCTGTGTTGCGCCTTACCTTTCCAGCCCGCATCAGGCAATCTGGCTGGTACCTACAGACGATTTCTGTGAGCAAGCGAGAAGACAGAAGAAGGCTGAACTGAGCCGGAGACAGAAACGACATGGCATGTATAACGAGGGCAGTGATCCTGAGAGACGCTTGCAGAATCTCATCGCACGAGATTGCCAGCTTGCCCGCTATGTAAAACAGCAGGCCGGGGAACAGCATCTGACGGTTTATGAGGTGGATGGAAGCTGTCCCCTGGCGGAAATGACGGAACTTGTCGAGAGCCACTTTGACCCATATCTCGTCGATTGTTTCAGGAGGATGAAGTAGCGGTCGGAGAATGCCCAAAAAAGGACGAGATTTTACCGCTTTTCATGGTAGACTGTTGAAGGAAAGCACAAACAACAGTCCAATACGAAAGGAATCATATCATGGCCGAACAAGAGACAAATCTGCTTCCCTTTTACAAAGGCTGGGATGTCTACCAGGACTTGCTTGTCAAGACTCTTGCCCCGCTTACTGATGAGCAGTTGGAGCTGCGTGCTGCTCCGCATTTGCGTTCGATCGGGCAGAACGCAGTGCATATTGTGGCTACTCGTGCTGGCTGGTTTCATGGGTTGATGCAGCGGGGAGACGCGGAAATTGCTGTCCTGGCCGAGTGGAATGACCGGGATCTCAATGCGCCCATTAAGAGCGCGACTGAACTGGTGGCCGGGCTTGAGACCACCTGGAAGATGATTGAACATGCACTGGCGAACTGGACTCCTGCCGACCTTGAGTATGTCTACGAGGGCAAGTGGGACGACGAACCATACCGGCTCACGCGCCAGTGGGTCATCTGGCACGTAATTGAGCATGACCTGCACCATGGCGGCGAGATTTCCTTCACACTGGGCATGCACAATCTGCCCGCCATCGATATTTAGTCGTTGATCTCATTAATGTCCTGGTAATCGACCTCGCGCTGGAGCATGGCTTTGTAGGCGAGGAGTTCGTCTCTGGGCATGACGGCGACCTGAGTATCGTAGAGGGTCATGATGGTCGAGTTGGCAAAGTTGATGGTCTGCGCCTCCCAGCATCCGTCGCGCCGGTTGTAGAAGCGCGGGTTGGTGCTGGTGTTACCAATCTCGATATAGATGTCGTGATATTCGAGAGCCATGTAGATGAGTTTCCAGGATTCGCTGTGGTGGGGCAGCGGCTCGCGCACGATGTAGGGGCGCATCTCGTCCAGCGCGGGCCGTAGCTGCTCCATCGGGGCATAGATGTCGATATCGACAAGCGGGCGCGTTGAGCCGTAGGCTTTGGCGGCCAGGCCACCGACGATCTGGTAAGGAATGTTGTGACGGTTGAGCAGGGAGACAATCCAGTGCAGGGCCGCGCCGATTTTCTGAGGGTCGTTGGTTATTTCCATTGTGTGTTTCCTATTCTTCCTTCTGAGTCTTTGCCCTATTGCGGTTGCGTTTGGCTGCGAGCAGCTTTTCGGTGGTGGAAATCTCCGGCTGTTGTTCGCTCTCCTCCTGCTTCGTCGTCTTTTTCTGTTCGTTCGCGGCTGTTGTGCCCGTGCTCTGTTTCTTTACAAAAGAGAGTGGGCTGATGTTGGTGGCTGCGGCGCGAGTGCGGCGGGCGCCGCGTCGGGTGCGCAGAGTGCCGAGCGTTGAGCCGAGGGGAGTAGAGGGAAGCGCGCTTTCGGTTGCCAGTTGTGGTGTGCCTCGTCTGAGACGGGCAAGGAGCCACTGGTAGCCGAGGGCGAGGAATTCCAGGCTGGAGAGACGGCGCAGCGCGATATCGACGGGCAGCAGGAGCGCGGCCAGGGCCAGCAGCAGGAAAGTGATGGGCAGTGCTGCCGTCACAGGGGGCAGATTATTGGCAAAGGCGGCAGCGGTATTGTTGCTATTGAGCAGGGACCCGCCTCCGGCGCGCGCTAAAAGCGTGAGGAAGGGCAGGTTGGTTCCCTGAGTGAGAAATTCGGGCGAGTAGGGAACGACAAGGCCAGTGGTCGTGTTCAGGCTCGTGGCCGGGCCGGTGGTCGTACTCTTCCAGGAAACTTGAAGCAGGTACGCGCCCACCTGGTCGGCGGGGAAGTTGCCCTGCCAGCGACCGGGCGCGGATGGCTGCAAGGTGATATTTTGCTGCGAGAGATCGGGCGCGATGATGTGGACCTGTACCTGCTGCTGGCTGCCCGGCGTGATTGGTATGCCGGGGGGAAGATCGACGGTGATCTGACCGGAGCCGTTTGCAACGGTGGCGTTGACATCGAGGCTGCTCTGCGCGGCTGGCAGCGTCCAGGTGACGAGATTGGCCCACCAGCGAGCGGCATTTTGCCAGAGCAGCCAGTTAGCCGTCCACAGGCCGCTGGCGTCGCTTGTCCACGCTGCAACGCGCCCAAGTCCGTATTGCCAGACCGCGAGCACGGGGTCATCGAGGTGACTGACGAGCACGAGCTGTCCCGTTGGTTTGGGCGTTGTTGCCACGTAGCCATTGAGTTGTGGCAGAGGGCCAAGTCCGCTAAGAATAGGGTGATTGCCCACAACTTCGGGGGTGAACGACTCGTTGATAACGGCGCGGCGCGCTGCCTGCTGCGTCTCCTTGAGCAGGATTTGCGGGATGGTGGTCGGGTCGTCGGCGCGGTAGAAACGGCCCTTGCCCCAGGTCGCAATCTGTTCCATTGTATCCAGTTCCTGGAAGGACTGCGAGTTGGTGGCGACGGTGGAGACGGTAATCTGCTCGTTCGCCATTTTTGTCACCTGCGGTTCATAGTTATCGAAGGCATCCCCGTCGCCCAGCAGGATGACGTGCTTGATCTTGGCATTGGTCTTGAGCAGCACGGATTCTGCGTTGATCAGGTCTGGCAAATAGCTGGCCGGGTCGTTGGGATTCATCGCATCGATGGTGGCATCGATGGCGGCTTTGTTGGTGACGTGTTGCATGGGAACGACCAGGGAGCCATAAGCGGCGGAGACGCCGACCTGATCTTGAGGCGTAAGGAGATTGATGACTCCTTTCGCGGCCTCCTTGGAGATGTTAACCGCCATGTCGCTTTCCAGGCTTTCGATGATCAGCACAACGGCGATGCTCGGCGTGTCTTTGTGCTGCGGTATCTGCATGCTGACCGGCAGCGTCTGCTCCAGCGGGGTGTCGGCATAGCCGCCAACACCATAACTGTTCGGCCCGCCGCTGACAACGAGACCGCGACCGAGATCACGCACGTAGGCCTGGATAACCTGCATGCGCGTGGTGCCGAGTTCGACGGCGGGAACATCGGCCAGCACAACGGCGCTGTAGCCCGCCAGCCCATCGAGTGAGATAGGGATGTCGGCAGGCGGACCAACCGTCACGGTGATGCCTGTCGCTTTCAGCGCGGCGGCGATATTGCTCCCTTCGCCGGGCTGGCCTTCTACGATAAGCACGTGTGGCGGACCCTGCACGTTGACGAAAGCCGAGGCTTCGTTGTTTTGGGGCACGCTGTCCACCGGCGCTTCCAGCGTCACCCGGTAAGTGTGGAAGCCGGGCGGGGGCGCCAGGAGGTTGAAATCGACCTCCTGCTGGCCGATGACCAGTTGCGTCTTCTGCTGCGCGACCAGCGTCTGATCGAGGTAGAGGCGCAGGGTTGCCTGCTCTGCGACATTGCTGTAGAGCTGGGTGCGCAGGATGAAACGCTCGTTGGTACGCAGGTTTTCGGGAGCGGTGATGCCGTTGATGCGGACATCGGGGCCGCTGACGGAGGGCAGGGGAACGATATCGAGACGGATGCCTTCCTGTTGCAGTAGTTGCGCCTCCTGCATGGCATCTTCCATATTTTGTTGCCCATCGGTCAGCAGGACGATACGACGCTCGCTGTTAGTGGGCAGGATGGCGGCAGCCAGACGCAGCCCGGCGGCAATATCCGTGTAGTTGGTGTCTGGCGTGGACTCGAAATGGGAGAAGTTGATTTGTGTTTGCACAGACTGCTCAACGAGCGCGTTGCGCCCGAAGGCAACGATGCCCACCTGGTCGTCCGTCCCTTTATGCCGCAAGGCGGAGTTGATCCACTGCTCCATGAAGCTGCGCTGTGGCGCGGTGCTGGCGGAAATATCGGCGACGAAGACGACGGACTGGTGCGTGACCGGCTGCGACCATGCCGCCCCCGCCAGGGCGGAGATGATGAGCGCGAACAGCAGCAGGCGGCAGCCGAGAATGAGCAGGCGTTGCCGCTTCGGGAACGGGAGCGAGGTACGCTGCCACGTCAGGAAAACCAGAGCCGCTACAGGGATGAAGAGCAGCAATACTAAAGGCTGTTCAAATGCTGGCATGCTTGCCCCCTCCCTTTTTGGTAATACGACGAGTAACTTTCGTGAAACGTTTCTTCGCGATACGGTAGCGGCTATTGAATTCGTTTTGTATGGAGGCCACGAAACCGGATGACTGTGGGGCTATTTTCGCGCCGGGAAGGAGTTTGCCGCGCTGGCTCGTGCCGGATGTGGTGCCAGGCGCCGGTTGCTGCCGATAGTTGCGGCTGAAAAGCCACCATTCGGCGCAGAGTACGAGCAGCAGGAGGGCAGCGATCCAGGGCCAGATTTCGCGCAGGACGTGCTGGGTGTTGCTGCCGCCGCTGGTGAAGCTCGTGCTGCCGCTAATCGGCAGCGTGCTGGCGGGGGCGAGACGTGATTGCAGCGGGTCAAACAGGTTGACGACGAAGGCTCCATAGCGTTCCTGGCCGCGCACACGCTGGGCAACCTGGTAGATGCCGGTGGTATTGGTCTTGTCGAACGGCTCGACCGGGAAGGGTGGGCCGACGATGACGGGCCGTGCGTTGGAGCCGGGGGGCGTAATGGTGACCTGATCGGCGCCGGGCCACGTCTGCACGGTGACGGGCGTATCGGGCGAGACCTGTCCATCGTTGCCAACGGGCGGTGGCAGGAACCAGTTGACCAGGTTATAGACAAAGATCGGGAAATCCGGTTGCAGCGCGAAATCGCTGTCGTGCAGGTCAAAACCAAGCGCGGCGATGCGGCGGTTCTGGTTCTCTCCCGCGATGAGCAGCGGCGTTTGATTGGCGGTGATGATGGGCTGCGCCCACGAAGCCGGTGCGAGTTCATGGCTATAGCGCAGGACGTGAATGTCGCTCAGGTCGATGTTTTGCAGGATGTCCTGACTATCGTTCCCGGCGCTGATCTGGCTGACATCCACCTCCTGGCCTGATTTGCCGAAGAGGTACGAGCCGGTGGGCGGGTTGATGAAGAAGATGTCGCCGGAAGGCAGCGCGTGCGGGACGAAGCCATCAAAGATGGTCAGGTCAAAGGTGCCGGTATCGACATATTTGGCTGGCGTGGTTTCAAAGAGGTCAACGTTGGAGAGCAGGCCGAGAGCTGTTTCCAGAAATTTATTGCCATTGGTGACAAGCAGGACGCGCCCGCGCATCGGGCCACCCGCGATGGCCCAGGCCTGGTGATCGACGCTCATAGCGTCCTGCGAGATAATTTGCGCGTGCAGGAGTTGTGTCGCGGGCGGCAGCGGTCCCCATTGGAGCGAACCGCTCGCGCCGGGGGCGAGCGTAATAGTCTGTACACTGACTAACCTGCCATCGGCATAGAGTTCAACTGGTACAGAACGCTGAGTATGGCTGTAGTTAGCGACCTGCGCAAGCGCGACGAGACTGCCATTGACGACGCGCGAAGCCAGGGCCAGCAGGGCAACGTTGGGCGCGTCGGTGCCGATGCGCAGGTATTCGACGGGAAACGGCACCTGAAGCTGCTGGTCGGGCGGCAGGACGTGGCCGTCGCCGACGATCAGGACACGGGTGTTGTTGTTGCCTGCCGCCAGTGAGGTAGCCAGGGAGAGCGCCTGCTCAAGGTCGGCGTCCTGATTGGTCACGACAGCGCGCCGGAGAGCGGCCTGCAGTTGCGACTGATCGGATGAATTGGCGATGAGCACCTGTGGCGTGCGCGCCATCGTGATGAGCGAAACGCGGTCGTTGGGCCCGAGGCCGTCGATCAGGTCGGAAATCTGATTTTTCGCGGCCTGGAAGCGGTTGGGCGCGACATCGGTGGCCTGCATGCTGGCGGAGGCCTGCAAGATGATGATGGTATCGCCGCTGATGGGGCTGCTGCTGAAGACAGCAGGACGCGCCAGCACCAGCACGATGAAGATGGCCGCGAGCAATTGCAGCAACAGCAGGGGCGTGATGCGCAGCCTTTGCCAGGGACGGCTCGCCTGGAGGTCTTGCAGCGCCTGCTGCCAGAGCAGCGTGCTGCCGACGACCCGCTCCTGCCGTTTGGGCCGCATGAAGTAGAGCAAGAGTATGATCGGTATGATGATGCTAAAGGCGAGTGCCGCCGGAACAAGCAGGTTCATAGCCCCTTTACCTTACTAGCTCTACCTGGCGTAAGAGTCGCTGCACAACATCGATAATAGCTGTATCGCTGGGAATCAGGCTGTACGTCATGGCATGGTCATGGGCGAATGAGGCCAGTTCTTGTGTGAAGGCGGCGAGGCGTTCGCGATAGGCGTGCAGGACGTTGGGCGAGATGCTGACCTCGACGGTGCCGCTGTGCTCGCTGTCTCGCAGGCGCCAGTCGCCCTGAATGTCCGGCTCAAGCTCGTCGGGCGAGAGAATATGCAGCAACGCGACCTCCTGGCGCAACTGGCGCACGGCGCGCAAGCCGGTCTGGTAGCCGCCGGGCGCGAGAAAATCCGAGATGACGATGGTCAGGCCGGGGCTGTTGACGACGCGGCCAAGATCATAGAGGGCGCGGTTCAGATCGGTGGTACCAGAGCGCGGCAGGCGGTTGAGAAACTCGCCCACCGTCCAGATAGCGTTTTTGCCACTGCCCACGCGCCTGAAGCTCGCCAGCCGGTCAGTGAGCGCGCCGAGAATGACACGATCCTCGCACTTGAGCGCGATATAAGAGAGAGCAGCCGCCAGCGCGTTCGCCAGCGCGGCTTTCGCTGGCATGCCGTGCGCCATCGAATCAGAACAGTCGATGAGCATAGTGACGGTTATATTCTCCTCTGCCTCGAAGACGCGCAGGAAGAGGCGTTCCAGCCGGGCGTAGGCGCGCCAGTCGATGCGGCGAAAGTCGTCGCCGGGCGCGTAGCGTCTGTAGTCGGCAAACTCCATCGAGGAACCGGCCAGAGGCGAGCGCCTGCGTCCCGGCTGCCCCGTAGCCATCGGCCTGCGCGTGAGCAGGGCCACGCTGTCCAGTCGCTGCAAGACCTCGGCATCGAGGGGGAAGCTCAGTTTATTGCTCTCATCGGCCATGCGCTTTACTCCTCTATCCCCCAGCTAACTCTGACAGGCTGCGCGGCTTTAAGCATACGCGAAGCAGGCAGGATATCGCATTCGACCATAATGCCATCAGCGAAGAACATACCTTCTCGCGCCTCTATAGTGTCGTCGGTAAGAATGACAGGCTCGATATCCGAGTACTCCCTAGAGGCATGATGAGCGACCGAGCCGTAGCAGGCAGCGGCAACGAGATGTTTGCCCGGTTCCTGCTTTTTCCACTCAACAATCCGGTGCGCTATCACTAGCCGAACTCTGTCATGCCGGGAATATTCCTGATCCTCAAGCTTCATATAGCCATCCTGTCTGCTACTGTGGCTCCAACTCGGCATCATTCGGTGTCCGTTTCCTCAATAATTGTCTGGATCAGGGTTTCGGAGGTGATGCCGTCGGCGAGGCCGTCGAAGTTGAGAATGATGCGGTGGCGTAGCGCGGGGAAGGCGACGACTTGCAGGTCTTCCTGTGAGACGTTGTAGCGACCTTCGAGCAGCGCCAGCACTTTGGCGGTCATGATGAGCGCCTGCAAGCCGCGTGGGCTGGCACCGTAGCGCACGTATTTCTGCACCTGTTCGGGCGCGTCTTCCTGATCGGGATGGGTGGCGAGCAGGAGGCGCACAGCATACTCTTTGACGTGGGTGGCGACAGGAACGGCGCGGGCTGTCTCGATCAGGTGCAGCAGTTGCTCACCGCTGGCAACCTGTTGGGCGTGCAGGGACTGCGTGCCGACGGTGGTATCAATGATGCGCAGCAAGTCCTGAGCTTTCGGGAAGTTGACCAGTATCTTGAGCAGGAAGCGGTCAAGTTGCGCTTCGGGCAGGGGATAGGTGCCTTCCATTTCCAGCGGGTTCTGCGTTGCCAGCACGAAAAAGGGTCTGGGCAGCGGGCGTGTAGAATCACCGACGCTGACGGTGCGCTCTTGCATGCCTTCGAGCAACGCGGACTGCGTCTTGGGTGTGGCGCGATTCACCTCATCGGCAAGGACAATGTTGGCGAAGATGGGGCCGGGCTGAAAGCTGAAAACGCGCTTGCTGCCTGAAGTCCCATCCGCCTGCTCGGTGACAATGGTCGTGCCGACGATATCGGCGGGCATGAGATCAGGCGTGAACTGGATGCGAGCGAATTTCAGCGCCAGCGAATCAGCAAGAGTGCGCACCAGCAGCGTTTTGCCCAGCCCTGGTACGCCCTCCAGCAGCACATGACCGCCCGCTAGCAGAGCCAGCAGCAGCTCGCGGATAACGCGTTCCTGACCGACGACGATGGAGGTCAGTTCGCGCTCTAAATGCTGCGCCGTTTCGATGAATTGTGTGATATCATCCTCGCTCGGCCCCTGTTTCTCACTCTCGCTCTGCGACTCAGTGAGGACAGCGGCATCGTTCGCGGCCTGGTGTCCATTATTCAAATCGCTCTCTGTCTGCTGCACGTCGGCAGCGGATTTTTTGTTTTCGCTCGTATTTGCCATATATATTATTGCCCTTCCAGATTGTTGAAGTAGCCAGAAACGAGATCTTTCAGATCGGGAGAGATGCTGCTGTTGTCTATGGCATCATGCGCCTGCTGCGCATATTGCGCAATGACCTGCGAGTAGGCGACGGGGTGGCCCGTCTGGACGCTCGTACTGTTGCCGCCATTGCTTTCCGTGCTGTTGCCGGAACCAATCTGACCCGGTACCGTCACCTGCTCATTTTTGCCACTCTGATTCCCCGAACTGTTATTGCCATTTGTCCCGCCCGTTCCCTGACCACCCTGGCCCTGGCCTTGATTTTGCCCCTGACCCTGGCCCTGACCCTGCCCTTTTCCCTGACCCTGACCTTGATTCTGGCCCTGGCCCTGGCCCTGATTTTGCCCCTGGCCCTGCTGACTTTGCTGCCCCTGTCCCTGCGCGGTCTGGTTCTGACTGGTTGTGCTATCAGTCGAGGAGGCGAGGGCATTGGCGGATTGCTGCAAGGCCTGGGAGGTCCGGTTGATGCTGTTGGTTTGGGCCTGCGTTGCGGCCTCCTGGGAGGCCGCGTTCTCTACGGCGTTAATTGCCGATGAGACATCGTTCTGATCGCCGCTGGCAACGGCTTTTGAGAGCTGCTGTAAAGCGGAACTGAGCGCCGGGTCCTGGGTGGCGGAGTTCGCCGCCTGCGCAAGCTGCTGCGCGATTTGCTGGCGCTGCTGCGGTGTCATTTTGCTCAATTCATTGGCAAGATTTTGCAGTGACGATTGCAACTGGTTGCTATTGCCGTTAGCAAGCGCCTGCCCAATCTGATTCAGGCTCTGGTTGCCGCTGCTTTGCAGGCTGGCGCTGGCATTCTGATTGGCCTGTTGCTGGTTAGCAGCCTGCGGATTCTGCAACTGGTTGAGCTTTGCCTGCGCGTTGGCAATGGCCTGCTGCGCCTGTGTCTCATTTTTCGCGTTTTTCAGGTTGGCCTCAAGCTGGCGCAAAATCTGGTCGATGGCGGCGCGCTGCTGGGAAGTCAACTGTGACTGCTGGTCGGTTGCCAGCCGGACATGCTCGATGGCGGCTATCTGTTTGGAGATGCGTGCCTGGAAGGCCGCCTGCTGCTTGAGGACGGCTGTCATAGGATTGGGCAGCAAGACGAGCAGCGCCAGCGCGATAACCACGATGGCGAAGAGGATGAGGCGCGAGCGGCGCGGGCGCAGGGAGATGGCAGCGGCAGGCGTGTGCCTGTCCAGTTGTTGCAGGGCGTCGCGGCGCTGCAAGGTGGGAAGCGCTGCCGTCTCGTACCTCATCTCCCATGCCGTGCCCAGTCGGTCGTGCAGGGAGAGGCGTGTATCCACAAGGCGGGCCGTGCGCGGCAGCGTAGGACGGTACCAGAAGGCGGCAAAAAGCGCGCAGAGGACGCAGGCAAGCGCAGTCGCGCCTGCCCAGTACGGTGCGCCTCCCCACGGGACGAGGCGCGAGACGAGCAGCAGCAGGCAGGCCAGGAAGAGGCCGCTGAGCAGCCCTATACCGAGCCAGCGCGCCGTCTGTTGGAGCATAAGCCGACGCTGCCAGGGTCGCAGTGCTGCGGCCAGCCGTTCAGGTCCGTCATTGCAGGCTCCCAGTATCGTAGCCATACGCGATGGCGCAAGCGTTGCCATATCTTGTCCGCCTTTCTCGGTAATGTGAGAACCTTTTCCCAGGCCCCAACCCATGTCATATCTCTAAGAAAGCCTGTTTGCCTGTCATTCTGAGCGAGAGCGAAGAATCTCTCGTGAGCCAGGGTAATCGGTTGGTTGCTTGAGATTCTTCGCTCTCGCTCAGAATAACAGGATCAAAATGTTATCGTTAAAGGCCATTATATCAGACATATATACTACGCTGTCACGGTGCTTTGTTTTTGCAGGGTGAAGCGTTTTCTCAAAGAACGCAGTCGCCCGACAGGGTTGGGTTTGACGAACCACATGCTGAGCACGAAGAGCACGACGGTGGCGATCAGACTCAGCACACTATAGGTGCGCCAGGGTGTGATGCTGTGGTGAGCAATAGACAATGTCCCTACGCCTCCCCCACCTGGAAAGGTGCTGACAAGAGCGATGATGGGATTCCAGATAAACAATAAAGGAACTGTTTGCTGGCCGCCAAACGAGAAGGTGAGCGCCAGCAGCAGCGTCAACAGCCAGGGCAAAGCTGCCCAGATGACGCAGAACATGTAGGCGATAACGGTTGAAACCGTCGGACGATTCAGGAGTGTTGAGCAGAAGAGACCAAAGGAACCTGCTACGATGGCTGTCACTACGAAAACGAGCATGGTCTTGATGAAGTCCTGCGGCGAGACACCGCCGAAGAAAAAGACAAGGCTGAAAAGCGGGATCGAGGCGAAGATGAGCAGCAGAGCGTTGGCGAGACCGGCGATGAGCTTTCCCGCGACCAGTGAGAAGGCAGAGAGCCGCGAGCACAGCAGTAGATCATAGGTCTGGCGCTCTTTCTCGCCGTTGATCGAGGTGGAGGTGAAGGCTGGCGTGATGAACATGGTCAGCACGAGCTGCACCACCGAGAGCAGGATGTAGAGCTGCCCTCCCACCTGACTCAGCACATCGCCGCCGTAGCCGTTCTGACGAGACAGGAAGAGAAAGCCGAGCAGGCCCATAACCAGCAGATAGATGATGATAACCCAGATGGAACGCTCGCGGCGCAGGCGCAGGCGCAGCTCTTTGGTGAGCAGGGCGGCAAAAGTCATGATGGGCTACTCCCTTCCGTGACACTCATAAAGACTTCTTCCAGCAGGCCGCCACTACTGCGCGGCGCGAAGGAGACAACAGGAATATCCTGTTTGATCAACTCGGCCAGCACATAGTGCAGTGTGCGATCATCGCCGCTGAAATCGGCCTGTATCAGATTCTCATTTTCCTCGCTTGTGATGATATTGCTGATAGCGGTCATGTTTTTGAGCGCGGCAACGGTATCGGCACCCCGTTCGAGCACGCGAATCTCAAGCTGGCGTCCACCGCTGATGCGGCTGGTGACCTGTTCCACATCGCCGGAAACAACCAGGCGTCCATTCTGAATGATAGCGATATCGCTACACATCTCAGCCATTTCGAGCAGGATATGCGAGCTAATAATAATCGTTTTGCCCATACCTTGCAACGTGCGCACGAGTTCGCGCAGTTCGACGCGGGCGCGCGGGTCGAGGCCGGAAGCTGGCTCATCCAGGAGCAGCACTTCCGGGTCGTGGACGAGGGCGCGGGCCAGGCAGAGACGCTGCTTCATGCCGCGAGAGAGCGTTTCCACCAGTTCGTCGCGTTTGGATGAGAGGTCAACCAGTTCGAGCAGGTCGTTGACGGTGCGGGCGTGTTTCTGGTACGGGATACCGTGGATACCGGCATAGAATTCGAGATATTCGACGGTAGTGAGGTCGGGATAGACGCCGAAGAAGTCCGGCATGTAGCCAACCTTGCGCTGGATGAGGGAGGGAACCGTACTCACCTCCTCATCATCGAACCAGACTTTGCCCGAGGTGGGAGAGATGAGCGCGGCCAGAATGCGCAGGAGGGTGGTTTTGCCCGCCCCGTTTGGCCCGATGAGGCCGTAGATGGAGCCGCGCGGGATCTCCAGGGAGAAATCCTGCAAGGCCTGCACTGTGCGGTAGCGTTTATTGACGTGTTCTATTTTGATCATGCATTTTCCTATAGTCGTAAACTATGAAACGGTTCCATCTACCGATAATGATGGTCGCGCCAGCAGAATAGAGCCGACGGATGGGTCGGTATTGAGAAACTGTACCAGGACGCGACCGTTGGGACCGATATAAGGAGCAATATTATCCAGCGAGAGGTTGAACTCCTGCATTGGATAGGAATCCCAGCTATTGCTTTGCCAGTTGTAGACATACGTCTGCATGTGATTGACGTCGGTTGGCCCGGAGCTTGTACCAACGGAGGGCATCGTCTGGGTGAGCGTGGAAGGCTCTTGAATGGTCATATTATCGACGTGCAGGCGCGAGGCAGCGGGCAACGAGAATTCAAACGTCATACTGCCCGTTGTGAGCACATAGACGCCGGGCGCTTCCAGTTGCACGTTGTTGCCTTTGCTCTGCACATCGACCGGCTGGCCGAGTAAGTAGTTGGTCGGCAGGTTCAGCGGGCCGGAGAAGCTGAGATCGATGGGGGTCTGGATCAGCGTTTCCGCGAGGCCGGAAACGGCGGAGCCGTTGATAGTGACCGGATTGTTTCCCGATGCCTGAGTGTTTGCCCAACCGATGAGCGTGGCTGGCGCGTTAGGGACGAGCAGCGGATCGGTGCTGTATCCCTGAAGCGGACCCGACCCACTCAATAAAACGCTGCTCTGATAGCTAAATGATGGAGACCCGCTGGATAAGATGCTGTTACCCACTGACGTAACGGGGACGACCGGGCAGGGGCCACCGCCGCAGACGGGAACGCCGTAGACCCCCTGTCCGCTCAGTGCGGAGAGGATAGCAAGGTGGCGCTGTGTTTCGCTCAATGGTTGCCCATTGCTATTATAGTACGGACCGTAATAGGGCTGCCCACCGTTGGCGCTCATGGCGATCTGCGTTGCCAGCGGAATGTTGTAGCTGCCGCCATTGTTGGAGGTGTCCAGGAGCTGATTAACATGAATGGTTTGCCCGGCGGCGAGATTGCCAATGTGGGCAAAGCTGTTAGTCATGAGGACATAGACATCGCTCAAGGAGTAGTTGAGAGTGTTGGTGATGCTGCCTTTGAGCGTCCCGTTGATATCTTGCAGGTGGGAGATAACCCCCCCATGAACCGGCTGGTCTTGCTGGGCGAGAATGGAGCGCAGTGTCCAGATATCGACGCCCTGCAAGTTGACGTCGGTGCCATCCCCGTTGGGGGAAATGGTCGTCCGTTGCCCTGTAGTAGTGTTGAATTCGTTGGGAGCTGGCTGCGCAAGGACGTTACCGGGCAGGTGAACCAGGAAATCACCCTGATTGGGAACGAAGACACCGAGATACGTGGTTTCGTGGGCCAACGTGTTTGTGCCGCCGTTAAGCTGGATGATCGAGATGCTATCACTTAAGATAGAGGTGCCTTTTTCTTGCAAAGCGAGTCCATAGGTGAGGACCGAGAAGACTGCTATGGAGGCCAGCACGATGCGCCAGCTCCAACTGCGTTTGTTGCGCCAGCGCACAATGAGCAGGCGCACGGGGCCCAGGATCAGCAGGTAGCCAGCCAGCAGGACAAGCAGGAGCCAGGGCGATGGAATTGTATTGGGCATCAGCGTTTGCAGCAGGCCATCCATACCGCCCACGACGAACTGGTTCTCCTGATTCGTGCCGTAGACAGAGCTATTGGCGGAAGAGAGAAGCTGATCGCCCAGGTTGCGCAGCAGGAGTCCTTTCCAGAGCATGCTGGCGCCTGACCACCCCGCGAGTGGTTCAAGGGTTGGGTCAAAAGCCAGATAGGAGATATTGCCCTCGCCCTGCTGGGCCTGCACGATAAGAGGCGTTGTACCGGCGTTCAGAAGGGAAATGGCCTTTGTCGTGGCGAGCGTTGCTTTGCTGATTGGAACCGCCGCGTCGACAGTGTCGGGAACAATGCCCTGAGCATCAACGCCGCTCTTGTCGGGTCCGCCCACCGGCAGCAGGCTGGTTTTGGCAGGAATGGTACCTGTGCCGCTAATGGTGACAGGCAAGAGATCGACTGGCAGAGGTGAGAGGGTTCGCCTCCATTCGGGGCCGCCTACTTCGATGAGCGTACCACCTTGATTGACCCAGGTATCGAGCGCGCTGAGTTGGGCGGGTGAAAGGTTGCCGCTAGTGAAGTTATCGAGCACAATCACGTCGAAATTTTTGAGCACTGCCGCGCTGGCGGGCATCGCAGTGGCGGAGAGTTGTTCGACAATTACCGAGCCTCCCTGATTGGGCAGTGGCACGGCATTGAGCGGGGCAAAACCGGTCAACTGGTCGCTGAGCACACCCACAAAAACGTCGCCGCTACCCAGCGCGTTGAGCGTGCTGCTCTGCCTGGAGACAACGTGGTTGCTGTTATCAAGTAAGCTCACAATGATGGACTGCGTGGCTCCCGACGTGCCGGTTTCAAGTGGAATATACGTAACGACCTGCTTTTGCGCCCCGTTGGCAAGATTGACCGGAACCTGGTATGTGGCAGTCGGGTTGTTATTTGTGCTGCCAAACGGAGAGACAATGGAGATGGAAAGTGTGCCATTGAAATCGGGGCCGTCATTGCTAAGTGAGACCGTGACGGGAACCCAGTTGCCGTCACGGTAACGGGTATCGAAGCCCGCGCTGACGCTGAAGTGTGGTCCTGTTGCCCTTGTCGAGAGCTTTGTTGTGCCATGTGCGGAGGCAGTAACAGGAAACAGGAGCAGGGCAAAGAGCGCAAAGATGCTGACCGCTATCAATGGCAAGGCAAAATGTACGCTGGAGTGTGGGTATACCCCGGCACGAAGAGCAGTGGCAGGAAGATACCTGCGGGGTCGATCATCTATTTTCTTTTGCATGATTAGACGGCCCTCTCTTATGATATTCAAATTTTGACGATTCTGATCGTTAGATATGTTATCCAGTATAACCGTAAAGCCCCAACTTGAACAGGTGCAACTGCCCTATACGAAAGAATACGCCCTGTTATCCATATCATACACACAAATGGACGCTCTGTCATCCTGAAAGAAGCGAAGGTGATAGCGATAGTAAACTACTACTAATGACGTGTTAAGGTGGCTTTTTGTTGCAGAAAGAGGCTTTCAGGCCAATGGGAGTGTGATAAAGAAGGTGGAACCGCTGCCCTCGCTGCTTTCAGCTCGAACCCGACCAGAGTGGCGCGTGATGATCTCTTTGACCAGAAAGAGGCCAATACCGAAGCCGCTGAAGGAACTATCAAGATTGCTGGCCCGATAGAAACGGTTGAAGATCTTTGGCAGTTCATTGGCAGCAATGCCAATGCCCTGATCGCGCACCCAGATTTCGACTTCATGGGGGCGGCCTGAAGACTGGTGGGCGGGGCGCAGGCCAATTTCGATCTTACTGCCAGCAGGGCTATATTTAATAGCGTTATTCAACAGATTGTTGAGCACCTGAATGATGCGTTCTTCGTCATAGATACAAAGCAATGGCTTCCCATCTGCGCTGCCTTCAAGTGTCCATTGCAGTTTATGTTCATACATACGCATGGTATAGCTCTCGATGACGCGGGAGAGCGTGTCCAGAATGTTATGGGGAGCCAGCGTTAATTGCAACTGTGTTTGCTCTACACGGGCAAGGTCGAGCATGTCCCTGATCATCTGAGTGAGGTGCTGGCTTTGTTCAGTGATCATATTGATAGCGCGCATGCTGGCTCCATCCAGCGGCTCTCCCTGGGCCGCTTTGAACTGCAAGATTTCGGCGAAGCCCTGGATAGAGGTGATGGGCGTGCGCAGCTCGTGGCTGGCAATGGAAAGAAATTCGTTTTTCTGTTGCTCAAGGCTTTTTTGCGCGGTAATATCCTGGAAGACGGTGACTGCGCCGGTAATGACATTCTGTTCGTTCACGAGCGGGGCGCTGGAACTGAGCGCGAAGATCTTACTGCCATCAGGTCGTATGATAATAGTCTCCTGCCCGTTGATTACCTCGCCGCTGAGGGAGCGAATGATGGCGAAGTACCAGGGAAGGCCGGGTCGCTCATTCAGGCCGGTGACAGCATAATTCCGGGCATAGCGGTGCAGTTGCGTGCCGGTGAGCAGCTTATATGGGATGCCCAGAATATAGCCCGCCGCTTCATTAGCATAGCTAATGGAGCCATCCATAGCCTCGGTGATCAGGATGGCTTCGGGCAGGCGGTCGAGTATCAGGCGCAGGCGTGCGCGTTCGCTATGCACGCTTTCGTGAAGGCGTGCGTGCGCGAGGGCGCCTGCGATATGTGTGCCGCAAGCAGCCAGTGTTTGCACTTCAATGCCATCGGCGGCAATGGTATGATCAAAAGCGGCAGACAGCGCCCCTTCAAAGTAATCCTTGAACCAGAGTGGTATGCAGACATAGGACTGCGCGCCAAAGATTACAATGGCATGCTGCTGATTCAACTGACCGGATCGTACCGCTTCCTGCACATTCTCGATGACGATTGGCCGACGTTCCTCACACGCACGAGCGACGATGAGCCGGTTGTCATGGCTTCTATAGGATACGTATTGCAACAAGGCCCGTGCCACCTCTTCGCTGCCCGTGTATTCGAGATGGAGCAGGCGCAGGGCTTCCTGCGCGCTGTCGGCAGTGTGTATCGAGACAAAGATGGGATGAAAGGCCGCTTTGATCGCCTCGCTGGCTGTTTTGCTGATACTTTTCATCTCTAGCGATTCCCGCACGCTCTCTGCCACGGCCTCAATGACATCTATCTGTTTTTGCACCGGTTGCGCGGGAAGACGAGCCTCACGGACAGAGCTTTGCGCTGATCCTTCTGCGCGCTTGCGGGCCAGAACGTCGCCCGTGATGTCGAGGGCTGTCAGGAGCAGTTGCGTGATACGGTCATCGTCGTCGCGTATCGCTTCGAGTGTCCAGCGCCAGTACGTCGTTCCATGCGCGGGAAAGTACAGGGCATATTCATCTGAGCGGTAGGGAGAACCGGTCTCCGCCACTCTCTGGAAGACGGTCAGGATAGAGGCCAACTCTGTATCGGGCATCCATTCCTGAAGAGCGTGGCCGATAGCCTTTCCTCCCTGCCAGCGCGGGTCAAGGAAGGTGTCCATGTATCTGTGGAAAGAGGCGTTGGCGGAGAGCAGGTGTAAAGAATCGGCTTCATAGAGAGCAACTCCTACAGGGATGTGCTGAAGCATGATGTCTGCAAAGGATTGTGTTTTTGTCTCCATCTCGTTCTCTACACCTTGTGGTTCTAGCGACTCCTCACATGACAGTCGGGAAGTAGAGCAAGCTCTCCGTCTGGAATTGCCCACTTTTCTCAATCTCCTACCAATGCATATCGACAAAGCTCACAGTATAATGATAGTATACACTGTAGGGATAACAGCTACCAGGAATGCAAAGGGCAACGAAACCCAGCCACCGGGCTGTGAGCAGGAGATATTGCCATCCTGTTACACAATACTCGTGTTAGAGATACTGTAGGAGAAAGAGGCGGCCTATGTCAACATTACCAGACCCACAGAACCAGAATACCTATTTCATCGACGCGGAAAACGCGGCGGAGATGGCGCGCCTGATGGTGCAGGATCGCCTGACGACGAAGGCAATGGGCGGTTTGTTTCCAGAGCAAGCCGACCTGTCTAACATTCACAATATTCTCGATATTGCCTGCGGACCGGGCGGCTGGGTGCTGGATGTGGCACAGGCGTACCCAGAGAAGCGCGTGACGGGAATAGATATCAGCCGCTTGATGATCGAGTACGCGCAGGCACAGGCCAGAGCGCAGGGTGTGAGCAACGCCAGTTTTCAGGTCATGGACGCTCTCAAGCCGCTCGCCTTCCCCGCTAATGCTTTTGATCTGGTCAACATGCGCTTTGCGGTTGCGTTTATGCCAAAGGCTGGCTGGTCAACACTTCTGCAAGAGGCGCTGCGCATTACGCGGCCCGGCGGCATCATTCGCCTGACCGAGTTTGAAGCCCCGGTTACGAATAGCCCGGCGGTCACAAGATTGGCGTCTATGCTCTCGCGCTCTCTCTGGCGTGCCGGGCAGAGCTTCTCCCCTGAAGGGCAGAACCTGGGTATCACCATGATGCTGGCCCGTTTGCTGCGCGAGGCCGGTTGTATCAACGTGCAGCAGATGGCGCATATCATGGACTACTCCATTGGCACGGAGGCATACGCCAGCAATTACCATAACGTGATGACGCTCTACAAATTGTTACAGCCCTTTTTCATCAAAGTGGGGGTGACAACGCAGGAAGAGGTCAATCAGGTCTACCAGCAGGCGCTGGAAGAGATGAGATCAGAAGATTATACCGGTGTGATCTTTTTCCTCACAGCATGGGGAACAAAGCCAGCGTAATCGTGCAGATGAGAGGAGCAATCTACTATGTCAGTGTCCAACAATGCTTCCGGGGATGAGAACGCTTATTTCATCGATGCGGAAAATGTGGCGGAGATGGCGCGTCTGGCGATGCAGGACCGGCTAACGACGAAGGCGATGGGCGGCCTGTTGCCGGAGCAAACCGATCTGTCCGCTATCCACGATATTCTCGATATCGCGTGTGGTCCGGGTGCCTGGGCGCTGGATATGGCCCAGGCATTTCCTCAGATGCAGGTAACAGGAATCGATATCAGCCGCTTGATGGTTGAGTACGCGAAGGCGCAGGCCAGAGAGAAGAACTTACATAACGCCAGTTTCCAGGTCATGGACGCTCTCAACCCTCTTGAGTTTGCTGATAACTCCTTTGATCTGGTCAATGCTCGCTTTATCACCGGTTTCATGTCAAAAGCCGCATGGCCGCTTCTTGTGAGAGAATGCATGCGCGTCTTACGACCCGGCGGTATTCTCCGCCTGACAGAATGTGAGTCTCCACTGACCAACAGTAAGGGATCAGAGCGTATGTATGAGTTGCTGGCGCAGGCGCTTGCTCGAACGGAGCGGATTTTTTCCGTGGATGGCAGGCATATTGGCATAACGCCGGTGCTTGGTCGGCTTCTGCACGACGCCGGGTTTGCCGCTATTCAGAAAACGAGCCATGTGATCGATTACTCCTTCGGCACAGAAGCGCATGCAGGCTGCTATCAAGATGTCAGGACCTTTCTCAAGCTCTTGCAGCCGTTCTTTGTCAACATTGGAGTCACGACGCAGGAAGAGGTAAACCGGCTCTACCTGCAAACGCTGGAAGAAATGCAATCCGAGGATTTCTGTGGCATATTTTTCTTCCTCACGGCATGGGGAACGAAGCCCGCATAATCGAAAAATGAGAGGAGCAACTTGCAATGTCAGTATCCAACAATGCTTCCGGGGATGAGAATACCTATTTTATCGACGCCGAGAACGCGGCGGAGATGGCGCGACTGACGGTGCAGGACCGGCTAACGACGAAGGCAATGGGTGGACTGTTGCCGGAGCAAGCCGATGTGTCTGGTATCTATGATATTCTCGATATCGCCTGTGGGCCGGGCGCCTGGGTGCTGGATATGGCCCAGACCTATCCAGAAAAGCGCGTGACGGGCATCGATATCAGCCGCTTGATGATCGCATATGCACAGGCACAGGCCAGGGAGAAGGACTTGAATAACGCCAGCTTCCAGGTGATGGATGCTCTTAAGCCTCTTGAGTTTGCTGATCACTCTTTTGATCTGGTCAATGCCCGCTTTATTTTTTCGTTTATGCCTGCTACTGCCTGGCCGAAATTGCTGCAAGAATGCTTGCGAATTTTGCAGCCAGGGGGAATTATTCGCCTGACCGAGAGTGAATGGTATTTTACGAACAGCGCAGCATATGAACGACTACACGGTATGGTGACGCAGGCAATGCATCTCGCAGGACTGAGCTTCTCTCCTGATGGACGCATGGTAGGTATCACCCCGATGTTAGCCCGTCTTCTACGTGATGCTGGTTTCGCCGGTATTGCAGAACAGGCCCACATGATTAACCTCTCGGCGGGTACGGAGGCACATCAAGGTCTCTACCAGAATCTCCTGGCTTTCTTAAAGTTAATCCAACCGTTTTTGATCAAGACCGGCGTGACGACGCAGGCAGAAGTGGATAGCCTCTATTATCAAGCAATGGGTGAACTCATGTCGGACGAATTTTGTGCTGTCTCTTTCCTGCTGACTGCCTGGGGAACGAAGCCAGGGTAACGCTGAATCCTTGAAAGGAGTGTACTGATGACGACCTATCCCATTCGCTTGAAATCTCAGCCCGATGACGTTCCCCATCTCCTCAGTGTAGTTGAAGGGGAGACAGAAGGCGACGGTTTTGAATTGATCAGCACGTGGCTGAAGCTGCCCTGGGCAAAGGAAGCGACGCACAAATGTATGGTCTGCGGAGCGATAGTTGAGCTGCCAGATGGCAGCGTTGCAGCCCATCTGAAGAACTATCAGGCGGAACGCGGGGGCAAAGATGCCATTGTGCGCGTTGTCCATCACCATAGAGGTTCCAGACCACCCACTCTCCCCGCCGGAGTAAGGGTTGCAACCGAGGCCGACCGGGCGAGAATAAGAACTCCTAAAGAAATCATCCGTATGCTGGAAGCTGCTGGTCAGGGATCTGAGCCTGATGAATGTTGATAAACCAGAGCGGAAATGAGGAGAGACTGTAGGGACAGGGGGTGGAATAGGGTGGATGAGGGGGCCTTGTGCCTGTCCCCGCTGCCAACCGACCCGTTCGCATCATCCAACCCGAACCTATCTTCTGGCGGGCCGGACAGGCACAAGGCACTGTCCCTACAGTTATCCTGATCACAGCCCCTGTGCTTCCCGATACATACTGATATAGTCACGAATCCCCATTTCCAGCGAATAGCGCGGCTCGTCTGTGAGTTGCTCATTATGGGTTTCTGTTTCTACAGCCTACAGCCCCTGTTTTTGAAATATATCACAGACTAGCTTAAACATGTAATATTGTATTATGTAAATACGGTGAGACCGTGTTGCCTCACCTAAAAATCTTACTTTCGGGCCTTCGTTGCCTCAACAAAAAATCCAACTTTGGGCGGCGTTCAAGCAAGCGCGCCGCGGCGCGCTTGCTTGAACGCCGCCCAAAGTTGCCGCCCGCCAGAGCAGGCAGCACTCCCCTCGTCTCGCCCGGCAACATACTTCGCAGAAGACCTGTTAGGCGAAGTTCATGGCGGGCGGCACTGTTTGAATGAAGCCACAGCCATCCCGCTTTGTCAAGACGAAGCGACTGCGCTTTGAGCGCTCTCTGCTTGCGTTGGCTCCCCTGCCGCCAGCTTCCAGAGGACGGCTTGCTGGCGCTGCATCTGGCGTAAGAGAGCCACGGGATTGAGGGGAGCGTACTGCTGCCGTAACTTCTCCTTGGCCGGTTCACTCACTTGCTCGGCCTCCAGCACGCGCTGATAAGGCGTCTTGGCCTGGTCATATCTCTTCCTGACTTTGCCGCCCTCACGCTCTTTGGAGACTAATTTGAGACTCGGCTGGAAGAAATTGACATAGAGACGGATCACCTCGTAGAGGGTACAAAGGGCTTCATAGGCTGAGAGGCTTTCATACCGGTCGTAGCCGACTAATTGGCGCACAATCGTCCAGTTCTTCTGCTCCACATAGGCCTGGTCATTTTTCTGGTAGGGACGAGAGCGTGTGAAAGTGAGCTGTTCTTGCTGGCAATAGCGCAGCAGATGGGCATTGAGGAACTCGCTGCCGTTATCCGAATCGATGCCGCGTAATGGAAAAGGCAGTCGTCCTCGCGCCAGCACCAGCGCCTCCACGACTGCCAGTTGGCCCCGGTTGCGCAAGGCCACGCACTCGGTCCAGCCCGTAGCCACATCCGTGATGGTGAGGCTATGCAGATACTCGCCACGGGTGCTGCTGCCACAATGCACCACTAGATCGATCTCCGTAAAGCCAGGTATCGCCTCATCCCAGTCGGCAAAGGTACGAATGGGGATGGCGCTTTTGAGCAATGTCCCCGGCTTGGTCGTACTCAACCCATGCGGTTTGGCGAGTTTGCGCTCGGCTTGCAAGAGCCGATCGGCTGTGGCGGGACTTAGCCGAAGCCTCCCCTCTTTGGTTGGCTCCTCCAGGAGCAATTCCCCGTGCTGTTCTAGCACCCGCACCAACTCCGGTAGATACGGCACTAAGCGCTTACTACAAATGCCATTAGCCGCTCGCCAGCAGGTCACGAGGGCTTGTTGCACCGCAAAGACATACTGACGAGGACGCGCTCGTTTCTTGCGTCCTGTGGCCTTCGTGGGGGGATGATTGAGCAAACTCAGGGCATACTTGCGATGGTAGCCCGTACTGGCGATGAACTCTTCGAGAATCTGCGTGCCCTCCTTGCCCTGTGCTGCTCGGTAGCGAGGAGCGACGACGGCTAACAACTCTCGACGACTCGCGATACTCATCATAACCTCTCTTCCTTCCAGCCGCCTGGCTCTGCCATTCACAGCGGCTGGTACGATTCTCTCATGAGGCAACGATGCGGTCAAAGTAAGATTTTTCGTGAGTCAATTCG
>Ga0209061_1000848_pt1 | contig 62888 bp, 62 predicted proteins | sample Coa_R1_10_FD_187157 | JGI IMG/M metagenome (GOLD analysis project Ga0209061, IMG submission 187157) | Surface soil microbial communities from Centralia Pennsylvania, which are recovering from an underground coalmine fire - Coalmine... | ecosystem: Environmental > Terrestrial > Soil >... | reverse complement strand
TGGAACCTCCTTTCTATCGGTTGGAGAAGCCGTTGCCTCGCATTTAGCGCGGCGTGTCGTGAAGCTTGATAAACATTAACAAGCAAATACTGAGCTGGGTCAAATGGTGGGTTTTGCATAATCCTCCTGATCTTCGGACGGATACGCGGGCTCAGGCAGCTGGGAGAATACGAATATCAAACTCGCTTTCGTAACATCCGGCAGAACGTCAGCCGCTGGCTCTAGAAGCGGTAAGCCGCCTTGCCTCGTCCGCGGGGCTGGGCACGAGCGTCCTCGCCGACCAGTCCTCGCCCGGGCAGGCCAGGCCGTCATCGACTACCACCCGGACCGCCTGGTCCCCGCATCGCGGCGGTGGCGGCGATGGGCGAGGCCGGGGTGCTGACGGTGCGCACCGGGCTGGACCGGCTGCCGGTCGCCTGGCAGGACGGAGCGGCCTCATGAGCGAGATGACGGGCATCGGTCCTTCGGTGCCGCCGAGCGGCACCGGCTGCGTCAAGTGCGAGGCCACCGCGCACTGGAAGGCCACCGGCCACCCGGTCATCCAGAGCTTCGAGCCCGGCGAGGACTGGTTCTGGAACTTCGCGACCGAGGAGGTGCTCGAGGGCGTCGCGGAACTCGCCCCGCCGACCGGGCACCCGCTGGACCAGCCGGTGCCCGGGCCCGCGGGCCGCGTCCCCCGCGACTGGCGCTTCCGCGTGCACTGACGCCCAGCCCCGCCGGTGTCCGCCCGCGACTCGCAACGATGTGACATCGAGGTGCCCCTCGCCGGTCAGGCGGCGCTCTCGACGGGGAGGGCGGCCAGCCGCCACTCGAGCATGCCGTCGGCCAGCCGCCTGGCGGCGCGGCCGCGGGCGGTGAGCAGGCGGACGGCGTCGGCCGCGAGCACGCAGTTGCTGCCGCGGCAGTAGGCGACGACCTCGGTGTCCTCCGGGAGTTCGGCGAGGCGGGCCTCGAGCTCGCCCAGCGGGATGGAGACGGCCGCGGGGATGTGGCCGGCGGCGTACTCCTCGGCGGGACGGACGTCGATGACGACGGCGGTGCCGGCCTTGAGGCGCTCAAGCAGTTCCTCGCGGGTGAGCTCGTCGGTGTCGTCGGGGCCCAGGTAGGCGGTGCGGGCCTGCTCCGCGGCGGCCTGGTGAGCCCTGGCAACCCGCTGGAGCAGCGCATACAGGGCGGCTACGTCGTCTCCGGCGAGCCGGTAGCGGATGCGGGTTCCCTCGCGCCGGGCGGTGACCAGCCCGGACTGCCTGAGGACCTGCAGGTGGGCGGAGGCCGTGCTCAGGCCAAGCCCCGCCGTCGTGGCGAGGGCCTCCACGCTGCGCTCGCTCTGAGCGAGCAGGTCCAGCAGTTCCAGGCGCTTGCCGTTGCACAGCGCCTTGCCGACGACGGCGAGCGCCTCGAACAGGGCGGCCTTGCGGGCCGGGTCTGCCATCGCATCCTCCTGAAATCCATGGATTATTGTATTAGTGCGGTCGTGGCGCCCGCCACCCGGCGCGGTCCCTGGAGGATGCCGTGGGCTTCACCGCAGACCAGCTGATACTCCTCGTCGACCGGGGGCTGGGCAACAGCGCTTACCTGGCCGACCTGGGCGGAGGTCGTGCGCTGGCCGTGGACGTGTCGCTGGACCTGCGCGCCGTGCGCGAGGCCGCGGCCCGGCGCGGCCTCACCGTGGCGTATGCGGCCGACACCCACCTGCACGCCGACTTCCTCACCGGCGCGCTGCAGCTCGCGCACGACGACGGCGCCCGCGTCCTGGCCTCCGCCGCGGGGCGCCGCCGCTTCCCGCACGTCCCGCTTCGCGACGGCGACGAGGTGGACCTGGGCGGGCTGACCCTGCGGGCCCTTGCGACGCCGGGTCACACCGATGAGCACCTGTCGTACCTGCTGCTGGACGGCGGCCGGGAACTCGGGGTGTTCACGGGCGGGTCGCTGATCGTGGGCTCGGCCGCCCGCACCGACCTGCTGGGGCGGGACCGGGCCGAGGAGCTGGCGCGTGCCCAGTACCGCTCGCTGCGCCGCCTGGCCGCGCTGCCCGACGCGACCGCGGTATGGCCCACGCACGGGGCCGGATCGTTCTGCTCCGCGCCAGCCGGGGCGGAGCGCACGACCACCATCGGCGCCCAGAAGACCGCCAACCCGCTGCTGGCCGCCCCGGATGAGGACGCCTTCGCCCGCCAGCTGCTGGGGGGCCTCGGGTCCTATCCCGCCTACTTCGGCCGGCTCGCCGAGGTCAACCGCCGCGGGCCCGCCCTGGTCACCGCCGCCCCCGGCCTGGCGCCGCTGACCACGGCCGCGGTCCGCTTCCTGCTCGGCGAGGGCGGGTACGTGGTCGACGTCAGGCCCATCGCGGCCTTCGCCGCCGGGCACATCCCCGGCGCCATCTCGATCGCGCTGCGCGAGCAGTTCGCCACCTGGCTCGGCTGGCTCCTTCCCGGCGACGCGCCCCTGGCCTTCGTCCTCGGCCCCGGCCAGGATCCCGCCGAGGTCGCCTGGCAGGCGCTCAAGATCGGCTACGAGCGCCTGGCCGGGCAGCTGGAGGGCGGCATCGCCGCCTGGCAGGCCGACGGCGGGCCGCTAGAGACGGTCGAGCTGGTCACCGCCGAACGCATCGCCCCCGGCCGCATCGCCCCGGGCCGCGCGGTGCTGGACGTGCGGCAGAGGCAGGAGTACGCGTCGGGGCACATCCCGGGCGCGGTGCACGCCGAGCTCGGCGACCTGCCCGCCCGGGCGCCGGACCTGCCCGGCGACACGGTCGTGATGTGCGGCCACGGCGAGCGGGCCATGACCGGTGCCAGCCTGCTCGGGCGGGCCGGGCGCCGCGGCCTGGCCGTCCTGGTCGGCGGGGCCGCCGACTGGGCCGCGGCCACCGGGCGCCCGCTTCAGGAGGGGCCGTGACCCGCCCCGGCCCGGCACCCCGCGGTCCCGCCTCCGCCTGGAACGAGAACGACGTGCGGCTCGGGCTGCGCCCGAACCTCGCCCAGTTCGCGGCGCTGGCGGTGGTCAACGTCTTCGTCGGCGGCATGGTCGGCCTGGAACGCACGGTCATCCCGCTGGTCGGGGCCCAGCAGTTCCACCTCGGCGAGATCGCCATCGCCGCCTTCGTCGTGGTCTTCGGGTTCACCAAGGCGCTCACCAATGCCGTCGGGGGCGCGGTCGCGGGCCGCCATGCCCGCAAGAGCGTGCTGGTGGCGGGCTGGATCGTCGGCCTGCCCGTGCCGTTCCTGCTCGCCTACGGCCCCGGCTGGGGCTGGGTGATCGCCGCGAACCTGCTGCTCGGGATCAACCAGGGCCTGACGTGGTCGATGACGGTCAACATGAAGATCGACCTGATCGGGCCGCAGCGCCGGGGCTTCGCGCTGGGCATCAACGAGACCGCCGGCTATCTCGGCGTCGCGATCACCGCCCTGGCCACCGGGTACCTCGCCACCGCATACGGGCTTCGCCCCGCCCCCGAACTGCTCGGGGCCGGCTACGCGCTCGCCGGGCTCGCCCTTTCCGTGCTCGTCGTCCAGGACACCACCGCCCATGCTCGCGCCGAAGCCCGCCGGCTCCCGCGGCCGGACCAGCCAGGGCCGTCGTTCCGCCAGGTCGCCGCGCTGGTGTCCTGGCGGGACCGCACCCTCGCCGCGGTCAGCCAGGCCGGGCTGGTCAACAACCTCAACGACGGCCTGGTCTGGGTGGTCCTGCCCGTCCTGCTGGTGGCGCACGGGGTCTCCGTCGCCGGCGTCGGCTATGTCAAGGCCCTGTACCCGTTCATGTGGTCCGCCGGGATGATCGCCACCGGGCAGCTCGCGGACCGGATCGGCCGCAAGCCCCCGATCGTCGCCGGGATGCTCATCCAGGCAGCAGGCCTCGCGGTCATCACCTTCGGCATCAGCGACGCCCTGGCCGCCGGGCTGACCGGAGCCTTCCTGCTCGGCGTCGGCACCGCCCTGGTCTACCCCACCCTGCTCGCCGCGATCAGCGACGCCGCCCATCCCGCCTGGCGATCGAGCGCGCTGGGGGTCTACCGCTTCTGGCGCGACTCCGGGTACGCCTTCGGCGCCCTTATCGGCGGCATCACCGCCGCCCTCGCCACCCTCGACACCGCCATCGGCGTCGCCGCCATCCTCACCGCCGCCTCGGGCCTGCTCACCTGGGCGCTCATGCGAGAGACCCGCCCCGCGAGCCCGCGCTCCGTGCACCCCCCGGCCACGACCCGCCGGTGAGGGACGGGGGCCCTGGGCCGCCGCAGTACCCTGGCGAACGGTCGCGGCACGACCGCGTGCCGCCGCCTGAGGAGCCGCCCGCCCCGCCCGGCATTACCTCGTGGATCCCCAGGTCCTGCAATGTTCCCGGCACCGGTAAGGAGCAAGTAGATGGCCGTGATCTTCGAGCACCCTGTTCGGGTCAGGTGGCGTGACACGGACGCCCTGGGCCACGTCAACCACGCCGTCTTCCTGACCTACCTGGAGGAGGGCAGGGATGCCTTCTACGCGCAGGCCCTGGGCAGCGAGCCCGTCTACGTGGTTGCCCGCCTTGAAATCGACCTGCGCGCGGAGGTCCACCATCCGGACCAGGAGGTGACGGTGCGGATAGAGCCGGAACGCATGGGCACGACGAGCCTGACCACCCGGGAAACGATTCTCACCCGTGCCGGGCAGGTGGCGGCGGAGGCCCGCGTCGTGACGGTCCGCTGGGATCCGCACCGCAGGTTGCCCATCCCTTTCAGCCAGACCGAACGAACGCGCCTGGCGGCGGCAGGCATGGCCAGCTAGGCGGCCGGGCGCAGGACGGCGGCCCGGCACGGGATCGCGCTGCGGCCATTGGACAATGGACCGGTGATCGAGGTGGAGCCCGGCCGTTTCGAGGAAATGGTCGTCACGGCGCTGGACGGGCTGCCCGAGGATCTCGGCCGGCTGATGCGCAACGTGGCGGTGACCGTTGAGCACGGCGCGGGCCCGCCCGGCCTGCTCGGCCTGTACCAGGGCGTCCCGCTCACGAGCCGCACCTCCCAGTACGCGGGCGTCTTGCCCGACCGGATCACCATCTACCGCCGGGCGATCTGCGCGGCCTGCCACACCGAGCAGGAGGTCGCAGACCAGGTCCGCCGTACCGTCATCCACGAGGTCGCCCATCATTTCGGCATCGACGACGACCGGCTCAGCGAACTCGGCTGGTAAGTCCGCGGCCGCCCATCGACGGCGCGGCGGCCGCGGCGGGATCGGCCTACTTCGGGAGCTGGCTCTGGATCCACTGGTCGAGGGCGGGACCGCTCTCCACGCTGACGATGACCGCGTACCGCATATTGCGCCCGGCGTGGTAGCCGCCGCGGTACAGCCGCTCCGAGTCGACGACGACCTGCTGGTAGCGCGGCAGCGGTATCTGGACCTCTGCCTTCCGGTCGAACTCGGCCGGGCGGACCACGAGCACGCTGGTGGGGTCGTCGGTCAGCTCCAGCCAGATCCGCACGATCCAGCCGTTGGATTCGGGATTGCCCTGGTTGTTGTTGTCCAGGTGCAGTCCCCAGCGGCACTCGCGCAGGGTGTTCGGCGCCATGCGCAGCAACTGCACGCGGCCGAACCGCAGCCCGGCCGACTCAAGCCACCTGACGATCGTCGGGCACTTGCTCGCGTTCTCGGTCCAGACCCCGTCGAGGTCGGCCTTGCCGTACTCCCAGAAGCCCTTCAGCTCCATCTTCCCGGTCGCGGAGGTGATCGGGGCGAAGAACGTGGCCGGATCGCTGGCGTAGGTCGTGTAGGTGAGGTCTTCCCATTCGCGTTCGGGTATCTCGGGCCCGCGGTACTTGTCCAGCACCAGGTAACCGCCCGCGGCCTCCAGCGCGGGCAGCCGGTAGTGCGGCGTCGCGCCGCGCCGCGCGGGCGGGGGCCTGAGCCCGGTGGCGCGCAGGATCCGTTTGGTGTGCTCGTTCTTGAGGCTCGACATCAGCGCTGGCACGGTCTCCCCCTGCGGTCGGGTCTGTTTGTGTGTCCATACCTGCCAACGGCGCGCTCGTTCCGTGGAGTTTCCGTGCCCGGGGACCGTCCAGCGCTGGCACTGGACCGGTGCGGCTCGGGCGTTGTGAGATGGGTACGTGAAGAGTGTCCATCACCGGACCGGATTATCCGAATTAAGCGAGCACGGGCGGAACCGATCCGGGACCCGGGATCGTCCGATGCAGGTGTCGGCCGGCCGGCCCGCCGCGGCGGGCCGGCGCGACCGCAACAGCCGTCGTCCATAGCAACGCCTCGTATCCGAGATGACTGAACTTCACAGCCGCACCAGCGGCCCCGATCGTCCCCGAAGCCACCAGCAGCACGGGGCAGGTCGGGGACCCAGCGAAGACAAGCCCGGTCGCCGAGGTTGCGGGCATCTCCGGGCGGTGCTGGCCAGCCTGGCCGCCGGGGGCTTGCTCGGCTTCGGGCTGTCGGTCGGCGCAGCGGCGCCCGCGCTGGCCAGCGTAACCGCCCCAGCCGCCGCCTCCCCGCCGGCGACGGCGACCGGCCCGTCATCACCGTCGCCGTCCGCCTCGCCGCCGGCCGTCACCCCATCCGCGTCACCGTCACCGTCCACGTCGCCGTCGACATCCGCGTCTGCCACGCCGTCGCCGACCCCGAGCGCGACCCGCTCGGCGTCCCCGTCGCCCACCGCCAGCGCCACCCCGACCCGCTCGGCGTCCCGGTCGCCCACCGCCAGCGCCACCCCGACCCGCTCGGCGTCCCCGACCGTGAGCCCGGCGCACACGGCGTCGCGCGCGCCGTCTGGCGGCACCTCGCCGGCACGGTCGGCCGGGGCCGGCCCGACGCGGCGGCCCGGGCCCAATCCGACGACGAACGGCACGACGGGCATGCTCAGCAACGCCGAGAGCGCCGCGGGCCTGCTTCCCGTCGTCCCCCCGGCCGTGGCCGCGCCGCAGCAGCGCACCATCATCACGCTCGTCGCCGCCGGCGACGCCGCCGGCCTGTTCCCGCTGATCACCCCGGCCGCCCCGGCCGCGGCGAAGCCGGACGGCGCGGCCGGCTCCACGGGCATCGCCGGCCTGCCCCCGGACGCCGGGGCCGCCGCGACGCCCAGCCCGTCCCCGGAGACGGGGCCGCAGCCGGCCGGACGCGCGTCCGGCCGGGCCGCGGATGCGTCCGCGAACTCGCCGGCGCTGCGGCTGGCGGCCGGGCTCATCGCCGCCGGGCTGGCCGCCATGCTCACGATGACCCGGCTGCTTGCCCGCAGGCGCGCCCGGACGCCAGACCGTTGAGCGCCAGACCATGATCCCGAACGGACGGTGTTGCCCGGCGACGCGCCCGGAACAAACCGGTCATCCGGCGCGCCGGCTCCGGCGCCCAGCCCGGTCGCGTCAGCCGGCGGGGCCGGGCCGGGCCACCGGCGCGGTGAGCTCGAGCTGGATGCCGTCGGGATCCTCGAACGACAGCACGTCGATGCCGAACGAGGGCAGCCGGGTGATCTGGCCGTGGGTCACGCCGTGCTCATCGAACAGCCGGGCCGCCCGCTCCAGGTCATCGCGGCCGGCGACGCCGAAGCTGAGATGGTCAAGGCCCACCCGGTCCGGGTCGAAACGGTCGCTGGCTGGCGCCACCGGGCGCAGGCCCATCAGCAGGTTGCCGCGGACCATGACCACGCCGCCGAACAAGATGCGGAACGCCTCGGCCTCGGCCGGGTCGCCGGGCGGGGGCGATTCCACCGCGACCTGGAAGCCGAGCAGGCTGGTGTAGAACTGGCGGCTGCGCTGGATGTCGGTCACCGTGAGCCGCAGGTGATGGATGTCACCGGCCGGAACCTGACCGGGCATGACGGCCTCCCTCCCGCGCGAGCCCCGATGCTCTGCGCCGTGAGCGTCGGTACCAGCATCCCAGCCCCGGTGCCCGGCGCCAACCGGCACACATGGGGTCATCGGCCGCGACTGCAACGCTGCTCCTGGCCGAGGCGCCCGCCGATGCGCTCACCGAGCAGGTCGGCGTGCGGTGCCAGCGTGGCCGCCAGGACGGCACCGGTCATGACGTCAACCGCCTGCTGGTCGGTGAGGCCCTGCTCGATGCACAGCGAGTGCCAGGTCCAGAACGAGGCCGCGTGGCCGATGACCGCGCGGATCACGCGCCCCCGGCCTGGACCGCCGCCGAACGGCGCCGCGAGGACGTCACGGTGCAGGTCAGCCTGCTCCCGCAGGCGCCGCTGGTGTTCGGCGGGTAGCGCCGCGAAGTCCCGGTAGACGTGAGCGAGCATGCCTGCGCCGGCCCGGTAGAAGCGGTACAGGTCTGCCAGGCCGGCGCGCAGCCGACCGGCAGGGTCGTCGATCCCGGCCCACGCGCCGGGGTCGGGCGGCTGCTGCTGGGACATCCAGTGCGCCGAGCATGCGTTGAACAGCGCGGTCTCGTCGGGGAAGTGCCGGTAGACGGTCAGGCGGGTCACCTTGGCGAGGTCGGCGATGGCGGCGACAGTGGTCGCGGCCGGGCCGACGCTGCCGTGCAGCGTGACGGCCGCCTCCACGATGCGCTGCCGCGTCTGGCCGACCTGCTCGGCCCGGCGGCGCATCCGGTAAGGCCTGGATTTCGATGAACGTGGTTGTTCACTCAACTCTTGACAGGCACCCTGCAGCGGGACGACTATTGGCTGAACAGTATCGTACACCGAATTCAGGGGGTCAGCCATGACGGGCATGCAAGCTCCGCCGCTCACCGTGGTGCAGCCGGGCGACGGCGCGCAGGGCGACCTGGGCTCGATCGGCGTGGTGTTCAAGCTCTGGGACCGAGACACCGGCGGTGCGCTGTCGGTCGTGGAACACCCGTTCCCGGTCGGCGCGCTGGTCCCGCCGCACATGCACACCCGCGAGGACGAGTACTCCGTCGTGACCGAGGGCCAGATCGGGTTCCGGTCCGGTGACCGGGAGGTGGTCCTGGGCGCGGGCGGGTACATCACCAAGCCGCGCGGCGAACTGCACACCATGTGGAACGCCGGGACCGCGCCGGCCAGGATGATCGAGGTGATCAGCCCCGCGGGCTTCGAGCACTTCTTCCGCGAACTGGCCGACATGCTCGCCGCCGGGCCGCCGCAGCCGCCCGACGTCATGGCGCTGGCCGACAGATACGGCCTGCGGTTCGGCCAGCCCGACTGGCTGCCCGATCTGATCTCGCGCTACCACCTCACCCCGCCGCCGGGCGGCTGAGACCCCCGGGCCCTGCCCGCCGGGAAGGCGCTCGACAGGGGGACCGCCGGCCTGAGCCCGCCAGCACCTCGCCGAAGGTGTGGACCGCGCCCACCCGTGGCGGCTAGCCTTGCCGGCGCTGCGATTCCCAGCGGGCCAGGTGACGCAGCCAGTAGTCGGCCGACGCTCGGAGGTCCGCAAGGACTGCATCGTCGGAGACTTCGGACGGGTGGATGATCTCTAGGATGAGCACGGCTTCAGCTGCTCCGGATGCCTCGATCGCCTGCAGCACCTTCGGTGCCTCGATCCGCCCCATGCTGTTGGTCTCGGTCGTGAACGGCCAGTGCCGGTCTGCGGCGGCATCGGATTGCTGCAGTTGGATGACGGCGGCTGACGGGGCAAGTCGGCGCAGCCAGGCGTAGGGGTCGGCGTCATCTCCTGAGCTGCCCGGGACGCACTGATGGCCTACGTCGATGCACGCCAGCACCGGCACATGGTGGCCGTCTCCGCGTCGCAGCAGGGAACGGATCGCGGCGATCGTCGACGGCTCCCTGGCGCTGGCGAGGTTTTCCACCATCAGCGCGGCGAGTCCCGCCTGACGGGCGCATGCGGCAAGATTGGCGAGGGCCTCCTGCAGATGTCTCCACAGTGCCGCGCGCCGGGCGCGGTCTTCGAAGTCGGGGACGCTATAGGCGCCGACGTGCCCGCCGGTGGCCAGCGCGCCGGTTTCGGCGGTGAACTCGATGACCCGCCGATACCAGCGCAGCGCAGCATCGCGCTGTGCTGGGCCGGGATGGAGCAGCAGGTTGGCCGAGTAGGCGGCCAGGCCGGTGAACGTCGAGTGGAGGATGAGGCCGTGGTCACGGCAGGCCCGCCGGACCTCGGCCGCCTGCGCGGCCAGCCCAGCGCGGCCGGTTTCGAAGCCGACAAGGTCGAGGCTGTGCTGGACGAGGCCGAGGCCTAGTTCATTCCGGACAACCGAGGCCCAGCCCGATGGCTGCGGCCAGCGCTTGACTGCGAAGCAGGTGTTGATCCCGAGCTGGAAGACTGTCATCGCGGCCTCCTGCCCGCGGGCTCAGCCGACTCGGCCGCCCGACGCAGCGTGGCGAAGCAGGCAAACCGGGCCTGCTCCTGTTCTTGTCCGACCGCGGTGGGCCGGAAGACCCTGGCCCGTCGGACTGCCGCGGTGATAGCGGCGCGGGCCTGACCTTCGGCGCCCGTGGCTGCGGCCGCCAGCATCGCCGCGCCGAACCCTGCCGGGTCCAAGTCAAGATGGCGCACCGGCACGCGGAGCAGTTCGGCCTTGAGCCTGCCGGCCAGCCCCACGCCGACCCCGCCGCCACCCACCCGCAGTTCCTGGACCGGCACGTCTGCCCGGCCGAGAGCCGTCACCATCGAGGTGACCGCCAGCGCGACCCCTTCGATGACCGCGAATGCCAGGGCCGGGCGGTCGTGCCGATCCGACAGGCCGACAAACGCGCCGCGGGCTGCGGGGTCGTCGCGTTCCCCGTCACCGAGGTAGGGGAGGAACAGCGGAGCCGCCTCGATAGGCGCACCAGCCCAGCGGCCGGGCCGCGTCATCCGCCGGTGGTGGCGCTCCGCATCGGCGGCCAGCGCATCGTGACCGGGATAGCCGAGCCGACTGACAGCCCAGTCCCACGCTGACCCGGTGGTGTTGACGCCGAGTTCGGTGCAGTACCAGCCCGGGAGAAGGTAGCTGTAGTGGGTGACCCTTAGATCGTCCAGCGGCCGGGCGACGACCGAGTTGAGGCACGACGACGCGCCCGCCATCTCGCTGACCGGCCCTGGGCCGACCAGCCCGGCCCCGTAGGCCGCGCACTGGCTGTCGGCGGCCCCGATGACCACCGGGGTCCCGGCGGGAAGCGACACCTCCGCAGCCACCCGCCGGGAAAGGGCGCCGGCGACCTGCCACGGAGGCAGCGCGGGGGGAAACAGCTGCGGGTCAATGCCAAAACGGGCAAGAAGCTCATGATCCCAGGCTCGGGCGCTCAGGTCGTAGAACAGCGTCGCGTTGGCATGGGTTTCGTCGGTGGCGAGCGCACCGGTCAGCCGGTGCAGCACCACGTCGCGGGGCTGAAGGAAATACCGGACGCGCCGGAATGCCCCGGGATCGTGCCCGCGGAGCCAGAGAACCTTGGCGCCGACGTGAAACGCGGCCGGGACGTGCCCGGTGCGCCGGTGGTACTCTGCCTCGCCCACCTCCGCGCGCATCTGTGCCGCCTCCGCGATCGCCCGGTTGTCCCGGTAGAGCAGGCCGGGCGCGACCGGGCTGGTCCGCGCGTCAACAGGGACCACGGTCGGGCACTGGCCGGTCAGGCCGATCGCCTGCACCGAGGCGGCCCGATGGCCCAGCCGGCCGGCCAGGCGCGCCAGTGCCCAGACCGCGCCCGCCGCCCACTCTCCCGCGTCCTGCTCAGCCCAGCCGGGGCGGGATACGCGCGTGCGGTAGCCGCGACGGATCTCGGCGACCTGGCTGCCGTCCAGCCCGTATGCCACGGCCCGGGCACCGGTGGTTCCCACATCGACCGCCACCGCCAGCGGCTGATCGGCTGGGCGCGCTGCGGGGGCCCGCGGCCTGGCTACCGGCATCGGCCGGCCCCCCCGGTCCGGGCCGGCTGTCCGACGGGGTCGTTCATCCGCGGACGAACTGGTAGGCCTTGACCTTATGCGGCTCAAGCGTCACCAGGACGCCGTTGAGCATGCCGCTGCCGTAGTCGCTGCCCGGGTTGATGGCGAGCGTCCTGCCGATCTGCCGGAACCCTGCGCTCTCGTGAATGTGGCCGTGCAGGCCGAGCAGCGGCTGTGCCTGCTCCAGCAGTTCGCGGACCGCATGACTGCCAACCGGGCTCATCTTCGCCTGCCCGGCCGAGGTCTGTACCTGGAAGTTCTCATCGAGCACCGGCGCCTCATCCAGGCCGGTCCCGTACGGCGGCGGGTGAATGTTGAAGATCGCCGACGAGCTGCCGGTCAGCCCCTCGGCCAGCCGCCCCAGCGTTACCCTCAGCTCGTCGTCGGTCATCTCCCGGTAGGTGTGCCAGGGCGTGGTGTTCGCATAACCCCAGGAGATCATCTCGTGGCCCTCGACAAGCACCTGCCTGCCCTCGCAGTGCACCCCCCACGGAGCGCTGTCCAGCAAGGCGGCGATCTCGGGAGGATCATCGTTGCCCAGCATCCAGTACACCGGGATCCCGCGCGGCCGCAGCCGCTGGTCAGCCAGATCGAGCCACTCGGCGAGTCGTTCGGTGATCAGCTTCAGGAACAGCGAATCCAGCGTCCCTGCGGCCTGCATCTCCTCCAACTCGCCGGGCTCGCACCGGTAGGGGTAGTAGCCGTGATCGGCGATGAGATGCTCGACCGCGCGCAGTTCCTCACCGTCTTCCAGGTCATAGGCCGTGCCCCGGAACCGGAACCGGAACCGGCCGCCACCCGCCGCCGTGATCGCCTGGATGGCCTTGCCCGCCAGGTCCCCGCCCAGCACCATCGCCTGGGCACCGTAAATCGGGCCCCCGTTGAGGAACTTGCGGAAGCACTTTCCCGAACCGTGCACGTCGCTGACGAAATACAGCCTGATCCGCTTTGCCATCGCGCCGGCTCACCTGCCTCGCACCGAGCGAACCAGCTGCACCATCCTGCGCGCGCGCTCCGGGTCAACCGGGTTCCAGGTGCAGCCGTCGACCTTCAGTCCAGTCCCGACAATCGCCCCGTCGGCAATTGCCAGGATCTCCGCCACGTTCTCGTGAGTGACACCGGTATTGGCCAGAACGGGAACCTCCCCCGCGGCCTCCCTGGCCGCCCGGAGCTCGTCCAGGTCGATGTGCGCCCCCGCCTGCGGGCCGCTGATCAGCAGCGCGTCGGCACCGAGGAACGCCGCCCCGCGGGCCCGATCGGCGACGCTCCGGCCCGACACCGACCGGCTGAACTCCGGGGTGATGTTGGTGAAGATCGCCACGTCATCGGCGGCGATCGCGTGCCGGTAGCCGCTGAGCTTGCCGAAGTCGGGAGCCAGCAGGCCCATGTCGGTCTCGAACACGCCGGTGAATACCTCGCGCACGAAGACCGCCCCGGTCGCGCGAGCCACCGCGAGTGCCGCCTGCGGGTCCCACAGCAGGTCGACGCCGAACGGCGCCGTCAGCTCCGCGCGCAGCCGACCGATCACGGCCGCCTGCGCCACGGCCACCTCGACCCCTACGCTCACCGAGTAGGGCAGGTCGTGCTCGTTGCAGAACAGGAGCCCGTCGACGCCTGCCTGCTGCAGCGCCAGCACGTCGCGCCGCAGGGCCTCATAGACGCCCTGCATGCCTGCCTGCGCGTCGTGGCGGGGCCGACCCGGCAGTGCCTGCAGGTGGCACATCGCGATCAGTGGCTTGGCTACCCCGAAGATGCGTTTCAGCACATTCACCGGCCGGCCTCCTCGCCGTCCGCAGCCGCGTCAGCACACTGCACTTCGTTGGTTCTCTTCGTCCCCTTGATTCTCCCCGGTCCTTTGCCGGACACCGCGCTGCGCCGGGCAGCCGTGCCGTCAGCGATCACCACGTCGGTTCCGGCCGCCCGCAGGCGGCGAAGCTCCTCCGCGGGGACGCCCGCGCTGGTCACCAGCGTGCCGATGGCGGCGGTGGGCGCGACGATCGCCGTCGCGTCGGCGCCGATCTTCGACGAGTCGGCGAGCACCACCAGCCGGGAGCTGTGCGCGATGGCGGTCCGGTTCAGTTCGGCGATGTCGTCGTCCGGCTCGGTGACGCCGAACCGAGCCGACACCCCGCCAGCGCCGATGACCGCCACGTCGGCCCGGTAACGGGCCAGCGCCGCGGTGGCGCCCGGCCCGACGCAGGCCAGTTCCTCCTCCCGGACCGTGCCGCCCAACGCGACCACATGCACCGGCCGGGAGCCGAGCAGGCTGGCGACCGGGAGCGAGCCAGTGATGACCTTCAGGCCTTCGGCCGGGGTGAGGAACAGCGAGAACTGCTCGGTGGTGGTCCCCGGGCCAATGTAGACGGTCAGCGGGCCGGTGAGGTCGGCCGCGGCCCGCATGCCGATCAGCCGTTTCTCGGCGGCGTGCTGCAGGGCGCGCGGATTGAAGGCAAGCTCGATCGACTTGGTGATGTGCGCGGTCGCGCCGCCATAGGTATGCCGCAGGAAACCGTCGCGCTCCAGGCTGGCGATGTCTCGCCGGATCGTCATCTCGGACACGCTGAACTCGTGGGCCAGCTCGCCAATCCGGATCGTCTGCTCCTCGGCGACTCGTTCCAGGATCCGGCGGCGGCGGTCGACCGCGAACACGGTGCGGCGTTCCTTCCTGAAGCTGCCCGGAGGCTGATAGCTGTAACAAAAACTAACACATCTTTCTGGTAGATCATATCCCCAGCAGTTGATGATGATGTTCTTTCCTGTTACGCTCGGGCTTGGTCGGGGCAGCCAGCAAGCGGCCAGCAGCCAGGGCCCGAGGAGCCGCCATGAGCACCGCTAAAACCCGAGGCGAGCAGGAGCTATTCGTCCGCAACAGCACCGGCCTGGTGCGCCAGGCGTCCGCGTTCGACGCGATGGTGTTCAACGCCGTGTTCTCCGCGCCGGTCGGAGCTACCCTTGCCTGGGGAGTGTTCTTCGCGCTGTCGGTGTTCCCCGGTGCGGACCTGGTGACCGCGACGCTGATCTCGTTCGCGATCAACGCCCCGGTCGTGATCATGATGGCGCTGATGGCTTCCAGCATGCCGCGCACCGGCGGGGACTACGTCTGGGTCAGCAGGATCCTCTCCCCGCCGCTGGCCACGGTGTCGAACTTCGGAGCCGCATTCTCCGCGATGATCGGAGCTACGTTCTGGGCCCGTTACTTCCCGGTGTTCGCGCTCGGGCCGACGCTGGTCACCTTCGGGGTCTTCTTCCACAACGCTGGCCTGATCGCCTGGGGCGACCGGTTCCAGACCGACCACGCCTGGATCTTCCTCGGCGGCCTGTTCATGATCGTGCTGATGACCGCCATCCTGATCGGCGGGACCAAGATGACCTTCCGCTGGCAGAACACGTTCTGGATCATCGCCTCGGCCGGGACTTTCCTGGCCTTCCTCGTTCTCGCGGTCGGGTCGTCGTCCTCGTTCCGGTCCCACTTCGACCAACTGTCGGCCCGCTTCGGCGCGCACGGCGACGCTTATCATCAGGTGATCAACGCGGTCCGGAGCAGCATCGCGGTGCACCCTGACGCCGGGCGGCTATCGAGTACCCTCCCGGCCATCTTCGTGATCATGACGTTCATGATGTGGAACTGGTGGAGCGTCTACCTGTCCGGCGAGCTGAAGAGCGCCTCGAACCGTAACCGGCATCTGAAGATCATGTTCACCGCGCTGGCCTGGGACGTGGTGTTCATCTGCGTGGGCGTGCTGCTGCTGTACAAGGTTGCCGGGTACGCGTTCATGTCGGCGGTCAACACCAGCCCTAACAAGGCCTACGTGATCCCGTCCGGCCCGTGGTACCACTTCCTGGCAGCGCTGACCGTCAATGTCCCGGTGCTGACCGTGCTCATCGTCGGGTCGTTCCTGTTCTGGAGCCTGCCCGCCATGGTTGGCAACACGTTCATGCCGGTGCGTACCGTCTTCGCGTGGGCCTTCGACAGGCTGCTGCCGTCCCGGCTCGCCGATGTTTACGAACGGCGCAGCTCACCGGTTCCGGCCATCTTGACCGTGATGATCCTGGTCACCGCGATGCTGGTGTGGAGCGTGCTCGCGACCACCTTCCAGACCTGGCTGGCGCTCGGCGTGCTCGCCGGCGTGGTCTGTGTCTGGATCGTCTGCGTTGCCGCCTTCGTCTACCCGGACCGCCGCCCGGACCTCTACCGCGCTTCCCCGGCCAACATCAGCTGGGGCAGCGTGCCCGTCCTGAAGGTCGTCGCGCCGATCTCGTTCCTCGTCATGGCGTTCCTGGTCTACGACGTGCTGAAATACCCTGCGCTGGCGATCGGGGCAACCTCACACTGGTGGTACGTCCCCGCGTTCATGGGCGGCACCGCTGCCTTCGGCCTGGTCGTCTACTACCTCGCCAAGCTCATCCGCCGCAGTCAGGGCGTCGACGTCGACCTCGTTTACCGTGAGCTCCCACCGGAGTAAGCGGGCGGCGAGCACGAGCGGTCCCGGAGCCGACGAGCGCTGACCTGGCCGGATCGGTGGCATCCGGACGGCCCGGGAACCAGGACGGGACTATGGTGACCGTCGATGAGAGGCGCTGGGACGGGAGGAGGGCGGCCAATGGGCGGCTACCTTGACTATTCCGGCCGGGACGACGTGCTGAGCGGAGGAGCGCGGCGGATCTCGGTGAACACGCCGGTGGGCAGCCACCGGGTATGGGTGAAGCGGATCGGCAACAGTCCGGCGCTGCAGGTGCTGTTGCTGCACGGCGGCCCGGGCTCGACTCACGAGTACCTGGAGGCCTGCGACAGCTACCTGCCGGCGGCGGGCGTCGAGTACTACTACTACGACCAGCTTGGCTCCGGTTTCAGCGACCAGCCCGCCGAGCCGTCGCTGTGGGAAGTTGACCGCTTCGTGGACGAGGTGGAGCAGGTACGGGCCGCGCTCGGCCTGGACCGGGAGAGCTTCGTGCTGTACGGGCACTCGTGGGGCGGCATCCTGGCCATCGAATACGCCCTGCGCCATCAGCAGCACCTGCGGGCGCTGGTGATCTCCAACATGATGTCCAGCGTCCCGGCCTACAACTCCTACGCCGAGCGGGTGCTCATGCCGGAGATGGACCAGGCGGCGCTGGCCGAGATCAAGTCGCTCGAGGCGGCGGGCGACACGGAGAATCCGCGGTACATGCAGCTGCTGTACGAGCAGCACTACATCCGTCACGTGCTGCGCATGCCGCCAGGTGAGTGGCCCGATCCGGTGCAGCGCGGGTTCGCCCACATCAACCCGGCGATCTACGTGCCGATGCAGGGCCCCAGCGAGCTCGGCATCAGTCCCGATGCGAAGCTCGCCCGCTGGGACCGGACCGCTGAGCTCTCGTCGATCGAGGTGCCGACCCTGGTCATCGGCGCTCGGTACGACACCATGGACCCGGCGCACATGGAGATGATGGCCGGACGCCTGCCCGCCGGGCGGTACCTGTACTGCCCGAACGGCAGCCATCTCGCCATGTACGACGACCAGCAGGCCTACTTCGCCGGTCTGGTCGGCTTCCTGCACGACCTGGCCGACTAACTGAGCCGGGCCGTGGTCAGGAACCTGGCATCCTTGGCTCATGAGCACCTTCGTATTCAGGCTCAAGGCGCCCCGTCCGACGTTCGCGCTGGACATGAGCGATGAGGAGCGCGAGATCATGGCGCGCCACGCCCAGCACTGGCGGCCGTGGGTCGAGTCGGGCCAGATGGTGATCTTCGGTCCCGTGCTCGACGCCAGCGGCTCCTGGGGCCTTGGCGTGGTGGAGGCCGACGATGAGGAGGAACTGCGGGCGTTCGCCGCGCACGATCCGGTGGTGACCACCGGCACGGGCACGATCGAAGTCGGGAAGATGCTGGGCGGCTTCGTCCGGCCAGGGCCGACGCGGTAGCGCCACGCCCAGTTGCTCGACACCAAGAACCAGCTCACCAGGGTGCTGCTGGGCGGCGCGCAGCCTTAGCTTAGCCGAGGCGGGCGAAGAACTCCCGCAGGTCCTCGACCACCAGGTCCGGGTCGGTCGTGTAGGCGAAGTGCCCGCCGCGGTCGAACTCGGTGTACCGCACGATGTTGTTGGCCCGCTCGGCGAAGGTCCGGATCGTGCGGAAGTCCTGGGGGAACACCGCGACCGCCGTCGGCACCCTGTTCGGCACGTTCCGGTACCCGGCCCCGCTGCGCGCGTCCTCGTAGTAGTGCCGTGCGCTGGACACGCCGGTGCGGGTGAACCAGTAGATGCTCACGTGGGTCAGGTAGGTGTCCACGTCGAGATAGTCGGCGTAGTCGCCCCAGCCGGTCCACAGCTCGGCGTTCCACGCGAGCTGGCCGGCGGGCGAGTCGGTCAGCGCGTACCCGAGCGTCTGCGGCCGGGTCTGGTGGATCTTCTGGTACCCCGACTTGCTCTCGAACTCCGCGGCCGTCCCGGACAGGCTCTGCCTGTCTGCGTCCGACAGCTTGGCCATCTCCGCCGGGTCGCCGGACGGGAACGCGAAGATCTGCAGCAGGTGCACGCCGGCCAGCCCCTCCGGTGCGAGGATGCCGAGTTCCCGGCCCACCAGCGCGCCCGCGTCGCCGCCGGACACGCCCCACCGCTGGTATCCCAGCCGTGCCATCAGCGAGGCGAAGGCCCTCGCCATCCGCGCGCTGTCCCAGCCCCGCTCGGTGGTGGGCCCGGAGAAGCCGTACCCGGGCAGGGACGGCACGACCACGTGGAACGCGCGGGACGGGTCGCCGCCGTGCGCCCGCGGATCGGTCAGCGGCCCGAGCATGCCGAGGAACTCGAGCACCGAACCGGGCCAGCCGTGCAGCAGCAGCAACGGCACCGCGCCCGGCTCTTCCGAAGGCACGTGCAGGAAGTGGATGTTCTGCCCGTCGATGGTCGTGGTGTACTGGGGGATCTCGTTGAGCCTGGCCTCATGGGCGCGCCAGTCATACCCGGAGCGCCAGCGCTCGGCAAGCCGCTGCACCACGGCGAGCGGCATGCCGTAGCCGGTGCCGGCGCCGGCCACCTCGTTCGGCCATCGGGTTGCGGCCAGCCGCGCGGCGAGGTCGTCTAGATCGCGCTGCGGGACGTCGATGCGGAACGGCTTGATCTGCTGTGATGTGGTCATACCACAACGCTACGGATCGTTCCGGACAACTTCTGTCCTAAACCGAAGTTACGGGGCCTCCGAGTAGGAATCTCGCGCCTGACCAGGCACGCGAGCTTGCCGACGGCCTCGGCGTGTAGTCAGGAAAATCTCGGCGTGTCGCCGGTAATTCAGTACCATATGCTGTTACGATGCGCTCATGATGGAGCAGCCGACGGCGATGCACGTGGTCAGGATCAAGAGCCGGCACATCGACAAGCAGGGCCGCGAGCGCCAGTACGAGTCGCGGCTGCTGCGCCGCACCTACCGCGACGGCGGGACGGTCCGGAACGAGACGCTGGCGAACCTGTCGAAGCTCCCCGATCACGTCGTGGACGCGGTCGAGGCCGCGCTGAAGGGCGAGGTGCTCGCCACTGCCACGGGAGCGCCGGCCGTCACGATCGCCCGGTCGGTGCCGCACGGGCACGTCGCCGCCGCCTACGCGATGGCCCGCAAGCTCGGCCTGCCCGCGCTGCTCGGGCCGGCCGGGCGGCACCGCGACCTGGCCCTGGCGCTGGTCATCTCCCGGGTCGTGCACCCGGGGTCGAAGCTGTCCACGCTGGCCTGGTGGGGAGATGCCACGCTCGGCCCCGACCTCGGCATCGAGAACGCCACCACCGACGAGGCGTACGCGGCGATGGACTGGCTGCAGGCGCGGCAGGACGCGATCGAGAAGAAGCTCGCCCGCCGGCACCTGGCCCCGGCCGCGAACCCGCAGCGGATCGCGATGTTCGACCTGTCGAGCTCCTGGCTGGAGGGCTCGCACTGCCCGCTGGGAGCGCGCGGCTACTCCCGCGACGGCAAGAAGGGCAACATCCAGATCGAGTACGGGCTGCTCACCGACCCCCACGGCCGGCCCGTCGCGGTCCGGGTCTTCGGGGGGAGCACCGCCGACCCCGCCGCGTTCACCGAGATCCTCGGCGCCGTGCACGATGACTTCCAGCTCCGGAGGATGGTCATGGTGGGCGACCGCGGCATGATCACCAGCGCCCGCATCGAGGCCATCAGGGAACTCGACGGCAGGTACGCCTGGATCACCGCGCTGCGCGCCCCCGCCATCCGCAAGCTCATGGACGACGACGGCCCGCTGCAGCTCAGCCTCTTCGACGAGCAGGACCTGGCCGAGATCACCAGCGAGGACTTCCCCGGCGAGCGGCTGATCGCCTGCCGCAACCCCGCCCTCGCGGAAGAGCGCGCCCGCAAGCGCGAGAATCTGCTGGCCGCTACCGAGAAGGCGCTCGCCCCCCTCATCGCCCGCGTCGCCGCCGGCCGCCTGTCCGGCGCCGCCGAGATCGGCAAGAAAGCCGGCGAGATCCTGAACAAGTACAAGATGGCCAAGCACTTCGACGTCACCATCACCGATAGCCGCCTCACCGCCGACCGGAAGCAGGACCAGATCGACGCCGAGGCCCGGCTCGACGGCATCTACGTCATCCGCACCCCCGTCCCCGCCGCCGAGCTCGACGCCGCCGGCACCGTGACCGCCTACAAGAACCTCAAGTACGTCGAGCGCGACTTCCGGTCGATCAAACCCGGCGACCTCGACCTGCGCCCGGTCTTCCACCGGCTCGAAAAACGCGTCCGGGGCCACGTGCTGATCTGCATGCTCGCCGCCTACCTCACCTGGCACCTGCGCCAGGCCTGGGCGCCGCTGACCTACACCGACGAGGAACCCCCGCAGCCGGCGGACCCCGTCGCCCCCGCGCGGCGCTCGGCAGCCGCCGAGACGAAAGCCTCCCGCCAGCACGACGAGACCGGCCGCCCCTACCGCAGCTTCCGCGGGCTGCTTGCCCACCTGGGCACCCTCACCCGCAACGAGCTCCGCCTCGCCGGCACCCCCGCCGCCGTCCCCGTGCTCACCGAGCCCACCAGCGAGCAGCGCCAGGCCTTCGAGCTCATCGGGACGCCCATCCCGCTCACCCTGCGCAAGTAGACAGCAACCGCCGCCAGGCCCGGCACGAAACCGCAGGCCAGCGGCGGTCTCGGCATCCAAACCACCCGTAACTTCGGCCTAAAGTGCTGGCAGACTGAGGCTCGTGTGGGAAACCTCCGCGCCCCTGCTGCGGCTGCTGTCGCTGCTGCAGGCCCGCCGGGAGTGGTCCGGCGCCGAACTGGCCGCCCGGCTGGAGGTCAGCGAGCGCACCGTGCGCCGCGATGTCGGACGGCTGCGCGACCTCGGCTACCCGGTCGACGCCAGCCGGGGCACCGACGGCGGGTACCGGCTGCGCGCCGGCGCGGCCATGCCGCCGCTGCTGCTCGACGACGACGAGGCCGTGGCCGTCGCGGTCGGGCTGCGCACCGCCGCGCGCAGCCCTGTCACCGGCATCGAGGAGACGTCGGCGCGCGCCCTGGCCAAGCTCGAGCAGGTCCTGCCGTCCCGGCTGCGCCGCCGGGTGGGCGCGCTGGTCGACTACACGGTGCCGATTCCGCCCGACTCCCCGGCTCCGCCGGTTGACCCCGAGGTGCTGACCAGGCTGGCCGGCGCCTGCCGCGACCACGAGGGTCTGCTGTTCGACTACCGGTCTCACGACGGGACCAGCGGCAGGCGTTCGGTCGAGCCGCACCGCCTGGTCTCCTGGGGCCGCAGGTGGTACCTGGTCGCCTGGGACACCGAACGCGGCGACTGGCGCACCTTCCGGGTGGACCGGATCGAGCCGCGCACGCCTGGCGGTCCGCGGTTTCACGCCCCGCGAACTGCCGGGGGACGGCGACGTCGCGGCCTACGTCGCACGTGGCGTGTCCGCGGCGGGCTTCCGGTTCACCGCCCGGATCACCGTGCACGCCCCCGCCGACGCGATCGCCGCCCGCATCAACCCGGCGGTCGGCGTGGTCGAGCCGGTCGACGAGCGGTCATGCGTGCTGGCCACCGGCGCCGACAGCGTGGAAACCGTCGCCGTGTACCTCGGCCTGCTCGACGCCGACTTCACCGTCACCGGCCCGCCGGAGCTCATCGCCCGGCTGCGGGTGCTGGCCGAGCGCTACCGCCGCGCCTGCGGGCGGGCGGGCGGGGACGCGAGGGCCCGGACCGTAGCCAGACCCGCGCCTTCAGGCTGCGCCCGCCGGTGACTGGCTCGTCACGAGCCGAACCACTCGCGCAGCGCGCCGGGCAGGCTGCGGCCGGGACCGGGCGCGCCTGTGGTGGCGGCCCAGGCCACGTACCCGTCCGGCCTGATCAGCAGCGCGTCGGCCGGGGCCGGCCGGGTCAGGCAGCGCCCGGCCGTGATGATGACCTGATCGGCCCGGTCCGAGGCCGCCGCGGCGACCGCGGCGGCCGGGGTGAAGTCCAGCAGCACGCCCTTGGCGGCGCGCATCAGCTCGCCGACCCGCGTCCGGCTGCCGCTCGCCGCCTGCAGCCGCAGATCCGGGGCGAGCCGGCCGACCAGCGGGTGTGGTTGCCCGTCGTCTCCCGGTATCGGGTAGCGGACGTCCGAGCCCTCGATCAGCTCGCCGATCCGGCGTAGCGTCTCGGGCTGCTTGAGCAGCTTCTTGATGCTGCGCAGCGGGTCGGGGCGGGTAACGGCCTCGCCGAACAGCTCGCGCAGCGCCTGGCTGTCTTCGCCGCCCGGCTGTCCGCCCTGGCGGTGCCGGCCGCTAACGAGGGCGGACAGCGCGTTCTGCGCGCGGGTGTGCAGCAGCGCGCGCTGGCCGGCCGGGTGCCGCTCGGCGTGATAGGAGGCGAGCAGGCCTTCGGGCGCGCGGCCCGCGACCTCGGCCGCGAGCTTCCAGCCGAGGTTGATCGCGTCGAGCAGGCCGGTGTTCAGCGACCCGCCCGCCCCGAGCAGGTGTGCTGCGTCGCCGGCCAGCAGCACCCGGCCGGATTGGTAGCGCTCGGCCAGCCGGCTGTTCCCGGCCAGCTTGGTCAGCCACTGCGGGTCGGTCATCGGCAGGTCGGCGCCCAGCACGCGCCGGGCGCTTGCGTGCAGCTCGGCGAGGCTCATCGGGGCGGCCAGCTCGCCGGACGGGTCCTCCTCCCTGGTGTAGACGATGTAGGTGCCGGCCCGGGCGCCGCGGTCGAGGCTGGCCAGCGGCGCGAGCGAGTAGGTGCCTCGCGGGGTGCGGACCTGGCGCATGACCGGCAGGCGGCCGATGTCGGCTACCGTCACGGCGCTGCCGCGCCGGGTGAGGTGCGCTGTCGGCAGGGACACCCGGCCGATGCGGGAGATCTCCGGGTAGGTGACCCCGGGGAACCCGATCCCTGCCCGCTTGCGGACCAGGCTGTGCGCCCCGTCGCAGCCCACGACGTAGCCGGCGCGCATCAGGTACCCCCCGTCGGGGCCCCGGACGTGCAGCGTGACGCCCCCGGGATCCTGGGCGAGTCCGGTCAGCTCGTGCCCGCGCCTGACGGTCCCGCCGAGCTCGGCCAGCCGCTCGCCCAGCAGCTGCTCGATCCGCCGCTGCGGGATCGCCATGATGTGCAGCGGGCTGTGGCCGAGCCGGGAAAGGCTCAGCTGCAGCGGCCCGAAACCGAACCGGAGCGCGGGCCCGGCGAAGGTGGCGTGCGCGCGGAACCGGTCGAGCAGCCCGCGGTAGTCGAGCATCGGCACGATCTGGCCGACCAGGCCGTTGCCCTTCGGGATCTCGCTGACCTGCGGGAGCCGCTCGAGCACCACCGGGTCGGCGCCGCACAGCCGCAGCTCGGCGGCCAGCATCAGCCCGGTCGGGCCGCCGCCCACGATCACGACTCCTGCCTCCGCCACGGCAGCCACACTAGCTCGCTGTGGGGCGCGGCCTGGAGAAGGTTGTCATATGAGTGAGTCACACATATTATGCTCGGCATGGCTGTCACGTTGACGACGAAGATGCGGATCGCAAGCTGGGATGAGTCTCCCGTCGAGGAGTTCGGAGACGGCAGCAAGCTGACCCGGGCGCTGGTGCGGTTGTCCGACGGGAAGGACGCGCTGGAGTCGGGCTCGCTCGCCATGCTGGCCTACTACCGGCCGGACGGCACCAGCAGCTTCGTCACGGTGATGCGGGTCACCGGCATCCTGGACGGGCGCACGGGCAGTTTCGTGCTGCGCGGCGAGGGAGGCTACGACGGCACGACCGCCCGCGGGCGGATGACCGTGGTGCCCGGCTCGGGAACCGGCGGGCTGGCGGGCATAAGCGGCAGCTGCCAGAGCGTCTCCACCCACGCCGACTACCCGTTCATGCCGCTGGCGCTGACCTACGAACTCGGGTGAGCGCGGACGACCGCGCCGCCGCCGCGAACGTGCTGGGAGCGGTGGCGCTGGCCGTCGCCGGCCAGATCCCGGTGGCGGTGACACCGGCCGGCGGCCGGTCCGATTCGGCGGCCGCGGCGCTGTCGGCGCTCTACCACGTCCTCGACCGACCCACGGTCGATCAGTTGTGCCGGGTGCTGGGCCTGACCCACTCCGGCGGGGTGCGCCTGGTCGACCGCCTGGCCGCCGCCGGGCTGGTCGAACGCGGGCCCGGCGCCGACCGGCGGTCACGATCCGTGCGCCTGACCGCCGCGGGACGGCGCGCAGCGCGCCGGGTGTCCGAACGGCGGCTCGGCTACCTCACCTCCCTGCTGGCCGGCTTCTCCCCAGCCGAGACCCGGGCACTGCACGGGTTGCTCGGGCGCGTGATGGGCCGGGTCGTGCAGCACAAGCACGGCGGCGCGTGGATCTGCCGGATGTGCGACCTCCAGGCCTGCGGCCGGGCGGCGGGCAACTGCCCGGCCGCCAACGCCGCCGCGATCAAGTACGGCACTGCACCGCCCGGCGAGCCTCGCCATGGGTAGCCCGCGCCCTCTGCCTCCTACTACGGCGCCTGCCGCTGCGGCCGGTCCTTCAGCCCAGGCCCACGGCGGCGAACGCCAGGTCCGCGACGAGCGGCGCCGCGTCGGCCAGGTCGCCGTCCGCCCCGGCCAGGAGGTCGTACGTCTCGAAGCTGGTCAGCGCGTGCAGCACCCGGACGGCTCTATCCTGAGCGGCAGTGTCGAGCCGGCCGACCAGCGCCGCCAGGCCCTGCCGCCGCCGCGCGTCCCGGGCGGCGATCACCGCCTCGACGTCCGGGTCGAGCGCGGCCAGCGCGCGCAGCCGGCGCATCACGGTCCGGTCTGCCGCCCAGAACCGCCCGAACACCGCGATGAACTCCCGCAGCGCAGCCGCCGGGTCCGGGTTGGCGAATGCGTCCGCCAGGCCGGACATCTGGCCGATTTCGGCGATGTCGTCACACACGGCCTCCAGCAGCCCTGTCTTCGACCCGAACTGGTAGTACACCGTCGCCCGCGCCACATCGGCCCGCCTGGCGACCGCATCCACGGTGAACGCGGTGTAGCTGCCGCCGTCGCGCAGCAGCGCCCGCGCGGCGTCGAGCACGCGGCGGCGGCTCTCGTCCACCTGCTCCTGCCGCTTGCCCATCTGGTACCGACGCGGACTCATCGCCGTTGATCGTAGCCCTCCCCGCAAGTTCATTCAGACAAACAGGATAATCAAATATCCACGCCCGGTCCGGGACTGCACCCCTGCGTACCGCCGCCCCGGGGGGCCCGCGCCCCTTGACATGCCGCCTCCTGCGCGTATATTTATTCAGACATATCGTCTGAATAAATATACGGCAAGAGCGGCAGGGCTCGCACCCGGGGACGCAGAGGAACCGCAGTGAACGACCACGCAGTCCAGGCCGAGAGCCTGCGAACCACGCTTGATGGAAGGATTGCCCTGGTCACCGGCAGCTCCCGCGGCATCGGCGCCGCCATCGCCGCCGAGTTGGCCCGGCGCGGCGCCGCCGTGGCCGTGCACGGGCGCGACCAGGCCGCGGCTCGCGCGGTCGCTCAGGCGATTGCCCGCGACGGCGGCAAGGCCCTCGCGGTGACCGGCGACGTGACCAGCTTCGCCGAGGTCGAAGCGATGCGCCGCCGGGTCGAGGGCGGCCTCGGGTCGGCCGACATTCTGGTGGCCAACGCGGGCGGGAACTTCACCCCGCCCGCGCCGCTGGAGGAGATCCCGGAAGACGGGTGGCGCGCCACCGTCGACGGCAACCTGCTGGCCACCTTCCTCACGCTGAAGAGCTTCCTGCCCGGGATGAAGAAGCGCGGCCGCGGCAGCATCGTCACCGTCGCCTCCGCCGCTGGCCGCCGGCCGCATCCGCGCTCTCCCATCGCCTACGCCGCGGCCAAGGCGGGCATCGCCCTGCTGACACAGGATGTCGCCGCGCAGGCCGGCCCGTTCGGGATCCGCGCCAACTGCATCGCGCCGGAGACGATCCTCACCGAAGGCAACCGCGCTCAGATCCCGGCGGACCTGCAGGTCACCCTGGCGGACCAGCATCCGCTGAAGCGGCTCGGCACGCCCCAGGACGTCGCTTGCGCCGCCGCCTTCCTCGTCTCCGACGACGCGGCCTGGATCACGGGCCTGGTCGTCGACGTCGCCGGCGGCGCGGTAATGACCTGACCTCGTTCCGAAGAGGAGTAGTCATGGCAGCAAGTCCAGCCGCGCTGCGCAGGCGGGCGCGGATCATGCGGACGGTCAACGTGCCGAGGCGGACGGCGCTCGGGCTGCCGTTCCCGACGCCGCTGAGCGGCAACGCTGATGCTGATCCACTACACCGGCCGCAAGACCGGCAGGCACTACCGGCAGCCGGTGAGCTACGTGCGCGACGGCGAGGTGCTGCTCACCCCGGGCGGCGGCCGGTGGACGCTCAACCTCGGCGACGGCCGACCGGCCCGGATCCGGCTGCGCGGCCGCGACGTGACCGCCCGCCCGGAACTCGTCCGCGACCCGGCGGAGGTGGAACGGCTGCTTGGCGTGATCGCCGCGAAGAACCCGAGGGCGGCAAGATTCGTGCCGATCCCCCGAGGTGGGCCCTCGCCGGTCCATGGCCTGCCCGCACGAGCACCGGCGCGCCCGGCCGCTCAGCCGTCGAGACGCTCAGCGGACCAGGTCGCGCGGCATATCGAGCTGCTCGCGCAGCCAGGCGGTGTCGACGCCGGCCTTGCCCTCGGCAGCGAGCAGGTCGGCCTCGTACTCGAACTGCCGTAGCAGCGCCTCAAGATACGGCCATTCCCGGCCGGCCGCTGCCTGCCGCGGCGTGCGGCCGCGCAGCGCGGGGACCTTCTCGTCGAGCCAGTGCTTCTCCCAGCCCTCTGCCGGGGGCGCCAGACCGCCCCGGGAGGCGCGCTCGCCCGCCGGCCAGGCGAAGTCCAGCATCGGGTCGATCCGCTTCTCCGCGGTGACCACCGGATCGGCGCCGGCCTTACGGAGAATGCCGAGGAGGCGGGCCAGCCGCTCCCGCGAGTTCAGCTCGGCGATGATCTCGCCGTCGCGGACTCGCAGCACGCCCCGCACCCAGCGCTGCGGGCCCGAGGGCAGCTCGACGTCCCCGTGGCCTTGGGCGCGCAACTGCGCGACGGCCTCCGCCATCATCGCATTCCGCTGGCCCTCGGGAATCGGCGCGCCCCACCAGGTGATCGTGCCCGGATCGTCGGCGCCGAGCTCGAAATCGCGACGCGCGGCCAGTCGTTCGGCTACTCCCTCGCCGACCGCAATCGTCGCGGTGATGAAGCACATCGGATCGCCGTCGGTGTTGGTGATCGCCGGCGGCGTCGCGCGGTACCTGTGCACATCCGCGGCGATGCGGGTGACCAGCGCGCCGGTCACGGTCGCCATCAGCTTCGCTGCCTCGGCCGACGACGGCTCCTCGACATCGGCGTAGACCCCGTGCGGCTCGGCGTGGCCGAACGGAATCGAGGTCGACGGGCGCTCGCGCCTGCCCTCCAGCGCGGAGAGCATCGCCACTGATGCCTGGACGACGAACTCGGCCGCCGCGTCGCCCTCAGCCGGGCTGAGCCTGACCCCGAGGCCGGTGCTGCGCCAGATCCCGTCCACCGGCACGATGCCGCCAAGCCAGACCGACCACCGCGGCAGGCCCGCGGTGGCCTCCGCTGGGAACTCGACGTACCGTTCCGTGCCGGAGACGATGTCGGTGCACCACAGCCCGGGCGACGGGACCGGATCGTCGATCCGCCACAGGCCATAGTGAATGTGCTCCTGCCAGGCCAGCGCCCTGGCCGCCAGCACCGGCGGCGTGGCCGGGTGGGCCGCGAACGCGCGCAGCGGGGTCCCGGGCGGGTCCTCCTCGGCCAGCAGGTCCGCCGGGTCGTCCGGCAGGTCGTCCTCGTCGTGATCCGGGTCCGTTGTGAGCAAGGCGAGTTCCTCGGCCAGCTTGCCGAACGCGAGCCGCTGCTCAGGCGGCCAGTCGAGGTCGTCGGCGGCCGACGATTCCCCGGTCACGCGGGCCTGGACCGCCTCGCCGAGCTCGGTGCCTGCCAGGAACGCGCCGACCGCGTCCCGCAGCGCGACAAGCCCGGAGCGGTCGGCGAACCGGCTCAGCACGGCGCGTTCCGGCTCTCCTGCCCGCGCATGGGCCTGCTCGATGGCCGCGCCGTACAGGCGTGCGGCGAACTCGTCGTCCGGCGCCTCCCGCAGCCTGGGTTCGAGCAGCTCGGCGGCCCAGGCCGCGTGCCCGCTGACGTTGATGAAATCGACGACCTCGAGCCTGACGTCCGGGTCTTCCGCTTGGTCCGCGGCGGCGAGCGCCTGGTCGATGAGGCGCCGTTCCTCGGCCGCGTCCCCCGCGGCGCGCGCCACCGCGGCGGCGAAGGTGAGGGCGGTCAGCGAAGGGCCGCCCCGGCCGGCGGGATCCGCTTCCACCATCGCCCTGGCGGCATGCCGCAGCCGCTCCAGGTTCGAGCCCTCCTCCAGCAGCGCCGACGCCAGCCATCCGGCGACTGGCACGCCCCGGTACTGCTCGGCCAGAAGCGTCGCAAGCTCGGCCGCGGGCGTCCCCGGATCATGGATGCGCTCGAGGCGCTGCTCCGCGGCGCGCAGCCACGCGGTCGTCGACCGCCGGCGCCGCGCTTCGGCCTTCTTGGCCGCCGCCTTGGCCCGGTCCTGCTTCCTGCGACGGTTGCTCTTGGCCATGGGGCTCCCCGGTGTGCGTGGCGGGCTTCCGGCTGGTTCGCCGCGGCCGTGCCGCCGCGGCCGTTCCGCGACGCCGACCGCATGCCCGGCAGGTTAGCGCAGGACCGCGGCTGCGGGATCGCGTCGAAAGAATTGGCGCTCAGCAGACTGACACCACTCGTTCGGCTTGGTTGTCGCGCGGCTACGACCAGGCGGCGAGGATGCGGTCCACGGCCGGCCGCACCCGGTCGCGGGCCTCCTGCCGGCCGACGCCGGACATCAGCAGTTCGTCGTACCCGGTGTCCTCGTGCCGCACCGAGGCCACCACGGCCAGCGTGATCGCCAGCTCGTCCAGCGACCGGCCGGCCGCCGACCGGCCCACCCGGCCGCTGCCGCGCCGGCCGGTGTGCCGGGCGATCGCCTCGGCCCGCCCGGGCGGGCAGCGCGGGAACAGCCGCATGATCTGCTTCGCCACGCTGGCGGTGAACTCGACGTCCTCGGCGGCCCGTCGCTCCCGGTCCCGTTCCCGGCGGCGCATCCTGGCGTCCTCGTCGGCCAGGCACTGCCGCTCCGCCTGCTCCAGCGCCTGCTCCTCCACCAGCAGGCCCTGCCGCTCGTACCGCTTGCGGGTCCGGCTCCACCGCACCACCACCGCGGACAGGCCGCTCGCCTTCTTGGCCCTGCGGGTCAGCGCGGCGTCCCCCGACGGCAGGAACACCAGGTGGTCCATGTCGGCGCAGGCCAGGCACAGCGGGCCTTCGTCGTCCATGATCAGCAGGTCCCCGGTGCCGTGGCACCCCGCGCACTCCCAGTCCCGCACCGGCTGGATGACCACCAGGTCCGGCGGGGCGTCCTGGGTCCTGGTGAGGTGCTCCCGCTTGCGTTCGGGCAGATCGGCCGAGACCCAGCGGATTCGCCAGGCTGCCTCCTCAGACGGGTCGCCGTCGCGGAGGAAGCGAAGCGGACGGCGCGCCCGGGTGGCCGAGACGTACTCGGCCTCGGCGCGCTGCAGGCCGCGCGCGGTTGCCCAGCGGTGCAGGTAGACGTGGATGTCGACGAGCCTGTCGTCGTGGACCGGCAGGAAATCTTCCAGGTCGTCGGCGCGGCCGCGCCGCCAGTCCGCCACGTTGCTGTCCTGCAGCCAGCCCAGGCCCAGGCACACGTCGAGCGGCGTGACGAACCCCTGCCGCTTCAGCGCCCCCTCGGCCGCGGCCACGACCCGCGATTCCAGGCTCCGCTGCGTCACGAGGATGAGGGTAGCCGTTCCCGTCGCGACTGGGGTCCGTTCGGCCGGTCACGGGTCGTCGGGGTGCTCGGTCAGGCAGTACTGGGCGTAGCGGTCGCCTGCGGCGGCGCGTTCACGGGGCTCGTCGAGGCGGCCTTCCCTGGCCAGGAGGCGGGCCAGGGAGGAGCGGACGCTGTCATCGCCGAGATCCGCCCGCACCTGCAGCACGTCGGTCCAGTGCCGGCTGGCTTGTCCGGCCCCGCGCAGGATCAGCCGCAGCCCGTCCGCATCCGCGGCGGCGGCAAGATCCCCGAGCTCGCCTGCCATGCCACGCTCAGCGAGACGCCTGGCCAGCTCGCGGACGGCATGGTCGCTGCCGCGCGCGGCGCGCTGGCGCAGCTCGTCGAGGCGGTCCTCGTCGGCCAGCCAGCGGGCCAGCCATGCCTCGGCCACGTCGTCGCCCGCATCGGCGAGCGGGCGGATGGCCTCGATGGCCTCCTCTGGCCTCTGCCGTTCGGACAGCAGACGGGCCAGCTCGCGTCTCGCATGATCGTCGCCGGCGGCGGCGCGCTCCCGGAGCTCATCGGCCTGGTCATCCTCGGCCAGCACACGAGCCTGCCACCAGCGCAGCGCATCTTGCACGTCCTCAGCCGGGGCGTTGCCCATGGCTCCACGTTACGTCTGCAGGCATCCCAGCCCGGCCGGTCGGGGACCGGTGGAACCGTGCCCGGGTTCGCCTGCTCCGTGGCGGACGGCGGCTCAAGGGCGTCGTTGCCGCAACCACGCCCACCTGAGGGCGTCGCTGCCGCAACGGTGCCCTTGGGCGGGGCCCGGGCGGAGCCTGTTCCCATCCCCTCGCTGCTGCTGACCGGGGCGGTGCACCACCACCTGGTCCGGGAGAAGTCCCGGACCCGGGTGGGGCTGACGTGGAGGCCGGGGACGTGCGCGAGCGCCGCCACCGCTGCTCATCGGGTAGGGCCGGGCGATGCCGCCACGTTCCCGTAACTTTCCGTCTGATCTCAGAAACCGAACGTAACCATCACGAGCCGGACGTGACCGCGCTGACGAACCAGGCCGCCTGCGCCAGCGCGCTGTCGGCGGCGGCGAGCAAACCCGGCTGCAGCGCGAAGTCGTGCCACATGCGCGGCCACCGGGTGTATGTCGCGTCCACGCCGGCGGCCGAGGCGCTGGCCGCCAGCAGCTCGGCGTCCGGCGCGAGCAGGTCGTCGGTCCCGGCCTGGATCAGCAGCGGCGGCAGCCCGCAGTGCCCGGCGCGCAGCGGCGAGACAAGGCGGCCGGCCCGGGCGGACGAGCCGGCGTATGCGCGGGCGCAGGCGTCCAGCCAGCCCGGGCTGAGCACGACGTCCCGGCGCACCAGGTGCGGGACGGCCCGGCGGTCGCGGGCGAGGTCGAGCCAGGGTGACAGCAGCATGCAGCCCGCCGGCAGCGGCCGGCCCGCGTCCCGCAACTGCAGCAGCACGGCCAGCGCGAGCCCGCCGCCGGCCGAGTCGCCCGACACCACCAGCGACCGCGGCCCGGCGTCGCCGCACAGCGCCGTGACGACCGCGCGGGCGTCCTCGAGCGCCGCCGGATAGGGGTGCTCTGGCGCCAGGCGGTACTCGGGCAGCACGACCCGGCAGGCCGCCCGGGCGCTGAGCTGCGCTGCCCACCCCCGGGCCGTGCGTGCCGAGCCGACGCAGTAACCGCCGCCGTGGAAGTGGAGCACCGTTCGCCGCGCCGCCGGCGCCCGGCCCGACACCACCTCGGCCGGCACGCCGGCGATGGCCTGCCGGGCGATCGTGGTGCCGCGCGGCAGCGGGGATGCCCGGGCGAGCCGGTCCAGCCGCGCGCGCTGAACCGGCCACGGCAGGGCCGGGTCGAGGCAGCGCCCGCCAAGCTGCCGCACCCCGAGGCGCATGACCGCGGCCGGCAGGCGCAGGCCCCGGCGCGCGGTCATGCCGCGCTCGTGCCGGCCGGGGCCGGCCGTTCCGGCATGACCCGGTACGCGGCCAGGTCAAAGCGCCGCACCCGGTACCGGTACATGAACGTCTGGCTGGGCCAGTTGTTCGTGTTGCGCCCGGACGCGGTGGTGTACCAGCTGTGGCAGCCGCTCTCCCACACCGACGCGCGGCTGGCCGACTGCACCCAGGAGCAGAACGCGTCCTGCACGTCGGCCCGCACGTCGATCCAGGCCAGCCGCTCGGCCGCCAGCGCCCGGAGCGCGCCGAGCACGTAGCCGATCTGGCCTTCGAGCATGTAGATGATCGAGTTGCCGCCGAGGTTGGTGTTGGGCCCGTAGAGCATGAAGAAGTTCGGGAACCCGGAGATCGTGATGCCGAGGTAGGCCTGCGCCCCGGCCTGCCAGGCCTGCTGCAGCCGCCGGCCTTCCAGGCCGGACACCGACATCGGCGCGAGGAACTCGGCCGCCTTGAAGCCGGTGCCGTAGATGATCACGTCCGCGGCGCGGGCGGTGCCGTCGGCGCCGATCACGCCGTCCCGGACGATCCGCTCGATGGGCTCCGTGATCAGCTCGACGTTCGGCCGCGTCAGCGCCGGGTACCAGTCGTTGGAGAACACCACCCGCTTGCAGCCCATCACGTAGTCGGGGATGCACCTGGCGCGCAGCCCAGGGTCGGCGATCTGCGAGCGGAGGTGGCGGCGCCACAGCAGCATCGGCCCGGCCAGCAGCCTCGGCGACACGACAAAGCCGCTGGTGAGCAGCTCGCCGTAGAGGAAAACACGCAGCCGGTCGGCCTTGCGGACCAGCGGCAGCCGGTCGAACACGGCCAGCTCGGCGGCGCGGTAGGGCCGGTCCGCCTTGGGCAACACGTACGGGGCGCTGCGCTGGTAGACGTCGACGTGGCCGGCCACCTTGGCGATCTCGGGCACGAACTGGATGGCGCTGGCCCCGGTGCCGACCACCGCCACCCGTCGGCCTGCCAGGCTGACGTCGTGGTTCCAGCGGGCGGAATGCCACCACGGGCCGGCGAAGGAGTCCCGGCCGGGGATGTCGGGAAGGGCGGGGCGGCCGAGCTGGCCGACGGCGCAGACGACCGCGGCCGCCTGCAGCGTCCCGCCATCATCCAGGGTGAGGTTCCAGACCGCGCGGCGCCGGTCGAACTCCGCCGCGGCGACCCCGCAGCCGAGCCGGAGGCGCGGGCCAAGGCCGTGCTCGGCCACCAGCGCGCGCAGGTAGGCCAGGATCTCGTCGCGCGCCGGGAAGCGCCGGCTCCAGTGCCAGGGCCGGAACGAGAACGAATACAGGTGCGACGGCACATCGCAGGTCAGGCCCGGATAGCTGTTGTCCCGCCAGGTCCCCCCCACGTCATCGGCGCGGTCCACCACCACGAAGTCGTCGATACCCGCCCGCCGCAGCGCGATCGCCATGCCGATCCCGCCGAACCCAGCGCCGATGACCACTACCCGGTAAGGCATGGGCACTCCCCTGAGCGGTGCAGGACGTAGCACGGCCCGGATCACCGTGAACCCGGCACGGGCAGCATAACCGAACGCGTTCGCCTGGCGCCTGCCCGGCTAGCCGTGCGGTTGGCTTTGTGCGGCCGGACGGCGGCTTCTTAGGCTCGTCACATGGCCAGGTACTTCGACGTCCATCCGGCCAACCCGCAGCGGCGCGCGATCATCCAGGTCGCCGGCATCGCACGCGCCGGCGGCGTGATCGCCTACCCGACCGACTCCTGCTACGCGCTCGGGTGCCTGCTCGGCAGCAGGGACGGCATCGCGAGGATCAGGTCGATCCGCCAGCTCGATGACCGGCACCATCTCACCCTGGTGTGCCAGGACTTCGCCCAGCTCGGCCAGTTCGTGTACGTCGCCAACCCGGTGTTCCGGGCGATCAAGGCGGCGACCCCCGGCAGCTACACGTTCATCCTGCCCGCGGCCAAGGAGGTGCCGCGCAGGTTGCAGCACCCGGGAAAGAAGACGGTCGGGGTGCGGATCCCCCGCCACGCGGTGACCCAGGCGCTGCTCGCCGAGCTCGGCGAGCCGCTTGTGTCGAGCACCCTGCTGCTTCCGGGCCAGGACGAGCCGATGACCGAGGGGTGGCAGATCGCCGAGCAGCTCGGTCACGCGGTGGACGCGGTGATCGACTCGGGCGACTGCGGCACCGAGCCGACAACCGTGATCGACTTCTCCGGGCCGCAGCCGCAGATCGTGCGGCGCGGCGCGGGCGACACGTCCGGCTTCGAGTGACACGGGCCGGGCGGGATACCCAGCCGGGCGGTGCGGCGGTTACCCTTCGGCCGTGGCGGCCTTGTGGGACAACGACGCGATCACGCTGGCGGGGATGCTGCGCGGCCGGGAGGTCAGCGCACGGGAGGTGATCGCGGCGCACATCCAGCGGATCGAAGCCGTGGACCACGCCGTGAACGCGGTAGTCACCCGGTGCTTCGAGCAGGCGATGGCGAGGGCGGCGGTCGCGGACCAGGCCCTGGCCCGGGGCGAGCCGCCCGGCCTGCTGCACGGGCTGCCGATCGCGCACAAGGACCTCTTCGACACCGCCGGGGTCCGCACCAGCTACGGGTCGCCGCTGTTCGCGCGGCACGTCCCGGACCGGGACGACCTGGTGGTCAGCCGGGCGGCGGCCGCCGGGGCGATCAGCCTGGGCAAGACGAACACGCCGGAGTTCGGCGCGGGCTCGCATACGGTGAACCGGGTGTTCGGCGCCACCCGCAACCCGTACCACCTGGGCCGCAGCGCCGGCGGCAGCAGCGGCGGGGCGGCCGCCGCGCTGGCCGCGCGGATGGTCTGCCTGGCCGACGGCAGCGACCTCGGCGGCTCGCTGCGCAACCCGGCCAGCTTCTGCAACGTGGTCGGCCTGCGGCCGTCGCCGGGCCGGGTGCCCCGGTGGCCGGTCACCGACCCGGCCGACACCCTGGGCGTGGCGGGACCGATGGCCCGCACCGTCGCGGACACGGCGCTGCTGCTGGCGGTGCAGTCCGGGCCGGACCCGCGGGCCACCCTCGCCCTGGACACGCCGCCGCCCCCGCTGGCCGCCCCGGCCGACGTGACCCGCCTGCTGTCCTGCGACCTGCGCGGGCTGCGGGTGGCCTGGAGCGCCGATCTGGGCCTGCCGGTCGAGCCCGTGGTCCGGGCCGCGCTGGCCCCGGCGCGTTCGGTGCTGGCGGGCCTCGGCTGCGAGGTGACCGACGCAGCGCCCGACCTGGCCGGTGCCGACGAGGTGTTCCGCACCTGGCGGGCGCTGCGGTTCGTGACCGCGTTCGGCCCGCTGCTGCGCGACCAGCCGGGCGAGGTCGGCCCGAACGTGGCCTGGAACATCCGGCGGGGGCAGGAACTGGCCGTGGCCGACCTCAGCCGCGCCACCACGCTGTGGGCCGCGCTGGCCGAACGGGTCAGCGCGTTCTTCGACCGGTTCGACGTGCTGGCATGCCCGGTGAGCCAGGTGGCCCCGTTCGGCGTGGACCTGGACTGGGTCCACGAGATCGACGGAGTCCCGCAGCACACCTACCTGGACTGGATGAGGTCGGCGTACCTGATCTCGGTCACCGGGCTGCCCGCGATCTCGGTGCCCGCCGGGTTCACCCCCGACGGGCTGCCGGTGGGGCTGCAACTGGTCGGGAGGCGCCGGGCCGACTGGCACCTGCTTGCGGTGGCGGCCGCCTTCGAGGCGGCCGCCGGCTGCGGTAAGAAGGCGCCGAGCCTGCCGGGCTGACCGGGGCCAGCGGCGACCGCCGCCCGGCTCGTTACTGCGCCGGAGCGGGGGCCGAGGTGTCGGCCTGCCAGAGCGCGAACTCGTTCCCGTGCGGGTCCTTGCAGGTCGAGAACCAGCCCATGCCCGGGACCGGCGCCGGCTCGTTGGCCTGCCCGCCGAGTTCCTTCACCCGCGCCGCGCCCGCCCGGATGTCGTCGACCGCGAAGTACGCCCGCGTGCCGCGCTTGCCCGGCTCCATGTTGGTGATCGCCGCGCCCTGCTGCCCGGCGGTCTGCGCCGTGTGGTACTCGAACGGGCCGGGATTCGCCTGGAACTGCCACCCGAACAGGGAGCCCCAGAACTCCCGGCTCTTCACGGTGTCGTCGGCCGGGATCTCGATGTGCACGATTTCGCCTGGCAACGCTGCCTCCTCGTTTCGTCGTTCACGGCGATGCCGCCGTCAGTCCTGTAGACCGCCGGGCCGCATGCAACTCATCTGCCGCGCTGCCATGCTTGGCAGTCCGGCGCGGGCGCGAGAGCCGTGGCCGTAAACCGAACGAGCGGTGGTGCGTCCTCCCGCGCTGCGGCTTCGAGCACCGCATCGAGGGCGACGGCCGCCTCAGGGAGAAGGCCGCCGGCGCGCCAGCTCGGACCGCGGAGGGCCCGGCCGGCTTCGCGTTCTGCCCTGGCGCTGGACAAGCCGCGTGCCCGGCGGTCCGTCACACCGGCCGGTCCCTGCGGGTCTCCCCTATGACCCGTCGCCGAGGGAGGATTGACCGGGTGAGCGACCAGGATTGGCTTGCGCAGCGGTTCGAGGAGCACCGGCGCCGACTGCGTGCGGTCGCCTACCGGATGCTGGGCTCGGTGAGCGAGGCGGAGGACGCCGTGCAGGAGACCTGGCTGCGGCTCAGCGGCTCCGAGGCCGGCGAGATCGAAAACCTGTCCGGGTGGCTGACGACCGTCGTCGCGCGGGTTTCGCTGAACATGCTGCGCTCGCGTGCGCGCCGGCGGGAGGAACCGCTGAGCCCGCACCTGCCCGACCCGATCATCGACCGCCCGGACGGCGTCGATCCGGAGCACGAGGCGCTGATCGCCGACTCGGTCGGGCTGGCGCTGCTGGTCGTGCTCGAGACGCTGACACCCGCCGAGCGGCTCGCCTTCGTGCTGCACGACACGTTCGGCGTCCCGTTCGAGGAGATCGCCCGCCTCACCGGCCGCTCCCCGCAGGCGGCACGCCAGCTGGCCAGCCGGGCACGCCGCCGCGTCCGCGCGCGGCCTGTCACACCCGACGTCGACATCAGCGCCCAGCGGCAGGTCGTCGACGCGTTCGTGGCCGCGGCGCGGGACGGCGACTTCGAGGCGCTGGTCGCCACGCTCGACCCCGGCGTCGTGCTGCGGGCCGACGGCGGCGCGGCACGCCACGCCCTGTCGGCCCAGGTCCGCGGCGCGGCGGAGGTGGCGCGGCGGGCCGTCATGTGGTCGCGCGCCGACCTTGTCATGCATCCCGCGCTGGTCAACGGCGCCGCGGGCGCGGTCGCGACTCGCGACGGCGTGGTGTTCGCGATCGCCGCGATCATCGTCCGCAACGGGAAGATCGCCGAAATGGACTTCCTCGCCGACCCGGAGCGCCTCGCCGGGCTCGACCTGGCGATCCTCGGCGGCCGCGGCTGACCGCCGGCGGAGCGGCGATCGGGTCCGCAGCCGCGGCTGCCGCCTGGAAGCCGCGCAGGGCTGCGGCCGCGGACCGCGACCTCACTGGTCGAGCAGGCCCGCGGCCACGAACGCCCGGCGGTAGATCTCCCTGATGACCTGCTGCTTGCGGGCGTTGTACCGCATGACGTGCTCGCCGCCCGCATTGGCCTGCGACGCGGCCCGGCGCTTCGCGGCGGCGTAGCGGTCGCGGTCGGCGGGGTTGCCCCGCAGCCAGTCACCGAAGATCCGGTGCCGCACCGGCTCGGGGCTGTCGAACCCGAAAACATGGAGGTTGCAACGCGGCTCGTCGTAGCTAAGCGCCCGGTGGCCGTACCACCAGGGCTCGCGGATCACCAGGCGGAACCCGGCCGCCGCCAGCGCCGGCACGTAGTCCTGCTCGCGTTCCGGATCGGCCACCGTCAGGTCTATGTCGATGACCGGCTTCGCCGGCAGCCCCGGGACGGAGGTGGAGCCCACGTGCTCGAGCTGCAGCACCCGCCAGCCCAGAGCCTCCCGGATCCGGCGGGCGAGATCCTCGTAGTGCCGCGGCCAGGCGGGGTCGGGATCGGTTACCTCGATGCCGACGGCCGGGGCGGCGCCCGGCAGCCACGGGTCGGCTCCCGGGGGCGGCGCGGAGTCGTCGAACGACACGATCTCGGCTCGGCTGGGCATCAGCGCAGTCTAGTAGGGTGCCGCGACCTGGGCGGCTCGTGCCACATCCCATGGCTCTGCATCGAAGCCGCCGGTGCACGCGAGGCAGCCGACCGCGCCGGCACCGCCTATCCGGCCAGCTCCACGGTCAGGCCGAGACGCCCGGCCAGCAGGCCGGCGCGCCGCCGGTCCCGGGCGCTGAAGGCGCCATCGGCGCGGGCGAAGCGGAGGTGGTGCAGCGCCCCGCCGTTCGGCAGGCGATCCTCGGCGACCAGCCTGATCCGGCTGCCGCCGGGCCAGGTCAGCTCCGCGGTCCCGGCGCCTGCGGCCTCGACGCGGCCGTCCAGGATGTCCCGGAACAACCGCACCGCGCCGTCAAGGTCGCCGACGTGATGCTCGATCAGCTCGAACCGGGCTGGCGGGCCTGGCTCTGGCAGCCGCGGCGGCGGCGCGGACCGCGGCGGCGGACCGCCCGGCGCGGCCACCTGGACGACGATGCCGTAAGCGCTGCGCGGGTGCAGGAAGGCCTCCCGCCAGGCCGGGCTGGCCAGGTTGACGCCGACGGGCTCGATGCCGGACGCCCGGATGCGGGCCAGCGTGGCCTCGATGTCGGAGACGAGGAAGTTCAGGTGGTGCGGGCCCGCGCCGCGGGCGGCCAGGAACCGGTCGAGGAAGGCCGCGGCCGGGCCCCCGGTGGGGGTCAGCAGCTCGATTTTCGGGCCCGCCGCGAAGGCCAGCTGGCCCCACCAGAACCCGGGCGAGTCGGCGCCGTAGGCCCAGGTGCCGCCGAGCACGCCGCCGAACAGGTCCCAGCCGTCGGCCAGGGCCGACGTGCCGATGGCCAGGTGATCGAGTACAGCGGTCATGGCACCTTACGTTACGGTCCGCGGCATCCGCGGATGCCCGGACGGCGTCGGCCCGGCGCGCTCGCGCCTCGGCAGCCGGAGCCGCGGCACCGCCGGCCGGGTGCTTGGATGGGCACATGGCAACCGAGCAGCCGCGGGTGGTCAGCGCCAGCCGCGAGATCGCGGCCGGGCCGGGGTCGATCTTCGAGCTGATCGCCGATCCGGCTCAGCAGCCACGCTGGGACGGCAACGACAACCTGGCCCGGGCACCGGCCGGGCAGCGGGTCCGCCGCACCGGCGACGTGTTCACCATGACCCTCACCCAGGGCGGCATCCGGGAGAACCACGTGGTCGAGTTCGAGGAGGGCCGCCGCATCGCCTGGATGCCCGCCGAGCCGGGCCGGCGACCGCCCGGGCACCTGTGGCGGTGGGAACTGCACCCGCTCGGCGCGTCACGCACGCGGGTGACCCACACCTACGACTGGACCCGGCTGACCGATCGGAAGCGCCTCCCGCGGGCCCGGGCAACCACGGCCGACCGGCTGCTTGCCTCGCTCGACCGGCTCGCGGCCCTCGCCGAGGGGTCCTGACCGCCGCGACCGGCGGGAGGCGCCCCGCCGTCCCGGGCCGGCGGGGCGCGCTCATGGGCTGCCGCCCGGCGCGGCCTGCCCGCCACCGGAAGGAGCCACCGTCACTATCGCAACCGAAGCTGACCAGTTACTGGATATCTACAGTAGACTAGCTGTAGGTCAGCTTTATATATTCGGTTAACTCCCTGAATACATGCCGGCATGTGGCCTCGCGCGGCTGGTGAAGGGAATTCGGCCGAGCGCTCCACCGGCCACGACCGGGGCCGCGCCTGCAGACTTCCCGGGCGCTGGCGGCGGCATCCGGCATGCCGCGTCCGCGGCGGGTTCCTCCCGCCGGTCCCGCTGGCAGCCCGCTTGCCGCGCAGCCTCAGCCGGCGTCCGGGGCCGGCTCGTGCCGAGCCTCTCCCCGCATGAGGGCGGCGGTGCCGTCGCGGCCAAGGGCCGGGACGTAGGGGATGTAGCCGCGCCTGAACGCCGCGACCTGATAGTCGAACGGGAGGGACCGGGAGTCCACGGCGAGGCCGTTCACCTCGATGAGCCAGACCATGGGGTTCTGCGCGGCCACGTCGGCGCGCAGGAACTCCGGCTTGAAGTAGCTCATCTTCAGCATGCCCCGGACCTGCTTGGCCTTGCTGCCCATCGTGGTCTTGGCGACGCCGAACGCGGCGCTCAGTTCGCCGGCGGTACGGCACGGCTCGCTGGCCGGGTCGAACAGGAAGTTGACCTGTCCCAGGGCGTGGACGACGGCCGCGGCCCAGGTGGCGCGGCGGCCGCCGAGCAGCGGCGACGGGCGCTTGCGCGCCAGCTTCGCGACCGCCTGCCGCGCCAGGCCCGCGTATTCGGCATCGAGGAACTCCGCGCAGACCTCGTCGGTGATCTGGATGATCTCCCCGGCGACCGGCAGCATCGCCTTGGGGATCTTCAGTTCGTCAAGCTCCGCCGCGCCCTTGCGTGCCTGCTCGTCACCGTCGCGGTCCCTGACCGGCCCGCGGAGGAACTGGCTGAGGCGGGTGCCGATCACCGAGACGCCCGGGCGGGGCTCCTGCTCGTAGTACCAGGGCTTTCGCTGGCGCAGCAGGGCCTCGCCGTGCGTGGCCCAGGCGAAGTCCGGCTTGCGCAGGATCTTGCGGAACACCGCGTCGGCGGTATCAGGATGGGCGGCGGCCAGGCGGCGGAACGGCAGCGGGCCTATCGTCTCCGCCCGCAGGTACCCGCGCAGCACGTCCGCGTACCGCTTGTCGGCCGCGAGGGCCGGGTCGGCGAACAGCTCGCGCAGCATCCCGTACTCGTCGTAGAAGTTGAGCCCGTCGGTCTCGTCGTAGATGATGCCGATCGTGTCGGCGTCGGCGAGTTCGGGCGGGAACTCGAACGCGGGCGCGTCCGCCCCGGGGAGGTTCCGCGGCGGACGCCGGGCGGGCTGCCGGGTGAGCGCCGCCTCCTGCCGGTGCCGGTAGTAGGCGTTGAGCCGCACCTCGGCCTCGGCCGGCGGGAGGACCAGCTCGTCGCCGCCGAAGAACTCCACGAACGCGGCCCTGTCCGCGCGCATCTGCTCCCAGCCCTGGGTGACTTTCCGAGGATTGCGGTACACCAGTTCGGGGTGTTTCGTCGCCAGATCGAGCGCGGCCTGCGCGACCCGCCTGGCATCGGACTTGGCGTAGGCACGCATCGAGCCGGAGACCAGCCAGGCGCCGAGGACCGGGCGGATGGGCACGAGGCGGGCGTGCACGAAACCGTGCCTGGGCAGCGGCCGGAACGCGGCCGGGCCCACGTTCGAGTACGTGCGGTACTCCAGGTCGTCGAGCAGGTTCAGCAGGACGACCGAGTCTTTGTTCTTGCGGCGGATCTCGAAGTACCCCTCCACCGGGTCGCGCCAGCCGCGCAGCATCTCCCGGTCGGCGGCGGTCAGATCCGGCCGATCGGCCAGGAACTGGTCCAGCACGGTCGTGCCGTTCGGCAGGCGGTGCTGCAGCGCGAACCGGTCAATGACGCGGATCGCTTCGTCCTCATCCAGGACGGCGCCGGGACCAGCGGTCTCGGCCATGAAGCGCTGCAGGCGCCGTCGCATCCGCGGGCTGAGCACGAAATCGACGAGTGCGCGCTTCACTTCCGCGCTGTGCTCGATGAGCGAGGCGAGCGACGGCTCGTCCTGGTTCATGGCCGGGGGCGCCACGAAGACCTGCCGCTCATTTCCCGAAGCCGCTGCGTGCACATCAGGACCCTACTGCGATCAGCGGCCGGTCCGTGGCGGGATAGCGGGCACCACCGGTCGTTCGGGATGAATGAAAACGGCAATGTGCGCGGCCTTCAGCCGGCCGTGACCAGCGTGGCCGGGACGATGGCGGGGCCGGGCGGGGCCGCTGGACCAAACGGCGGGCACGAATCCCGCGTCGGTCCCTGCGGTCAGCCGAGGCCTTCGGCCAGCGCATCCCAGAACGCGATCTCGTAGGCGTGCAGGACCCGGGCGGCCCGCGCCGCCTCGCGCGGATCCTCGCCAGCCGCGATTCCGGCGGCGACGACCGATGTCGCCTGCTCGGCGAAGCCCGGCGCCGGCTCGGCAAAGAAACGGAAGAATCCGACGCCCTGCTCCGGCAGGCCGTAGCGGGCCGGCAGCGCCCGGGCGACCCGGCCGCAGTAGCCGCCCCACTCCTCGAGGTTGGCGAGCATTGCCAGCGCGACCCCGCTGCAGGTCCCGAACAACGCGCTCCAGGCGAGGTAGGCCGGATATGCCTGCGCGAGCGGCCGCGGCTCGTAAGCCTTCAGATCCCGCTGCTGCCAGCCCAATGCGGCGGCGAAATCGGACAGCAGCCGCAGCGCCTGCAGCTCACCTTGCGCCAGGGACAAGAACATCTCGCCGGCAGGCGGCTCCGGGAAGCGGGCCGCGAGCAACGCGAAGCTGCGCCGGTCGCTGCCGACGATGCGGAACTGCTCACCGGCAAGCCAGGTCAGCCTCTCCCGTGGAACGGTTCCGGCCTCCAGCAGGTCAACGAACCGGTTCCGGCTCGGGCGCGCGGAAACCTCCTCCCGGACTCGCCGGACAAGATCGGAAGCGACCAGGTCAGGCATCTCGTGCACGCCTGCACCCTACCCCCGGCCAAGGCAACACAGGCCGCCGCCTCCGGTTCCGGCCACGCTCAGGGAGCATTCCGATAACATCACCGCCCGGGGCGGCGCACGCCTTCGCCGGGGACGGCCAGGCCAGTAACATTGGTGCTACCAGCCGTGAAGCCGTTGCGGCTCCCGGGCCCGGGCGTTGAGTCGCGCCTGATCGGCTGGCCGGTCGTTGTTCCGGTGGTGTGCCATGCGCCGCAGGCAGTTCCGGCCGCAGGCCGCGAGCCGTGGTGTCGTGCGCCGCAGGCAGTTCCGGCCGCAGGCCGCGAGCGGCGGCGTCGTGCGCCTGCAAGGCGGCGGCCATGTCGAGTTCCGGCCCCGCGCCGCCAGCCGCTCCCGGAAGGTGCGGCCGCGCCTGCTGATCGCGGGTGCCGCGATCCTGGTCGCCGCGGTGGCCTGGGTGGCGGTGCAGTTGCTGCGCCCGGTCCCCCCGATGGCCCTGGTCGCCTCGGTCACCACGATGCGGGCGCTGCCGGGGACCGCGCCCCGGCCCGACTGGCCCGGCCAGGGCGAGGCCGCGATCGGGCTGCCCGGGATCGGGCTGCTCGGCGCGCACGGCGGCGGCGGGCCGGTGCCCATCGCCAGCCTGGCGAAGATCATGACCGCGTATGTCGTGCTCCGCGACCACCCGCTGCCCGCGGGCGGCGCCGACGGCTCCGGCCCGGCGATCACCGTGACCGCGGCAGGCGCGGCGGCCTACGCCACCGACCTGCGTCAGGGGCAGTCGGTCGTCAAGGTGCGGCCCGGGGAGAAGCTCACCGAGCTGCAGGCGCTGCAGGCGATGCTCGTCCCCTCCGGCAACAACATCGCCTCCATGCTGGCCACCTGGGACGCCGGCTCGGAAGCGGCGTTCGTGGCGAAGATGAACGCCGCGGCGCGCTCGCTCGGGCTGCGCGGCACGCACTACGCCGACGCCAGCGGCGTGAGCCCGGCCACGATCAGCACGGCAAGCGATCAGTACCGGCTCACCGTGCGCGCGCTGCAGATCCCGGTGTTCCGCCAGATCGTGGCCATGCCCCAGGTCACGCTGCCGGTCGCCGGCGTGGCGTACAACGTCAATGCCGCGCTCGGGCACGACGGGATCACGGGCGTCAAGACCGGGTCGACCTCCCAGGCGGGCGGCTGCCTGTCGTTCGCGGCCATCCGGACGGTCGCGAAAAGGCCGGTCACGATCGTCGGCGTCGTGCTCGGGGTGCAGCCGACCGCCGCCCAGCCGAGCGAGCTGGACGGCGCGATCTCCGCCGCGGAGAACCTGCTGCGCAGCGTGGGCGGGGACCTGGAACGCGTCCAGGTCGTCACGCCCGGGGCCGTGCTCGGCAGGGTATCCAGCGCCTGGGCGGCCGGGCCCGCCGCGGTCGCGGCCGCCGGGGTGACCGTGACCGGCTGGCCGGGCACCCCGGTCACCGTCACGGTGACGCCCCGCCCGCTCGCGCACGCGGTCAGCCGGGGCCAGCCGGTGGCCCGGGCCACCGTCACCGTCGGCGGCGCCGTGAGCCACGTCACCCTGGACGCCAGCCGGGCCGTGTCGGCGCCGTCGCTCGGCTGGCGGCTGACCCGGCTCTGACCGGCACCGTCCCGGGGCACCGGCCTACGACACCCACCGGCGGCGGTCCCGGGCCGTCCGGTCCGGGCGCCCGGCGACCGGGTTCTGGCCGGTGCGGATGCCGGACGAGCGCATTCCGGCCTTGCCGGACATCCCGTAGCGCGGTGGCCAGCGGGTCAGGCCGTTCCGTAGACGGGGATGTGCGCGCCGGAGACGGCGTCGGATGAATCCTCGCACAGGAAGCGGATCACCCTGGCGATGCGTTCGGGGGCGACCCAGGCGGAATAGTCGGTGCCGGGCTGGGCGGCGCGGTTGGCGGGGGTGTCGATGACGCTGGGCAGCACCGCGTTCACGCGGATGCCGTCCCCGGCGTACTCCACGGCCAGGGCGTCGACCAGCGCCAGCACGGCGGCCTTGCCGGTCACGTAGCCCGCCGCGCCCGGGAACGGGCGGACCGCGGCCCGGCTGGACACGCACAGCACGGCACCGCCGCCGGCCGCGATCAGGTGCGGCAGCGCCGCCTGGGTCGTGGTGTAGACGGGCACCAGGTTGAGCCGCAGCTGCCGCTCGAACTCCTCGACCGGGGTCTCGTGCACCCGGCCGCCCATGGCGAACCCGCCGACGAGGTTCACCACCGCGCGCAGCGGCGCGCCGGGGTGCGCGGCCGCCGCCGACGCGGCCGCGGCGGCCGACCGGGGCTCGAACAGGTCGGCGTGCACCGTCTGCAGGTTCTCGCTGTCCGGCAGGCGGCCAAGCTCGCCCTCGGCGATCCACGGCACCACCACCCGCCACCCGGCGTCGAGGAACTCGGCCACCACCGCCGTGCCGAGGCCGCCGGAGCCGCCCGCGATCAGCGCCGTCGCCTTCATCCGGTCCGCTCCTCGGCACCCGGGAGGCTGAGCGCGACTTCCCGGCACGGCCTCGCGTCCATGCCTTCACGCTACCGGCCCGGCCCGGGCCCGGCGGCGTCGTGAGCTAGCCTGGTGCGCGATGCCAACGATGCGGGGGTGGGAGAGGAAACCGCTGTGACGCAGAGCAGGCCGCCTGGCCGATCCGGAGGCGCCCGGAGCGAGCCGCCGCCCTTCGACCCCGGCGTGCCGAACCCGGCGCGGATGTGGAACTACTGGGTCGGCGGCAAGGACCACTTCGCCGCCGACCGCGCGGCAGCCGAGCAGATCATGGCGGTGATGCCGCAGCTGCCGGTGATCGCGCGCATGGTGCGCCGGTTCCTGATCAACACCGTGCACGAACTGGCTTCCTCGCACGGGATCCGGCAGTTCCTCGACATCGGCACCGGCCTGCCGACCGCCGACAACACCCACGACGTGGCGCAGCGGGTGGCGCCCGAGGCGAGGATCGTGTACGCGGACTACGACCCGGTGGTGCTCAGCCACGCCCGGGCGCTGCTGACCAGCAGCCCGGAGGGGAAAACCGACTACCTCCAGGCGGACCTGCGGGACACGGACACGATCCTGTCCGGCGCGGCGCGGATTCTCGACTTCGGCCAGCCGGTCGCCGTGCTGCTGCTTGCGGTGCTGCATTTCATCCCCGACTCCGACGACCCGTACGGCATCGTCGGTCGGCTCATGGCAGCCATGCCGTCCGGCAGCTACCTGGTGATCTGCCACGCGGCCAGCGACATCGAGCCGACGGCGGTCGCGGAGCATGCCCGCCGGTACAACGAGCGCGCCGCGGCGGCCATCACGCCGCGCAGCCGCGATCAGGTCGCCAGGTTCTTCGATGGGCTGGAGATGGACCGCCGCGGGCTGGTGCCGCTCGGACAGTGGTTCGGCGCGGGCCAGCAGGATGCGGCCGGCGCGAGCGGGCTGGCCGGTTACTGCGGCATCGGGAGAAAGCGCTAGGGCTGGCCGGGCTGCGCCAGCCGGAGGCTGAACCCCCAGTTCAGCATGCGCGCCGCGTCCTGCGCGCCGGCGGCCACGCCGGTCGCCGGGCTGCCGAGCACGACCCCGATCAGCGTCCGGCCGTTCCTATCCGCCTCGAACAGCAGGCAGTGCCCGGCGTCGTCGGTGAACCCGTCCTTGATCCCGGCGGCGCCCCGGTACAAGCCGATCAGGTGATCGGTGTTGTACCACCAGTACTGGTGATGGCCCGGTCCCTTCGGCAGGTGGTAGAACTGCCGGCCCACGATCGAGCGGAACGCCTGATACCGCATCGCGGCGAGGCCGAGCGTGATCAGGTCCGACGGCGTCGAGTACGTGGAGGTCTCCGTCGGATACGGCAGCCCGTCCGGCGAGGCGAAGTGGGTGTGCGACATGCCCATGCGCGCCGCGGCGGCGTTCATCCGCGCGATGAACGCGGTCATGCCGGGACCGTAGGCGTCCGCGAGCGTGTACGCCGCGTCGGCGCCGGACGGCAGCAACAGCGCCACCAGCAGTTCCTGCGCCGTCAGCACGTCTCCGGGGTGCAGCGAGGCCGTCTCTCCCCCGTGCTTCCACGCGTAGGCCTGCGCCGCCTTGGGCACCCGGATCTCCCGGTCCAGGCTGCCGTCCGCCAGCACCACAACGGCGGTCATCACCTTGGTCACGCTGGCCATCGGGCGTTCGGTGTCCGCGTCCCGCGCCCACAGCACCTGGCCGGTGGCCGCGTCGACGAGCATCGCTCCCTTGGCCTTCACCCCGCCGGGCGCGCCGGTCACGGCGATCACCGGGCCGGCCGGCGGGCGGGGCCGGGCCGCGCGGGCACGCGCCTGGCGCCCGGCCGCCGCGGCATGCTCGGCGACGGGCCGGAAACTCGGCCCGTCGGCCGTGACCGCCCAGGCGGCGACGCCACCACCGACGACGGTCCCGGCCACGGCGGCCGCCGCAATGCCCGTCCTCAGCCGCGATGGCACCTTCGACCCCGCTACCCTCGTTCCGGAGGCGTCACGAGCAATGTCCGCCAGGCGGCGGCATCCGCGCCGTATTCTACCGGCAGCGCGCCGGCCGTCACGCAGGGTCGCGGACCGGGGCGTGCGGCTCAGGCCGGCCGTTCGGCCTGGAGGTGCCGGACCATCTGCAGCGCGTCGCCGACGTGCTTGCCGATGTTCGTCATCGAGTTGAAGACGAGGCGGACCGTGCCGGTGCGGTCGATCACGTAGGTGACCCGGCCTGGTACCAAGCCGAGCACCGCCGGCACGCCGTAGCTCTTCCTGACCCGGCCGCCGCGGTCGGACAGCAGCGTGAACGGCAGGCTGTGCCTGCCGGCGAAACCGGCATGCCTGGCTACCGAGTCGGAGCTGACGCCGATGACCTCGGCGCCCGCCTCGGTGAAGACCTCGTGGCTGTCGCCGACCCGGATACCGCGTGCCACGAGTTGCCGCCTTCCCGTTGCGCCGGAAGACTCGGGGTTATCCGAAGACAGCGTAACCGGCGCGGCTAAAGGAAACTGGTGACATGGCCGCATCGCTGACCGGCGTCGTGCCGGTCGTGCCGACGATCTTCCACGACGATGAGACCGTCGACCTGGCGGGCACGGCGCGGGTCACCGACTACCTGGTGGACGCCGGGGCCGACGGGCTGTGCCTGCTCGCCAACTACTCGGAGCAGTTCTCGCTGACCGACGCCGAACGCGAGACACTCACCCGCCTGCTGCTCGGGCACGTCGCGGGCCGGATCCCCGTCATCGTCACCACCAGCCATTACAGCGCGCGGGTGGCCGCGATGCGCAGCCGCGACGCGCAGGATCGCGGCGCGGCGGCCGTGATGATGATGCCGCCGTTCTTCGGGGCCACGCTGAGCGTTGCCGGACCCGCGGTGATCGAGTACTTCAAGACCGTGGCGGACGCGATCGACATCCCGATCATGGTGCAGGACGCGCCGCTGTCGTCGACGCCGCTGCCGACCGGCCTGCTCATCGACCTGATCAAGCAGGTTCCCCAGGTGCGTTACGTCAAGATCGAGGCGCCGCAGGCCGCGGACAAGCTGCATTCGCTGGTCGGCGCCCTCGGCGACAGCCTGCCCGGCCCCTTCGACGGCGAAGAGTCGGTGACCTTGATCCCGGACCTGGACGCCGGGGCCACCGGAACCATGCCCAGCTCGATGGTCCCCTTCGAGCTGGGCCGCATCGTCCGCCGGTATTTCTCCGGCGACCGGGCGGGGGCCGCGGCCGCCTGGGAGGACCTGCTGCCCCTGATCCACTTCGAGAACCGCCAGTGCGGGCTGCGCGCCCAGAAGATCCTGCTGGCCGAGGGCGGCATTATCGGCTCGGACCGGACGCGCGCGCCACTGGGGCCGGTCTCGCCGCGGACCCGCCAGGGCCTGATCGAGCTGGCTCGCAGGCGCGACCTTTTCGTCCTGCGCTGGGCTCGCTGAGCGAGGCACGGCGCCGCGGCCCGCTACGCTGAGGGGGGTGAGCCGCCTGCGCGCATGCCTCGTTGACGTCTACGACACCCTGCTGACCTGCGACTTCACCGTGCGCTGGGCCGAGCTGCCCGCGATGGCGGGCGTGGCGGCGGACGCGTGGCGCGAGGAGTACGACCGGCTGTCGGCCGGGCTCGGCACCGGCGAGCTCGCCACGGCCGAGGTGTTCGGGCAGGTGCTGCGGGCCTGCGGCGTCGAGCCGCGGGACGGCCTGGTCCGCCGCCTCGTGGACAGGGACCGGGAGCTGCTGCTGACGCACGCGCGGCTGTTCGACGACGCGATCCCGTTCCTGCGGCAGCTCAGGTCACGCGGGATCGGCATCGCGATCGTCAGCAACTGCGACCAGAAGACGCGCGACCTGCTGGCCGAGGCCGGCGTGGCCGCGCTGGCCGACACGCTGGTCCTGTCCTGCGAGGTCGGCACGGTCAAGCCGTCGCCGCTGATCTTCGAGGCGGCGCTTGGCCGACTCGGGGTGACCGCCGAGGACGCGCTGTTCGTCGACGACCAGGCGGCCTACTGCGCGGGCAGCGCCCTGCTGGGCATCACAGCGGTGCAGATCATGCGCGGCCGGGGAAGCGGGGGTGGCGACCAGACGGCCGCGCCGGGCACCACCGTGGTGCGGTCGCTGCGGGAGGTCGCGGCGATGTTCCCGGGGTGAGACGGCCGCCGCCCGCACCGTCTGGCCCTCGCTCATCGCCGTCGGCCCTTTCCCGCGCCGCCGGTCGCGCAGCCATGAAGCGCGGCCGTCGCGCCGACTTGCCGGTGCCGCGATGAGGCATGCGGCGCCGCCTAGCTGCGGGCGAAGTCAAGTGCCTCGCGGGCCAGCGCCGGCCAGGCCAGCGCGGACCCCGGGTCCAGGCTGAACCATTCCTTCATCGGCGTGCCCTTGTTCGCGTCGAACCGCCGGCCGTGCCCGGCCGCGACCAGCTCGTCCACGCGCTGCCGCGGCAGCTTGACCACGAGCTGGCCGCGGACCAGCATCGCGAAGATCTTCCGCCGGTAGCGCATCGCGCCGCGGCCGAAGCCGCTGCCGCCCCGCGGCCGCGTCACGCCGTCCTCGGCCAGAAACTCGTCGACCAGGTCCTCGTAGCGTTCCTCTGGCGTCATGTCCGTATGATCCTGCAGCGCTGGGCCGTTCGGCCAGCGGAGCCTCGCGGCGGGAGGGGCGCAGTCACGATCATCGTTCCTGCGTCGCATCGACGATGACGTTGCTCAGGTACGAGCGGGTGACGGGATCGAACGCGCCGCCGCAGGTGATCAGGCGCAGCTCGGCGTCCGGGGTGGGCCCGTAGACGGCCTGGGTCGGGAAGCGGTCCTTCGGGTACATCCGCACCGAGGTGACGCGGAAGACCGCGAGCGTGCCGTCGGCCCGGCGGACGTAGACGCGGTCGCCGGGACGCAGCTGTGACAGGCGGAAGAACACGCCCGGGCCCTGGTAGGAATCGATATGCCCGACGATGACGGCCGGGCCGATGGCCCCTGGCCGCGGGCCGCCGTCATACCAGCCGGCCACCGAAGGCGTCGGCGGCACCTGCAGCGCGCCGGCCGCGTCGAGGCCGAGGCTGACCAGCGGGGTCCGCACGCCGATGACCGGGATGGTGAGCGCGACCGGCCTGGCGACCGGGCGGGGACCGGGGGGCTGCGGCGGCGCCGCGATCGGGCCGGTGGGTGCGGGCAGCGCGCCGAGCCCGGCCGCAGCGGGGCGCTGGGCGGGCACGGCGTGCCGGGTCAGCAGCAGTCCTGCCGTCCCGGCGGCCGCCACGGCCAGGCCGACGGCCAGCGTGATCGCCGCCGGCCCGCGGGCCGGCACGGTCAGGTCCCGGGGCGCGGCTGGCGGCGCGGCCGGAGCGCGCCGGCCATGGCGAGCAGCGCGCCGAGGGCGAGCAGCGACCCGGCCGCGATGACCGCCAGCCACGGCGCCGGCGAGGCCGGGGCGCGCGGCGCGGTGCCGCCGAGCCCGGTGGACGCGGCGCCGACGGGCATATGACCGCTGCCCGCGGCGTCCTCGAGGTTGACGATCTGCAGGCCGGCGGCGCCGTCCAGGATCACCAGCGTGTGCACGGTGCCGGCGGCCAGCGTGACGGTCGAGGTCGCGTCGCCTCCGCTGCCGGTCGCGGTCACCGCCTCGGTGCCGGGGGCCACGGCACGGTACGGGCTCACGGTGGCGAACGACAGCCTGCCCGCCAGCAGCTTGCCGCCGAAGTCCACCGTGACCACCTGCTGCTTCAGCGAGGCCTGGATGACCCGCACCAGGGCCTGCCCCGCCGGGGTGCTCAGCTCGTCGCTCATGACCTGCAGCCGGAGGCCCGACTCCGGACCCATGCCCGCGACCGTGTAGGCGTGACCCGCCTTGACCGCCACGCTGGTGGACAGCACCGGCGGGCTGGTCGCCGCGGCGCCGGCCGCGCGCATGGCCACGCTGTAGTCGCCCGCGGCGACCGGCTGGTACGGCGAGACCGTGCCGTAGGCGACGTGATGCAGCACCAGCCGCGCGCCGGGGCTGTCGAACGAGTAGAGGTAGACGTCGACGGCGGGAGTGTTCGGGGAAAAGTGGGCGAGCCTGATCCAGCCGGTCCCCGGGGCGGCCGGCGCCGCGGCGGCGGCACCGGCGGCTTGAGCGCCGAGCAGCAGGGCAAACGCGGTCAGCGGCACGGGCAACAGCCGTGCCATTCGCGGAAAGGTCACTGTGATCCTCCCCTGTACATGCGGCGGGTCAGCCGCTAGGTCCCCCTAGGCCCAACGGACCCGGGGCGTCGAACCGCACGGTCAGCACCGGCTGACCGCCGGCCCCGCGGGCAATGCGCGCCATCGCCGGCCGATACGGCGGCCGCTGAGCGGCAAGGAACGCGAGCATCGCCGACAGGCCCGCCGGCGCGGCGGCGCCGATCTCGGCGCCGCGCAGCGGGACCGCGGGGCTCGCGCCCGGCGACGAGTCGCCGAACGCCACCAGCCGCAGCGGCGCCTCGGCGGCCAGCGCCGACAGCGTCACGAGCAGCCGCGGATCGACCCGGCCCGCCAGCAGCGCGGCCCGGGCGGGCGCCGAGGCGCTGACGCGGGAGTTGCGCAGCAGTTGCTCCCCCGCGGCGGCGCGGGCGCGCCGGTCCGCGGCGAGCGCCGAGGTCACGGCGGCGGCGCCGTCGGGTGCCAGGGCGCGGACGTCGATGCGTCCTGCGCCCGAGCCGAAGCTCGCGATGATGAGCGGGGCGTAGACGGCCGCCAGCCGGGCGCCGAACTGGCTCCGCACCGCGGCGGTCGCGACGACCACATCCGAGCCCAGCGGGTCCGGCGCCGCCGTGCCCAGCACGAGCAGCCTGGCCGCCGGGAGCCCGCTGGCCTGCAGCGCCGAGCACATCGCGGGGTCGCACGCCACGACCGCGGCGGGACTCACCTGCTGCGCGATCCACGCGGCCGCCTGCCCGCGGACCTGCGCGGCCGCCTGCAGCGGGCTCGTCGCCGTCGTATCGGCCGCGGGCGCCGGCGGCTGCCGGGTCAGCGCCGCGGTCAGCCCGGCGCCGAGCGCCGCGGCGGCAAGGACGCAGGCCAGCAGCACGGCGGCCCGTCGCATGACGGGCCGGCCGGCGGCGCGGCGCGCGGCGTGCCGGCGGCGCACGGCGTGCCGTTCGAACCACAGGCGTGCCGTGGTCGCCAGCACCGCAGGCCACGGTGGTTCCCGCCGGGATGCGCCAAGCCCCCGGCGGTCATGATTCCCGCCCATCTCAGCTCCCCCAAAACCCCAGCTAGCGGCCGGGGTCGGTAGCAAAGCCGTTCGATCATACGCCGTTCCGGCATTTCCGGCATAGGGTGCGAACCGCCCGGTTGCGGGTTGAGCCGGGGCGGCGGCGCGGCTCAGCGCGCCTGCGGGCTGGCGGGCCGCCCGTCCAGGCGCTCGGCGCGGACCGCGGCCCACTGCAGACTGTGCCGGATGCCGTCGGCGATGTCGTAGCGCGGCCGCCAGCCCAGCAGCCGCCTGGCGCGGTCGATGCGCGTGTAGGCACCGGCGATGTCGCCGGGCCGCCGGGGGGCGTCCCGCGCCTCGACCGGCCGCCCGGCCACGGCGTTGAACGCGGCGAGAAGCTCGCGGACGGTGGTCCCGCGGCCGGTGCCCACGTTGATGGCGGCCGCCGGGCCCGGCAGGCCGTCGAAGGCGGACAGCGCGGCCACGTGCGCGGCGGCCAGGTCCCACACGTGGATGTAGTCCCTGATCCCCGTCCCGTCGCGGGTCGGGTAGTCGGTGCCGGTGACCAGGAACGGGGTGCCGTCCTCGGCCGCCTGGATCATCCTGCCCAGCGCGTGGGTCGGCCGCGGCAGCTGCAGGCCGGTGCGCAGCCTGGGGTCGGCGCCGATCGGGTTGAAGTAGCGCAGCGACAGCACCCGGATGGGATGGGCGGCGGCGATGTCGGCGAACATCGCCTCGCAGACCGCCTTGGTCCGCGCGTACGGGCTCTGCGGGTCGACCGGCGAGTCCTCGTCGACGGCCAGGTCGTCGCCGGCCCGGTAGATGGCGGCCGAGGAGCTGAAGATCAGCCGCCGGCAGCCGTTGCGCAGCAGGTGCGCGGCGAAGTCCAGGCTCTTGGCGACGTTGGCCCGGTAGTACCCGACCGGATCGGCGACGGAGTCCGGGACGACGATCAGCGCGGCGCAGTGGATGACCGCGCCGATGTCCGGGTGCTCGGCGAAGATGCGGTCGACCAGCGGCCCGTCGGCGATGTCGCCCTCGTAGAACGCCCGGCCCGCCGCGAACTCGCGCCTGCCGGTCACCAGGCTGTCCAGGATCACCGGCTCGATCCCGGCGTCGCAGCACGCCGAGCCGACCGTGCTGCCGATGTACCCGGCGCCGCCCGCGATCAAGACCTTCATCGCTGAGGCAGCCTAGCCTCTCGGGCCGGCGTCGCCGAGGCCGAGGATCTCGACCGCGCGCTCCCGCATCTCCACCTTGCGCACCTTGCCGGTGACCGTCATCGGGAACTCGTCGACGACATGCACGTACTTCGGGATCTTGTAGTGCGCCAGCTGCCCGGCGCAGAACGACCGCAGCGCCTCGGCGGTCAGCGGACGGGCGCCGGGGCGCAGCCGCACCCATGCCATCAGCTCCTCGCCGTACACCGGGTCGGGGACGCCGATGACCTGCGCGTCCAGGATGTCGGGATGGGTGTAGAGGAACTCCTCGACCTCGCGGGGGTAGACGTTCTCGCCGCCGCGGATCACCATGTCCTTGATCCGGCCGGTGATGGCGAGGTACCCGTCGGAGTCCATGACGGCCAGGTCGCCGGTGTGCATCCAGCGCGCGGCGTCGATGGCCTCGGCGGTCTTGTCCGGCTGCCTCCAGTAGCCGAGCATCACCGCGTACCCCCGCGTGCACAGCTCGCCGGGAGTGCCCCGCGGCACCGTCAGGCCGGTCGCGGGGTCGATGACCTTGACCTCCAGGTGCGGCCCGACCCGGCCCACGGTGGACACCCGGCGGTCGAGGGAGTCGTCACTGCGGGTCTGCGTGGACACCGGGGAGGTCTCGGTCATGCCGTAGCAGATCGACACCTCCGGCATGGACATCCGGGTCATGACCTGCTTCATCACCTCGACCGGGCACGGCGAGCCGGCCATGATGCCGGTGCGCAGGCTGGACAGGTCGTAGCCGGCGAAGCCGGCCAGGTTCAGCTCGGCGATGAACATGGTGGGCACGCCGTACAGCGAGGTGCAGCGCTCGGCCTGGACCGCCTCCAGGGTGGCCGCCGGGTCGAAGACCGGCGCGGGGATCACCATGCAGGCGCCGTGGCTGGTGGCGGCGAGGTTGCCCATGACCATGCCGAAGCAGTGGTAGAACGGCACCGGGATGCAGATCCGGTCCGCCTGCGTGTAGTGGCACAGCTCGCCGACGAAGAACGCGTTGTTCAGGATGTTGTGGTGCGACAGCGTGGCGCCCTTCGGGAACCCGGTGGTGCCCGAGGTGTACTGGATGTTGATGGGTTCGTCGGTGTCGAGCTGGATGCGGTCGAGCGCCGCGCGGTCCGCGCCGCGCCCGGTCTCCAGCAGCGACCGCCACTGCGGGCTGCCGAGCAGCACCACGTGCTTGAGGTCCGGGCAGTTCGGCCGCACCTGCTCGATCATCGCCGCGTAGTCGGAGGTCTTCAGCCGCTGCGCCGAGACCAGCAGCACGGTGCCCGACTGGTTCAGCACGAACTCCAGCTCGCGGGCCCGGTAGGCCGGGTTGATGTTGACGAGGATCGCGCCGATCTTGGCGGTCGCGTACTGGGTGAGCACCCATTCCGCGCAGTTCGGCGCCCAGATGCCGACCCGGTCGCCCTTGCCGATGCCCGCCTCGAGCAGCCCGAGGGCCAGCGCGTTCACGTCTGCGGCGAGCTCGGCGTAGCTCCACCGCCGCACGGCGTCCGGGTCCGATCGGTCGACGAGCGCCTCGCGCTCGCCGAAGGCGGCCACCGTGGCATCGAGGTTCGCGCCGATGGTGTCGCCGAGCAGCGGCGTCACGGACGCTCCGGAGGAGTAGCTCAGATCCCGGGACATGCCTGCTCACCTCCACTGGTTTTTTCTGGCATCCTTACACGCGGAGGGTGTGCATGCGACTCCGGCTGCTGGATGTCCCCGTGGACGGCGGGAACCTGCGCGTGCTCCTGTGGGGCACCGGCAGGCAGGTAGCCGTGGCCGTGCACGGGATCACCGGCTCGGCGATGGCGTGGCAGGCCGTGGCCAGGCAGATGCCGGCCGGGTGGACGCTCGCCGCCCCTGACCTGCGCGGCCGCGGGCACAGCCGCGACCTGCCGGGCCCGTACGGGCTGGACCAGCATGCCGCCGACGTCGCGGCCGTGCTGCGGCGCCTCGGCAACAGGCCGGTGCTTGCCGGGCATTCCATGGGCGCGTACGTCGCGCTGCTGGCCCGCGACGCGCACCCGCGCCTGGTGCGGCGGCTGGTGCTGGTGGACGGCGGCCTGCCGCTGCCGGTTCCCGACGGCGCCGACCTGGACGCCCTACTCGACGCCACGCTGGGGCCGGCCATCGACCGGCTGCGGCGGACGTTCCCGGACACCGAGGCGTACCTGGACTTCTGGCGGGCGCACCCGGCGCTGGCCGGTCACTGGACCGCCGACGTCGAGGCCTACGTCCGTTACGACCTGGCCGGCGAGGCGGGCGCCCTGCGATCCCGTGTCGCCGAGGACGCGGTGCGGGCGGACCACCGCGACCTGCTGACCGGCAAGCCGTTCGCGGAGGCGCTCGGCCGCCTGCGGGATCCGACGCGGCTGCTGACCGCGCCCGCCGGGCTGTTCGGCGCGCCGCCGCCGCTGCTGCCGCCCGAGCTCGTCGCGACCTGGCGGCGGCGCGTCCCGCAGCTGCGGCCCAAGCTGGTGCCCGGCGTCAACCACTACACGATCCTGTTCCAGCCCGGCGGCGTGGCGGCCATCGTGCAGGCGATCACCGCCCGGTAAGGCACCATGGAAACGTGACGCAACTCGCGGACCGTGCCGTGATCCCCGCCGTCGGCGCGTTCGGGACGCTGGTCGACGTCGTGGCCGGCGGCGGCGCGCTGGTGCTGAGCGGCGCCGGGCTGTCCACCGAGTCCGGCATCCCGGACTACCGCGGGCCGACCGGCCGGGCCAGGCGCGCCACCCCGATGACCTACCGGGCGTTCACCGGCAGCCCGGCCGCCAGGCGCAGGTACTGGGCGCGCAGCCACCTCGGCTGGCGGCACATCGCCCGGGCCGTGCCGAACGCCGGGCACCGCGCCGTCGCCGAACTGGCCCGGCGCGGGCTGCTGGCCGGCATCATCACCCAGAACGTCGACGGCCTGCACCAGGCGGCCGGCGCGGCCGAGGTGACCGAACTGCACGGCAGCCTGCACTGGGTCGTCTGCCTGCGCTGCGGGCAGCGGACGCCGCGCGCCGCCCTCGACCGGCGGCTGCGCGCCGCGAACCCCGGCTGGGACGCGAGCGCCGCGCAGGTCAACCCGGACGGGGACGCGGTCCTCGCCGAGGACGTGACGGAGCGCTTCCAGGTGGTGGACTGCGCCGCATGCGGGGGGGTGCTCAAGCCGGACGTGGTCTTCTTCGGGGAGAACGTGCCGAACGAGCGGGTGCAGGCCTGCTACCGGCTGACCGAGCGGGCCCGCGCGCTGGTGGTGCTGGGCTCCTCGCTGACCGTGATGTCGGGGTTCCGCTTCGTGCGGCACGCGGCCCGCCTCGGACGGCCGGTGGTGATCGTCAACCAGGGCGCCACCCGCGGCGACCGGTACGCCTGCGCCAGGATGGACGCGCCGCTCGGCCCGGCGCTGGCAGCGCTTGTCGAGCGGCTGTGACCGATTTCGACGTGGTGACCGGGGCGTTCGGCTACTCGGGCGCGGCCATCGCCGCCCGGGTCCGCGAGGCGGGCCGGCCGGTCCGCACGCTCACCGGCCACCCCGGCCGGGCGCCCGCCGACAGCGACATCGAGGTGCGGCCGCTCGACTTCACCGACCCGGCGGGCCTGGCCGGCTCGCTGCGCGGCGCCAGGACCCTGTACAACACCTACTGGGTGCGGTTCGCGCACGGGCGCCTCGACCACGCCGTCGCGGTGGCGAACTCGCGGGCGCTGTTCCTCGCCGCCGCCGAGGCGGGGGTGCGGCGCATCGTGCACATCTCGATCACCAACCCGAGCGCGGACTCGCCGTACCCGTACTTCCGCGGCAAGGCCGCGGTGGAGCAGGCGCTCGCCGACCTTGGCGTCTCGTACGCCGTGCTGCGGCCGGCGATCCTGTTCGGCGGCAACGGCGTGCTGATCAACAACATCGCGTGGCTGCTGCGCCGCCTGCCGGTGTTCGCGGTCGGCGGCACCGGCGGCTACCGGGTCCGGCCCATCCACGTCGACGACCTGGCCCGGCTGTGCGTGCGGGCCGGGGAATCCGCGGACAACGAGGTCACCGACGCCGTGGGGCCGGAGCGGCCGACGTTCCTCGACCTGGTGGACACGATCAGGCGGGCCGTCGGCAGCCGCAGCCGGATCGTGCGCGTGCCCGGATCGCTGGTACCGCCGGCGGCCGGCCTGCTCGGCCTGGTGCTGCGCGACACCCTGCTCACCGCCGAGGAGTACCGGGCGTTGGCCGACGGGCTGGCCGACACCGACGGTCCCGCCACCGGCCAGACCTCGCTGGCCCAGTGGATCGCCGAGCACTCCGGCACGCTCGGCCGCGGCTACGCCAGCGAGCTTGCCCGCCACTACCGCTGAGACGGCGCCAGCCGGGGCAGGCGGCTGGCCGGGGCAGGCGGCTGGCCGGGGCGGGCAGCTGGCCGGGGCGGGCAGCTGGCCGGGGCAGGCAGCTGGCCGGGGCCGGGAGCTAGCCGAGCGCGCGGGGGTGGGCGGCCGCGTACACCTCGCGCAGCTTGTCGACCGTGACCAGGGTGTACAGCTGGGTGGTGGTCACCGAGGCGTGGCCGAGCAGCTCCTGGACCACGCGGAGGTCGGCACCGCCGTCCAGCAGGTGCGTGGCGAACGAGTGCCGCAGCGTATGCGGCGACACCCCGGCCAGGCCCGCGCGCCCGGCGGCCGCGCGCAGCACGCCCCAGGCTCCCTGCCTGGTCAGCCGGCCCCCCCGGGTGTTGAGGAACACCGCCGGGCCGACCGAGGCCCGGCGCGACCCGGCGGCCAGCGCCGGCCTGGCTCGCACCAGGTAGGCCCGCAGCGCCCGCGCCGCATAGCCGCCCACCGGCACCAGCCGCTGCTTGCCGCCCTTGCCGGCCAGCCGCACCACCGGGTCGTCGCCGAGCCGCAGCTCGTCGACGTCCAGCCCGGTCGCCTCGGAGATCCGCGCGCCGGTCGCGTACAGGAACTCAAGCAGGGCCCGGTCCCGCAGCGCCCGCGGCTCCCCGGACACCTCGCCGGGGCCGGGGCCGGACGCGGCCAGCAGCCGCTCCACCTCAGCGACCGTGATCGCCTTCGGCAGCCGCCTCGGCGGCGACGGCGGCCGGACGCCGCGGGCCGGGTCGGTCCCGGCGAGCCCCCGGGCGGCCGCGAACGCGTGCAGCCCGCGGACCGCGACCACCGCCCGGCCCGCCGAGCTGACCGCCAGCGCGCCGTGCCCGGCGTCTCCCTCGCGCAGCACGGCGAGGAACTCCGCCACGTCGGCCGTGGTGACATCGGCCAGCCGCGTCCTGCCGCGCCCGGCCAGCACCTCCTGGTACCGGCGCAGGTCGCTGCGGTACGACTCGACCGTGCTGGCCGCCAGGCCCCGCTCCACCGCCAGGTGGTCCAGGTAGTCCCGGATGCCCTCGGCCAGGGTGGGACCGCGGGGAGGCAACCGGGCGGGCACCGGCTACCCCAGGTGCGCCGGGCGGCGGGCCGGGTCGTTGGCCGCCGCGGACGGCGACCGCTGGCCCCTGGGCCCGGGCATCTCCGCTGCGTCCCCGTCCGGGCTCGAGGTGACGCGCCTTTTCATGCGAATACCGTACCCATCGCGCCGGGCGGCGACGGTGATCGGCACAGGCACAGCATGTCACCGCGCGCTGGCATTTCCGCGGAGGGTATGGTGACATGGCGAGACGTGTCGTGACTGCGGAGGAGGCAGGCATGGTCACGGCGTCGGGGCCGGAAGGTCCCGCCGAGGCCGGATACGACCCGATGCGGCAGTTCTCCGAGCTCGCCGGGGACGTGCGCGATCCCTACCCGATGCTGGCGGAGCTGCGGGCGGCCGGGCCGGTCACGCAGGTCAGCCTGGGGGGGCGGCACGGCCGGTACCGGCTGGACCCCCGGGCGCCCCGGATACCGTCCCTGTTCACCGTCGTCAGCCATTCCTGCGCCGAGCAGGTGCTCACCGACAACGTGCGGTTCTCCTCGGCCGGCTACGCGCTCACCATGGGGCAGGTCATGGGCAAGACCATCCTGCAGATGGATCCGCCGGAGCACCTGCGGCACCGCGCCCTGGTCGCCAGGGCGTTCCGCTCCCGCGTCCTGGACGGGTGGCGCGCGGTGATCGGCGCGACCATCGCCGAGCTGATCGGCGCCTTCGCCGGCGACGGCCGTGCCGACCTGGTCCGGCAGCTCACCTTCCCGTTCCCGATCCAGGTGATCGCGCGGATCCTCGGCCTGCCCGAGGCCGACTGGCCGCGGTTCGTCCGGCTGTCGACGCACCTGCTCGGGGTCGTGCGGGACTGGGAACGGGCCGTCCAGGCCAGCCGGCAGCTCCGCGAGTACTTCGCCGGCGTCATCGCCGACCGGCGCCGGAACCCGCGCGACGACCTGGTGAGCCAGCTGGTGCTGGCCGAGGTGGACGGCCGCCGGCTCGCCGACGAGCAGATCCAGCCGTTCCTGCTGCTGCTGCTCCCGGCCGGCGCGGAGACGACGTTCCGGTCGGCGAGCAACCTGCTGTTCGGCCTGCTGCGGAACCCGGATCAGCTCGACGCCGTCCGGGCCGACAGGGGCCTGATCCCGCAGGCGATCGAGGAGGCACTGCGGTGGGAGACGCCGCTGCTGACCGTCATGCGCACCGCGGTGGCCGGCACCGAGCTCGGCGGCGTCGGCATCCCCGCCGGCGGCGCCGTCGTGGTGTCGCTGGGCGCGGCGAACCGTGACCCCGCGCGGTACCGCGATCCCGACGCCTTCGACATCTTCCGCGACGCGCTGCCACACATCTCGTTCGGGGACGGGCCGCACAAGTGCCTGGGCATGCACCTGGCACGGCTGGAGATGGGCATGCTGCTGGACGCGGTGCTCGACCGGCTGCCGCAGCTGCGCCTGGACCCGGCGGCCGACGACCCGCACGTCCACGGCCTGGTGTTCCGCTCCCCGCCGGAGCTGCCGGTGCTGTTCGACCCGGTCAGCTGAGGATCTGCGCTCGACCCGGTCAGCCGAGGATCTCCGCGGCCGGGGTGTGGCGGAGCCCGTGCGCCTCGGCCACCGGCTGGCAGGTCAGCGCGCCCGCGTGGGTGGACAGGCCCAGCATCAGCGCGCTGTCGCCGCGCACCGCGTCGCGCCACCCCCGGTTGGCGATCTCGGTCACGTAGGGAAGCGTGACGTTGGTCAGCGCGTAGGTGGAGGTGTGCGGGACGGCGCCCGGCATGTTCGCCACGCAGTAGAACAGCGTGTCGTGCACCCGGTAGGTCGGGTCCGCGTGCGTGGTCGGCCGCGATCCCTCGAAGCAGCCGCCCTGGTCGATGGAGATGTCGACGAGCACCGCGCCGGGCTTCATCCGGGACACCAGCTCGTCGGAGACCAGCTTGGGCGCCTTGGCGCCCGGCACCAGCACCGCGCCGATCACCAGGTCCGCGTCGATCACCGCGCGCTCGATCTCGTAGGCGTTGGACGCGACCGTCTGGCAGTGCCCCTGGTAGATGGCATCGGCCTGGCGGAGCCTGGCGATGTTCTTGTCCACCAGCAGCACCTCGGCCTGCATGCCCAGCGCGATCGCGGCCGCGTTCATGCCGGAGACCCCCGCGCCGAGCACGACCACCTTGGCCGCGTACACGCCGGACACCCCGCCCATCAGCACCCCGCGGCCGCCGCCGTCGCGCTGCAGGTGATGCGCGCCGACCTGCGGCGCCATCCGCCCGGCGACCTCGGACATCGGGGCGAGCAGCGGCAGCGACCCGTCCGGCAGCTGGACGGTCTCGTACGCGATCGAGGTGATCCCGGAGGCGAGCAGCGCGTCGGTGCAGGCCCTGGACGCGGCCAGGTGCAGGTAGGTGAACAGCACCTGGCCGGCGCGCATGCGGTGGTACTCCTCGGCGATCGGCTCCTTGACCTTGAGGATCAGCTCGCCCTCGGCCCACACCTCGTCCGCGGTGGGCAGGATCTTCGCGCCCGCGGTGATGAAGTCCTCGTCGGGAATCGCCGAGCCCTCCCCCGCGCCGGCCTCGATGAACACCTGGTGGTCGCCGCGGACCAGCTCGTGCACGCCCGCGGGCGTGATCGCCACCCGGTACTCATGGTTCTTGATTTCCCTCGGGATCCCGACCTTCATGAATGTGCCTCCTCGAGCGTCATTGCTCTTCCGGAGCGTCGGCCGGGCGGAGCCGGTCGAAACCCTCCGACCTGGCAGCATACGCGGCGAGGATGCCCACCGCGGCCACGCCGTTGTGCAGTTCGCCGGCCAGCACCTTGGCCACCGCCTCGGCCAGCGGCAGCCAGCCGACGAGCAGGTGCGCCTCCTCGGCCTCCGGGACGAAGTGCCGTTCGGCCTCCGGCACCTGCTCCAGGCCGCGGGCGAGGTAGACGCGCAGGCGTTCGGTGCTGTAGCCGGGCGAGGAGTAGTAGTCCGCGAGCGTCCGCCAGTCGCGGGCCCGGTACCCGGTCTCCTCGGCCAGCTCGCGCCGCGCGGTGGCCCACGGGTCCTCCCCGGCGACGTCGCGCAGGCCGGCCGGCAGCTCCCACAGCGCCCGGCCGACCGGGTGACGGTACTGCCTGACCATGAGCACCCTGCCGGCGTCGTCGATCGCCACCACCGCCACGGCCCCGGGGTGAAGCACCACCTCCCGTTCGGCCAGCCGGTTGTCGGGGGTGCGGACCTTGTCGCTGCGCACGGCGACCAGCCGGCCGCGGAACGGCTCGGCCGAGGCGACGACGGGCCAGCGCTGCGGGACGTCGGCGATGTTCACGCGATGAGGGGGGCGGCGGCCGCGCGCTCGGCGGACTTCGAGCGCGCGAGCGCGGCCGCGATCAGGCCGCTGAACAGCGGGTGCGGCCGGGTGGGGCGGGACAGGAACTCCGGGTGCGCCTGGGTGCCCACGAAGAACGGGTGCATGCCGGACGGCAGTTCGGCGAACTCCACCAGGTGGCCGTCGGGCGACAGCCCGGAGAAGACCAGGCCCGCCCGCTCCAGCACGGCGCGGTAGGCGTTGTTGACCTCGTACCGGTGCCGGTGCCGCTCCTGCACGAGCGGGCAGCCGTACAGCTCCGCCACCTTGGTGCCCGGTTGCAGCGCCGCCGGGTACAGGCCCAGCCGCATGGTGCCGCCCATGTCCCGCTCCCCCGCCACCACGTCCTCCTGGTCCGCCATCGTGGCGATCACCGGGTGCGCGGTGTCCGGGTTGAACTCGGCGCTGTCCGCGTCGGCAAGCCCGGCCAGGTCGCGGGCCACCTCGATGACCATGCACTGCAGGCCCAGGCACAGGCCGAGGATGGGGATGCCGTTCTCCCGGGCGTGCCGGATCGCGCCGATCTTCCCCTCGATGCCGCGGACCCCGAACCCGCCCGGGATCAGCACGCCGTCCACCCCGTCCAGTTCCCTGGCCGCGCCCTCGGGCTGCTGGCACGCGTCGCTGGTCACCCAGCGGATGTTCACCTGCGCGTCGCTGGCGAAGCCGCCCGCCCGCAGCGCCTCGGCCGGGGACAGGTACGCGTCGGGCAGGTCCACGTACTTGCCCACCAGGGCGATCGTGATGCTGTGCGCCGGGCGGTGCACCCGGCGCAGCAGGTCGTC